>Ga0209391_10001228_pt1 | contig 13135 bp, 12 predicted proteins | sample PPLLak3March2015_FD_187246 | JGI IMG/M metagenome (GOLD analysis project Ga0209391, IMG submission 187246) | Freshwater sediment microbial communities from Prairie Pothole Lake near Jamestown, North Dakota, USA - PPLs Lake P7 Core (1) Depth... | ecosystem: Environmental > Aquatic > Freshwater >... | reverse complement strand
AGCCGCGCCGGGCGTCAGCGCAACTCGGCGGCGGCCACGAGCGCCGCCGCCGCGCGGCGCGCCTTGTCGCGCGCCTGCTCGACGTTCTCGCCGAGCGCCAGCGTGACGCCCATGCGGCGCTTGCCCTTCACTTCGGGCTTGCCGAACAGCCGCAGCCGGGTGTCCGGCTCCTCGAGTGCGCGTTCGACGCCGTGGAAGAGCACATCGCGCGACTCGCCCTCGAGCAGCACCGCGCAGGAGGCGGACGGCCCGCTCTGGCGGATCGCCGGGATCGGCAGCCCGAGGATGGCGCGCACGTGCAGCGCGAACTCCGAGAGATCCTGTGACACCAGCGTGACGAGGCCGGTGTCGTGCGGTCGCGGCGACACCTCGCTGAACCACACGTCGTCACCCTTCACGAACAGCTCCACGCCGAAGATGCCCGCGCCGCCAAGGTTGTCGGTCACGGCGCGCGCGATGTGCTGCGCGGCCCCGAGCGCCGTCGGGCTCATGGGCTGTGGCTGCCACGACTCGCGATAGTCGCCGTCGACCTGCAGGTGGCCGATCGGCGCGCAGAAGCTCGTCCCGCCGGCATGGCGCACCGTAAGCAGCGTGATCTCGTAGTCGAAACGGATGAATCCCTCGACGATCACCCGGCCGGCGCCCGCGCGTCCGCCCGCCTGCGCGTATTCCCACGCGGTGAGCACGTCGTCCGGGCCACGGACGACGCTCTGTCCCTTCCCCGACGAACTCATTACAGGTTTCACTACGCACGGGAATCCGATCGCGGCAATGGCCGCCCGGTAGTCGTCGCGGGTGTCGGCGAAGCGGTACGGCGACGTCGCGAGCCCGAGCTCCTCGGCGGCGAGCCGGCGGATGCCTTCGCGGTCCATGGTGAGGCGCGCCGCGCGCGCCGTCGGGATGACACGGAATCCCTCCGCCTCGAGCTCGAGCAGCGCCGGCGTGGCGATCGCTTCGATCTCCGGGACGATCAGCGTCGGCTGTTCGTGCAATACCAACTCGCGCAGCGCGATCGGGTCGAGCATGTTGACCACGTGCGAACGGTGTGCGACCTGCATCGCGGGAGCGCCGGCATAGCGGTCGGCGGCGATCACCTCGACGCCGAGGCGTTGCGCCTCGATCGCGACTTCCTTGCCGAGTTCGCCGGCGCCGAGCAGCAGCATGCGCGTGCCGGAGGGGGAGAGCGGAGTGCCGAGGATGGTCATGGCGGGCCAGAGGTTAGAGGCTAGAGGTTAGAGGTTAGAGGTTAGAGGATAGTAGGAGGTGAAGTGGCTGGGGGACAGTTCGCGGCAACCAAGCTTGCGACGGCGCCATGAATCTGCCGCGGTCCCACTGAACTCTAACCTCTAACCTCTAATCTCTAGCCCCTATCCCATCAGCAGCCGGTTCTCGCCCTGCTCGAGGTCTTCCGGCGTCCCCCACAGCACCAGCACGTCGCCTTCACGCAGCCGGGTGCCGGGCTCCGGGTCGCGCCCGACGATGCCTTCGCGACGCAGCGCCGTGACGACCACCTTGCCCTTGTCCATGCCGACCTCGCCGATGGTGCACCCGACGGCCATGGCACCGGGTGGCAGCACGACCGTGCGCAGCTGCTGGCGCATGGCGTGGTCGTCGTCCTCGAGCGAGCGCGAATCGCGGCGGCGGAACACGCTGCGCAGGATCGCGTAACGGTCATGCCGGATGTCCTCGGTCGTCTCGAGCACGTCGCGGGCCGGCACTTTCAGGAACAGCAGCACGTGCGACACCAGCGACAGGCTGGTCTCGAAGATCTCGGGCACGATCTCCGTCGCGCCGGCCGCCTGCAGCGCGTCCAGTCGCGAATCGTCCTCGGTACGCACCAGCACCGGCACGTCGTCGCGCAGGCGGCGCACTGCGCGCACGATGCGCAGCGCAGTATCGGCCGCGTCGAACGACACCACGGCGACGTTCGCGTGCTCGATGCCGAGCGAGCGCAGGACCTCCGGATTCGAGGCGTCGCCATAGACCACGGGGTCGCCGGCCTGGCGCGCGTCGCGCACCCGGAACGGATCCATGTCGATCGCGATGTACTCGAAGCCGCGCTTCTCGAGGATGCGTGCGAGGTTCTGTCCGACGCGTCCGAAGCCGCAGATGATGACGTGCTCGCGCCTCGCGAGTTCGCGCGTGGCCGCCGTCTCGAGCGCCACCTCGCTGGTGTCTGGCTTGCGTCGCCGCAGCACGAAGTCGGCGATGCGCTTGTTGTAACGCACGACCAGCGGGCCGAGCAGCATGCTGAGAGCCACGGTGGTGAGCAGGGCCTGCACGAGCCCCGGGTCGATCATCCGGCCCTTGAGCAGCAGCGTGAGCAGGGCGAAGCCGAACTCGCCGCCCATGCAGATGACGATGCCGGCGCGCATGGCCTTGCGCGTATTCGGCACGAACTGGCGCACGATGCCGAGGATGATCACCGTCTTCACGACCAGCAGCGTCGCGAGCAGCAGCAGCACCAGCGGCAGCTGCATGAGCAGCAGGCGCAGGTCGAGCAGCATGCCGACCGAGACGAAGAACAGGCCGAGCAGGATGTCCTGGAACGGCTTGATCACCGCCTCGGTCTGGTGGCGGAACTCGGTTTCCGACAGCAGCATGCCGGCGAGGAACGCGCCGAGCGCCATCGACAGGCCGAGCTCGTGCGTGGCCCAGGCTGACGACAGCGCGACGAACAGCACGGTGAGCGTGAACGTCTCCGAGCTGCGGTGCCGCGCGATCTCGCGGAACAACGGCCTGAACAGCCAGCGGCCCAGCACCAGCACCAGCACCAGCGCGAGCACCGCGCGGCCGACCATGCCGAGCAGCCACGCGGGGTTCAGCACGTCGGTCGCGGCGCCGATCGAGGTCGCGAGCGCGAGCAGCGGGGCGAAGGCGAGGTCCTGGAACAGCAGCACCCCGACGGCAAGGCGGGAGTGGGTCCGGTTGATCTCCAGCTGCTCACCGAGCTGGCGCACGACGATCGCCGTCGAGGACATGGCGAGCGCGCCGCCGACCACGATCGCCACCGCGGGCTCCACGCCGAAGGCCCAGGCCACGCCGCCGAAGACCGCCGTGGTGACCACCATCTGCAGGCCGCCGATCCCCAGCACCTCGCGCTTCATCGCGATCATGCGGGCGAGTGAGAACTCGAGGCCCAGGGTGAAGACGAGGAACACCACGCCGATCTCGGCGAGCAGGTGCACTGCCTCAGCGTCGGAGGCCAGGGCGAGCGCATGGGGGCCCAGGATCATGCCGACCACGAGGTAGCCGAGGATGGGCGGGAGCGCGAACCGGCGCACCAGCATCAGTACGGCGATCGAGCCCGCGAGCAGGATCAGTATCTGTGAAAGGATGTCGCCGCCCATCGGCCCTCACCAAGCGCCTGACCCGATGCTAGCATTCCGGCCGGCAGCGGAGTTCGCGAGGAGGCTGCGTAATGACCGAGATTCGGCCCAACCCGTGACCTTTTCCGCGCATTTCGATCCTGCCGCGGCGCGCCTCGTGCTCGAGGGCGACTGCCGCATGGGCGATGCGCCGGAGCTGGTCCGCGCGCTCGGCGCGGCGCGGGTCGCGATGCCGGACTCCGTCCAGGTCGACATCGGTGGCACGCTCGACCTCGGGCCGTCCTGGCTGCTGCGCGCCTTCGTCGCCGACCTGCGCGCGGCCGGCAAGCGCGTGGACCTCGGCGGCCGCGTTCCGGAGCATCTGCGCTACCTCGACGAGATCGCCGCGCGCGACGTCGGGGTGCTGCCCGGCGCGGAGCGCCCCTCGATCGCGGAGCGCTTTGCGGCCTTCGGCGGCGCACTGCGCCAGCGCGTCGACAGCTGGTACGACGCGCTGGTGTTCGGCGGCCGCCTGCTCGAATCGGCGGGCGTCGCCTGGCGCAGCCTGAAGCGCCTGCGCGTGCCGTCGGTCGTGCGGCACATGCACGAGACCGGCGTGCAGGCGATACCGGTCGTGGCGGTGATCGCGTTGCTGATCAGCGTGATCTCCGCCTACATCGGTGCGCAGCAGCTCAGGCCGTTCGGCGCCGAGATCTACACCGTGGACCTGGTGACCATCGGCGTGCTGCGCGAGCTCGGCGTGCTGCTCACGGCGATCATGGTTGCCGGACGCACCGGCAGCGCCTTCGCGGCGGAACTCGGCGTCATGAAGCTGAACGACGAGGTCGACGCGCTCGAGGCCATGGGCATGAACCCGTACGAGGTGCTCGTGCTGCCGCGGGTGCTCGCGCTCATCCTGGTGATGCCGCTGCTCACGGTCGTCGCCGACTTCATGGGCCTGGCCGGCGGCGCGCTGCTCACCAGTTACCTGCTCGACCTGCCCTGGTCGCAGTTCGTCATGCGCCTCGACTCGTCGGTGAGCGACACGACTTTCTGGGCGGGCCTCGTGAAGGCGCCGGTGTTCGGCCTGCTGATCGGGCTCACCGGCACGCTGCGGGGACTGCAGGTGCGCGAATCGTCGCGGGAGCTCGGCCGGCTCACCACCGTGGCGGTGGTGCAGTCCATCTTCCTGGTGATCTTCGCCGACGCGTTGTTCGCCATTTACTTCCTGGAGATCGACTTCTGATGGCCGCGGCGCCACCCATCATCGTCGCGCGCGACATCGTCAACCGGTTCGGCGAGCAGGTCGTGCACGACGGCGTGAGTTTCGACGTCATGCCCGGCGAGATCTTCGGCATCGTCGGCGGCTCGGGCAGCGGCAAGAGCGTGCTGCTGCGCACGCTGCTGGGCCTCAGGCGCCCCGACGCCGGCACGGTCGTGATCGAGGGTCGTGAAGTCACCGCGATGGCCGATCGTGAACTGCGCGGGTTCAAGCGGCGCTACGGCGTCACGTTCCAGCACGGCGCGCTGTTCACCTCGCTCACCGTCGCCGAGAACATCACGCTGCCCGTGGCCGAGGCGCTGGACCTCGACGAGGCATCGCTGGCGCGCCTCGTCGAGTTGCGGCTGCGCATGGTCGGGCTGCCGCTCGAGGCCGCCGCCAAGCACCCGGCGCAGCTGTCGGGCGGCATGGTGAAGCGCGTGGCGCTGGCGCGCGCGCTCGCGCTCGACCCGGCGATCCTGTTCCTCGACGAGCCCACGGCCGGGCTCGACCCGATCGCTGCGTCCGCGTTCGACGACCTCGTGCTGTACCTGCGTGACACGCTGCACCTCACCGTCGTGATGGTGACCCACGATCTGGACACCCTCGCGAGGACGTGTGATCGTGTCGCGGTGCTGGTGGATCGCAAGGTCATCGTCGATACGCTCGAAGGCATCGTCGTCAACGAGCACCCGTGGATCCGCCACTATTTCCACGGCGGCCGCGGCCGCGTCATGCGCTCGCCGAAGGAGGACGACCGTGGAACGTGATGCACGCTACGCAGCCGTCGCGGTGTTCGCGCTGGCCGTGATCGCGGCCGCGTTCGCGTTCGTGTGGTGGTACTCAGGCAAGGGTGACCGCCGCAGCTACGAACGCTACGAGATCTACTTCGAGGGCTCGGTGAGCGGCCTGTCACAGGGCAGCCCGGTGCGTTACCTCGGCGTGGACGTCGGCCGCGTGCAGAACCTCGCGGTGGACCGCCGCGATCCCGGCCGCGTGAAAGTCATCGCCGAAGTCGACTCGGAGGCACCGTTGTCGGGCGCCACCCGGGCACGCCTCGGCCTGCTCGGGCTCACCGGGCTGCTCTACATCGACCTGCAGCTCGACCCGGAGGCCGACCCGGCGCGCGAACTCGTGGCCGGCCAGCGCTATCCGGTCATCCAGTCACGCAAGGGTGACATCGAGGCATTCCTCGAGCGGCTGCCGGACCTGGTCCGTCACGCCGGCACGGTGATGGCGCGCATCGAGGCGCTGCTGGCCGACGAGAACGTTGCCGCGGTGGGCGAGTCGCTGCGCAACGTGCGCGAGGCGTCGGCCGGGCTGCCGGAGCTGACGCGTACCGCGGCAGCGCTCGCCGCCGACCTGCGCAACACGGCGGCCGAGGCCACCACCCTCACGCAGCGGCTGAATGGCGTGGCAGCCGGCTCGCAGGCGGGCCTCGACAGCACGATCAAGAGCGCGCAGGTCGCCTCCGAGAAGCTCGCCCGCACGGCGGAGAGCCTCGAGCGTGTCGTCGTCGGCAACGAAGCCGCGCTGTCCGGCCTCGCGGGCTCGGGCGCGGCGGAACTCCAGCAGCTCGTGTTCGACGTTCGCGACGCCAGCGCGGAGGTGCGCGCGCTGGCCCGCGCGCTGCGCGAGAACCCGTCGAGCCTGCTGCGCGAGTCGAAGGAGCAAGGCGTGGAGATCGCGAAATGAATTCGAGGGCCGGCCTGCTGCTCGCGTTCGCGCTCGGATTGACGGGCTGCGCGGGATCGTTGCTCGAATCGAGTGCCGAGGCGCCCGATACATACCGGCTCGCCGGCGAGGCGCTCCCCGACCGCGGCGGGCGGTTGCCGCTTGCGCTCGGCGTGGCGCGACCACGTGCGGCACCGGCGCTCGAGACCGAGCGCCTGGCCGTCGTGCAGCCCGACAGCCGCTTCGACTATTTCACGGGCGTGCGCTGGTCCGAGCCCGCGCCACAGATGCTGCAGCAACAGCTGGTGCGTGCCCTCGCGGCCGACGGGCGTTTCGAGGCGGTGGTCGCTGCGCCGAGCCGCGTCCCGGCAGACCTGCTGCTCGACGTCGAGCTGCGCCGCTTCGAGGCGGTCTACGCGACGAGTGACGGCGCGCCGGAAGTGCGCGTCGAGATGCAGGTGTCGGTGGTCGATCCGCGCAAGGCGCAGCGCGTGGCAAGTTTCGTCGCCGCGGCCTCGGCCACCGCGGAGCAGAATCGTCGCGCGGCGGTCATCGGCGCGTTCGAACGCGCCACCGCCGAGGCGATTCGGTCGGTCGTCGACCAGACGAGGGAAGCGGTCGCCGCGGCGCCGCGCTGAGGGCGCGGCTGTCCTGATCAGGCGGGCAGCAGCTCGAGCCGCTGTTCGAGTTCGGCGTTGTCGGCCAGCACGACGCAGCGCGGCGGGAGCAATTCGCGCGGCAGGTTGCGAGTCGCGGAGCCGCCGAGCCAGATGGCGGTCTCCACCGGCAGGTTGTTCGCCAGCTCGCCGAGCTGCGCCGGCACGTCCGGCAGCCGTTCGAGCAGCACCACGCTCAGCGCCACCACCACGGCGCCCACCTCACGCGCGAAACGGGCGATCTCCACCGCTGGCAGGTCGGGACCGAGGTAGTGAGTCTTGAAGCCGCGGCTCGCGCACATCATGGCGGACGTGAGCAAGCCGAGTTCGTGGCGCTCGCCCGGCAGGGTGGCGAACACGATGGGCGGCCGGTGCGCGTTGCGGTCGTACGCGTCGAGCATCAGCCCTACGTGGCGACGCACGATCGTCGAGACCAGCCGCTCCTGCGAGATCGCGAAGTCGCCGCGGTGCCAGCGTTCACCGACCTCGCGCAGCAGCGGCTGCAGCACGTCGGTGACCAGTTGCCGCGGCGGCAGCATCGCGATCGCGAGCGTGAGGGCCTGCTCGCACTCAGCGGAGCGGAACCGCTGCGTCGCATCCAGGATGCGCTCGACGAACGCGTTCGAAGTCGCGCGCGCCTGGCGGTCGGACGACTCATTGAGCAGGTTCGCGAGGCTGTCATCGCTCAGCCCGGCGAGTCGGCCGATGGAGTGACCCCGCTCGGTAGCCTCGCGCAGGCGGCGCAGGCGCAGGACATCCTCGGGCCGGTACACGCGGCGGCCACTGGCGTCCCGGTTAGGGGCCACGATGCCGTAGCGACGCTCCCAGGCGCGCAGCGTTTCGACGGTCAATCCGGTGGCCTGGGCGACGGCCTTGATGGAGTACATGGGCGGATGATAGACGCGCGAAGCGCTCTGTAAAAGAATTCTAGTACATCAGACTGTACAAACTATTGACAAATTCGCAGCGGAGCCGCTACGGTTTCATTCGTCAACGATGACCCCCGTTCGGGCGGGAGCGATCCCGCCCATCTTTTTCCACTCCCGGCACCGGACCGGATTCAGGCGGGCAGGCGCAGCACCGGATGTTCCCCGGTCGCCTGGCGCAGCACCATCTCGAGGAACTCGTCCGCCGATATCGGCTCGCCGAACAGCCGGCCCTGCCCGAACTGGCAGCCGCTCATGAGCAGGAAGTCGCGCTGTTCTTCCGTCTCGATGCCCTCGGCCAGCACCTGCAGCCCCAGGCTGCGCCCCATCTCGATGATGGTCCGCACGATCGTGGCGTCGTCCGGGTCGCTGGCGGCGTTGCGCACGAACGACTTGTCGATCTTCAGGGTGCCGATCGGGAACTGCTGCAGGGCGCTCAGGCTAGAGTAGCCCGTGCCGAAGTCGTCGATCGACAGGTGCACGCCCATCGCGCGCAGCTCGTCGAGCAGCGGCAGCGTGCGCTCGGCATCCATCATCAGCGTGGTTTCGGTGATCTCGAGTTCGACGCGGCTCGGCGAGACTCCATGGCGCTCGAACACGCTGCGGCAGCGCGGGATGAAACTCGCCTGGCTCAGTTCCTTGAGCGAGAGGTTGATGGCGACGAGGCCGGGATCCGCCAGCTCCTTCTGCCAGCCCGCGTAGTCGCTGCAGACCTGGTTCAGGACCCAGGCGCCGATGTCCAGGATGAGGCGCGACTCCTCCGCGAGCGGGATGAACTGCGCGGGCGCGATGTCGCCGTGGCCCGGCAGGCGCCAGCGCAGCAACGCCTCGGCACCCACCACCTTGCCCGACGCGAGGTCCACCTTCGGCTGGTAGCGCAGCACGAACTCATTGCGCTCGAGCGCGCGGCGCAGCTTGCTCTTGAGCAGCAGGCGCTCGACCGCCGCGGCGTTCATCTCCGGTGCGTAGAACACGTGGCAGTTACGGCCCGCGCGCTTGGCGTGGTACATCGCGGCGTCCGCGTTGCGGATCAGGTCGATGACGTTGTCGGCGTCGCGTGGGGACGTCGCGATGCCCACGCTCACGGTCAGCTCGATCTCGTGCTCGCCGACGTGGAGCGGTCGCGCCACCGACGCGAGCAGCAGCCTCGCCAGCGAGGCGGCCTGCTCGTGCTGGTCGCTGCCGTCGCCCGCCGCCTCGAGGAACACCGCGAATTCGTCGCCGGCGAGCCGGCCGATCACCGACTCCTTCGGCAGCGCGCGCGTCAGCCGCTCGCTCAGCGTCTCGAGCACGCGGTCGCCCGCGGCGTGGCCGAACGTGTCGTTGATCTCCTTGAAGTTGTCCACGTCCACGTACAGCAGCGTGAGCTCGCGCGACTGCCGCAGGCAGCGCGTGATCGCCTGGTGCAGCAGGTGCTGGAACTGCATGCGGTTCGGCATCTTGGTGAGCATGTCGAAGCGCGCCAGGTAGCGGATGCGCCGCTCGGCGCGCTTGCGCTCGGTGATGTCGCGCAGCACGAAGATGTTGCCCTGGAACGCGGGGTCGGGGCTCGCGATCGACGAGACGCTCACCGACACCGGGATGGTCTGCCCGCGCGCCGTGCTGATCACGGTCTCGCCCGGTTCGCCGAGCACTCGCTCGACCGAGAACGCATCCGCGTGCTGCTCCGCGACCAGCGACTCGAACTGCACTCCAGTGAGTTGCGCGGGGGTGCGCCCGAGCATGTCTGCAGCGGCGGCGTTCACCGTGCGGATGCGGCCGTCGGGCGTGGTCACCAGCACCGCGTCGCTCATGCTGTTCAGCACGGTGTCGAGGTAGTCGCGCGAGATCGTCGTGCCCGTGAGCGCCTGACGCATGCGTTCGAGCGACGACTCGAGGGCTGCGATCTCCGGCACGCCGCTCGGCGGCACCGGTTCCGCGTGGTCGCCGCGACCGATGCGGTCGGCGCTGGTCATCAGCGCCGTCATCGCCCGGTCGATGCGGTTGATGAGCGAGGCGGTGAGCCACGCGGCGAGCAGTGACAGGGCGATGCCGATGCCGATGATCAGCGGCAGGCGTGCGGTGTACACATGCGGCAGCAGCTCCGTCAGCTCCCGCTGCAGCGTCTGTGCGGCGCCGGCCGGGTCGCTCGCATGCAGCGGTGCCGACTGCTCCAGCAGGGCCTGCAGGTGCTGCTGTTCGTGACGCTCGCTCAGCAGGATCGTGACCGCGACCGCGCCGGTCAGCAGCAGGCCTGCGGCCAGCACCGTGAGCACGTAGCGCGTCTTGAGTCGAATGCCGTTCACTGCCGGCCAGCCTGCTCGAGAGGCGCCCGGGATGCGGCGCCGAATTTGTTCTGATGTCCTTCGACCGAGGCCACATCATAGTCCCGCCGGCCACCGCGCGGCGAGCCGGAAAGGCGCCGGATCCGACTGAATTTGTGGCAATTTTTCCGACAGTGGTGCGGATGGCACGGCGTGCCGGCAGGGTGGTCGAGTCCGGTATGCTTGCGCCCGAGGCCAGCCGCGCATGAACGAACTCGAACTCACCGGGCGCGCCCGGACCCACATCGTCGACCTCGATCGGCCGCGCTGCGCGCTGCATTTCGCGGCGGCGACCTCTTTCCTGGCGATGCGCGAAGCCGCTGCGGCGGCCGGCATCGACCTCGCTGCGGCGTCGAGCTTCCGCGATTTCGACCGCCAGCTGCACATCTGGAACGCCAAGTGGCGGGGGGAACGGCCCTTGCTGGACCGGGCAGGCCAGTCGATCGACGCGGCTGCGCTCGACGAGGCGAAGCGCGTGGATGCGATCCTGTGCTGGTCGGCCCTGCCGGGCGGCAGCCGCCACCACTGGGGCACCGACTGCGACGTGATCGATGCCGCGGCGCTGCCAGAGGGTTACCGCGTGCAACTCGTGCCCGAGGAGTACGCGCGCGGCGGCGTGTTCGAGCGGCTCACGCGCTGGCTCGACGAGAACATGGGACGTTTCGGGTTCTATCGTCCGTACGCGTCTGCGAGCTGCGGTGCCGGCGTGGAGCCGTGGCACCTGAGTTACTGGCCCGTGGCGCACGAAGCCCTGGACCGCCTGACCCTGCCGGTCCTGCGCCGCGCGGTGGCCGGCAGCGCCATTCTCGGCAAGGAGCAGGTGCTCGAGCGGCTGCCCGAGATCTATACCCGCTTCATGCTGGCGGTGGATTCGCCTCCGGCAGTTTCCGGTCGCGAAGCTTCGCGACGCGCCTGACGAACCAGCCTGGAAACAGCCGCTTCAGCTGCCAGGCCAGCCGGTATTTGCCGGGCCAAACGATGTGCAGCTTGCCGTCGGCCGCGGCGCCGAGGATGGCGCGTGCGGCACTCGTGGCATCCTCGCCGGAGCTCTCCATGATGCGCCTGGCCATGGCGCGCTGCTCCGGCGGGGCGCGCATCGTGGAGAGCAGGTGGGTGCTGAAGAAGCCCGGCATCGCCACCGACGCCTGCACGCCGGAGCCCTCGAGTTCCGCTGCGAGGGTTTCGGTGAGGGAGATCACGGCGGCCTTGGTCGCGTTGTAGGCCGACATCTGCGGCGCAGCGGCGAAGCCCGCCGAACTCGCGACGTTGAGTACCAGGCCCGATCCCGCGGCGCGCAGGTGCGGCACCGCCGCCTGGCAGCCCCACACCATGCCGAACAGGTTGATGTCGGTGATCCAGCGCCAGTCCGCCGGGGGCGTGCCCTCGACCGGGCCGGCCACGGCGACGCCTGCGTTGTTGATCATCACGTCGAGGCCGCCGGCGCGCTGGACGAAGTCCGCGACCGACGACGCCACGACGGCTTCGTTCGCGACATCGCCCGCGTAGGTGAACGTCACGGCGCCGGCACCCTGCAGCGCGGCCTCTGCCTCGGCCAGCCGCGGCGCCGAAAGGTCGAACAACCCGACCTGCCAGCCGCCGGCCGCGAACTCCGTGGCAATGGCGCGGCCGAGCCCGCTGCCGGCGCCGGTGATGAATGCGCGCTTTCCGGGGAAGCGCCGGGACAGTATCGTTACAGCCTGTGTTTCGCTCATCGCGCAATGCTACCTGCGACGGGCCCTCGATGCGCAAAGTCCACACGGCGGAGTCGGTCATCGAGATCGCGCACCTGCGCAACCTGCTCGAGTCGGAAGGCATCCCCTGCGCAGTGCGCAACGACCGGCTCGGGAGCGTGGTCGGCGAGATCCCGTTCGTCGAGTGCTGGCCGGAGCTGTGGGTGCGCGATGCGGGTGACGTGTTGCGCGCACGTGGCCTGATCGACGCAGCGCTGCGTCCCGCCACCGACGCCGAGGCCTGGACCTGCCCGGGCTGCGGCGAGCGCATCGAACCGCAATTCGCGCAGTGCTGGCATTGTGCCGCCGCGCCGGAGCCAGAACGTTGACGACGCTGACCATCGACAGCCGCTTCAAGGGACCGCCCGAGTCGGGCAACGGTGGCTACGTGTGCGGTCTCGTCGCCACGACCGTGCAGGCCGATCTCAAGGTGCGCCTGATGGCACCCCCGCCCCTCGACACGCCGCTCGAACTCGCGCCACAGGGCGAAGGTGAATGGGTGCTGTCCTCGGCGACCGGGGCAGTGGCGCGCGGTGTCGCAGCGAAGCTCGAGCTCGACGTGCCCAGCCCGCCGAAATACGTGCAGGCCGTCTGGGCTTCGCAGCACTACCCCGGCTTCCGCGAGCACGCGTTTCCCGACTGCTTCGTCTGCGGACCACATCGCCGCCGCGGCGATGGCCTGCGTATCTTTCCCGGCATGCTCGACACGGGCATCGTCGCCGCGCCCTGGCTGCCTGCCGACAACCTCGACGCCGGTGACGGCAAAGTCGCCGTGGAATACCTGTGGGCCGCGCTCGACTGCCCGGGCTATTTCGCGGTGTCCGGCGGACGCCGGGTGATGGTGCTCGGCGAAATGCAGGCGCACGTGGACCGGCGGGTGCACGTCGGCGAACCCTGCACCGTGATCGGCTGGAAGATCGGTTCCGAAGGCCGCAAGCACCAGGCCGGCACCGCGATCTTCGACGAGGACGGGGAGCTGGTGGCGAGGGCGAGAGCGACTTGGGTGGAGGTGAGGGGATAGGGGATGGGGGATGGGGGATAGTCGGAAGGCAGCGCGTCGAGCGCGCACCCCTGATCGACACTGCAGAGGACTGCAGCCAGAACCGGAATCTGCTGCTTCCGACTATCCCCTATCCCCTATCCCCCATCCGCTTCAGCGGCGGGCGAGCGTAATCGCGAGCACGCCAGCGGCACTGAGCACCACGCCCGGCCACGGATTGAAGCTGACGGCGAGCCACACGAGGCCGCCGAGCAGCGTCACCGCGCCGACGATCGTG
>Ga0209391_10001223_pt1 | contig 13161 bp, 15 predicted proteins | sample PPLLak3March2015_FD_187246 | JGI IMG/M metagenome (GOLD analysis project Ga0209391, IMG submission 187246) | Freshwater sediment microbial communities from Prairie Pothole Lake near Jamestown, North Dakota, USA - PPLs Lake P7 Core (1) Depth... | ecosystem: Environmental > Aquatic > Freshwater >... | reverse complement strand
GGCGCGCGCGGCTTCGCGCACCTCGGCACCTGGCAGGCGCTGCACGAACAGGGCATCGAGGTCGACTGCGTCGGCGGCACGAGCATCGGCGCGGCGATGGCCGCCGCGGTCGCGGCCGACCAGCCTCTGGAACGCACGATCGCGGTGGCACGCAAGGCGTTCGGCGGGAGTCCGACAGGCGATTACAACTGGCTGCCGCTGATCTCGCTCATCAAGGGGCGCCGCGTGCGCAAGGCCATCGACAGCTCGCTGCGCGAACTGGTGGGCGAGCCGATCGCGGTCGAGGACCTGTGGAAGACGTTCTTCTGCGTCGCGACCAACTACTCGCAGGCGTCGGAGCACCGCATCGACCGCGGCGACCTCGCGCAGGCCCTGCTCGCCAGCATGGCCATCCCGGGCGCGTTGCCGCCGGTCGTGCGCGACGGCGACCTGCTGTGCGACGGCGGCACGTTCAACAACTTTCCGGTGGACGTGATGCGCGAGGCGCGCGGCGTCGGCCAGGTGCTCGGCGTCGACCTCGGCGCGCGCCAGGCGCGCAAGCTCGACTTCGACGAAGTGCCGGGCAGCTGGGCGCTGCTGCGCGACCGCTTCCGCCCGCGCCACAAGCGGCGCTACCGCCTGCCGTCGCTGACTTCGTACCTGCTGAACGTGACGATCCTCTACAGCATGTCGCGCGCAGACGAAGCGCGGCGGCAGACCGACGTGTACTTCTGCCCGCCGCTGTACAAGGTCGGGCTGCTGCAATGGTCGCGCTTCGACCAGATCGTGCGCCAGGGCCGCGAGCACGCGATCGAGGTGCTGGGCAAGCTCGACGACCGCACCCGCGCGGCGCTCGGCGCGAATTCCACGGACTGAAACGCCGGGCGAGGCGTAGTCTCCCGCCTTCGCATGAGCACCGACCACTCCACGGACGCGAAGAAGGCCTCGGCCCTCGTCGTCGCCGCCATCGGCATCGTGTACGGCGACATCGGCACGAGCCCGCTCTACGCGTTCCGCGAGAGCCTGAGCGGTGCGCACGGCATCGGCACGGCGCCCGAAACCGTGCTCGGCGTGCTGTCGATGATCTTCTGGGCGGTCACGATCGTCATCTCGCTGAAGTACGTCCTGCTCGTGCTGATGGCGGACAACCAGGGCGAGGGCGGCGACCTCGCGCTGCTGGCGCTGGTGCTGCGGCAGTTGCCTTCGCGCGGCCGCCTGCGGCGCGTCGCGATTGTCCTGGGCCTCATCAGCGCGGCGATGTTCTACGGCGACAGCGTGATCACGCCGGCCATCTCGGTGCTGTCGGCGGTCGAAGGCCTCGCGGTCGTCTCGGAGGCGTTCACCCACGCGGTGCTGCCGCTGACGCTGATGATCCTGCTGGGGCTGTTCCTCGCGCAGCGGCATGGCACCGGCAAGGTCGGGCGGGTGTTCGGGCCGGTGATGCTGGTGTGGTTCGCCGTGCTGGCGCTGCTCGGCATCGGCGGCATCGTGCGCAATCCCGGCGTGCTGGAAGCGCTCGATCCGCTGCTGGCCATGCGCTACGCCGTCGAGCATCCGGCGCTGACGCTCGGCGTGATGGCGGCGGTGTTCCTGTCGCTGACCGGCGGCGAGGCGCTCTACGCGGACATGGGTCACTTCGGCCGGCGGCCGATCCGTGTGGCGTGGTTCTGGATCGTGATGCCGGCGCTGATGCTGAACTACTTCGGGCAGGGCGCGCTGGTGCTGCTCGACCCGAAGGCCGCCGAGAACCCGTTCTTCCTGCTGGCGCCCACCGCGCTGCAGTTGCCGCTGGTGCTCATCGCCACCTGCGCCACCGTGATCGCGTCGCAGGCGGTGATCTCCGGCGCGTTCTCGATGACCGCGCAGGCGGTGAAGCTGGGTTTCCTGCCGCGCATGCCGATCGACTACACGTCCGAGACCCACTCGGGTCAGATCTACGTGCCCTTCGTGAACTGGGCGCTGCTGATCGTGGTCGTCGCGCTGGTGGTCGGCTTCGGCTCGTCGGCCAACCTCGCGGCGGCGTACGGCATCGCCGTCGCGACCTCGATGGCGATCACCACGCTCGGCGTGCTGCTCATCGCCCGGCTGCGCTGGGACTGGCCGCTGTGGCGCGTGCTGCTGGTGTTCCTGCCGCTGATGGTGGTCGACTGGGTGTTCCTCGTGTCCAATGCCGCGAAGATCCCGTACGGCGGCTGGTTCCCGCTCGCCTTCGGTGGGTGCCTGTTCCTCGTGTTCACGACCTGGAAGCGTGGCCGCTCGATCGTGAACCACGAGCTCGAGAAGACGGGCATCGCGCTCGCGCCCTTCCTGAAGAGCCTGTCCATCTACCCGCCGACGCGCGTCGAGGGAACCGCCGTCTTCATGTCGCAGGAGGCCGGCCTCGTGCCGCATGCGTTGCTGCACAACCTGAAGCACAACCGCGTGCTGCACGAACGCGTCGTGTTCCTGACCGCGGTCGCGCGCAACGTCCCGCACGTCGAGCCGGAAGACATGGCGGAGGTCACCGACCTCGAAGAGGGCTGCTGGCAGGTGCTGGTGCGGCTCGGCTTCCAGGACACGTACGACGTGGCCGCGATCTTCGAGGTGCTGGCGCGGCACCACGACCTGGAACTATCGGTCAACGAGTGCTCGTTCTTCCTGTCCCGCCAGAGCGTCCTCGCGCGCACGGGGCAGGGCATGTGGCGCTGGCGGCAGAGGCTGTTCGGCTGGATGCTGCGTAACTCGCAGCCCGCGTCGGACTTCTTCCGGATCCCGCCGAACCGCGTGATCGAGATCGGCACGCAGGTCGTCATCTAGCGACAATGCACGCATGCACGTCGATCCCTTCCTGATCGAGCCGCAGCGGGCGCACGACCGCGCGCGCGTGCGCGACCTGCTGCGGGAATCCGACCTGCCAGTCGACGACATCGACACCTCGCCGGTCGACTTCCTCGTGATGCGCGAGGCGGGGCAGGTGGTCGGAGTGGTCGGCCTGCAGAACGCCGAAGGCGCGGGCCTGCTGCGGTCGCTCGCGGTGCTGCCGTCGCTGCACGGACAGGGTCGCGGCGGCGCGCTGGTGGCGGCCGTCGAGCGGCTCGCGGAGCGGCGCGGCATCGACGACCTCTACCTGTTGACCGACAGCGTGCCCGGCTTCTTCGCCCTGCACGACTACCTGCGCGTGTCGCGCGCGTCGGTGCCGCCGGCGATCCAGGGCACGGCGCAGTTCGCGTCGCTCTGCCCCTCCACCGCGGTCTGCATGCACAAGCGGCTGCGCCGGCCGCGGTTCTGAAGGAGCGACCGGCGGTTGTTGCGCGCGCCGGCCGTGGTTCTGGGGCCGGGCGCGCGCCAGCGCGAGATCAGCCCGCCTTCGCTTCGCCGACGAAGATCTCGACGCGGCGATTGCGCGCGCGGCCGGCTTCGGTCCCGTTGTCGGCAATCGGCTGCTGCGAGCCGCGGCCGTCGATCGAGATGCGCTGGCCGCTCACGCCGCGCGCGGTCAGGTAGTCGCGGGTGCTGGCGGCGCGGTTCACCGACAGCGGATTGTTGATCGCATCGCTGCCGGTGCTGTCGGTGTGGCCGACGATGCGGACCGTCGACGCCGGATTCTGGTTCAGCGACTGCGCGAACTTGTCGAGGATCGGCGCGAAGTTCGGCTTGATGTCGGCGCGGCCGACGTCGAACGAGATGTCGCTGGGCACTTCGAGCTTCAGCTGGTTGTCCGCCGTCTGCGTGACCTGCACGCCGGTGCCCTGCGTGGCCTGCTCCATCTCGCGCTTCTGCTTCTCCATCTGGCTGGACCACACATAGCCGCCGAGCGCGCCGATCGCCGCCCCGGCCAGCGCCCCGTGGGTGCGGTTGCTCCCGTGCGCGAGCGCGCCGATGGCCGCCCCGGCCGCGGCGCCGATCCCGGTGTCGCGCGTCTTGTTTGGCTCGTATCCGGACGAGGCGCAGGCGCTGAGCAGCGCGGCGGCCGCGATGGCCACGAGGGTGGAATGCAGCTTCATTGAGACTCCCGTCGATTTCAGTTGAGGGCAAGCCCCCAATTCTGCCTTCAACGGGCGCCGCCCGCGCCGGGTTGACGGTAGGCCAGTGGTTGGGTCGCCAGGGGACGGGAAACTACGGACGAAAAAGTGCGGCCGGCGCGGGAGGGCGCCGGCCGCGCAGGTGGACGGATTCTCAGCGAACCGCCGCGACCTGCATGGGGGACTGGTTTGCCGGGGCGGCGACGATCTCGATGCGCTCCATGAGGATGACGGGCAGCGCGGCTTCGACGGTGGCGTAGTCGGCGGCGAGGGCTTCCTGCACCGCGGGCATGGCGGGCAAGGCGAGCGCGGCGACGGTGGCGAGAAGGAAGAAGACCGTTTCGGCGTGCTTCATCATGGCGGTGTCCTCGTGCGGCTGACGACGGATGTCGTCGATGTGTGCACTGTAGGAATCGAAGCGCGCGACCGCCACGTGGATGCGATGAACTGCATGAGTCCGGGCGCGAACTGCAGCCACGCGCGGCGGAAGGCGCGAAGCGGGCGCGGCGTCCGACGAATCGGCGCCGGCGCCGACGGATCGGGCGCGATTCCTGAGAGTGCGGCGCGATGCGCAGGTAACATCCGCCCCTTTCGGGAGCGACGAGACCGCCATGACGACAGTGACAACGGCCAGCGGGCTGATGATCGAAGACCTTGCGGTCGGCGACGGCGCCGCCGCGAAGAGCGGCGACCACGTGACCGTGCACTACACGGGCTGGCTGACCGACGGCCGCAAGTTCGACTCCAGCGTCGACCGGCGCGACCCGTTCGCCTTCGCGCTCGGGCGCGGCAACGTGATCGCCGGCTGGGACGAAGGCGTCGAAGGCATGAAGGTCGGCGGCAAGCGCAAGCTCACGATTCCGCCCAACCTTGGCTACGGTGCCTACGGCGCGGGCGGCGTCATCCCGCCCAACGCGACACTCGTGTTCGAAGTCGAACTGCTCGCCGTCGGCTGACCGCGCGCCGCGGCCGGGCGGCCGCGCCTAGTGCTGCTTCACGAAGCCGCGCGAGGTGTCGAGTTCGGAATCGAGCAGCCGCTTGGCCGCGTCGAACGCATCGCGCGCGGCGACGAACGGATCCTCGTCGCCCTGCTGCGTGATCGCGAACGACTTGCTCTTCACGTGAATGTCCAGCTTCACGTTGAACAACCGTCCCTTGCTGCTGTGACGCGCTTCCTGCGTCACGGCCACGTGCATGTTGGTGATCCCCGGGTGGAACTTGCCCAGTTTCTCGGTGCGTTCACGGATCGCCTGTTCGAGCGCTTCGGACCGCTCCATGTGGTGGAACGCGAGCTGGATCGGGAATGTCATGGTGGCTTCTCGTCTGTACAACCGATTTCATCCTCGACCCGCCCGGCAATGCCGCGTTGATGGCCGTCAAGCGGAGCGCGTGGCCTGCCCGCCGAGGTGACCGGGCCGCGCGCTCAGGCCCGGCGCCCGGCCGTCAGCCGCGCTTCATCTTCATCCGCGCCGCCGCGGCCTTGCTTCGCGCCTTCCACACCGACACCATCTCGCGCTTCTGCAGCGGCGTCAGCGTATCGCGCCGGATGTCGCGCAGCAGCTTCTGGTAGTTCGCCAGCCGGTCGGGGGCGACGCCCGCGCGCACCGCGCAGCCCGGTTCATCGGCGTGCGTGCAATCGCGGAAGCGGCATTGCGATGCCAGCGACTGGATGTCCTCGAAGCTCGCCGCGAGTCCGGCCTCGTCGATGTCGGGTGCGAGACCGCGCAGCCCCGGCGTGTCGATGACGCACGCGCCGCCGGGCAGCCGGTGCAGCGAGCGCACGGTGGTGGTGTGGCGGCCGCGACTGTCGTCCGCGCGGACCGCGCCGGTGTCCTGCACGGCGCGGCCGATCAGCGCGTTGGTCAGTGTCGACTTGCCCGCGCCGGACGAGCCGAGCAGCACCAGTGTCTGTCCGGCGCCGAGGTACGGTGCGAGCGTCGCCGCGGACGATGGGTCGAGCGCGTTCACCGCGTGCACATCGATGTGGGCGCCGATCCGGCGCGCGACTTCACCGCGGCGCGCGTCGGCATCGTCGGCGAGGTCCGCCTTGGTCAGCACGACCACGGGCCACAGGCCCGCCGGCGTGACCATGGCGAGGTAGCGCTCGAGTCGGCGCAGGTTGAAGTCGCCGTCGAGTCCCATCACCAGCAGCGCCGTGTCGACGTTGCTGACGAGGGGCTGCGGCTGGCCCTCGCTGTTGCGGCGAGCCAACTGGTTGATCGGCGGCATGCGGTCGCACACCCACAGCGTGCCGTGCGCATCGCGCTCGGCGGCCACCCAGTCGCCGACCGCCAGTGGCGGCAGTTCGCGCCGCGCGGCGGGCAGCAGTTGTGCCGGATGCTCGCCGTCGCCGTCGGCCGCGACGACGCGGTCCCGATGCACCTCGGTGACGCGCATCGGATTGCCGGGCGCGTCGAGGACCGCCAGCGCCTGCATCACCGGCGGGGTCAGGCCGATCGGCCGCAGCCGATCCCATTGCTCGAATTGCATTTCTTTTCGTTCCTTCGTGTCTGCACGCGAGCGCGTGCGCAAGCGATCGCGCGCAAGGGCGCGCGGCCCAATTCATGCGTGTGGGGATCGCCGGCCGCGAGACGCGGCGGAGTCGGATTGAACCGAGTCAGCGCGAGGGCGGCCGACTAGCGGGCAAGATCAGTCTTTGACATGGCGCCTCCGGGATCAGGTGGCGCTCGAACGAGCGGTGCGCTAGCTTCGCTCCGCGGGCCGCCGCCGTCAACCGTTTAGAGACAGTCGTCGCCTAGACTGCGGGCGATGCTCGATCCGACCCCAGCCGCAGCGCAGCACACCGTGTTCGAGGACGCCCAGGCGCTCGTCACCGGGACGCTGTTCGTCGCGCTCGGCGTCAGCATGTACGCGCACGCGGGCCTGCTGACCGGGGGCACCGCCGGGCTCGCCTTCCTCGTGCACTACGCCACCGGCTGGCGGTTCGGCCTGGTGTTCTTCATGATCAACCTGCCGTTCGTGTGGTTCGCCCTGCGCACGATGGGTCGGGGCTTCACGCTGAAGACCTTCGCTGCCGTCGCGCTGCTGTCGCTCTTCGTGGAACTGCTGCCGTCCGTGCTGCGTTTCGACTGGCTGCAGCCAGCCTACGCGGCCGTGATGGGCGGTCTGGTGATCGGCGCGGGCCTGCTGATGCTGTTCCGCCACCGCGCGAGCCTGGGCGGACTGAACGTGCTCGTCCTCTGGCTGCAGGAACGCCACGGCTGGCGCGCGGGCAAGGTGCAGATGGCGGTCGACTGCGCGATCGTGGCGGCGGCGTTCGCGATCGTCGAGCCGGGGCGGGTGCTGCTGTCGGTGCTCGGCGCGGTGGCGCTCAACCTCGTCGTCGCCGTCAACCACAAGCCGGGCCGCTACCTCGGCGTCTGACTCGTTGCGCGCCGGCGGCTAAGCTTTCGCCATGCCGTCCATCCCGTTCACGCTCGCCGAAGACGAAGTCGAGTTGCAGGCCATCCGCGCCCAGGGCGCGGGCGGCCAGAACGTCAACAAGGTCTCCAACGCGGTGCACCTGCGCTTCGACGTGCGCGCCTCGTCGCTGCCTGACGCGCTGAAGGACAAGCTGCTCGCGAAGCGCGACCAGCGCATCACGGACGAGGGCGTGATCGTCATCAAGGCGCAGACGTCGCGCAGCCTCGAGAAGAACCGCGCGGAGGCGCTGCTGCGCCTGCGCGCGCTGCTCGACGCGGCCGCGCACATCCCGATCAGGCGCCGGCCGACGAAGCCGACGGCGAGCTCGCAGCGCAAACGGGTCGAGTCGAAGGTGCAGCGGGGGCAGGTGAAGGCGTTGCGGAAGAAGGTGGTTGAGTAGTCGCGTCCGCTCTCGCAGACGAGGCCCCGGAAGGCTTCGCGGCCGCGAAACCTTCCGTGCGCACTGGGTCAGGCCGACCCGACGGCCGTTGGCGTTGCCGCTACCTTGGATGGCGGAGCTACGCGACGAAGTACATCACCGCCACGAAGTGACTGGCGCTGCCGCCCATCACGAAGAGGTGCCAGATGCCGTGGGCATGGCGCCACACGCGGTCCTTGACGTAGAACAGGACGCCGATCGTGTAGAGCAGTCCGCCGGCGGCGAGCCAGGCCATGCCGGCCGCTCCCAGCGCCTTGGCCAGCGGGATCAGCGCCGCGGCGCCCAGCCACCCCATGACCAGGTGCAGGGCCGGAGACGGATCGCGATCGGCCCGGCGCCGCATCGCCTGCCAGATGCCCACCACGGCCATCGCCCAGACGATCGCGAAGAGGGTCAAGCCGAAACCGTCACGCAGCGGGCCGAGCGCGAACGGCGCGTAGGTGCAGGCGATCAGCAGGAACACGGCGGCGTGGTCCGCGCGCCGCAGCAGCGCTTTCAGCGGACCGCGCACCGCGTGATAGAGCGTCGACGCCGAGTAGAGGGTGACAAGTCCGAGGCCGAACAGCGCGACGCCGGCAGTCTTCCACGGGTCGTCCTGGCCGACCACGCGCGCGATCAGCACGGCGGCGCCGGCGATCGCCAGCGCGGTGCCGACGAGGTGGGTGAGGCTGTTCAGTCGCTCGCCGTGATACATCGGTCAGTGACTCCTGCCGAGGAGGAGGAGCGCAAGACCCATGCTACGAGGCACGGCCAGCGGGCGGCGGCCCGCCCGGAACGGGAAACCGACCGAGCGGCGCTTCAGGTCGTTCCGTCCGGGCCCGCCTCGGTCGAGGCGTCGCCGGGGGCGGGAGCGGACTCGCCGGGAGACTTGGCGAGCTTCTGCCGGCGTTTCTCCTCCAGCTTCTGCTCCTGCTTCTTCTTCTTTGCCAGCTCGCGCTGGCGCTTCTCGAATGAATAGTTGGGCTTGGCCAGAAGACTCTCCTGATGAACCGGCCGCGGCGGCGGCGACCGGAGAGAGCTTACGCGCGTTCGCGCGACCTCGCCCGGCGTGCTGCCTCGCGGCCAGCCGGGTCCTGGCCTTCCGGTCGACGGGCTTGCCGTCGAAGCGGGCCGGGGGCCGATCACCGCGCCCGCTGCTATAAAGCGCCGCGGGCAGGCCCGGACGCCTTGGCACCGCCCTCGCTCGCGACGCCATGGCCTCCATCCTCTCCGTCACCATCCCGTTCTTCGCGCTCGTCCTGTGCGGCTACCTTGCCGCGCGCGTCAGGCTGCTGCCCGAGACCGCGATCCCCGGGCTCAACATCTACGTCCTGTACTTCGCGCTGCCGTGCCTGCTGTATCGCTTCGGCGCATCGCTGCCTGTCGCGCGGCTGATCGACGCCTCGGTGATCGCGGTGTGGCTGTCGGCGGCGCTCGTGATGGTGTTCGGCACCATCGCGCTGACGCGCTCGCCGCGCGTCGGCATGAAGGACGCCGCGTTCGGCGCATTGACCGTCGCGTTTCCCAACACCGGCTTCATGGGCGTGCCGATGCTGGCGGCGCTGCTCGGACCGGCCGCCGCCGGCCCGGTGATCACGACAGTGCTGATCGACCTGCTGATCACCAGTTCGCTGGCGATCGCGCTGGCCCAGATGGGCGATCGCGGGCAACTCGGTCCCGGAGCCTCCGCCTTGCGTTCGATTCGCGGAGCGCTCAGCAACCCGCTGCCGTGGTCGATCGGCGCGGGCATGGTGTCGTCGGCCACCGGGCTGCACACCATCGGCCCGGCCGACACGATCGTGAAAATGCTCGCCGACTCCGCCACGCCCGTGGCGCTGTTCACGATCGGCACCGTCCTGTGGCGCGCCGGCCAGCAGGTGCACACCCGCACGCCGATCGAGCTGTACCTGCCGCTGGCGCTGATCAAGCTGCTGGTGCATCCGCTGCTGGTGCTGGTCCTCGGGTGGACGGCGATCCGCCTGTTCGGGGCGCCGCTGTCGACGTTCAGCCTGACGGTCCTCGTGCTCGCCGCGGCGCTGCCGTCGGCTAACACGGTGTCGCTGCTGGCGGAGCGCTATGGCGCCGACAACGGCCGCGTGACCCGCGCGGTCGTGCTGTCGACCGCGCTGGCCTTCGTCACGTTCTCGCTGCTCGCGTGGCTGGCGGATTTCGGTCCGCGCTGAGGCGCGCCGGCCCGGGAAAGTCCCGGGGTGTCCGGCCCCGTTCGCAGGCGGTCGTGCCGGGCGCGCTCTGTACGATGCACCCATCCTTCCATCCCATGACGCAAGGGAGCATCGATGCTTCGAATCGCCATCATCCTCGGCAGCACGCGGCCCGGACGCAGGACCGAGCCGGTCGCGCGCTGGGTCCTCGATCACGCGCAGCAGCGGGGCGACGCCGAGTACGAACTGGTCGACATCGCGGAGTTCGACCTGCCGCTGCTCGATGAACCGGTCCCGCCGTCGCAGCACAAGTACAGCAAGGACCACACGAAGCGCTGGTCGGAGAAGATCGCGTCGTTCGACGGCTACGTGTTCGTGACGCCCGAGTACAACCACAGCACGTCCGGCGCGCTGAAGAACGCGATCGACTTCCTGTATTCCGAGTGGAACAACAAGGCGGCCGGCTTCGTCAGCTTCGGCAGTTCCGGCGGCACGCGCGCGGTGGAACACCTCCGGCTGATCATGGGCGAGTTGCAGATCGCCGACGTCCGCTCGCAGGTCGCGCTGTCGCTGTTCACCGACTTCGAGAACTTCAGCGCGTTCAAGCCGCAGGCGCTGCACGAGAAGTCGCTGAAGTCGATGCTCGACCAGCTCGTCGCGTGGAGCGGCGCGATGAAGACCGTCCGCACCAAGTGAAAATCGGGGTCAGACCCCGATTTTCGTCAATGAGGCGGTGATGCAGGCCGGGGCGCGGCCCCGACCGTTCGGGTCAGGCCTCGAAGCGCGGGAACAGCACGTTGTTCTCGAGGTGGATGTGCTCGTGCACGTCGTCGATCAGCTTCTGCACGCCGGCGTAGAGCGCGCGCCACGTGGGGCACGCTTCCTCGGGCAGTTCGAAGCCGTGCGCGATGGCCTCGAGGTTGGCCAGCCGCTCGCCGTGCTCGTCGTGCTCGTAGCGCATGCGGCCGACCGGCGCGTGGATCATCGGGTGCCCGCCTGCGCGCATCAGCGGAAAGAGGATCTGCTCTTCCTTCTGCATGTGTTCCTCGAGCGCTTCTCCGGCCTCGATCAGCGCTGCATGGATGCCGCTCGGCACGAGAGGGTTCTCGACGTGGCGGGCCTCGACGCGCGCCGCCAGCCGGATCAGTTCCGGTACCTCCGCGCGGTGCGCGGCGTGGTAACGCTCGAGGATGTGTTCGATCAGTGCGTCGCTCGACTGCGGCGCTTCCACTTCGCCGGTCTCTAGCGCCGCCAGTTCGCTCTCGATCGCCGCGAGCGAATCGCCGCGGGCCGCGACGGCCTCGGCCAGCGGTACGTGCCCGCCGCAGCAGAAGTCGATCTTGTGGTTCCGGAAGACCTGCGTGGCTCCGGGGAGGTTCGCGGCGATGTCGGCGACCTGGCGTTGCGCGTAGTTCATGGCGGTTCCTTCGTGTGAGTGCCTCGGGTTCTGGCAGTGTCGCCATCGAAGCTTGCGACGGATTGCGTCCGATCAAGCCGTTCCGGAGGGGGTAGGGCCGGTCGCACCGGTGGGGGTAGCGCGCATTTCGTCGATCGGGGTGATTCGGCGCGACAAGACCCTGTCGGCAGTTGAAACCGGGGCTGAAGTGCACCTGCACGCGACGAAACGGCAGGAAGCCGGAATGAACGGCGGAATTGCCCGCGGAGCGGCGCGAAACCGCTCTGCAGTTCACGCCGCGAACTCTGCGCTCCGTCGCAATGCGCTCGCGGTGCGGCGGTCCGATGCCTAGAGTTCGTTTCATCGCAGCACGCTCAACGAAACGAACGAAAGGACCGACCATGAAAACGATCTCCACCCAGGCCCGCCTGATGTCCTTCGCGATGGCCCTCGTCGCCACCGCCGTCGTCCTCGGCAGCACCGTGGCCGGCATGCAGTGGAGCGCCGAGTCGCAACCCGCGCTTGTCGTGATGGAGAAGACGCTGATCAAGCCGACCGCAGTGCAGTAACCGGCGCTTCCGTCCAGCCGAGCGGCTGGCGCAGCGCCCGGTCCTGCCTGCGCCGCCGCGCGCGGACGGACTCAGCATGAAAGCAGCCCGGCTTCGGCCGGGCTGCTTTCATTCGTGATCCCGTGATCGCGGGCAGCGCTTGAGTTCCGCGCTGCCGCCGCCATCTCTCTTCTTCCGATCCCGACGCCTGCGCTGACATGGGCTTGCTGATCCTGGCCGCGATCCTCGTGGCAGTGCTGGGCTGGACGCTGCGCGACGCTCTCTTCACGGGCTGGCGACGCGCCCGCCTCCGCGCCCGGCCGTTTCCGCACGCATGGCGCGAGCACCTGAGGCGGCGCGTGCCGTACGTGCGCTCGCTGCCCGCCGATCTGCAACTGCAACTCAAGAAGCACATCCAGGTCTTCATTGCCGAGAAGCCGTTCGTCGGCTGCGACGGGCTGGAGATCACCGACGAGATGCGCGTGACCATCGCCGCGCAGGCCTGCCTGCTGCTGCTGAACCGGCGCACCGACTACTTTCCCAATGCGACCGAGATCCTCGTCTACCCGGGCCGCTTCATCGTCGACCGCGAGGTGCCTGACGGCATCGGGCTCGCGCGGCGCGACCGCAGCGTGCTGTCGGGCGAGTCGTGGTCCAGCGGGCAGGTGATCCTCTCGTGGGACGACGCGCTGGCGGGCGCGGAACGCACGGACGACGGCTTCAACGTCGTCATCCACGAGTTCGCGCATCAGCTCGACCAGGAGAACGGCGCCACCAACGGCGCACCGTTCATGCGCAGTCGTTCGCGGCGTGCGCGCTGGGCCGAAGTGCTCGGGCGGGAGTACGCCGCGCTGCAGTCACGCGTCGCCGGCGGGCAGCCGTCGCTGATCGACGCCTACGGAGCGACCAATCCCGCCGAGTTCTTCGCCGTCGTGTCCGAAGCGTTCTTCGAGCGCCCGCGCGAGCTCGCGGCCGAGCATCCCGGGCTGTACGCGGAGTTCAGCCGGTTCTATCGCGTGAATCCGCTCAGCTGGTGATGCCGGTCCGCGATCAGGTGCGGCGATCGCGAACATTCCGCCTCACCGCATCCGCTGCACGTCGGTCGCAGACACCGGCGCCGCGCGGTTGCCCCACTGGGTCCGGATGAACGTGACAACGGCGGCGGTGTCGGCGTCGTCGAGCACGTGCCCGAACGGCGGCATGCCCCACGGCCGCGGGTTTCCGGCGGTGGCGG
>Ga0209391_10001222_pt1 | contig 13162 bp, 12 predicted proteins | sample PPLLak3March2015_FD_187246 | JGI IMG/M metagenome (GOLD analysis project Ga0209391, IMG submission 187246) | Freshwater sediment microbial communities from Prairie Pothole Lake near Jamestown, North Dakota, USA - PPLs Lake P7 Core (1) Depth... | ecosystem: Environmental > Aquatic > Freshwater >... | reverse complement strand
TACCGCCGGTCGGGAGGAGGGAAGTTCTTTCCCGCTCCCGGTCTCCGGCGCTTCGAAAAAGCGCCCGGAGGAACCGGGCGCTTTTTCGGCGAGCCTTGCTCGGGCGGTCCCGGGGCGACATGCCGGTGTCGCCGCCGTACCAGCCGGAACGCCCCGGTCCAACGCCCTCGCGGCGGCCTCCGACAGGGAGCGGGAAAGAACTTCCCTCCTCCCGACCGGCGGTACGACTGGTGCCGCGACTGGCTACGTTCGTGCGCCGCGCCGTTCCATTTCCATGCGCCAGCGCGAGTAACGAACGGCGAGCGCGGCATCGCCGGTCGGCTTGAACACGCGCTCGAGCGGCGGCGGCCGCCACGAGACGGGTTCGCCGGCCGCGAGGTAGGCCGCTCCCCGTGCAGTGGCCTCGGCGAGGGCGTAGCGCTCGACCGCGAGGCCGCTCGTATCGGCAAGGACACGGCAGAGGTAGTCGCTGCGGCCAAGCCCGCCGGAGAGGCGGATGCGCTCGAGCGGCGCGGCGCGGCCGAGTGCCTCAAGATTCACGCACAGCAGGAAGGCGATGCTCTCGAGCACCGCGACCAGCCGGGACGTCTCGTCGCCTTCGCCCACGAACTCCACCGGGAAGTCGGGCCGCCAGAACGGCGCGCCGAGTCCGCCGACGCCGTTCATGAACAGCGGCGTCTCTGCCGTCCCCGGGCCGGGTGCCAGCGCCGCGAGCGCGCGGTCCACGTCGATCGCCACGTGCTCGCGCAGCCAGTCGAGCGCGCTGCCGGCGCCGTTGACGGTGCCCTCGTGCGCATGCAACACCGCGCCCGAGTCGGCGCACAGCACGCTGCGCAGCAGGCCCTCGGGCAGTGGCGCGTCGCCCGGCGCGACCCGCTGAACGAACGCGCCGGTGCCGACGTTGACCAGCGCCGAGTGTGGATCCGGCCGACCGAACGCGAACGCCGCCGCGGACTGGTCGCCCGTGCAGATCGCGAGCGGAATGGTCTGCGCTCCTGCCTGCAGCGGACCGAAAGCATGCCGCGTCGTCACGCAGGCCGGCAGGTGCCGGCGCTCGATTCCGAACAAGGCGAGCAGGGTGTCCGACCAGTCGAGTGCCGACGGGTCGTACAGCAGCGTGCGCGAAGCGTTCGCGGGGTCCACCGCGCAGGGCAGGCCCGGCACGAGCCGCGCGACCAGGAAACTCGACAGGGGCCCGGCGGCGAGCTGCCCGTCGGCGGCGGCGCGGCGTACGGCCGGCACGTGGTCGAGGCACCAGCGCAGCTTGCTGGCGCCGTAATGGGGTGACAGCGGCAGCCCCGTGATCTCGCGGACCTGCGCCGCGTGCGGGTGCAGGTGGGCGAGCCAGTCGGCGTTGCGACGATCCTGCCAGGAGAGCGCGTCGGTGAGCGCGCGGCCGGTGCGGCGCTCCCAGCACAGCACCGTCGAGCGCTGGGTGGCGAGCCCCGCCGCCACGACCAGGCGGCCCTGCGCCGCCGACGATTCGCAGGCGTCCAGGGCGGCGGTTTGCAGCGAGGCGAGCAGTTCCTGCGGATCCTGCTCGACGACATCGCCGCCCTCACGGCGCGTCCCGACCGGCTGGCGTGCCTGCGCGACCTCGGCGCCGGTGGCGTCGAACAGCACGGCGCGGCTCGCGTGGCTGCCCTGGTCGAGCGCCAGGACGAGCGCGTCGTCGGGCATCACCACGCGCGCCGGCTCTCCGCGTAGGCGGTCATGAGCCCGCGCACGGCCATCGTCTCGACGAAGTGCGCCCCGCGCTCCTGGCAGTCGCGAGCGGTCTTGAGGTCGCGCACCTCGTACACGGCCCATTGCCAGGGACCGGGCCACAGGGGCTCGGGCGGCGGCGGCAGTCGCTCGAGGTTGACGAACAGGAACTCGGGCGCGAGCGACGCGGCCTGGCCACGGGCAGCCTCGTCGCAGTTCGTGAGCACCCAGCCGATGCGCGCACCGACCATCATTCGCAGGATCTTGACGCTCACGAGGTCGAACGAGATCAGCACGCACCGGTCGAGCACCGGCTGCAGCACCTCGGTCACGCGGCGCAGCACCGTTTCCCGTCCGTAGCGGCGGATGCTGGCGCGCTTGATCTCGACGAAGGCGGTCACGCCGCTCCAGCCGGCGATCGCCTCCACCGCCTGCGCGAGCGCAGGCGGGCGCACGAAGGCATGGCGATGGCCGAGCCGCGCGACTTCGCCGACCGGAATCCCGGAGAGTGTCGGCCAGGTGAGGTCGTGGACGCATTCCGGGCGGCCGGCGACGCGGGCGAGGTCGGCGTCGTGCATCAGCACGGGCACGAGGTCGCCCGTCAGCTGCACGTCGAACTCGACGAACCGCGCGCCCAGTTCCACCGCGGAGGCGAGTCCTTCGAGCGTGTTCTCGGGAAACTCAACCGCATTGCCGCGGTGCGCGATGATCGCCGGAAGCTCTGGAACCGATGGCATCGATCGCCTCGACCGTTTTCGCCCGCAACTGAGTTTACATAAGCGCGGCGGCGTGCACGCGTCCGTCGCTCAGGTCGTGTCCGTGTGCCACGTGACCGGCATCACGCATGGACAGGGGCCGGCAGACGACTGACGCGTTTGGTCATCCGCGAGCGATCGGCTCGAACGGGCAAGCCGCTGAATTCACGGGGAACTCTGCGTTGGCACGATGCTTGCTCCGCGTCCTGCAGTCGCCTTCGCGAGGTCACGAGGCCCGAGATGCAGTCCGAAGTCATCGCCTTGCTCTTTCCCGAGTCGCACCCGTCGCCCGAGGGACCGACACCGCTCGTCACGGCGCTGCTGCGCGATGCCCAGGGCGCCATGGAGCTGCGGAACCTGCGACCGGACAAGGCGCTGCTGCGCGCAGCCCGGCTGGCCGGTCGGCTCAACTCAGGCAAGCCGATCCTCGATCCGCACACGCGCGAGGTGATCGGCTACGAAATCGAGCCGATGGCGGTACCCGCTGGCTGAGCGGCCGGCGACCTGACGGACGGGCGCGTCAGCCGGGGCGTCCGGCTACATCGGGTAGGCGTTGGTCAGTTCGATCGAGAACGCGACGATCATGATCAGGACCAGCGGGCCACCCACGCGCACGAAGTCCCGGAACACGTAGCCGCCGGGCTGCATGATCAGCACGTTGGTCTGGTAGCCCATCGGGGTGGCGAAAGACAGGTTGCAGCCGACGATCGCGGCGAGTACGAACGGCTCGGGGGGCGCGCCGATCTGCTGCGCGATGGCGAGCGCCACCGGCGTGCCGACTGCGGCGGCAGCGTTGTTCGACACGAAGTTGGTGAGCAACCCCAGGAAGACCATCACGGCTGCGAGCACGACCTGCGGGGACAGGCCGCTCGCGACGGACATGAATGCGTCGGCGAGGATGTCGGCGCCGCCGGTCGCGGTGAGCGAGCGGCCGAGCGCAAGGCTCGCCACGACCACGAGCACCACCTCCGCGCTGATGCCTCGGCCGAGGCCCTCGAACTTCAGGCAACCGGTGAGGATCAGCGCCAGCACGCCGAGCAGCGAGGACATCGCGATCGGCAGCACGCGGAAGGCGGCGAGCAGGACCACCGCGGCCATGATCAGGATCGCGAGCGGGGCCTTGCGGGTGCGTGGCAGGTCGAGCGTGCCGTCGAGCACCAGCAGCCCGGGCTCGCGCTTGAGCGCGACCATGCGGGCCGGCGGCCCCTGGATCAGCAGCACGTCGCCGGAGCGCAGCTCGCGATCGGGGATCTCGCCCGCCAGGGAGTCCTCGTCCGACGGTCGGTACATCGCCAGGATCATCACCCCGCAGCGTTCGGCGAAACGCGCCTCGCGCAGGTTGCCGCGGTGCAGCGGCGATTCCTCGGTGATCACGCCCTCGACGAGCTGCTGGTCCTCGGCGCGCAGCGGGTGCTGCTCCGGGGGCAGGCTGTCCATGCTGCCGGCGTCGAACAGAGTGGCACCGAGCGCCTGTTCGTATTCCTTGAGGTAGGAGGATGTGTCGTTGACCAGCAGCCGGTCGCCCTCGAGCAGCACCAGGGCGTCGTTCGGCGTCAGGGCCTCGGCGCCCCGCTGTACGCGCTGCACGGTCATCTTGTTGCCGGTCCAGCGCCGCGCCTGCGCGACCGTCTTGCCGTGGGCCCGGCTGCGGGGCCCGACGTAGAGAACGGCGTTGAAGCGCCGCGGGACCATCCCGGCGAGCGGGTTGGGGCGGTCGGACAGCAACCGCGGCGCCACCAGCCACAGGTAAAGCAGCGCGAGCACCGCCGGACCCACGACCAGCGGCGTGAACTCGAACATGTCGATGTGGTCCACGCCGTGGTCGCGCGCCAGGGAGACGATCAGCAGGTTGGTCGAGGTGCCGATCGTCGTCGCCATGCCGCCCACGATCACCGCGAAGTTCATGGGCATCAGCATTCGCGACGGGGAGCGGCCGGCCCGCATCGCCAGGCCGATCACGACCGGCATGAGGACCACCACCACCGGCGTGTCGTTGACGAACGCGCTCAGGACCATCGCGCTCGACAGCAGGGCGAGCAGCGCGATGTGTGGATTGAAAGCCCAGATGCGGGCGAGCAGCCGCGCCAGTGGCTCGAGCGCGCCGGTGACCATGAGGGCGCGACCCATGATCATGAGGCAGCAGATCGCGACCAGCGCCTCGTGGCCGAAGCCCGAGAAGATCTGGCGGATGCCGAGCTCGACCCCGTCGTGCTGGTACGGGAACAGGTGGAAGCCGAGCGCCAGCCCGGTGATCACGATCAGGCTGGTCACCGGGATCGGAATGCGCTCTCGGGTGAACAGGAAGAAGGCGACGACCGTGAACGCGAGGACCGCGATGGCGTGTGCGTTGGCGATGAGTTCGTACACCCGTGCAGGTTACCGAAAAAAAAACCCCGCTTGCGCGGGGTCGTCTTGCATTGCAGGGGCATCGATCTTCTTGTTCTGGTCTTCTTTTTGGCTGATGCCCCGGTTGGGGTACTGCTGTCTCCCGTCCCTGATGTTGTTATTGGATCCTCGTTGCCCTCACCGAATCGCCCACTTCCCACCATCACCTGATCTTGCCGCGGCCACCACCTGGCGCGGCCTGAATGATTACAGAGCAATGAACGTGCCAACGCGCTTGGGGTCGATGTAAAACAAGGAGTTACGGCCGGCACGCCGACTCGGCGGCGGCCGAGTCCGTGGCAGTCGTAAAGAATGCCGACACCCGCCGATGCAACCACGCCCTGACGAACGGCGCGTCATCGGACAGAATGGCACCCATGCGAATCCCAGTCCCCATGCGGCGCCGGCAGTCGGGCGCATCCACGCTCGGCCTGCTGCTGCTCGGTCTCGCCCTCGCCGTGGGCCTCGTTGCCGCGGCGGGCCTGGTCTCGCGCAGCCTCGAGCGCATCAAGCTCGCGGGCGACAAGATCACGGTCAAGGGTTACGCCGAGGAGAAGGTCGTCTCTGACGCAGGCACGTGGCGCGCGACAGTGACGGTGCGCTCCGGGGACCTGCAGTCCGGCTACCGCACGCTCGAGGCCGACACGGCCCGCGTGCAGGCGTTGCTCGAGTCGGTCGCGGGGGCGTCCGCCAGCGTCGCGGTCTCCTCGGTCACTGCGCGGCCGCAGTACGAGATGGGTCCGGGGGGCGTGCAGACCGGCCGGATCAGCGGCTACGAGCTCGACCGCAACTTCGAGTTGAGCTCGAGCGACGTCGCGCTCATCGGCCGCGTCGCCGCCGAGGCTTCCACGCTGATCAGCGAGGGCGTGAGCATCAACTCCTGGCCGCCCCAGTACTTCTACAACGACCTCAACGCCGTCAAGGTGCGGCTGATCGGCGCAGCGACCCGCGATGCACAGCAGCGCGCGGAGCAGTTCGCGGCGGGCAGCGGCGTCACGGTCGGCCCGCTGCGCTCGGCCTCGCAGGGCGTGTTCCAGATCACGCGGCCCAACTCCACGGAGACGGCGGACTACGGAAGCTACGACACGTCGACGGTCGAAAAGGTCGTGAAGGCCGTCGTTACGGTGGAGTACGCGGTCGCTCGCGAGTAGCGCGGTTCCGGGTGGCCGCTGCATCAGGCGAGCGGCCTAAGACGGCCGCGCCGGGCCGTTTTCGAGTCGCTCCACGTAATTCGCTTTGTCGAAAACGGCCCGGCACGGCCGCCCGACACGCAGCGCCTGGGCGAGCGGCCGGAGGAACCGGCCACTCGCACGGCGCATGAAGGTTTGGCCGGATCCAGCATCACCTGCGGCAGCCCGATCGCCACGGCGGCTGCTGCAGGCACGGCGTATTGCGGGCTCATCCCACCGCGACGATGACGGCGACCCTCGTCCTCGCGATCTCACCGGTTACGTGCGGCGTGCGAGCCAGGAGAACGCCCAACCCCTCGCCGAGTTCTCGAGCCAGGTGACGGCGTTCTCCTGACTCGCTCAGGCGCGTCGTGTCAAACGGGAACTCGGAACACGTTTCGACAAAGCGAGTATCGGGGAGCGACTCGAAACGTGTTCCGAGTCCCCGTTTAGCCACTGTCGCAACGGCGAACCGACAATCAGCGAATGAGCTCGACCAGCTCGTAGTACGTTTGCATGTACCCGCCGACCTGCCCCCTGAGGAACAGGAACTCGCCGTCATTCGTGCACCAGACGTCGTAGGGCGGATGCTCCTGCGGCAGCCCCGGCGCCGACACGTAGCGGAAGTGCAGCGCGTCGAATGTGCCGGCGCGCACCGTCACGCGCTCTTCGCCCACGTACTCGACGTGCACGCCGATGCGATAGAGCATCGGGCCGGTCGCGCCGCGGTGGTCGGGCGAGGAGAGCAGGAACTCGTCTATGCCCTGCACGCCCGGGCCCCTGGAGCGGTCGTAGAGCCGCAGGTGCCAGGCGTCGCAGGCGATGGCGTGGTTCTGGAAGGTGCGCAGCGGCGGGTGGCGGTGCTCCATGCGCTGCGAGATGCGGCCCTCGGGCGCGGTGAAGGCCTCGCACTCCGTGTGGCCGGGGTGGAACTTGAACCAGCCCGATCCCATGAACCGGTCGCCCACCGTGATGCGCACGAAGCAGTCCATCGGCAGCCAGTGCTCGTCCAGGCTGTAGGTGATGTCGCGCATCACGCTCGGCCGGTCGTCGATCTCGCAGTGCGCGGTGATGGTGCGCTTGCCGTCCGAATGGACGTCGATGTGGAAGTGCTCGCGGCCGCGCTCCTGCAGCCAGCGGTCGGGCTTGTGCGAGAGGTAGGTGATCGTGCCGCGCGCGCTGCGGTGGTCGCGCTGCAGGACGGGCGCAGGGGCGGAGTCGGTCACGTCGGGTTGCTCCGCAGCCTAGAACGCATTGATGCCGGTCAGCTCGCGGCCGATCGTGAGCTGGTGGATGGTCTCCGTGCCCTCGTAGGTGATCACGCTCTCGAGGTTGAGCGCGTGACGGATCGGCACGTACTCGGCGCTGATGCCGGCGCCGCCGAGGATGTCGCGCGCGTCGCGCGCCACGTCGAGGGCCATGCGGCAGTTGTTCCATTTGGCGAGCGAGACCTGCGAGGGCGACATCGTGCCCGCGTCTTTGAGCCGGCCGAGCTGCAGCGAGAGCAGCTGCGCGGTGGTGATCCTGCGGGCCATCTCCGCGAGGCGGATCTGGATGGCCTGGGTCGCGGCCAGCGGCCGCCCGAACAGGACGCGGGACTGCGAGTAGTCGAGCACCTGGGCGAGGCACGCCTGCGCCGCGCCGATCACGCCCCAGGTGATGCCGTAGCGCGCCTGCGTCAGGCACGAGAGCGGCGCCTTGATGCCGACCGTGCTGCCCGGCAGCATGTTCTCGGCGGGCACGACCACGTCCTCGAGGAAGATCGAGCCCGTCACGGAGGCCCGCAGCGAGAACTTCTTCTCGATCTCGGGCGCGACGAGCCCCTTCGTGCCTTTCTCCACGAGGAAGCCCCGGATGCCTTCCTCGGTCTTCGCCCAGATCACGAACAGGTCGGCGATGGGCGAGTTCGTAATCCACATCTTGGCGCCGTTCAGCACCCAGTCGCGGCCGCGCCGCTTGGCGTGGGTCTTCATGTTGGCGGGGTCGGAGCCGCCGTGCGGCTCGGTGAGCCCGAAGCAGCCGATCACCTCGCCCGTCGCCATGCGAGGCAGCCACCTCTGCTTCTGCTCCTCGCTGCCGTAGGTGTGGATCGGGTACATGCACAGGCTCGACTGCACGGAGACGAAGCTCCTGAGCCCCGAATCGCCGCGCTCGAGTTCCTGGCAGATCAGGCCGTAGCTCACCGCGTTCATGCCGGCGCAGCCGTAGCCCTCGAGCGAGCTTCCGAACAGCCCGAGCCCCGCCAGCTCGCCCACGAGTTCCCCGGGGAACGTGTGGTTCTCGAAATGGTGCTGGATGATCGGCAGGACTTTCTCGTCCACCATGCGGGCGACGGAGTCCTGCACCATGCGCTCCTCCTCGGAAAGCAGGCCCCGAACGTCGTAGAGGTCGAGCGGGTCCAGCGCGCGGGCGGATTTCTTCTTCGGCAGGTCGATGGGTGAGGTGGCCACGGAAGGGCTCCCGGTGAGGAAGTGTTGGGGCAGGGCGCTATTCTGGGTAATCGGCGGACGCCCCGCAAAGCGGCTTGCGCCGAACCCGGCCATGGCCGTCCTGCGAACCGACAGATCGACATGCGCTGCGCCTACCATCCCGACTACTTCGTCGCGCTGCCGCCGACGCATCCCTTCCCGATGGCGAAGTACCCGCTGCTGTTCGAGACGCTGAGGCGGGAGGGGTTGCTCGTGCCGGGCGACCTCATCGAGCCCGGCGAGGCCTGCCTCGCAGACCTGCGGCTCGTCCACGACGAGAGCTATCTCGGCCGGCTGGCCGCAGGCACGCTCGATGCGGCCGCCGTCCGCAAGATCGGCGTGCCCTGGTCGCCGGCCTTGTGGCGGCGCTCGCGACTCGCAGCGCAGGGCACGCTCGAGGCCGCGCGGGCCGCGCTCACGGACGGCCTCGCAGCCAACCTCGCCGGCGGCACGCACCACGCTTTTCCCGCCCACGGCGAGGGCTTTTGCCTCCTGAACGACGTGGCCGTGGCGATCCGCGTCCTGCAGCGCGACGGCCGGGCGCGCCGCGTCCTGGTGATCGACCTCGACGTGCACCAGGGCAACGGCACGGCGGCGATCTTCGAGGGCGACGCCGATGTCTTCACCTTCTCGATGCACGGCGAGCGCAACTATCCGCTCAACAAGATGCGCTCGACCCTCGACGTGGGGCTGTCGGACGGCATCGGCGACGACGAGTACCTCGACCTGCTCACGCGGCACCTCGGCCGCATCCTCGAGGGGTTCGTGCCCGACGTCGTCTTCTACCTCGCCGGCGTCGACCCGGCTCGGGCCGACCGCTATGGACGGCTCGCGCTGACGGACGTCGGCCTCGCGCGTCGCGACCGGCACGTGCTCGAGGCCTGTCGCGGGCGCGGCCTGCCGCTCGTGATCACCATCGCGGGCGGCTACGCGCCGACCCCCGGTCGCACCGCGGAACTGCACTCGATCGTGTTCCGCGAGGCGCACCGTCTGGCCGCCGGCGGATCGGGTTCGGTTGCCGAGGTTGTCAGCGCCGACCCTCGGGCGCGATCATGGACGCCTTAATCGGCTATCCCGCCGGAAGGGATCCCGCCTCACACCACAGGAGTCCGCGAACCATGATCCATCGCAAGTCAGCCCTGCTCGTCGCCGTCGCCGCCACCGTGTCGCTCGCCGGGTGCGCCGCGACCGACGATTTCATGAAGAATCCGGAGAAGGAGAAGACGCGGCAGGGGACGGCGATCGGCGCCGGCGCCGGCGCGGTGGCGGGGCTGTTGATCGGCGGCGGCTGGGAAGGTGCGCTCATCGGCGCGGGAGTCGGCGCGCTGGCCGGCGGGGCCGTGGGCAACTACCAGGACAAGCAGGAAGCGAAGCTTCGCAAACAGATGGCCGGGACGGGCGTCGACGTCGTGCGCAAGGGCGACAACATCACGCTCGACATGCCGGGCAACGTGACCTTCGCCTTCGACAGCGCGGCGCTCAACCCGCAGTTCAACGCCGTGCTCGACAAGGTGGCGCAGACGCTGGTCGAGTTCGACCAGACCGTGATCCAGATCGCCGGGCACACGGACAGCACCGGCACCCACGCCTACAACATGAACCTCTCGCAGCAGCGCGCCGGCAGCGTGAAGAGCTACCTTGCCGGACGCGGAGTGCCGTCACAGCGCATGCAGACCGTCGGCGCCGGCCCGGACCACCCGATCGCCGACAACTCGACCGAGGCCGGGCGCGCCGAGAATCGTCGCGTCGAGATAACCATCGTCCCGGTGACCGAGGACAGCCTGCAGAAGGCCAAGAAGGGCTGAGACCGCCCGGACTGCGAACCCTCTCCCGCCAAAGGCGGGAGAGGGATGGGGTGAGGGCAGCTTGGGTCAGGCCTCTTCCGCCACCACGAGCTTGCGCAGCTTCTTGATGGCGTTCGCCTCGATCTGGCGGATGCGCTCGGCGGAAACGCCGTACTCGTCGGCGAGTTCGTGCAGCGTGGCCTTGTGCTCGCCCATCCAGCGGGCGCGCAGCACGGCCTGGCTGCGGGCATCGAGTTGCGACATCGCGTCTGCGACGCGGTCGGTCACGTCGTCGTCCCACTCGGCGCGCTCGACCGCGACCGCCGGATCGGCATCCGGCGCCGGCAGGTAGGCTGCCGGCGAATACGATTCGTCCTCCTCGTCGGCATCTGGCGCCGGGTCGTAGGAGAGGTCGCGCGAGGCGAGCCGCCGCTCCATCTCGGTGACTTCGTCCGTGCTGACGCCGAGGTCGCGGGCCACGGCCTGCGTCTCCTCCGCCGTGAGCCAGCCGAGGCTCCGCTTGTACTTACGCAGGTTGAAGAACAGCTTGCGCTGCGCCTTGGTGGTGGCGATCTTCACCAGTCGCCAGTTGCGCAGCACGTACTCGTGGATTTCGGCGCGGATCCAGTGCACGGCGAACGACACCAGCCGCACGCCGACCGCCGGATCGAAGCGCTTGACGGCCTTCATGAGGCCCACGTTGCCTTCCTGCACGAGATCGCCCATCGGCAGGCCGTAGCCGTGGTAGCCGCGGGCGATGTGAACGACGAAGCGCAGGTGCGACAGCACGAGCTGCCGGGCCGCGTCGAGGTCGTTGTCGCGACGGAAGCGGGTGGCCAGCTCGGACTCGTCCTCGCGGCTCAGCACCGGAATGCGGCTCACGGCCTCGACATAGGCGTCGAAGCTGCCGATCGGGCCGACCAGCGCGAGGTCGGAAGGACTGCGGCGGACGAGGGCGGCGGTCATGTGTTTCGAGGTCTCCCCAGCATCGACTGCCGATGTTAGCAGTCAGGGCTTTAGAGTGCTAAGTGGCGGGGAAGTTCACGGCGGCAGGCCGGGGTGGGGTCGGCCTAACTCATTGAAATAAAAGAATTTCGTGATCGGCTGCGGCGGCCCGCCGACCGGGTATGCGGTCGAGTCGCTCCCCGATACTCGCTTGGTCGACCGCATACCCGATCAGCGGGCCGGCTCCAACCATCGCGGCCCGCTTTCTATTTGGGCTCGATGCCCCGCAGCTCTCGGGTGGCGGCGATGAACGAGCCCACCCAGCCTAGCGCGATCCCTCCGAGCAGCAGCGCGCCGCTGCCCTCGAGACCCAGCCCGCGGAGCTCGAAGCTGCTGCCGTAGAGTCCCGCGATGCGCTGCACCGGCTCGCCCAGCGCCGTGATCACGACCGTCACTACCAGCCAGGCAATCAGCCCGCCCCCCAGGCCGTACCAGACGCCGTTGTAGAGAAACGGCCGCCGCACGAAGGCGTCGCTGCCCCCGACCAGCTTGGTCACCTCGATCTCGTCGCGACGGTTCTCGATGTCGAGGCGGATGGTGTTGCCCACGATCACGAGTACGCCGAGCGCGAACAGCCCGACCGCGAGCAGCACCACGCGGCGCACGACGTCCAGGATCGCGTTGAAGCGGCTGACCCACGCCGTATCGAGCTGGACGATGTCCACGCCCTCGAGTGCGCGCAGTTCGGTGGTCAGGCTCACGACCTGGGTGGGCTCGCGGAACTCTGCCGCAGGTCGCACCACGAGCGCGTGCGGCAGCGGGTTGTCCTTGAGCGCGTCGAGCGCCTCGCCGAAGCCCGAGTTCGTGCGGAACTCCTCGAGCGCCGCGTCCGCCTCGACCAGCGTCACGGACTCGACGTCGCGCCGCTGGCGCACGCGCTCGGCGGCCTTGCGCGCCTGCTCGAGCGTGGCCTGCGGCTTCATGTAGACGGAGATGTCGAGCGCGTTGCCCCAGCCGCCGCTCGCCACGCGCACGTTCTGCACCAGCACGTGCAGGCAGGCGGGCAAGGCCAGCGCGATGCCGATCACCATGATCGTGAGCAGCGTCGCGAAGGGTTGCATCCAGAGCCGGCCCAGCGAGCCGACCATCGTCTGGAAATGGCGCTCCAGCCAGGACTTCACGGCCGTTCCGTCACGATCGAGAGCAGGTCCGGCATCGGCTCGACGCTGCCGGCGACGCGGCCGCCCTCGAGCATCACGCGGCGCATCCCGAAGCGCTCGATCAAGCCGACGTCGTGGCTGGCGATCAGCACGGTGACGCCGACCTCGTTGAAGCGCTTGAAGATGTTCATCACCTCGAGGGAGAGGTCCGGGTCGAGGTTGCCGGTCGGCTCGTCGGCGATGAGCAGCGCCGGCTTGCCGATGATGGCCCGCGCGATGCCGACGCGCTGCTGCTCGCCAGTGGACAGCTCGAGCGGCCGGCTGCGCTCGCGGCCGAGCAGGCCCACCTGGTCGAGCGCGGCGCGCACGCGCTTGCCGATCTCTTTCTCGGGCACGCCCGCGATCACGAGCGGCAGCCCCACGTTGTCGTGTACCGGCCGGTCCATCAGCAGCTTGTGGTCCTGGAACACCACGCCGACCTGGCGGCGGAACGCCGGGATCTTGCGGCGCGGCACCGTAGCCGTGTTCTGGCCGTTGACGACCAGCGTGCCGCGCGAGGGCCGCTCGATCAGCGCGATGAGCTTGAGCATCGTGCTCTTGCCCGCGCCGGAGTGGCCGGTGAGGAACGCCATCTCGCCGCGTTCGATCTCGAGCGTGAGGTCCGAGAGCGCCTCGCGTCCGTTCGGGTAGCGCTTCCAGACGTGGTCGAAGCGGATCATGCCGTCCCGCCGCCGGAGCGTGACGGCGCCAGCACGGCGTCCACGAAGGCCTCGGCGTCGAACACGCCGAAGT
>Ga0209391_10001221_pt1 | contig 13165 bp, 11 predicted proteins | sample PPLLak3March2015_FD_187246 | JGI IMG/M metagenome (GOLD analysis project Ga0209391, IMG submission 187246) | Freshwater sediment microbial communities from Prairie Pothole Lake near Jamestown, North Dakota, USA - PPLs Lake P7 Core (1) Depth... | ecosystem: Environmental > Aquatic > Freshwater >... | reverse complement strand
CGAGCAGCTCGGGCACCTCGGGCAGCTCGGGCCCGGCGGTCGGCGCCTGGGGAGCGTGGGTCATCGTGGAAGCCTCGTTCCGTTATAGTTCCTCATTCTATCCGAGCCGAGCGCCCGCCCATGCAGACTGATTCCCAGCGCGCGACGCGCAACCGACTCGCCGGCGAGACCAGTCCCTACCTGCGCCAGCACGCGGACAATCCGGTGGACTGGTATCCGTGGGACCCCGAGGCGCTCGCGCGCGCCGAGGCCGAGGGCAAGCCCATCCTGCTCTCGATCGGCTATTCGGCCTGCCACTGGTGCCACGTCATGGCCCACGAGTCGTTCGAGGACGCGGCCACCGCGGCGCTCATGAACGAGCTGTTCGTGAACGTGAAGGTGGACCGCGAGGAACGTCCCGATCTCGACCGCATCTACCAGACCGCGCACCAGATGCTCACGCAGCGCGGCGGCGGCTGGCCCCTCACCATGTTCCTCTCGCCGCAAGATCACCGTCCGTTCTTCGGCGGCACCTATTTCCCGCCCGAGCCCAAGTTCGGCATGCCCGCCTTCCGCGAGGTGCTCACGCGCGTCGCGCAGTACTACCGCGAGCACGGCGCGGAGATTCGTCGCCAGGGCGACGCGCTGGTCGAGGTGTTCGGGCAGCTGCTGCCGGCGCCGGCCGGCGCCGGCACGGCGCTGACGCGCGCGCCCCTCGCCGCGGGGCGCTCCACGCTGCAGCGCGATTTCGACGGGCGCTTCGGCGGCTTCGGCGGGGCGCCGAAGTTCCCGCACCCCATGAACCTCGAGTTCCTGCTGCGCACGTGGCGCGCGTCGGCCGACGCAGACCAGCCCGACCTGCAGGCGCTCTACATGACCACGCTCACGCTCACGCGCATGGCCGAGGGCGGCCTCTATGACCAGCTCGGCGGCGGCTTCTGCCGCTACTCGGTGGACGAGTACTGGATGATCCCGCACTTCGAGAAGATGCTGTACGACAACGCGCAGCTGCTCGCGGTGAGCGCGCAGGCGGCCGTCGCCACGGCCGACCCGCTGTTCCGACGGGTGACCGCCGAGACGGCCGACTGGATCCGCCGCGACATGGAGCACCCCGACGGCGGCTACTACGCGACACTCGATGCCGACTCCGAGGGCCACGAGGGCAAGTTCTACGTCTGGTCGCCGGACGAGGCGCGCGCCCTCCTCGACGAACGCGAATACGCGCTCTTCGCGCGGCGCTTCGGGCTCGACCGCGACGCCAACTTCGAGGGCCGCTGGCACCTGCACGCCTTCGAACCGCTGGCCGAGGTCGCGGCGCAGGCCGGGCTCGACGAAACCGCGGCCGAGGCATCGCTCGACGCCGCACGCGCGAAGCTCCTCGAGGTGCGCAACCGTCGCGTCTGGCCCGGCCGCGACGAGAAGATCCTCACCGGCTGGAACGGACTCGCGATCGCCGGCATGGCGGCCGCGGGCCGCGCGCTCGACCGCGCCGACTGCGTCGAGTCCGCCGCACGGGCCGTGGCGTTCCTGCGCGAACACTGCTGGTACGACGGCCGCCTGCTGGCGGTGCACAAGGACGGCCGCTCGCGCTTCCCGGCCTATCTCGACGACCACGCCTTCCTCGGCTGGGGCCTGCTCGAGCTGCTGCAGGCGCGCTGGCACGGGCCGTGGCTCGCGTGGGCGGTCGAGCTCGCGGAGGCAATGCTCGAGCATTTCGAGGACCACGAGGCAGGCGGGTTCTTCTTCACCGCCGACGACCACGAATCGCTGATCCTGCGTCCCAAGACCTTCGGCGACGACGCGACGCCCGCGGGCAACGGTGTCGCCGCGCGTCTGCTGCTGCGCCTCGGCTACCTGCTCGCCGAGCCGCGCTACCTCGACGCCGCCGAGCGGACTCTGCGCGCTGCGTGGTCGCTCATCGAGCGTTACCCGCACGCGCACACGAGCCTGCTGATGGCGCTCGACGAATACACCGAGCCGCCCGCCGTGATCGTGCTGCGCGGCCCCGAGGCCGATCTCGCCGTGTGGCGCGCCGAGCTCGACAAGCTCTACGACCCGCGTCGCGCGGTGTTCGCGATTCCGTCCGACGACGAAGCGTTGCCCGCAGCGCTCGCCGACAAGCGTCCGCAGGCGGGCGTGGTGGCCTACCTGTGCCGCGGCACGACCTGCTCGGCGCCGCTGGGCACCCTCGGCGAGCTCGTGCGCGCACTCAAGGCCGGCGGCGTCTGAAGCGGCGCCTTCTCACCCGCCCGATCGTCTGTCCCGGCCGAACCCGACTCGTCTCGAGGAGATCCGCAAGCATGCGTCGCAACGTCCTTGCCCTCGTCTTCGCCGCCCTCGCCGTCGCCGCACCCGTCCGCGCCCAGGCGCCGGAGCCGGAACCGCGCATCGTGATCGTCCACGCCGGCCAGTTGCTCGATCGACCGGGTCGGCCGGCTCGCGGGGCGAGCACCGTCGTGATCCGTGACGGGCGCGTCGTCGAGGTCCGCGACGGTCACGTGGCGGCAGCGGCCGCAGGCTTTCCCGCGGCCGAGGTCGTCGACCTGCGCGACCGATACGTGCTGCCGGGCCTCGTGGACAGCCACGTGCACCTGACCTCCGACACTGGCGGCGTGCTGTCGCAGCTCGAGGAAGTTCAGTTGAGCCCGGCCTCCAAGGCCTACAACGCGCTCGCCAACGCGCACAAGACGCTCGGTGCGGGCTTCACTACCGTTCGCAACCTCGGCGACCGCGACGGCATCACGCTCGCGCTGCGCGATGCCATCCGCGCGGGCAAGGTCGTGGGCCCCAACATCGTCGATGCGGGCACCTCGATCTCGACCACCTCGGGGCACATGGACCCCGCGCTCGGCTTCCGCGACGACCTGCGCGACGCGCTCGACCGCCACGACAACCTCTGCGACGGCGCGGACGCCTGCCGTCGCGCCGTGCGCCTGCAGGTGGCGCGTGGCGTGGACGTGATCAAGATCGCGACCACCGGCGGGGTCAACAGCCGCATCGGCGCGGGGCTCGGCCAGCAGATGTTCGAGGACGAGGCCCGGGCGATCGTCGACACCGCGCGCCTCTACGGCAAGAAGGTCGCCGTGCACGCACACGGCGTGGACGGCGTCAAGGTCGCGCTCGCCGCGGGCGTGGACTCGATCGAGCACGGCACCACGCTCGACGAGGAAAGCCTCGAGCTGTTCCGCAAGTCGGGCGCGTACTACGTGCCGACGCTCTCCACCGTGAACGGCTACCTCGAGCGCATCGCCGCCGACCCGAACGCCTACGCACCCGCCGTGCGCGCCAAGGTGGACTGGCGCATCCGGATCACCGGCGAGTCGCTGCGCAAGGCCGTGCCGCGCGGCGTGAAGATCGCCTTCGGCACGGACGCCGGCGTCAGCAAGCACGGTCGCAACGGCGAGGAGTTCGCGCTGATGGTGAAGCACGGGATGACGCCTGTGCAGGCGCTCGAGGCCGCGACCGTCAACGCCGCCGACCTGCTCGGGCTGTCGGCCGAGGTGGGCACCCTCGAGCCCGGCAAGCGCGCCGACCTGATCGCCGTCGAGGGCGACCCGCTGCGGGACGTCTCGGTGCTCGAGCGCGTCGCCTTCGTCATGAAGGACGGCGCGGTGTTCAAGGACGAGCGCGGAGCGCGGCCGCCCGGCGGGTAGGACGCAGGCTCGGCAGCGGGTCCACTCAATAGGCGGTCAGTGGCTGGCCGCTGCGGGCGGTGACGCTCGCGCCGCCGGGCCCGGCAAAGCTCACCGGCACCGACTCGCTGCGCAGCCCGGCGTTGCGCAGCACCACGAAATGCAGGTGCGGACCGCTCGAGAATCCGGTGCTGCCCGAGTTGGCGATGTACTCGCCGCGCTCGACGCGCTGTCCCGGGCGCACCCGCACCGAGTCGAGCTGCAGGTGGGCGTACACCGCGCTCGTGCCGTCGTCGTGCACGATCTGCACGAAGTTGGCCTCCTCCAGCAGCGCCTGCTGCGTGCCGCCGCGGAAGTAGCGGTGGGCGACATTGATCACGATGCCCTCGCGCGCCGCATGCACGGCGCTGCCCACCGGCATGGCGATGTCGATGGCGTGGCGGCTCACGGCGTCGCGATGCGTGTAGGCGTCGGGCGGCGCCTGCGTCACGATGCGGGACGTGGCGGGGGCGAAGGGCGCCCGGTACGGACTCGGCGGCGCGTGCGACGCCGATGGGTCGCCGATGACGTACCGGTAGTCGAAGCGTACCTGGCCGCCCGCGGGAACTCTTAGTGCCAGCAGGGTCTGCTCCGAGCGCGGCGCCACGACGTCGCGTGCCGACTGCTCGCGGCCGCCCGCGGCCGCCTGGATGCTGAACTCGACCGGGCAGGCGCATTCGTTCACGGCCACGAGCTCCACGCCGTCGCGGGCCGAACGAGCCTGCACCTCGATGCGCGGCGAGGCCGTGCCGACCGGAATTGCGAGCGTCTCGACGCGCTGCGGGGAGGCCGGCGGCCGGTCCGCGTAGACCCACCGGCCGGCATCGTCCTTGTAGCGATAGACCGTCTGCGAGGACGCCGTGCCGGCGACGAGGCAGACGGCGGCCAGGACGATCGCCGCAAGGGACGTCGGGAGATCAGGCATGCGGCCCAGACTAACTGGTCAGTCGGCACGCGCGCGTGCGGCGATGCGACGGCGGCGACGTGCACCGGCTCACGAACGCGGCGCGGTCAGCCGGTCGCGCAGGGCCGCCTGCAGGGCACCGTCCACCGCCGGATCGTAGCGGCGGGCCGCCGCCCAGTCGTAGCCCCAGGGATGCGCGGCGCGCAGCAGCTCGGGCTCGTCCGAGTAGCGCGGCAGCACGTGCGCGTGCAGCGCGGGCTCGAGGTTGCCGAACAGCGCGTAGTTGATCCGCAGCGCCCCGGTCAGCTCGTGCACGGCCTGCCCGAGCCGCGCCATGTCGGCGAGGAACGCCGCCTGCCCATCGGGCGGGAGTGCGTTGAGGTGCGGCGCCACCGGGTCGGGGAGCATCAGGCAGTAGCCCTCGAGCACCTGCGGGTCGCCCATCACGGCCCAGCCCGTTGGCAGTCGCGCGATGACGGTCGGGTCCGCGCCCGCCCGGCACGCCTCGACGCGGCGGTGGATGGCGGTGCTCACGCCGCGCCGGTCCCGTCGCGGAAGATGAAGTACACCGCACCCAGCATGCACAGTGCGGCCCACAGGTAGTCGAGCTTGAGCGGCTGGCGCATGTAGAACAGCAGGAACGGCACGAACACCGTGAGCGTGATGACTTCCTGCAGGATCTTCAGCTGCGGCAGCGTCATGACGGTGTAGCCGATCCGGTTCGCCGGCACCTGCAGCAGGTACTCGAACAGCGCGATGCCCCAGCTCACCAGCGCAGCGATGTACCACGGGCTGCCGCTCAGGTTCTTCAGGTGCGCGTACCAGGCGAAGGTCATGAAGACGTTCGACAGGACGAGCAGCAGGATGCTGACCGGAATCGCCTGCATGCCTCACTCCTCAGTGAAGTGCGCGGGGAGGCGAACGCCGAGCGCCCGCAGCCGCTCGCGCGTCCCGGCCGGGCTGCGATGGTGGATCGCACGCCAGCCGCAGGCCTCGGCGCCCGCGACGTTCGGCGGCAGGTCGTCCACGAACACGGTCGCCGCCGGGTCGAGGTCGAAGCGCCGCTCCGCCTCGCGGTAGATCGCGGCCGAGGGCTTGACGGCGCCGACCCGGAACGATGCGATCACGCCGTGGGTGAGTGCCTCGAGTCCGTACAGCGCGTCGAGGTGCCGCCAGTGCAGGTCGCCGATGTTCGACAGCAGGAACACGCGGTAGTCGCCCATGAGCCCCGACGCCAGGTCGAACATCTCCTGCGCCCGGTCGAACATGTCGAGCCAGCGTGCGCGCAGCTCCACGGGGTCGAGCGGCCGGGCGGCCATCGCGGCCACTCGACCGAGCAGCTCCTCGCCCGAGATCTCGCCGCGCTCGTGCGCCGAGAGGTCCACGCGTTCGAGCCAGGCGGGCAGGTCCGTCATGTCGATGCCGGCCGAGGCGAGGTAGTCGATGAACGGCTGGTAGCGCAGGCGCATCAGCACGCCGCCGATGTCGAAGACCACGTTGCGGATCATGCGGGGTCTCTCGCGAAGGATCAGGCGCCGGCCAGTCGCTCGAGCTCCGGCGGCTCGCCGCTCGAGCGGCGCAGGCGGAGCACGAAGTCGAAGCGGTCGACGTCGGTGCAGTAGTCGAAGTCGTCGCGCGGCGCCCAATCGCAGGCCGGGTCGAAGAACTTGACCGCGGCCGGCGCGTCGCGCAGTCGCTCGCGGACCTCGGCGAGCGGCGCTGGCCGACCTGCCAGCATGAGCCGCAGGCACTCGGCGTACAGGTCGTCCTCGGCACAGCGCTCGCGCGCCTCGTGACCCATGCGCACGATCGAGACCTGCGCGGGCGAGCGGGCCTCGAGATAGCGCCGCACGGCGGAGATGTTCACGAACGAGCCGGTGATCACCTCATCGGCGGCGGTCGCGTTCAGCAGCCCCTGCGTGCCGGCGTGGGTGGTGTGCACCAGCACCTTGCCGCGCAGGTCGAGGGCGCGGATCTCGGTGGGTGAATTGCCGGCGTCGAACCCGGGCAGCCGGCGTGCGTGGCGCTCACCGACGAGCACCGCGCCCGGAAAGCGCCGGCCGAGCTCGAGCGCCTCCGCGATCTCCCCGGCAGGCAGCACGCGGGCGGCGCCGGCGTCGAAGGCGTAGGGGGCGACCGAGAAGGCGCGGAACACGTCCACGACGACGGCGATGCCGCGCGCCTCGCGCGCGCCGGCCACGTGATCGAGGATCTCAACGTGCATGCGGGGCACTCCTGTCTTCGTTCACGGCGACGATCCTCGCCCTGGGGATGAAATTGAAGTCGGTCGCCGAGGCCGCGGTGTACGCGCCCATCATCCGGCCGGCGATGAGATCGCCGATCTGCAGCTCCGGCAGCGGGATGTCCTCGCGGACGACGTCGATGCTGTCGCAGGTGGGGCCCGCCAGCACGCACGGGTGTCGCGGACCCCGCGCGCGCAGGCTCTCGATCGGATAGAGCGCATGGTCGTAGAGCTGGCCGCTGAAGGAGCCGTACATCCCGTCGTCCAGGTAGTACCACCAGCGGCCCTCGCGCTGGGCGCGTCCCACCACGGCCGCGACGCAGGTGCCGGCCGGTCCGACGATGAAGCGTCCGGGCTCGGCGATGACCTCGACGTCGGGCGGCAACGTGGCGAGCTCGCGGCGAATCGACCGGCAGAAGCGGTCGATGGGCTCGGTGGGACTGCCGTAGGGAATGGGGAAGCCGCCGCCGATGTCGAGCACGTCGAGGCGGGCGAGGCCGCGCCCGGCGAGCTGCTGCATGACTTCCCGGCAGGCGTCGATCGCCTCGACGTACTTCGACGGGTCGGCGACCTGCGAGCCCACGTGGAAGCTCAGGCCCCGCACCCGCACGCCGAGATCGTTCGCCAGCTCGACGAGCGGCGCCACGGCCCCGGGTTCGCAGCCGAACTTGCGCGAAAGGTCCACGACCGCGGACGGGCTGCGGAACGACACCCGCAGCAGCAGCTCGGCGCGGCGCCGGTACGGGACGAACTTGCGGATCTCATCGGGGTTGTCGGCCACGAAGCGGCGGATGCCGAAGCGCAGCGCAGCGCGAATCTCGGCGTCGCGCTTGATCGGGTGCGTGTGGATGCAGCGACCCGCCGGCACGCGCTGCGAGCGCACCAACGCGATCTCCCCGGCCGTCGCGACGTCGAAGCCGGCGCCGAGGTCGCGCAACGTCGCGACGACGGCTGCCTGCGGCAGCGGCTTCAGCGCGTAGAAGAGACCGACGCCCGGCAGTGCGGCCGCGAGCTCGCGGTACTGCCGCCGGATCGTGTCGCAGTCCACGACCAGCAGCGGGGTGCCGTGTTCGGCGGCGAGCGCGGCGAGCTGCCGCGCGCCCGGTCGCCGGCCGGCGACCTGCCGACGGCGCGCCGCAGCGGTCATGGGGTGCCCACGTCCTCGCCAAAATCCGCCCGCAGCGCGGCGATGTCCGGGTCCACGGTCACCACGTTCTCCGCCGACGCGGCACGCCGCAGGCGATCGCGCGCCGCCTCCCAGGCCTCGCCGGCGGGCACCTCCTCCACGAGGATCTCCCGCGCGCCCGACTTGTCGAGCGTACGCAGGTTGACGTACAGCTCGCGCGCATAGACGTCGGCTCGCCGCCCGGCGTTGATCCAGGTCATGAACTTGTTCGCGACCCGCGGCGGACGCATCGCGAGCACGGCGACTTTTTCGTGGTCGGACGTGAGCTGCGACACCACTTCCTCGAGTGCCCCGCTGTTGACGAGGCTGAGCGGGGTCGCCGGCGCGTAGTGCTTGGCGTCGGATCCGGGCACGCGCGGCACGACCGCCGCCGGGCCCTCGGTGATTCCGGGCACGACCGCGCGCAGCTGGCTGAGCGTGATGGAGCCCGGCCGCAGCACCCGCGGCACGCCGTCGACGCAGGAGACGATCGTGGACTCGACGCCGATCTTGCAGTCGCCACCGTCGAGGATCACCTTCAATGCGTCGCCGAACTCCTCGCGCACGTGCTCGGCGCGCGTCGGGCTCACCCGGCCGTAGCGGTTGGCGGAGGGCGCGGCAATGCCGCTGCCGAAGGCGCGCAGCAGCTGCTGTGCAACCGGATGCCCCGGCACGCGCACGGCCACGGTCTCCTGCCCGCCGGTGATGGCGAGGTCCACGGCCGGCGCGCGGCGCAGCACCATCGTCAGCGGGCCGGGCCAGAAGCGCTCGGCGAGCGCCTGTGCGGCGGGCGGCACCTCGAGCGCCCAGCGCTCGATCAGCCGCGGGTGGTCGATGTGCACGATCAGCGGATGGGTCGCCGGTCGACCCTTGAGATCGAAGACCTTGCGAACGGCCTCGGGATTCTGCGCGTCGGCACCGAGCCCGTAGACCGTTTCGGTCGGAAACGCCACGACCTCGCCGTCGCGCAGCGCCTCCACGGCGCGGTCGATCTCATCCTGGGGAAGGCGGGCCATGATCATCGCGCGATGATAGCTGCAAAGAAACGGGGCCGCTCGCGCGGCCCCGCGGGTTGCGAACGGGTTCCGTTTAAAGCCTGGCGTCGTGGCGAGTCAGTCCACCGTCCGTCGCTGCCATCCGTCGGCAGTCCGGACGAGTTCGTACGTGGGCCAGTAGTGGCGATCGAGCTTGAGCGTGATCACCTCGGTCGAGCCGTTCCACGTGATCGTCTTCAGGCGCAGCGAGGAGCGATCGGGGCGGCCGCGCACCGTGGCGATGAAGGCGTCGAGGTCCGGCACCGGGACGCCGTCCACCTCGACGATGCGCCGGCCGGCGAACAGCCGGTGGCGGGTCGCGGGCGAACCGTACGAGAAGAAGGCCACGAACACGCCCTCCGGCGGGATGCCGCGCTGGGAGGACATCGCCCGGTGCGGCGCGTGCAGCACCGCTCCGGCCCACAGCAGCAGCCGGTCGATGTCGCCGCCGCCGAGCGGCGCGGTGGCCACCTCGAGCGTTGCCTCGCGGCCGTCTCGCAGCACCGTCACCGACACCTTCGGTGCGCGCGTCATACGCTCCACCGCGCGCGGCCGGTTCACGGGCTGGCCGTCCACCGCGAGCAGGAGGTCGCCCTCGCGCAGCAGGTCCGCGGCGGGCGAGCCCGCGGTGACGCGAGTGACCCGCAGCGCCTGGCGCTGCGTCCCGTTCAGCGACTCGAGCCGGGCGACCCAGGCGTCGTCGAGCCCGAGCTTGCGCGCCGCCGAGATCGGCACGGACTCGAACTCCGCCTCGAGCGAGTAGAGCGGCTCGCCCGAGCGCAATGCCTCCACCATCTCGATCACGAGCTCCGCACCGATCGCGCGGTTGATCTGCACGAAGTCGCGGCCCGACTCCGTCGCGAAGCTCGACCACAGCGCGCGCACGCGGCCGTCGCGGCCGGCGATCACGCCGTCGAAGTCGGTCGGGGCGTTCACGAGGCTCGCCACCTCGAGGTTCGATTCCCGGAACCGCAGCGTGCGCGACAGCGGGAAGTCCACTCCCTCGACCGACGATACCGTCGTCGCGAGCGCTCGGACACGGGAATCGCCGCTGAGCCCGACCACGGTCACGGACTCCCCGGGCACCAGCTCGCGCGGATCGAGCTTCGCGGCGCGGATCGGCGTACCGTCGAGCAGCGCCGGGTCGAAGGACACGAGCGCGAGGTTGTGCAGCGGGTGCACGTATTCCACTCGGCCCGGCACCTCGACCGAGCCTGCCACGGTGATGCGTACGTCGCCCACCGCGACCGGGACGGTGTTGCGGTCCACGGCCACGAGGCCGCGCGCCGCGTCCACGATCACGCCGGTGCCGTGGTAGTTGCGTTCGGTGACGCCCGCGACCGAGAACGGCATGTCGAAATTGACGAGCACGAGCGACGGGGCGAGCCGGTCCGCGACCGCGTCGCCCGTGGTGACGAAGGTGGTCCGCGCCGGCGGCTCGGCCCGGGCCGCCGCCGGCGGCGCCAGCTCGCGGCAGGACCAGTAGCCGCTCGCGTCGTCGCGGCGGCAGTGCTGTGCCGGGAACCAGCGCCGGTCCATGCGCATGACGCGGGTCTGCGTGCCGCGCGGGTCGTCGAGCGTCTTGTAGCGCAGCGCGGCGCGGCCGCCGTCCGGCAGCGCGGCGATGGCGGCCTCGAACTCCGCTAGCGTCGCGACGGGCTGGCCGCCGACCGACTCGATCACCGCGCCACGCGGCACGCCCGCCGCGCCGAGCGCGTAGCCGGGATTGGCGACGTACACGCCGCGCACCGGCGTGTTGAGGTGGCGGGCCATCTGGTAGGAGAGCGCGTGCACCACGGCGTCGCCGAACTCCAGGTACTCCGCCGGCGTGATGGCGTGGAGATCCTGCACCTCGAGCGAGCGCACGATGCGTTCCCCGCCGCGCTCGACCTCGACCTCGATCGTGCGGCCGACGGAGTCGTCGAGCAGCTCGGCGAGCGGGTCGAAGGTCGTGATGAGGCGGCCGTTGGCGCGCACCAGGATGTCGCCCGGCTGCAGCGCGCCCTCGGTGGGCGAGCCCGGCTGCACGTCCTGGACCACCAGCATGCCGGTGAGCTGCGTCGCCGCGCGCCGCGCCTCGGCCTGCGTTTCCGGGCGCAGGCCGAGCCGCTCGAGCTCGTCGTAGGGCGTGTAGGCGAAGACTACCTGCAGCGTACCGCGCGTCACCGGCTTACCGGCGCGGATCAGCTCGAGCGCGCGCTTCACCCGGGCGAGCGGCAGGTAGAAGCTCGAGGCCGCCCCCGTGCTGCCGCCGGCGTTGAGCGCCACGACGCGTCCCTCGATGTCGATGACGGGAGAGCCCGACGATCCGCCCGACGTGCCCGAGGCGGCCTGAAGGTAGAAGGTGTTGAAGTCGTTGTACTTGCCGACGCCGTACTCCGGCGTCGACCGGTCGAGGCGCGCCAGGGTGCCCGCCAGGATGGACAGCTGCTCGCCAGCGTCGTTGCCGAGGACGCGCACTTCGGTGCCCACCCGCGCCCCCTGCGGATACAGCGGCAGCGCCACCGGCTGCACGTAGCGCAGCTTCGCCGGGTCGTAGCGGTAGAAGCCGAAGTCGTGCACCGGGTCTCGGTACACGGCGCGCAGCTCGACCTCCTCGCGGTTCTGGAAGATGGCCGTCGCCACGACCGGTCCCGGCGTGACCACGTGCCGGTTGGTGAGGATGAGCCCACGCTCCGCGTCGACCACGAAGCCGGTGGCCTGGGACGACTGGTTCCACTCGGTGTCGAAGGCCCGCGTCTGGTCGATCTCGATGGTCACCACGGACGGCGCGATGCGCGACAGCGTCTGTTCCCAGGCCGCGGTGTCCGCGCGCCCGGCCACGGGCAGCAGCCCGACGACCAGGGCGAGCGGCGCCCAGAGCAGCGTGACGACGCCGCGCATCACAGCCGCCGGCCGAACGCCGCGTGGAAGCGGTCGTCGAATTCGTCGCGGGTGAAGCGGTGGTGCTGGGTGCCGGCGTGGGCGATCTTGATCGATCCCATCAGGGAGGCGATGCGACCCGTGGTCTCCCAGTCGAGGCCCTGCTGCAGGCCGAAGATGAGGCCCGCGCGATAGGCGTCCCCGCAGCCCGTCGGGTCCACGACGGCGTCGGGCCGCGCGGGCGGAATCACGATCTGGCGACCGTCGGCGTGGATGACGCTGCCCTCGGCACCGCGCGTGACGATGAGTGCGCGAACCCGCCCGGCCAGCTCGCCGAGCGACAGCGCGGTGCGCTCCGCGAGCATCTGGGCCTCGTAGTCGTTGACTGCGATCCAGGTCGCCTTGCCGACGAAGTCGAGCAGCTCCGGCCCGTCGAACATGGGCAGCCCCTGGCCGGGATCGAACAGCAGCGGGATGCCCGCCGCGGCGAACTGGGCCGCGTGCTGCACCATGCCGTCCCGGCCGTCGGGCGCCACCACGCCGAGCGTGAGACCGTCGTCCGCCGGGACGCGGTTGAGGTGCGCGTGGCTCATGGCCCCGGGGTGAAATGCGGTGATCTGGTTGTCGTCGAGATCGGTGGTGATGAAGGCCTGGGCGGTGTACTCGCCCTCGACCTCGCGCACGTGCGCGAGATCCACGGAGCGCTCGCGCAGCCACTCGCCGTAGGGCACGAAGTCGTGCCCGACCGTGGCCATCGGCCGGCCCCGGCCACCGAGCAGCGCGAGGTTGTAGGCGATGTTGCCCGCGCAGCCGCCGTAGTTGCGCCGCATGCTCGGCACCAGGAACGACACGTTCAACAGGTGGATGCGGTCGGGCAGGATGTGGTCGCGGAAGCGCCCAGGAAACACCATGACGGTGTCGAAGGCGATCGAGCCGCAGATTAGAGCTGTCATGAGCAGACCGTTGGCGTGGGGCGGGCGGGTGGCGGGAACTCAGGCCGGCAGCACGAGCGCCCAGGTGACGCCGAGCAGCAGGAGCGAGAAGAATACGGCGGTCGAGCCGAGGTCCTTGGCAAACCCCGACAGGTGGTTGTGTTCGGTGCTGATCCGGTCCACCACCACCTCGATGCCGGTATTGAGCAGTTCGACGATCAACACCACGAGCATCGCACCCACCAGCAGGGCGCGCTCGGCACCGCTCTCGCCGAGCCACAGCCCGGCCGGCACGAGCACGCAGGCGAGCCAGACCTCCTGTCGGAAGGCTGCCTCGCTGCGATAGCAGTGGCGCAGCCCGCGCAGCGAGTTGAGC
>Ga0209391_10001219_pt1 | contig 13172 bp, 10 predicted proteins | sample PPLLak3March2015_FD_187246 | JGI IMG/M metagenome (GOLD analysis project Ga0209391, IMG submission 187246) | Freshwater sediment microbial communities from Prairie Pothole Lake near Jamestown, North Dakota, USA - PPLs Lake P7 Core (1) Depth... | ecosystem: Environmental > Aquatic > Freshwater >... | reverse complement strand
GCTCGCCAAGTACCCCCCACGCGGGGCACCCATGGCCCTGCGGCGACCCCTGGACATCCCCGCTTCCCGTCGGTCCGGGGCCGGTCAAGGCGTGGTACCTTCGCAGCCGCAGCGATAGGGGCGTTGGATTTGCCATGTCTTGTCACTCCTGAGCCGGCGGGCCGCAAGGCGCGGCATCGCTGTCCGTCCCGAAGAGCTGCCGTGGAGGCGGAGAACCGGGTCCTGTTTTCAGAGGAGTTGCTGCGTGAACGACGAATCGCATACCCCCAAGCGCGCGGTTGCGGCAGTCCTGCGCGACGCGTTGCAGCGCCAGCGCGCGGCTTACCTCGCGCACCCGGTACCGAGTCTCGCCGAGCGTCGTTCCGACCTGCAACAACTCGCGCGCTTCGTGCAGGAAAACCGACAGGCGATCATCGAGGCGATCTCGGCGGACTTCGGCCACCGCTCCAGTCACGAGACGCTGCTGCTTGAAGTGACTCCTTTCCTGGCCGGAATCCGCCAGTGCCTGCAGCATGTGCAGCGCTGGATGCGCCCGCAGCGGCGTCACATCGAGCGCCTGACTTACGGCCTGGCGAAGAACGAGGTGATCCCGCAACCGCTCGGGGTGGTGGGCGTCATCGTGCCCTGGAACTTCCCGCTGCTCCTGAGCATGGTGCCGCTTGCGAACATCTTCGCGGCCGGCAACCGGGCGATGGTGAAGATGAGCGAAAGCTCGCGCCATCTGGCCGCGCTGCTGATCGAGCGCGTGCCGAACTACTTCCCGCCGGAGAAGCTGCAGTTCTTCGACGAGACGGGCGGCGTCGGGATCGAGTTCTCCAGGCTGCCGTTCGACCACCTGATCTTCACCGGGTCGGGCCCGACGGGGCGGGCCGTCATGGCCGCCGCAGCGCAGAACCTGTGCCCCGTGACGCTGGAACTCGGCGGCAAGGCGCCGGCCGTCGTCTGCGACGACTTCGAGCTCGAGGTTGCCGCGGAGCGCATCCTGTTCGCCAAGTTCTCGAGCGCCGGCCAGATCTGCACCACCGTCGACCACGCCTATCTGCCCGAAAGCAAGGTCGGCGCGTTCGTCGATCTGGCGCGCGAGATCGTGGGTCGTCGCTACGGCACGCTCGACTCCCCGGACTACACCAGCATCATCAACCGCGCTTCGTACGACCGGCTTGTCCAGGCCCTCGACGAAGCCCGCTCGCGCGGGGCACAGGTCATTTCGCTGCTGCCCGGTGCGGCGTTCGACGAGGCGCGGCACCGCATCGCGCCCCACATCGTGCTCGGCGCGCCTAGCGACACGGCCTTGATGAGCAGCGAGATCTTCGGCCCCATCCTCCCACTGGTCGGCTACCGGGACCTTGGCGAGGTGATCGACCGCATCAACGCCGGACCGCGGCCGCTGGCGCTATATCCCTTCAGTCACCGCAAGGACCGCGTGTCCCAGCTCATCGAGCGCGTCATGTCGGGTGGCGTGTCGGTCAATGACGCCGTGCTGCATGTCGGCCAGGACGATCTCCCGTTCGGCGGAGTGGGCGACTCGGGGATGGGCCACTACCACGGCTACGAAGGCTTCCTGACCTTCTCGAAGCTGCGGCCGGTGTTTCGCCAGGCGCGCTGGTCGACCATGAAGCTGCTGTCGCCGCCCTACGGCAAGCTCGCCGATCGCCTGCTGGCGTTCATGACCCGTTGAGAGCCGCGGCGCCAGGAGCTGACCAGATGGAGACGACTTACGCCCTCAGTCGGCTGAGGGTGGCCGCCACCGCAGCCATCCTTCCGCGCCTGCACATTCCCACCCCGCTCACCTACGTTGGCGCCGACTCGTCACTGTCGTTGTGCCAGATGATCGCCGGCTCGGGGTTGAAGCGCATCCTGGTCGTGACCGACAGTGCACTGCTGTCGCTGGGGTTGGCGGACCGGATGTTCCAGGTGCTGCGCTCGGCCGGTGTCGAGGTGGAGATCTTCAGTGACGTGGTGCCCGACCCCGGGTACGCGCTCGTGCTTGCCGGCGTCGAACGCCTCGAGAAGTCGCGCGCGCAGGCCATTCTTGCGATCGGCGGGGGCTCGCCGATCGATTGCGCCAAGGCCATCAATCTCAGCCACGCCAACCGCTGTCACCCGAAGAAGCTCGCGGGCGTGTGGCTCTATGCGGGTTCGCGCCAGCGCGGGCTGCCCTTCTATGCCGTGCCCACGACCGCCGGCACCGGATCGGAAGTGACGATGGCGGCCGTGGTGTCGGACGAGCAACGGGGCGTGAAGATCTCCATCATCGACCCCAAGCTGCTGCCCGGGGCCGTGGCCCTCGACCCCAAGCTCACGCTGGGCCTGCCGCCGGCGGTGACGGCAGCCACCGGCATGGACGCCCTGACTCACGCGGTCGAGGCCTATGTGTCGGCGCTGGCCTACACGCAGACCGACGATTGGGCGGTCGCGGCGACGCGCCTCATCCTCGCCAACCTGGAGACGGCGCACCACGACGGAAGCGACATGCAAGCGCGCGAGGCGATGCTGCTCGGCTCCTACCTGGCGGGCATGGCCTTCACCCGCGCCGGCGTGGGCTACGTGCACGCGATCGCGCACCAGCTCGGCGCGCTGTATCACCTGCCGCATGGCCTGGCCAATGCGATCGTGCTGCCCTATGTGCTCGACTATTCGCTGCCGCGCTGCAAGCGCCGCCTGGCGCAGCTGGCGCGCCTGGTGGGCCTGCCCGCTGAAGGGCGGGGCGACGACGAGTTGGGCGCCGCTTTCGTGGCAAGGGTCAGGCAGCTCAACGCGGCGCTGTCGATCCCGCCCACCGTCGAGGCGCTGCGCAAAGAGGATTTCGACCGAATTGCCGACAACGCCTTCGCCGAAGCGCACGGCACCTACGGCGTCCCGCGCTATCTCGGGAGACCCGAAGCGCACGCCCTCCTGGGCCGCCTGCTGACCGTCGCGCAGGGGCCGACGCCATGAACGCGTCGGTCACCGAGGCGGCGGCCGAGGTGTGGCGCTGATCAAGAATGGGAGCCTCGGCCGTGGCGAAAGCACCATCGAAGGCGCAGATCCGGCTGGCTCGGCTGGTCGTCGCGCTGGCGGTCGCTGGGGTCGTCATCGGCCTGGTGATGTACGGCATATCCGGTGAGGTTCTCATGCGGATCTGGCAGAACATGCTCGATCGTCCGAGTGGGTCATTCGGCTTCCGCTTCGTTCTCCAGCCCGTCATGGCAACGATAGCCGCATTGCGCGATGGCATCAGCGACGCGCGCACGGGGCGTGCGCCGCTTCTGCGGACCATTCTCACCGACCCGGAGCAGCGCCGCGGCCGGCTGGACGAGGCCCTGATCGCCACCGCACGGATCATCCTTCTCGGGCTGGCGATGGATACGGCATACCAGTTCATCGAGTTCGAGACCTTCCATCCCGCCGAAACGGTGATCATTGCGGTGTTGCTCGCCTTCGTGCCCTATGTGGTCTTGCGTGGCCTGGTCACGCGAATCGCGCGCCGCTGGGTCGGCAACCCGTCTGCCGGCGGCAGCCGGTGATCCCGGGAAGAGCAGCGGACCGATGACGGAGTCGACGCGCCTGCAACGGCTTCAAGCGGCGGCCAAGCGCCTGAAGCCCGAACGTGGTCATCTCGTGGCCGATATGGTCGCCGCGCTGACCTTCGCCGTGGTCAACGTGCCGCAGGCCATGGGGCACGCGCTGCTGGCGATGGTCAACCCGGTGCTCGGCATCTACACGCTGATGATCGCGGTGCCGGTCGGCGCCATCTTCTCGAGCTCGGTCTTCATGAACGTGTCGACCACCGGTGCGCTCTCCGTCGCGGCCGGGGTTGTGCTGCTGGAGTTTCCCGCCGGCCAGAGGGCCGAGGCGCTGATCGTTCTGGTGCTGCTGGTGGGGGCGATCCAGTTGCTGGCCGGGCTGTTCCGGCTGGGCTTCCTGGTCCGTTTCGTCTCCAACGCGGTGATGACCGGTTTTCTCAACGGCGTGGCCGTGCTCATCATCCTGGGCCAGTTGAGCGACCTGACGGGCTACCGGAGCAGCTTTTCGAACCGCGTGGCGCAAGCGCTGGACCTGATGTTGCGCATTGGCCAGATCGACCTCTACGTCACCATCATTGGCGTCTTCTCCCTGGCGCTGATCGTCGCGCTGCTGTGGCACAAGGCCTTGCAGCGCTTCGCGTTCATCATCGCCATTGCCGTGGCCACCGTGCTGTTGCTGCTGCTGACCCTGCCGGCCCTGCCCACAGCCGCCAACTTCGCTGCAGTTCCGACGGTCGGCAACATTTCGGCCATCCCGCGCGAGCTGCCGCAACTGGCGCTGCCCCAGTTGTCGCTTGTGCTCACTCTCTTGCTGCCGGCCTTGTCCATCGCCATCATCGGTCTGGTGCAGGGCGCAGGCGTGAGCCAAGGCACGCCCAACCCCGACGGCCGCTATCCGGAAGTCTCGCGCGACTTCCTCGGCCAGGGTGCTGCCAACATCGCCACCAGCATCGTCGGCGGCATCCCGGCCGGAGGCTCGGTCTCGGGCACGGCGCTGATCATGGGCGCCGGGGCCCGGTCGCGCTGGGCGAACATCCTCGTCGGCGTGTTCGTGGCCTTGATCGTGCTGCTCGCCGGGCCGCTGGTGGAGCTGGTGCCCATGCCCGCGCTGGCCGCGTTGCTGATCGTCGCCGGATTCCAGGGCCTGCGGACGGAGCAGGCGGTGATGGCCTGGAAGACCAGCCGGATCTCCAGGCTGGTCATGCTCTTGACCTTCCTCGCCACCTTGAGCATCCCGTTGCAGTATGCGGTCTTGCTCGGTGTGGTCCTGAGCATCCTGCTCAACACCTTCCGCCAGTCGAACAAGGTGTTCGTCACCCAGTGGGTCCTGCAACCGGAAGGCTTTCCGCTGGAACAGATGCCGCCCAAGATCCTGCCCAGCCACCAACTCACCGTACTGCATGTCTATGGCAGCCTGTTCTTTGCCGCCGCCAAGAGCATGGAAGAGATGCTGCCGGCGGTCGGCGACACCAAGCGCGCCGTAGTGGCCATCAACCTGCGTGGCAAGAGCGAGATCGGCAGCACCTTCGTGACGGTGCTGCAGCGATACGCCTTTGCGCTGAAGGCACGGCAGAGCAAGCTGATGCTGGTTGGCGTGGATCCGCTCGTCCGCGAGCAGCTGGCCAAGACCGGCGTGCTCGCGCTGATTGGCGACGAAAACGTCTTCGTCGCCACGCCACAGCTCGGTGAGGCGCTCAACCAGGCCGTGAAGTCGGCCAACGCGTGGCTGGGCCAGCCCCCCGGCGGCGCTGCGCCCGAAAAGGCCCAGCAAGCGATCGAGTGAAACCATGCCTGCCGTAGCCGATCCCACTGCGTTGCCGTCGCCGCCGACCGCGAACGCGCCGCCGGCCTTTCACCTGCTGGCCAAGCCGAGCGGCTCCACCTGCAACATCGACTGCACCTACTGCTTCTTCCTGTCCAAGGAGTCGCTGTACCCGAACGACAAGCATCGCATGTCCGAGGCCACGCTCGAGGCCTATCTGCGGCAGTTGCTCGAGTCGCACCGCACGCCGCAGGTGACGGTGGCGTGGCAGGGCGGCGAGCCGACGCTGATGAAGCTCGAGTTCTTTCGCCGCGCGGTCGAGTTGGTCGAGAAGCTCCGCCATCCCGGCCAGACGGTGCAGCACACCTTCCAGACCAACGGCCTGCTGCTCGACGACGACTGGTGCGCGTTCTTCAAGGAGCACAACTTCCTCGTCGGCCTGAGCGTCGACGGTCCGCGCGAGCTGCACGATACCTACCGCGTCGACCGCCGCGGCCAGGGCACCTTCGACCTGGTGATGCGCGGCTGGCGGTATCTGCGCAAGCACGAGGTCGACTTCAACATCCTGTGCACCGTCAACGCCGCCAACCAGCAGCACGGTCGCACGGTCTATCGCTTCTTCCGCGACGAGCTGGGTGCTGCGTGGGTGCAGTTCATCCCGATCATCGAGCGCGCCACCGAGCAGACGATCCAGATCGCCAACAAGGGGTGGAGCGAGCAGCCGGGCCGCAAGCGGCTGCTCTACACCCAGACCGGCAACCTGGTCACCGAGCGCACGGTCGGCGCCGAGCAATACGGCCGCTTCCTGATCGACATCTTCGAGGAATGGGTGCGCCGCGACGTGGGTCACGTGTATGTGCAACTCTTCGACGTCACGCTGGAGGCCTTCTTCGGCCGCCACCTGCTGTGCATTCACGCGCCGACCTGCGGCTATGGTCCGGCGCTGGAACACAACGGCGACCTGTACGCCTGCGACCACTTCGTCGAGCCGAAGTACAAGCTCGGCAACATCCACCAGACGCACATGCTCGAGCTGGTGGCTTCGCCCGCGCAGCGCAAGTTCGGCCAGGACAAGCGCGACACGCTCACCGCCCAGTGCCGGGGTTGCAAGGTGCTCAACTGGTGCAACGGCGGCTGCCCGAAGGACCGCTTTGCGCTGTCGCGCGATGGCGAGCCGGGCCAGAACTACCTGTGCCCTGGCCTGGAGCTGTTCTTCACCCACACCGGGCCGACCTTCAACGTCATGGTGCAACTGCTGCGGCAGAGCCGCCCGCCCGCCGACGTGATGGCGTGGGTCGCCGAGCAGGACACGAAGCGAGGCGCTTATCAGCCCTGCCCCTGCGGCAGCGGCAAGAAGTTCCGCTTCTGCCACGGCGACAAGGCACCGGGTTCGCCCTTCAGCGGGGTCGATCGCACAACGCAGTCAGGTGACACAGCACCGCCGCGATAGTGGCGTACGCTTTCTTGGACCCGGCCGGCGCGGAGCCGATCCGGAATTTGTGTAAGCACTGAAAGGACGAGATCATGGCAGCGAAGAAACCGAACATCCTGGTCCTGTGGGGCGACGACGTGGGCTGGTGGAACATCAGCTACAACAGCCGCGGGCAGATGGGCTACCGTACGCCCAACATCGACCGCGTCGCCAACGAGGGCGTGGCCTTCACCGACTACTACGCGCAGCAAAGCTGCACCGCTGGCCGCTCCGCCTTCATCACCGGCCAGAACCCGATCCGCACCGGGCTGACCAAGGTGGGCATGCCCGGCGCCACCAATGGCCTGCACGCCGACGACCCCACCATCGCCGAGTTGCTCAAGCCGCTGGGCTACGCCACCGGCCAGTTTGGCAAGAACCACCTGGGCGACCGCGACGAACACCTGCCCACGGTGCACGGCTTCGACGAGTTCTTCGGCAACCTCTACCACCTCAACGCCGAGGAAGAGCCCGAGCAGCCCGACTACCCCAAGAACCCGGAGTTCAAGAAGAAGTTCGGCCCGCGCGGTGTTCTGCATTGCAAGGCCGATGGCAAGGGTGGGCAGACCGTCAAGGACACCGGGCCGCTGACGATCAAGCGCATGGAGACCATCGACGATGAGGTGACCGCCCACGCGCTGCGCTTCATCGACGATGCGCACAAGGCCAAGACGCCGTTCTTCCTCTGGTACAACACTACGGCAATGCACTTCCGCACCCACTGTGCCGAAAAGCACAAGGGCAAGAGCGGCCAGGGCGACTACAACGATGTTATGGTCGCGCACGACGAGAACGTCGGCCTGATGCTGAACAAGCTGGACGAGCTGGGCATCGCCGAAGACACCATCGTCATGTACTCCACCGACAACGGCGTGCACTTCAACACCTGGCCGGACGCCGGCATCACGCCGTTCCGCTCCGAGAAGAACACCAACTGGGAAGGCGGCTGGCGCGTGCCGTGCTTCGTGCGCTGGCCGGGCCAGTTCAAGGCCGGCACCGTGCTCAACGGCATCGTCACCCACCAGGACTGGCTGGCCACGTTCCTGGCCGCCGCTGGCGAGCCGGACATCAAGCAGAAGCTGCTCGACGGCCACGCCGCCGGTAGCAAGACCTTCAAGGTCCACCTCGACGGTTACAACATGCTGCCTTACCTGAAGGGCGAGGTGAAGGACAGCCCGCGCAACTTCTTCTTCTACATCAGCGACGATGGCGACATCATGGCGATCCGCGTGCAGGACTGGAAGATGGTGCTGATGGAGCAGCGCGCCAAGCAGCTGGCTTGCTGGATAGAGCCGTTCGTGAAGCTGCGGATTCCGAAGCTCTTCCACCTGCGCCGCGACCCCTTCGAGCGGGCCGACGAGAGTTCGAATTCGTATTACGACTGGATGATTTCCAATGCCTTCACCATCTACCTGATGCAGGGTGTGGTCGCCAAACAGATGGAGAACTTCGTCAAGTTCCCGCCACGGCAGAAGCCGGCCTCGTTCAACCTGGATGCCGTGATGCGCGACCTGGAAGCCGCCAGAGCCGATTGACCTGCCCGCCCCATCGGCTGCGCCGATGGGGCCGCGCCCGGCCGTCTGGCCGGGCGCGCCGATTCAGCAGACCGGGGCGGCGGATCCGTCGCCCGGGTCTCTTTTCATTTTCTCGGCTTGAAAGTCAACACACCCCGGGAGCCTGCCTTGAAAAAAAACTCACCGTCCGAAGCCCCGTCCGATCCGCTGTCGTCGACAGACGGGGCCTTGGCCGCTGACCCGCTTCCATCCTGGAACGACGGGCCGGCAAAGCAGAGCATCTTCAGCTTCGTCGCGAAGGTAACAACGGAAGGCTCGCCCTCATTTGTCCCCGTCCCCGAACGAATCGCCACCTTCGACAACGACGGGACGCTCTGGTGCGAGCAGCCGGTACCCGTGCAGGTGTACTTCACCCTCGACCGTGTGAAGGCCTTGGTGTCGCAGCACCCCGAGTGGCAGACCAAGGAACCGTTCGCCTCGCTGCTCAAGGGAGATTTGACGGCCACGCTCGCCGGCGGTGACGAGGCGCTGCTCGAAATCGTCATGGCAACCCACGCGGGCACGACGACCGCGGAGTTCGGGCGCATCGTCGAGGATTGGATCGCCACCGCGAAGCATCCGCAGACCGGCAGGCTCTTCACCGAAATGACCTACCAGCCGATGCTCGAACTGCTCGCCTACCTGCGCGCCAACGGGTTCAAGAACTGCATCGTCTCAGGCGGCGGCATCGAGTTCCTGCGTCAATGGGGCGAGCGCGTCTACGGTGTCCCGCCGGAGCAGGTCATCGGCAGCAGCATCGAGACCCGGTTCGAGATGCGCGACGGCAAACCGGTGCTCTTGCGCCTGCCGCGATTGAGCTTCAACAACGACAAGACCGACAAGCCCGTCGCCATCAACCAGCATATCGGCCGCTGGCCCATTGCCGCATTCGGCAACTCCGTGGGTGACCAGCACATGCTGGAATACACGCAGGGCGGCGGCGGCGTCCGATTCGGACTGCTCGTGCTGCACGATGACGCGGCACGCGAATACGCCTACGGCCCGGCACTGGGTCTGCCCGCGCCCCAGCTTGGGGCCTTCACGCCGGCGCTTTACGAGCAGGCGAAGAAGGCCGGCTGGACCGTCGTCAGCATGAAGGACGATTGGAAGCAGGTGTTCCCGTTCGAGGCGGGCCCGGTCACCGCCATCAACATCCTGCTGGAGCCTGACGCCACGATGCTCCAGCGTTCCGAAGCCAACAACGCCCGCCTGCTCGAGGTTTTCCCGAAGGGTTTCGCGCTGGATGCGACGCACCGTCCGCACGTCACGCTCCTCCAGCGTTTCGTGCGCACGGCGGACCTCGACAAGCTCTATGCCGCCGCCGGCAAGGTCTTCGCTCGCACCAATGTGCTCGGCTTGCGGTTGGAGGCTTTCAGGCACTACTACATCCCGAGCGGCGCCATAGGACTTGCGGGCATCGTCGCCAGGCCGAGTCCTGAGCTGCGCGAGCTGCAACGGGACTTGATTGATGCCGTGGCCCCGTTCACTGTGGCAACCGGACTCTCGGATGCCTTCGCCACGACGCCGGATGATCCCGTCATCGACCCGCTCCTGATCGACTACGTTTCGGCGTTTGTGCCGAAATCAACCGGCGAGCATTTCAGTCCGCACGTCACCACGGGCATTGCGCCGCGTGATTACCTCGACAAGATGCTCGCTGAACCGTTTGAGTCGTTCACATTCTCGCCGGCAGGCGCAGCCGTCTACCAGCTGGGTCAGTTCGGCACCGCTGCGAAGAAACTCCATGAATGGGGCTTGAAGCGCTGAGGCGAATCTGAAGGAAGCCGAAGGCAAAACGCTGGCCTGACGAACAGGAAGCGGATGGAGGCGGCGACCGCGTGCCGCGACAGCCGATCGCAGCAGACCGTCGCAGCAGCCTATCGCGGCAGCCTATCGCGGCAGCCTGTCGCGATACAGGCGCAACCCGTGCATCAGGTCGTTGATCAGCGTCTCCTGGTAGCGGTAGGACATCTCCTCGCCCATCGGCACCAGCACCGACAGCGAGTGACTGCGGCAGCGCTCGGCGAGCCCCGCGAGGCGCGCCAACAGGTCGTCGATCTGCGCGCGCGCTTCCGGCGTCGTGTGGCGCGCGTCCGCATCGATCTCCGCGATCCGCCCGAGCGTCACGCCCGGGCCGAACAGCGCGGGCAGCTCGCGCTCGATATTCACCCGGTCGGCGTCGACGCGCCACAGGCGGAAGCGATGCAGGAGCGCCATGCCGCTGAACAGCACCGAGAACGCGACGCCGAGCTGGATCCACAAGGGTAGCGGCATGACGTCCACCGCCCACGGCGCGTACTTGCCGAGGAGATCCGGCCCCTCCTCGTTGAAGAAGCCCTGCGACACGGCGGACATCGGCACGCCCGTCAGGTTCGGCTGCCCCTTGTTGTGGCGGATGAAGGTCGGGAAGACCTCGGCCACCGCGGCCATGAAGCCCTGCGTGGCGCCGTTGGACGCGCAGCCATTGCCGACGATCAGCGCGTCGACCTGCAGCACCTCCTTGTCCTCGGACGGAAGCATGCGCACGTAGTCGATCTGGCCGGCCTCGATGCGGCCCACGCGCGCGAACGGCAGGCGGCGCGCGAGTGAGGCCGCTTCGGGCAGGTGCAGGATCTGCAGGTTGCGTTTCTGCACCGCATCGGCGACGAGCTTCGCTTCGTCGTCGATCACCATCGCGCCGAGGTCGAGCTCGCCGCGCTCGAGCATGTCGAGCTGGCGGTCGATCGGCTGCGTCGACACGACGAGCTCGAGTCCGTCGAGCGGCACGAGCACGCGCCGCATCATCTGCTCGGTGCCGCTGCCCACCGGGCCGATGCCGAGGCGCAGTCCCTTGAGGTCAGCGGGGGTGCGGATGCGGTCCGCGTCGCGGCCGAGGATGATCAGCGACTCGGGACGCGGCAGGCGGCCGACGAGCTCCAGCAGGTGCTTGTCCGGGTACGCGATGCCGTCCTGCACGAGCCCGAAGTGGACGTCGCACGTCTTCATGCCGGCCATCAGCCGCTCGACGTTCTCGACCGAGCCCGCCGACGACACGTTGGCCACGCGACCCCTGCGGCGCGAGACCCCCTCGGCCAGCCTGTCGACGGTGGCGAAGTAATTGCCGGTCGGGCTGCCGGACAGCACGGCGACACGGACGTGCCGCAGGCTCGGCCGCGGGTCGATCCAAGCGACGAGCGCCGCGACGAGCGCCAACACACCGAACAGGATCGCCGTCTTCACGCCCGGCGAGAGCCTGCCGTTGTACCCGGAGCGCCCGAGCACGCGCATCAGCCGCTCCGTGGGGATTCGTCGGCCGGAAGCGGCCGGTTGGTCTGGCATCGTGCGGGTTCGGTCAGACGGGTAAGTCGGCAGAGCCGGCGTCTTCGCCCGCTCCCGGCCGCCATTCTGCCTCAGTGGGAAGCGGCGTGGCCGGCGCCGCATTCCGTCGCGGCCAAGCCGCGTCGCGCGCTAGCCCAGCGGGACGACGCAGTTGTTCGTGAGCTCGTGCGACCGCGGCCCGACGAACCACGCCTGCTCGCGGCGCACCGGGTCCATCACCCAGCCCACGCTGAACGGGTGATGGAAGAAGCCCGCCTGCGTGCGGCGGTCGGTGCGGCTGAAGAATGCGCCGATGTCCGGATGGCTGTGGAACCAGCCGACGACGACCTCGCCGGGCAAGAGCGCCGTGCGCGCCGCGTCCCAGACGCCGGCGGCGAGGCGCAGCGAGTATTCGGTGGCGTCGTCGTCGAGGCCGGGAACCGCGGTACGCAGAAACACGACCGCAGGCACGGCATCGCCTGGGGCATTCACCAGCGGCTCGCCGAGCAGGAGCCCGCCCCGCTCGAGCGGACTGTGCACGACGTGATCCCATGCCTTGCGAAACGCGTCGGACGCGAGCGCCACGAACGGCAAGTCGTTGGCCATGCCGGCGGCCGTGCGCTCGGAAACGCAGTCGAGCGAATCGGCGGGAACGATGCCGCGCATCGATTCGCGCCATGCGGCCACGGTACGGTGCGTAACCGCTTCGGAAACGTCGGTCCAGCGCATCAGGTGTTGGTCTGGAAGTCGCCCGCGCACGCCGGGCAGCGAACCGTCCCCGAGCGGCCCGCGGGCACGCGCAATCCGGCGCGGCAATGCGGGCAATGGCGGATCACGCGCTCGGCCGCCATTGCGCGCGCACCCGACCCGCTGCCTCCGCCCTCGTCGACCGTCAGTGCGAGCGCCGCGACGTCGGTCGGGAACGCCTCGGGGTGGCGGCGCAACGCCGCCTGGTACCACGCATTGGCGGCGCCGTCGGCGATCGAAAACGGGTTCATCAGCAGCGGGTCGAACGCGAGGAGGCGCACCACGCGATGGACGAAGAGGTCCATCCCTTCGCTCGGCAGCCATTTCGAGCCGATGCACACGATGCCTGACGAGAACACGTGCGGGTGGAAGATCGGCGTCAGTACGGTCGTCACCGGCGGCTGGAACGGATGGCGCGGCGCGAGGTCGATCGCAACGCGCGACATCGGCTGCCGTTCGACCGGGTAACGGTGGGAGCCGACGGTCGCGTAGCCGAGGTCGAGCACGAACCGCGGCCGGCCCGCGACCGGCAGCGTGACGATGCCGATGCGTCCGCCGCTGGTCGCCGCAAGTGCGCGCAGGCGCTCGATGTCGACGTCGCGACGGCTGCCCGCGGCCATGCCCGTTCCGAGCCTCGTCGTGGTCCTAGCGCGACCCGCCCGCGACGAGCACAGGCTGCACCTCGAGCACGTCGCCTGCGTTCACGCCAGCCTGGTCGAGCGTCTCGTTGGGCTTCACCGCACGCCCCTGGGTCACGTTGACGAGCGTGTAGTCGGCGTCGGTCGGCAGCGCCCAGTGGTCGACCGCGGACTGGATGATTTCGGCGCCGCTCTGAT
>Ga0209391_10001218_pt1 | contig 13172 bp, 9 predicted proteins | sample PPLLak3March2015_FD_187246 | JGI IMG/M metagenome (GOLD analysis project Ga0209391, IMG submission 187246) | Freshwater sediment microbial communities from Prairie Pothole Lake near Jamestown, North Dakota, USA - PPLs Lake P7 Core (1) Depth... | ecosystem: Environmental > Aquatic > Freshwater >... | reverse complement strand
GCCGACGTATCGGATGTGGTGGCTGCCCTGCGTGACGCGCGGCGCCACGGCGCCATAGTCGAAGCGCGGCCGCAGCAAGACGCGGATGCGCGGCGCGCCGGACAGCACGCGCAGCCGGCGCACGAGCTGCACCGGGTGGAACATGCGGCCGCGGCGCATGAATCGCGGCGCGAAATCGGTGATCTCCAGGCCCTGGCCGCGCTGGTCGAACAGCCGCGTGCGCAGCACGGCGGTGTTGGGCGCATAGTCCTGTTCGGACCGTTCGAAATCCTGCAGTTCGATGCCGAAGCAGCCGTCCTCGGGCGAGTCGCCGCCCAGCAGCGCGTGGAACACCGGGTCGCCGTCGAAGCGCGGCCAGCAACTCCAGACGATGCGGCCCCGGCCATCGACCAGCGCACTGGCGGCGCAGTTGCCGATGGCGCCCAGCGCCAGCGACGGGCTTTCGGTGGGCCTCATGCACAGGCCTCGGTCGCGCGGCCGGCATTGAACCGGACCAGCGCCAGGTCCAGCCAGGCCTGCAGGCCCGCCGGGTCGGCCAGCCGATAGGGCGCCAGCGTTTCGCCCGCCCCCACCTTGACCGCCACACCGCCCAGGCCGAGCACGGTCTCGAAGGCGACCTCGTCGGTGACATCGTCGCCGAACACCCAGGGCCGGCGCGACCTGAACGGCCGTTCGTCCATGAAGGCACGCACCGCCTGGCCCTTGCTGGCGCGCCGCGGCTTGAGCTCGACGACCTTCTTGCCGCACAGCAGCGTCATGCCCTCGACGCGCTTCAGCGCCTCGGTCATGATGGCCAGGCACTCGTCTTCCAGCGCATCGGCCTGGCGGTAGTGCAAGGCCAGCGCTCCTGGCTTGAGCTCCAGCAACAGGGCCGGGTGACGGCGCGCGAATTCCTCGACCAGCGCACGCGCGGGCGTCAGGTCGGGCGTGGCGATGCGGCGCAGGAAGCCGTCCGGACCGCGCCGCTCCGCACCGTGCACGCCGGCCACGGGTAGGCGCAGCGGCTGCAGCCAGTGGTCGATCTCGGCCGCCGGGCGGCCGCTGACCACGGCCACTGCACCTCCCAGGACCCGTGCCAGGGCGGCCAGGCGCTGGGTCACGCCCGGCATCACCGTGACGGCATCCGGATGCTCGGCGATGTCGGTGAGGGTGCCGTCGAAGTCGAAGAAGAGAGCGCTGCCATGGTCTGGCAGCGGTGGTTCCTGCATGGCCCGACCTTAACCCGCGGGCGGCAGCGCCGCAGCGCAGCGGCAAAAAGCCGCACCCATCGGGTGCGACATCGGGCGCGGAACCTTCTGTGGGCATGGCGCTCCATGAGGGTGCGCGGGCCTGTGCGGGTGCGTGTCGTCGGGGCCGGGCTGTGGCGCGTTATCGTCGTGCACGTTCCGAGCCGGGTCGTGCGTGCCGGTCAAGTGCAAGGCACGGCTCTTGCGAAGGGTCGTCAGGGCCGCGCGCGGGACGTGAGGCGCGTGAGGAACTGCCGGGGCAACGGGGGCTTGATCGCGCCATTGCCCGGCGCCGGGTGATCCATGCTAAATATCGAGCGTCGCTGACCATGCGCCGCCAGTGACCGGAAAGCTCTGATGGAGCCCGGGCCCGTACAGCCGGGACTCCATCAGAACTTCCCAGACGCGAGGGTGGTGGACCGTCCCGCCACCGTCTCCGTCTGGACACCGGAGGTCCGCATGGATGTGATCAGCCATTTCGCCGCCCGCTACGAGCGCACGCGTGAAGAGGAGATGTCCCTCGAGGACTATCTCGCCGAATGCAAGCGCGACCCGCTGGCCTATGCCACCGCCGCCGAGCGCATGCTCAAGGCGATCGGCGAGCCGCAGACCATCGACACGCGCAACGACCCGCGGCTGTCGAGGCTGTTCGCCAACAAGCTCATCAAGGTCTACCCCGCCTTCGCCGAGTTCTACGGCATGGAGGATTCGATCGAGCAGGTGGTGAGCTACTTCCGCCACGCCGCGCAGGGGCTGGAGGAGAAGAAGCAGATCCTCTACCTGCTCGGCCCGGTCGGCGGCGGCAAGAGCTCGATCGCCGAGCGGCTCAAGCAGCTGATGCAGGAGGTGCCGTTCTACGCCATCAAGGGCAGCCCGGTGAACGAGAGCCCGCTCGGGCTGTTCCACAGCGACGAGGACGGGCCGATCCTGGAAAGCGAATACGGCATCCCGCGCCGCTACCTCAACCGCATCCTCAGCCCCTGGGCGGTGAAGCGGCTCGACGAATTCGGCGGCGACATCCGCAAGTTCAAGGTCGTCAAGCGCTATCCGTCGATCCTCAAGCAGGTGGGCATCAGCAAGACCGAGCCCGGCGACGAGAACAACCAGGACATCTCCAGCCTCGTCGGCAAGGTCGACATCCGCAAGCTCGAGACCTACGCCCAGGACGACCCCGACGCCTACAGCTACAGCGGCGGCCTGTGCCTGGCCAACCAGGGCCTGCTCGAATTCGTCGAGATGTTCAAGGCGCCGATCAAGGTGCTGCACCCGCTGCTGACCGCCACCCAGGAGGGCAATTTCAAGGGCACCGAGGGCTTCGGCGCCATTCCCTTCGACGGCGTCGTGCTCGCGCACAGCAACGAGAGCGAGTGGAAGGCCTTCCGCAACAACAAGAACAACGAGGCCTTCCTCGACCGCATCTACATCGTCAAGGTGCCGTACTGCCTGCGCGTCAGCGAGGAGGTCAAGATCTACGAGAAGCTGCTGCGCAACTCCTCGCTGGCGCAGGCCACCTGCGCCCCCGGCACGCTGAAGATGATGAGCCAGTTCGCGATCCTGACGCGGCTGAAGGAGCCCGAGAACTCGTCGCTCTATTCGAAGATGCTGGTCTACGACGGCGAGAACCTCAAGGACACCGACCCGCGCGCCAAGAGCTACCAGGAATACCGCGACTACGCCGGCGTCGACGAGGGCATGAGCGGCGTCAGCACGCGCTTCGCCTACAAGATCATCAGCAAGGTCTTCAATTTCGACAGCACCGAGGTCGCCGCCAACCCGGTGCACCTGATGTATGTGCTCGAGCAGCAGATCGAGCGCGAACAGTTCGCCAAGGAGACCGAGGACAAGTACGTCGGCTTCATCAAGGAGCTGCTGGCGCCGCGCTACGCCGAATTCATCGGCAAGGAGATCCAGACCGCCTACCTCGAGAGCTACTCGGAGTACGGCCAGAATATCTTCGACCGCTACGTCACCTACGCCGACTACTGGATCCAGGACCACGAATACCGCGACACCGACACCGGCGAGGTGTTCGACCGCGGCGCGCTGAATGCCGAGCTGGAGAAGATCGAGAAGCCGGCCGGCATCGCCAACCCGAAGGATTTCCGCAACGAGATCGTCAATTTCGTGCTGCGCGCACGCGCCAACAACCAGGGCAACAACCCGGTGTGGACGAGCTACGAGAAGCTGCGCACGGTGATCGAGAAGAAGATGTTCTCGAATACGGAAGAACTGTTGCCGGTGATCAGCTTCAACGCCAAGGCCAGCGCCGACGAGGCGAAGAAGCACGAGGACTTCGTCACCCGCATGGTCGCCAAGGGCTACACCTCCAAGCAGGTGAGGCTGCTGTGCGAGTGGTACCTGCGCGTGAGAAAATCGAGTTGATGGCCCCCCCCCGTAGCGCCTTCGGCGCGCCCCCCCAGGGGGGCACCGCCAGCAGCCCGGCGAAGCCGGTTCCGCGGCGGCCGCTTGGCCATATCGCTTGAGGCCAGGCATGCAGCAAATCATCGACAGGCGGCTGGCGGGCAAGAACAAGTCGATCGGGAATCGCGAGCGTTTCCTGCGCCGCCACAAGGAGCAGATCCGCGAGGCGGTCAAGCGCGCGATCGACGGCCGCGGCATCCGCGACATCGAGCGTGGCGAGGACATCCACATCCCGAAGCGCGACATCAGCGAGCCGGTGTTCGGCCACGGCCAGGGCGGGGTGCGCGACGTCGTGCACCCGGGCAACAAGGATTTCGTCCGCGGCGACCGCATTGCGCGGCCCAAGGGCGGACAGGGCGGCGGCAGCGGCAAGGGCCAGGCCGGCGACTCCGGCGAGGGCGAGGACGATTTCGTCTTCGCGCTGAGCAAGGAAGAGTTCATGCAGGTCTTCTTCGAGGACCTGGCGCTGCCGCACCTGATCCGCACGCAGTTGGCCGAGGTGCCCGAGTGGAAATACCACCGCGCCGGCTTCTCCAGCGACGGCACGCCGAACAACCTGCACGTCGTGCGCTCGATGCGCGGCGCGCTGAGCCGGCGCATCGCGCTCGGCGCCGGGTCGCGGCGCGAGCTGCAGGAACTGGAGGAACGCCTGGCGGCCTGCCGCGCGACGCTCAAGCCCGGTGACGCGGTGATGGCCGCCGAGGTCAAGGACCTGGAGGAGCGCATCGAGGCGCTGCGCGTGCGCGTGAAGCGCATCCCCTACCTCGACCCCATCGACCTGCGCTACCGCAGCCGCATCAAGGTGGCGGTGCCGACGAGCAAGGCGGTGATGTTCTGCCTGATGGACGTTTCGGGTTCGATGGACGAGGGCCGCAAGGAACTGAGCAAGCGCTTCTTCATCCTGCTCTACCTGTTCCTGACCCGGCACTACGAGAAGATCGAGCTCGTCTTCATCCGCCACCATACGCAGGCGCAGGAGGTCGACGAGGAGAATTTCTTCCACGCCCGCGAGACCGGCGGCACCGTCGTCAGCAGCGCGCTGGTGCTGATGGAGGAGATCATCAAGGCGCGCTATTCGCCCGCCGAGTGGAATATCTACGGCGCCCAGGCCAGCGACGGCGACAACTGGCACCACGACAGCGGCCGCTGCCGCGAGCTGCTGAACGACAAGCTGCTGCCGCTGTGCCGCTATTTCGCCTACGTGCAGGTGGCCGAGGAAGAGCAGAACCTGTGGGAGGAATATGCGCAGCTGCTCGACGCCAACCGCCATTTCGCGATGCGCAAGGCCACCGAGGCGTCGATGATCTACCCGGTCTTCCGCGACCTGTTCAAGAAGGAAGGCGCGAAAGCCGCATGAACCCAGTCTCCGACATCCGTTCGCGCCCGAAGCATCGGCCGCTGGCGCTGGAGCAGCCCTTGCCGCTGGCCGCGCGCCCCGGCGAACCGCTGCCCGCGCCCAGCGACTGGTCGTTCGAGCTCGTCGAGCAGTACCACCGCGTCATCAAGGCCACGGCCGAGCGCTTCGGCCTCGACACCTACCCGAACCAGCTCGAGATCATCACCGCCGAGCAGATGATGGACGCCTACGCCAGCGTCGGCATGCCGGTGAACTACCGGCATTGGAGCTACGGCAAGGAATTCATCGCCACCGAGAAGAACTACAAGCGCGGCCACATGGGCCTGGCCTACGAGATCGTCATCAACTCCAACCCCTGCATCAGCTACCTGATGGAGGAGAACACGATGGCGATGCAGGCGCTGGTGATCGCCCACGCCGCCTACGGCCACAACAGCTTCTTCAAGGGCAACTACCTGTTCCGCATGTGGACGGACGCCTCGTCGATCATCGATTACCTCGTCTACGCCAAGGACTACGTGGCCAAGTGCGAGGAGAAGCACGGCCTGGACGCGGTGGAGGAATTCCTCGACAGCTGCCATGCGCTGGCGAATCATGGCGTCGACCGCTACCGCCGCCCCAGCCGCAAGAGCCTGGCGCAGGAACTGGCCGAGCGCCAGGATCGCGAGGCCTACGCCCAGCGCCAGGTCAACGATCTCTGGCGCACGCTGCCGCGCCGCGCCGAGAAGGAGGACGCCGCGCCCGAGAGCAAGCGCTTCCCCGACGAACCGCAGGAGAACCTGCTCTATTTCATCGAGAAGAACGCGCCGCTGCTCGAGCCCTGGCAGCGCGAGATCGTGCGCATCGTGCGCAAGGTTGCGCAGTACTTCTACCCGCAGCGCCAGACCCAGACTATGAATGAAGGCTGGGCCACGTTCTGGCACCACAAGCTGCTCAATACGATGTACGACGACGGCTTCCTGACCGACGGCGTGATGATCGAGTGGCTGAAGTCGCACACCAACGTCATCTACCAGCCGCCGGTCGGGCACCCGGCGTACAGCGGCATCAACCCGTATGCGCTGGGCTTCGCGATGTACACCGACATCAAGCGCATTTGCGACGCCCCGAGCGACGAGGACCGTGCCTGGTTCCCCGATATCGCCGGCACGCCCTGGCTGCCCGCGCTCGACCAGGCGATGCGCAATTTCAAGGACGAGAGCTTCATCGGCCAGTACCTCAGCCCGCGACTCATGCGCGAGATGCGGCTGTTCGCGATCACCGACGACGAGGGCCAGAGCGAGCTCGAGGTCAGCGCCATCCACGACGACGCAGGTTACCGGCGCGTTCGCGAATCGCTGAGCCACCAGTACGACCTCGGCTCGCGCGAGCCCAATATCCAGGTCTGGAACGTCAATCTCCGCGGCGACCGCTCGCTGACGCTGCGCCACTTCCAGCACAACGACCGCCCGCTGCACGACAGCGCCGTCGAGGTGCTCAAGCATGTGGCGCGGTTGTGGGGTTTTGGCGTGCAGCTGGAAAGCGTCAACGCCAAGGGCGACGTGAGCAAGCGCTGGCAGGTGCCGGCGCCGCACGCCTGAGCCGCGGCGCGCCAGGAGCTCAGCGCTTCATGCCGGCACAGGGGTCGGGACGCTCCTGCGTCGCGGTGCGCAGCACGCGGTCGTAGCGCCCGCGGCCCGGGTTCGCCGACTCCAGCAGACCGATCGCCTCGCTGCGCGCGCGCACCTCGGGCGACAGCCAGCGCGGCACGCCGGCATCGATGCGCACGTGGCCGTTGCCGGCCAGCAGCAGCACGCCGCGGTCGGCGTATCGCTCCAGCGCCGCGGCCATGGCCTGGTCGCGCGCCACCTGGGCCAGCGCCATGCGGCGCGCGGTCGGCGCATCGAGCATGCCGCAATGGCTGTCCTCGATGTCCTGCGCCAGCGCCTGCAGCAGGTCCGCCGGCACCGCGGCGTCGAAGCCGGTGGCCTGCAGGCCTTCGCGCATCACGCGGCGCGCCTCGTCGCGCGATACGTTGGCGGCGACGACCGGCAGCCCGTGCTGCAGCGCCAGTGCCACGAAGGGCCGGTAGTGGTGCCAGTCCCAGCCCTTGCCGCCGGCGGCGGCGATCAGCGCATCGGCGTCGGCAGGCGGCGCCGTTGCGCGCAGGGCGTCGATTGCCGGCTGGCGCTCGCGGTCGAACTGCTCCATCACCAGAGCCGGGCGCGCGCCACGGGCCAGCCAGTCCTCGAAGGCCTGCAGGCGCAGCGCGTGCTGGGCGGCGTTGTCGTGCACCTCGCCGAGCAGCACCACCGGACGCTCCAGGCGCAGCGTCGGCGGCGGCGGGTGCGCGCAGGCGCCCAGCAGCGCCAACGCACTGCACGCGATGGCCCGGCGCATCATGCGCGGCGGCCCGCCCTTGGCGTCGCGCGCAGCAAGCGATGGAACCCGTTCGATGGCACCTGCATGGTCAGGGCAGTGTAGGCCGGGCTGCTGCATCGGCCGGCAAGCAGGGCCATTGGCGTCTGCGGCCGGCCGGCCGATGCCGTGCCGGCCCGCAGGCGCGGACAACTCGCACTCAATGCGCCCGCAGCCGGGTGATCGCGATCGTCAGCGCCAGGCCGACCATCGAACAACTGGCGGTGGCGACCCAGGTCCATTGCCAGCCGCCGGCCTGGCTGCTCACCCACGCGACCAGCGGCGGACCGGCAAACTGGCCCAGCGCAGACCATTGCTGCATCCAGCCGACGGTGGTGGATAGCGTGTGGACCCCCGGCGCCACGCGCATCGCGAGCGCGAACAGGGTCGCCGGGATCAGGCCACCGACGCCCGAGAACGCCAGCACCGCCACATAGCGCAGCCACGCCGGCAGACCGGCGCCGGGGCCGCCGGCGAAGGCGGCCCCGGCGGCCAGTGCCATGGTCACGAAGCCCACCGCCAGCAGCACCGGGGCGCGTGCGCCGCGCTGCAGGAAGTGTCCCGAGCCGATATTGCCGACCATATTGGCCGCCGCCGCCAGCGCGGTGAGCACCGCGGTGGCGGTGCCGGAGACGCCCGCCTGGGTGTAGACCACGGGCAGGAAGCCGATGACCGCCAGCCACTGCCCCGAGTACATCGCAAACGTCACCGCCACCAGCCACGGGCCGGGCGCGGCCAGGGTCTGGCGCAGCCGCTCCGCCCAGCCGCCGGCGGGTGCCGGCCCGTGGCGGGCGGGGGTCGAGGCCGCCATCGGCACGGCCCGTGCCAGCAGCAGCGCCATCAGCAGGGACAGGCCGCCGAGTCCCCACCACCAGCCGCGCCAGCCCAGCAGCTGGATGCAGCCCGGCCCGATCAGCAGCGCCACGGCAGTGGCGAAGGGCATGTAGGCGCCCCACACACCCAGCATCGTCTGCATGCGGTGCGGCGGCACCAGCTGGCGGACGAGACCCGGCGCCGGCAGCACGACGAGCAGGAAGCCGAAGCCCTCCACGACGCGCAGGCCCATCAGCGCCGGCACGCCGGTCGCGGCCCCGCCCAGCAGGCTCGCGACGGCCAGCACGCACAGGCCGACGACCATGCTGCGGCGCAGGCCCAGCCCGTCGGCCACAGCGCCGAAGGCCAAGCCCATCGTCATGCCCGCGGCCTGCACCAGCGACAGCAGGAAACCCGCCTCCACCAGCGTCAGCCCGAGGGCTTCGCGCAGCGGGGTAATTGCCGGCGGCAGCTTGCCGATGTGCAGCGCCGCGCAGACACCGGCCGCGATGACGACGAGGGCGGGCGCCAGGCGTTCTTCCGGTGGCGGTGGGTGCGCGGACATCCGGCCGACAGTATCGTGCGCTCGCGGTACCCTCGGACCCTGGCCCACCCTCGCGGAGCTCCGTCATGTCGTCACACCGTCTGATCCCATCGCTTGCCGCTGCCCTGCTGGCCACCCTGCTGGTGGCGGGCTGTGGCACCCAGGTCGTCAACCCCGTGACCGGGCAGACCGAGCGCACGGTGATGGACGAGGCCACCGAGATCGCCGAAGGCCGCAAGGCGCACCAGCAGGTGCTGGCAGAGTACGGCGCCTACGACAACCCGAAGCTTCAGGCCTATGTCAACGAGGTCGGGCAGAGGCTGGCCCGGCAGTCGCACCGCAGCACCCTGCCGTGGACCTTCACCGTGCTCGACAGTCCAGAGGTCAACGCCTTCGCGCTACCCGGCGGTTTTATCTACGTCACGCGCGGCATCATGGCCTACCTCGACAGCGAGGCCGAACTGGCCGGCGTCATCGGCCACGAGATCGGCCACGTCACCGCGCGCCACGGGGCGCAGCGCGCGACGCGGCAGCAGGACGCCGGCCTCGGCGTGCTGGCGGCCACCGTGCTCGGCGCCGTGCTCGAAGGCGCCGGCGTCGGCGGCGCCACCCAGATGGCGAGCCAGGTCTCGCAAGGCGTGGCCGCGGGCTGGCTGGCGACCTACAGCCGCGAGCAGGAACTGCAGGCCGACCAGCTCGGCGCGGAGTACCTGGCGCGCAACCGCTACGACCCGCAGAAGATGGTCGACGTCATCGGCGTGCTCAAGGACCAGGAGCGTTTTGCCGCCGACCAGGCGCGCTCCGAGGGTCGCGCCGCGCCGAGCGGGGCCAACTGGCTGTCGTCGCACCCCAGCAACGAGAAGCGCCTGGCCGATATCAAGCAGATTGCTGCCGGCTACCAGGGCAGTTATGGCGACGACGGGCATGCACGCTGGCTGCAGGCGATCGACGGCCTGAGCTTCGGCGAAAGCCGAGCCCAGGGCGTCACGCGCGGGCGCAACTTCTTTCATGAGGAACTGGGCGTGGCGATCACGGCACCGCAGGGCTGGCAGGTGCAGAACGCGCAGGAAGCCGTCGCAGTCATCAATGCCGCGCGCGACGCCGCGCTGTTCGTGCGGCTGGTGCCGCCGAGTGCCGGCAGCACGCACGACGAGATCATCCGCAATCTGATCAAGCCGACCGAGGGCCGGACCGAGCGGCGCACCCTGAATGGCCTGGCGGCGACGCAGTTCGCAGGCTCGCGCCGCAACGACCAGGGCCAGACGCAGGCGGTGCGGGTGCTGCTGGTCAGCGGGCCGGCGCAGCGCCAGTACCTGCTCAACAAGGCGGCGAAGGATGCCGCAGCGCTGCAGCGTGCCGGTGCGGCGCTGGCCGAGGCCGAGGCCTCGTTCCGCCCGCTCAGCGCCGCCGAGCGCGCCGCGGCGCGGCCGTGGACCTTGAAGACGGTGCCTTATCCGCGCGGCGGCTTTGCCGAGCTGGCGCGCTCGTCGCCGCTGGGCGCACAGGCCGAAGCCCAGCTGCGCCTGCTCAACGGCGTCTACGCCGGCAGCGCCGAGCTGCGTGTCGGCCAGCCCGTCAAGATCGTGCAATAGCGACCGGCGGCGCGCCTGCGCGGCCGGGTGGCGTCACGGCGCGGCAGTCAGCGCGCGGGTTTGGTCGGCGCTGCGTCGCGCGGCCGCGGCGGGTTTCCGCGGTCCGCACGCGGGCCGCGGTGGCCCGCGGGATCGTCGCCGGGGCGGGCATCGTGGTGGGGTGCGCCGCGACCCTGCGGGCGCTCCGGGCGGCCGGCCTCGACGGGGCGGCGTTCGTCGCCCAGTTGCGGGCCACGCCCGGGCGGCGGCCGCATCTCCTGCGCGCGCTGCTCGCGTTCCAGCCAGGCCTGGTGCAACTGGCCGTCGAGGTCGGCTTCCGCGATGCCTTTGAGGACGCAGAAGTTGGCCCGCGTCAGCGTGCTCGACTCGTAGGCGCGCAACAGCGCCGCCCTGTCGCGCCGCGCCGTTTCCTCGGCGGCGAGCTGCTGCCGCGTTTCGGCCTCGGCGCGCCGGCGCGCCTCATTGGCCGCGGCGCGCTCGGCGGCTCGCCTGGCATCGAACAGGCTGCGGCGGCGCTCGAGTTCGGCGGCGGCGGCTTGCCGGTGCACGTCGTCGATGTCACCTGCCGGCGCGCCGTCGAGGTCGAAGCGGTGCGGTGCATGCACCAGCGCCTTCAGGTAGGCCGTGCTCGTGGTGTAACGGTGCAGGAAGGGCGACAACGACTTGCGCGTGAATATCCCCGGCGCGCGCTGCTGGATGTCGGCCTGGATGCGCAGCTTGATCGGCAGCGCGCGCCCGGCGCCGAACAGCGCCGGAAAGAGCTCGGCCAGGCGCGCGGCGCAGGCGGCAGGCGACAGTTCGACGGGGTCCGGCGGCACCGGCGCCGGCGCCGGTGCCGGCGACGTGTCGGACTCCGGGGCCTGCGGCCCGGCGTCCGCCGCCGGCACCGCCTCGGTTTCCGGCAGGCCGGCGGAGGGGTGCGGGGCTGGTTCCGGGGCCGCGTCTTCGGGCGCGGTGGGCGTGTCTGTCATGGCAGGTCTGCTGCGGCTGGGGTCCGGCATTGTGAGGGCAGCGGCCCACGGCCAGTCCAGCGGCAGGCGGGCCAGATCGGCCGGCTCGTCGACGTCGGCCACCGCCGCCAGTTCGGTGTAGCCGATGGCGGCCGCGGCCAGCCGTTGCCGCGTCTCGGCCATCACGCCAGGTGTGCTCCACGTCATGCCGGTGAACAGGCTGTGCTGCCGCGGGCCCCAGGCGCGCAGGCCGACGAGCGCATAACCGCCGTCGAGCGCGGGCACGAGGACGGCCTCGTGCTCGTCCAGGGCCGCGGCGGCCAGGCGCAGCAGCGATGCGTCGAGCGCCGGCGCATCGCTGCCCATCAGCAGCAGCGGCAGGCCGTTGTCCGCTGCGGCCTGCGCGAAGACGCGCGCCATGCGCGCGCCGAGGTCCCCTTTGCCCTGCACCGCCAGGGCCAGCCCGTGGCGCTGCTGCAGCCGCGCGAAAACCGGGTGCGAGGCATCGGGCGCCGCCCACAGCACGAGGCCACCCAGCCCGGCCGCCGCGGCCTGTGCCGCCGCATGTTCCAGCATCCGTTCCGCCAGCGCTGCCGCACCGGCCGCGCCGAGCGCCGGTGCCAACCGCGTCTTGGCCAGCCCCGCCACGGGGGCCTTGGCCATGATGGCGATGCGGCAGGCCGGCGGCGACGTCATCGGTACGCCCGCGCCAGCACCTCGGGCGGCGTGCCGCGCCAGTAGCGCCAGCGCAGCCGCCACATCAGGAAGATCGTGCGCCACACGCCGCGGCTCTCCCAACGGCGCCCAGAGGTGAGCACTTGCTCTCGAAAGCAGGTCGGTGCGCCAACCCGGCGCAACCGGCGCGACAGCTCGATATCTTCCATCAGCGCCAGTTCGGCATAGCCGCCGATGCGGCGGAACAGCGCTGTCTGCACGAAGATCGCCTGGTCGCCGGTGGCGATGCCGGTGAGGCGCGAGCGCAGGTTCATGAGCGCTGCGATGACCGGAAACCAGGCCGAACGACCGGCGATACGCACGTCGAAACGTCCCCACAGCGCACCGGCCTCGACGGCGCTTACGACGCAATCGGCCGCACCGTCGGGCAGCAGGGTGTCGGCGTGCAGGAACAGCAGCGCTTCGCCGCGCGCCAGCGCGGCGCCGGCGTTCATCTGCAGGGCGCGGCCGCGCGCGCCGTCGACGACGCGGTCGACCCACGGCGCGGCCAGCGCTGGAGTGCCGTCGCGGCTGCCGCCGTCGACGACGATCAGTTCGTGACCGGCCGCGCGCAGGGGCGCCAGCGCCTCCAGCGCGGTGACGATGCCCGCTGCTTCGTCGAGCACCGGCATGACGATCGACAGCCGCGTCACGGCGTCGGCCCGGTCCGCTTCACGCCGCGCCCAGCGCCCCGCCGCAACTGCTGCCCTGCCCGGCGGTGCAGCCGTAGCAATGCTCCGCGACCCGGACGGCTTCGCCGGCGCCGCCGTGCGTGAGCAGGTCGCCCAGGTGCGGCCGCGAGCGGACGCCGATGCGCGGGCGCAGGCCGAGCATCTGGTTGAAGTCGCAGTCGTACAGGTCTCCCTGCCAGTCCACGCTGACCAGGCTGCGGCACATCACGGTCTCCAGGTTGTGCGGCTGGAACGAGGCCTTGAGCAGTTGCATGTAGGTCTGGAACGAGCCTTTGCTGACGAGTGTGCTGCCGAAGCGCTGGATCGGCATGTTGGTGAGCGCATACAACTCGTTGAAGACGATGCCGAAGTGCGCCGCCAGCTCGCGCTTGTAGTCGGCCTGCAGCGCGGCCTGCGGCGGCGGCAGCGACGGCCCCTGCGGGTTGTAGACGAGGTTCAGCACGAGGCCGCTGCCTGGATGGCCGTA
>Ga0209391_10001217_pt1 | contig 13179 bp, 9 predicted proteins | sample PPLLak3March2015_FD_187246 | JGI IMG/M metagenome (GOLD analysis project Ga0209391, IMG submission 187246) | Freshwater sediment microbial communities from Prairie Pothole Lake near Jamestown, North Dakota, USA - PPLs Lake P7 Core (1) Depth... | ecosystem: Environmental > Aquatic > Freshwater >... | reverse complement strand
AACGGGGGGGGGGGGCGATCCATGAGTGAGTTGTTCAGCCGGTTGACCCGCCGTGATCTCCTTCGCCTGGGCGCCCAGTCCGGGCTACTGTGGCTTGGAAGGTCCGGCGTGGCAGAAGGAGGCGCTGGGATGGCTCGAGCCGACGCGGCCGCGTTGCAGGTTGACCACTTGATGTTTGGCGCGCCCAACCTCGACAAGGGTATCGCATACCTCGAGCAGAGGACCGGCGTGCGTGCGACATTCGGCGGGCAGCATCCCAATCGAGGGACGCAGAACGCGCTGCTGTCTCTAGGGTCTCGGCAGTACCTCGAGATCATCGCCCCTGATCCGGCCCAGGCCGAGGTTCGAGGCGATCGGGTCGACGTGTTGCGATCACTTGCCGAGCCACGGTTGCTCACCTGGGCCGCGGGCACGACGGACATCCAGTCGGTGGAGCGGCGCCTCGTGGCTGCAGGTTACGAATCCGGGGGAATCACCCCTGGTTCGAGGAAGCGGCCGGACGCGGTGCTCTTGGAATGGCGATCGTTCAGCGCCAAGGGACATGATGGCGACGTCGTGCCGTTTTTCATCGAGTGGAGCCCTGCGTCGGCGCATCCCGCCACCGATTCGCCAAAGGGATGCGCGCTGCTCGAGCTGCGGCTGGAGCATCCGACTCCTGACACGGTGAATCGGCTGCTCGAAGCCATGGGGCTGGAGATTCGTGCCACCCGCGGGACCCTGCCGCGGCTGCTGGCCCGGCTGCGGACCCCGAAGGGCGAAGTCGAAGTGGCCTAGTGACTATAGGGAGCCTTACAGCGGTCTCTGCTCGCCTGCCGCTCGCGAGTTGACGTCACACCAGCTATGGGAAGCTGCCCGGGCACAACTCGCCCGCGTCCAGGACCGATGAAGTCGGCCGTGTTCCCGCGGCCCCAGAGAACATGTGCCTCGTGCGACGTCTCTCTGCGGAGGGTGTGGCGCCTTTCTGGCCCACTTCTGGACCGCGTTTCTGAACAGCGGATTGAGTCGGCTCACATCTCCGACCCTCCGGCTATTCGTTGGAATTCACAGTGTCTCGGCGGTTCGTGGGACAAAGACCGCGGAAGGCGGTCAGACGCGGTACTCCAAGAACACCAACAGCTTGCGGTCTGCCGGCACCCCTCGGACGTTGCCAGGATCTCCGACGCGTGGTGGCGCGAAGAGGGCAAGAAAAGGGCAAAGTGCCTTTTCGACCGTTTCGGCGTGGCTGTAAGTTGTTGAAAGGATTGGCTCCTCAGGTAGGACTCGAACCTACAACCCTCCGGTTAACAGCCCGGTCAAGGTGATTATGCCGCTGTTTGCTGCGCGCTGCCGGCGGTTGCTTGAGTGAGCGTTACTTCAATGAGGTCAACTGCTTAGTGAGTCGCGGCTACGTGCCGCGAGTTGCTACAAGTTGCGGCGAGTTGTGGCACCAAAAGGGCAAGAAAAGGGCAAAGTGGCAGCCGGAGGGTCGGAGGCGTTGTACTCTGCTGGTCCGTTCGTCTTATCTCGTAGGACGGTTGCCAGAGGCTGATGCAGGCCATCGATACGGTTTCCGGCGCCCTGCCCGACGAGGCTGCGGGCCTCGACGGCGCATTCGTCTCGCTGTATCGGGCGACGTTCCGGCAGGTGTTCGGCTACGCGCGGGCGCACACGTCGAGCGCGGCGGTCGCCGAGGAACTCGCGAGCCGCATCTACCTGAAGGCTTACGAGCAGCGAGCCCGGGCGCCGGTCGACGAACGCCAGCGCTACTGGCTGTTCCGGATCGCGGTCACGACGGTCATCGATCACCACCGGTCGGAGGCCCGCCGCCCCGTCTCGATGTCGCTGGATGAAATCGGCGACCTGGAGGACGAGGCCGCGGCGAATCCCGAACAGGGCCTGCTGGCGAGGGAGCGCTCTGCGGAATTGCTGGAGGCGATCGGCACCCTGAGCACGCGGGACCGGGAGCTCCTGCTGCTGAAGTTCGTCGGGCGGCACACGAACCAGGAAATCGGCGAAGTCCTGCGACTGTCTGCGCCGGCCGTCAGCATGCGCCTCATGCGGGCGCTCCGCCACCTGCGGCAACGGCTTCGTCGATCGGGTGAACGGCCATGAGGAAGACACGCACCCGCGCCCGGCTGATCTCTGAGTACGTCGACGCGCGCTTCAGGCGCCAACCGTCGGCCGACGGTGGGATGACCGAGAAGGCGGACCGGGACTTCGACGAACTGCTCGACCTCACGCGCGACCTGAGCCGCATCCAGATAGTGCCGCCGAGGGCGGCCGAAGATGCGGTGCTGCAGCGCCTGGCGCGCGAGCTCGCCGCGACGCCGGCGCCCACGCGGTCGTCGTGGCTCCCAGCGGCGTGGCGCCTCTCGACCCTCGTCGGCGGCCGACCGGTGAGCCCTGCCCCTGCGTGGCTGACCTCCATGGCGGCGCTCGCGGCGGTCGTGCTGGGGCTCGTCCTCATCATCCCGGGCGCGGACGCACCGCTCATGGCCGCGGACCTTCTCGCCCGGGCCGACAGGCTCGACGCAGTGGTTGCCCGCACCGAGGTGCTCTACCGGGAGGTCCGTACCCGGTTTCGTACTGCCCCGGGTGAAGCCGTCGCGGTGACGACGACGGCGCGCGAGTGGATCGAGGGCACCGGAGCGCGCTCGGCCACCGAGATCTCAGGGCCGGACGGCCGCCTGCTGTCGCGGTCCGTGAGCATCTCCGACGGACCTGCCGCCGGCTCGCGCATGCTGCTCCAGGGCGACGCCGCGAGCTCGCCGCGCGGCCTCCTGGTGGTGAGACCGAGCGCCCGGGAACTCGCCGAGGCCCTGCAGCGCATGCCGGACGCGGCCAGGCGCAGGCTCGATCCGATCCTCTCCAGGCGCCAGGTGGTGTCGGAGCCGGTGTGGAGCGAGCGCTGGGAGAACCGGATCCTGCTCGGCATCCAGCCGCGCGAGCCGCTCCCCGGCGAGGCGGTCACCGTGTCGCCATGGAGGCCCCCCGGCGGCGGCCGCGGCTACCGGCTGCAACTGACCGACAACTGGCGCCCGTGGGTCGAGTGGCGCGGCGACGGTATCGTGGGCCTGCCCGCGCGGTTCGAGCGCGTGCGCTACATCGACGGGAAGTCGTACCTCACGGTCCGCGACGAGGTGGAGTACCGCCTCGACGATGGGCGCGTCTTCGCCTACGTGCGCGAGGTCCTGCGCACCGCACGGGAACCGCTCGGACGCGGCGGGCAGGACACGTTCCGCCTCGACGTTCCACCCGGCACGCCCATCCGCCGGCTGCCTGCCGAAGACGAACTGCGGGCGATCGACGAGGCCATTCGCCGCGCGCCACCGTCCAGACACTGATCGGTTCGAAAAGGAGATCGTCATGAAGCGAGTCGTCGTCGCCATGCTCGTCGTGTATCTCGCGGCTGCTGCGGGCCACGCACAGACCACGGCCAACGGGTCGATCCGCGGGTACGCTCGCGACTCAACCGGGGGCGTACTGCCAGGCGTGACGGTGTCCGCGAGCAGTCCGAGCGTGCCCGGCGTGCGAACGGCGGTCACCGATGGAGAAGGCTACTACCGCCTGCTCGACCTGCCGCCGGCTACCTACACCGTCACATTCGAACTGCAGGGCTTCACCAAGCTCGCGCGCGAGGCGGTCGTCGTGCGCGCGGCCGCGAACGTGCCGATCGATGCGACGATGGCGATCGGCGGGATCACCGACGTGGTGGAGGTCAAAGCAGATACGCCGATGATCGAAGCGCGCGACGCCAGGCAGGCGGTGAACGTCAGCGGCGAGTTTCAGCGCAGCGTACCGCTCTCGGCGCGGCGCGACTGGGCCGACTCGATGGCGGTGACGCCGGGCGTCGTCACCGTGCAGTTCCCCGGCGTGGCCGGGATGTACTACCTGCACGGCGCCGATTTCAGCTCGCACGTGCTGCAGGTGGACGGCGCCGACCTCGCGTCCGCGGCGCAGGGGTACAACGGATTCATCAACCTGAGCGCTGAAGCGCTCGGGGACTCGCAGATCAAGACCGGCGCGGTGGACGCCTCCGCACCCATCGGCCTCGGCGCGGTGATGAACGTCGCGACGCCGAGCGGAACGAACCTGTTCAAGGGCACGGCCGTTCTCGTCTACCAGGCGAAGAGCTGGAACGGCAGCAACGTCGAGGGCGGTACGGCCAGCGAGGTGAACAACATCCAGCCGGACTTCTCGATCGGCGGCCCGATCATGAAGGACCGGTGGTGGTTCTTCGGCGCGTACCGCTACACGCGGTCCGACACGGGCATCAGCCGCTCGGCGGACCAGGTGGCGACGCTGCAGGCCCTCGACCCGTCGTTCGTGCCGTTCGACAGCCGCAACGAGGCGCACTACCTGTTCCTCAAGACGACCGCGCAGATCTCCGGCCGCCACCGCGTCCAGGCCTTCTACCAGGTGGACAACAACCCGAGCGACAGTGTCACGCCGATCGATGCGGATCGGTTCCAGAAGCGCGGCCCCGAAGGCGTCGGCGTCTCGGCTCAGCTGTCGTCGATCTGGAGCAACGTGCTCACCTCGCGCTTCACCTTCGCGTTCAACAACAAGGCAAACCAGGGGACGCTCTACGACTTCTCCCCGGTGCCCCGCGTGGTCCACGAGCAGACGTTCCCGTCGGCTGGGGTGCTGCTGGGCACCGGCCCCATCGCGAACCTCGACAACAGCGGCGCCGGCTTCGACTCGCCCTACCAGAAGTGGACGGTGTCGGCGGATTTCACCTACTACCAGAACGCCTGGAAGGGCAGCCACGAGCTGCAGTTCGGGTTCTACGGCCAGCCCCTGATCCGCGTGAAGTCGAGCCAGCGGCTGCCCGCGAGCGGCTTCGTGCTCCAGGAGGAGGTCCTCCGCAACCCGGGCAACCCGGGCGGCGGAACGATTCCGTTCCACCGGCAGATCTACAGCCTGGCGGACTACAACGACACCTGGCTGGACAGCTCGGACTACGCCGTCTATGTCCAGGACTCGTGGCGGCCGGCGGCGCGGGTGACGGTCACCGCGGGCGTGCGCGCCGACTTCATCTCGCGCACCGACAAGCTCTTCAACGTGCCCGTGCAGGACACGACCGCCGTTGGTCCGCGCCTGGGGGTGAACTACCTCCTCACGGCGGACAACCGCAACGCCGTCCGCGCCAGCTGGGGCCGCGTTCACGAGACGCTGGCGCAGAACATCGAGACGGCGGGCACCAATATCGCGGGTGTGCGCGACGAGTTCGACACCGACCTGAACGGCACGTTCGAGACGGTGTTCGTCACGCCCTCGAGCACGGCCCTGGCGAGCAATCGCAAGCTGGACGTGGACCGGCGGCAGCCGCGCGTCGACGAGTGGACCGTCGGCTACCGGCGGCAGCTGCCCTGGCAGATGGCGTTCGACGTCAGCTACCTGCGGCGCGAGTACCGGGATCGCACCGGCTACGTCGAGCAGAACGGGATCTACAACGGGAACGTCTTCGCGGGCTACACGGACCCGACCCAGAACCAGATCTACCTGGTGACCGAGAACACGTGGAACTGGCCCGTATACAACGGCGTCGAGCTGCAGCTCTCGCGCCAGGGCCGGTCGCTGCAGCTGATCGCCAGCCTGTCGCGGCAGTGGCGCAGCTTCGAAGGCACCTGGCAGCCGAACGACCCCGCGTCGTTCATCCAGCCCTCGGCGTTCCCGAACGACAAGGGCATCGGAGCGACGAAAGGGGCGGTGGGGGATGCCAACAGCCTGTCGGGCAGCAGCCAGGCGCGGGCGCAGGTGTGGCGAGACTACTCGGGCAGCATCGCGGTCAGCTACCAGACGCCGTGGGGCATCCAGTTGGCCACCAACTACTCCTACCAGGCCGGCCTCTGGTCCGGCCCCATCGTCACGCGGATCTCGGCACCCGACCCCGCGTTCGGCCCGCCAGTCGTCATCCTGTCGAACGGCCGCGCGGTGGCGAACCCGCTGGCGACGACGATCCGGTTCGTCGGGCCGACGCGCGGCGATGACCAGTTCACGTCCGACGGGATCCACGTGTGGAACCTGCGCGCCGGCTACACGTTCCGGTTCGGCAACCGCCGCCTGGAGACGGCGGTGGATTTCTACAACCTGACGAACAGCGGCGCCAATCAGTTCCTGTTCCCCGGCGCCAACCAGACGTACAACCCGTACTACAAGCAGGGCTTCCTCACCCAGCTGCCCCGCTCGGCGCAGGTGTCGGTCCGCTTCGTGTTCTGAGGCCGGAATGATCGCACCGCGCCTGGCCGCAGCCGCTGCGTGCGCGTGCGCCTGCGCCCTCGCCCTGACGGCGGGGGCGCAGACGCTCCGCGCGGCCGGAATCCCGGCCCCGCTGCTCGACTACCGGCTCCCGCTGGCCTGGGCCAGGCTCGACAACGGCCTGCAGGTGGTGGTCAGCGAGGACCACTCGGCGCCGGTGGTGGCGGTGAACGTGATGTTCCGAGCGGGCGTCCGGGCCGAGTCGAAGGGCCGCTCGGGCCTCGCCCACTTCTTCGAACACCTCATGTTCCAGGGCACGGTTGCGATGGACAAGCGCGACTACGCCCGCACGATCAACGGCGTGGGCGGCCGGTACAACGGCGCGACGCGGATCGACTACGCGAACTACTACACGGCCGCCCCGGCCCACGCGCTCGACCTGCTGCTCTGGATCGAAGCCGACCGGATGCGCGGCCTGAAGCTGACGCCCGACGTGCTCGAGAACCAGCGGGCCGTCGTGCTCGAGGAGGTGAAGCAGGCCGTCGAGCAGGCCGGGCCGGCGCGGCCCCCTGGCGAGGTGCTGCAGACACTCGCGTTCGGGAAGTGGGCGAACACCCACAACGGCTATGGGGATCTCGCCGACCTGCAGTCGGCCACCCTCGCCGACATGCGCCAATTCTACGACCGCTTCTACGTGCCGTCGAACGCCGTACTGGTGGTGGTCGGAGACTGCGATCCGCAACGCGTGATCGCCCGCGCCCGCGAGTACTTCGGCCCGCTGCCGAAGACGCCGCCGCCGAAACCTGGCGACGTGGCCGAGAGCGTCCCGGGCCGCGAGGAGCGATCGTCGGTGGAGAGGGTGCGCGGCGCGCGCGCGGTCACGCTGGCGGTCGGCTATCGCCTTCCCTCACGCCGCTCCCGGGAATTCGCAGCGATGTCCCTCCTCCAGACGATCCTCGGGCGGGACGGCCGCGGGCGTCTCCAGCGCGTCCTGCTCGAGGGCGGCCGGCTGGCGGCCTCGGTCAGCGTCACGTTTCACGACCTCGGGAACGACTTCGACTTCGACGGCCCGATGCTCTGCACCATCACCGTCCAGGGGGTGCCCGGGCGCGGCGCGGACGAACTGCTCGCGGGCATCGACCGGGTCGTGAGCGAGGTGCAGGCCGGGATTCCGGACGCGGAGATCGCCGACGCGCGTCTGCGCCACGCCATGTGGTTCTTCGACCAGGTGGCGGGGCCGGGCAACCCCTACGCGGCGCGCGCCAGGACCATCGCGGCGTTCGCGCTGTTCGACGGGGCTGCCGGCACCGTCAACGAGGTGCTGCCCGGAATGGCCCGCCTCACGTCCCGGGATCTCCAGTCTGCCGCCCGGAAGTTCCTCGCGCCGTCGAACCGGGTCTGGCACGCGCGGGTGCCGCAATGAAACGGACGGTCCGAATCGCGCCGGTGTGCGCCGTGACGCTGCTGCTGGTCGCCGCCGCCGGCCTGGTCGCGGTCCCGGCGCAGCGCCCGGCACGCCCGCGGCCCGCGCCGGGTCCCTTTCCCGCGGCGCCGAAAGCGGCCCGCGCGTCCGCGACGCTGGCGAATGGCGTCGCGATCGTGGCCGAGCGGCACGACGGTGTGCCGCTGGTGTCGGTGTCGCTGGTCGCGCGCGTCGGGTGGGGCGATGCGTTCGACTACTCGCAGGCATCCCGGGCGGCGGCGGTGCTGGGCGCGCAGCTGGAGCGGCAGGCCTCGAGCATCGAGGCGGGCACCATCGGTCCCGTGCTTCGCGGCCTGGGCGCGTCGGTGTCGGCGACCGCCGAAGATGCGACCCTCACGACCGCCGCACGCGCCCCCGCACCCAGCCTCGACGGCCTGATGGCGTCGCTGGCGCAGCTCGTCCAGAGCCCGGCCCGTGACGGCGACCTCGAGGTCGCCGCCGCCCAGGTCGACCAGCAGAGGGGCCGCGCCAGCCAGGTGCCGTGGGTCCGAGCCGAGCAGGAAGTGCGCGGCCTGTTGTTCGGCGCGCGGCCGGGTGCGAGCGCGCCTGCCGCCGGCCCGCAGCCAGGTGTTGCGCCCCGGACAGGCGTCGCCCTGAGACCGCACGAGACAGTCGTCCTCATCGTGGGCGCCATCGACCCGGCGCTGGCCGTCGGCATCGGCGCGCGCTGCTTCGCCTCGTGGGCCGCCCCTGGCGTCACGCCGGTCGAGTCCCGGGACTTGCTGCCCCGTCCTGCTGACAGGGTCGTCTTCATCGACCGGCCCGGCAGCGAGCAGGCGACGATAGCCATCGGCCTGGAAGGCCCGCCGGTGGGAGACCCGAGCGGCGCGGTGTTCGAGGTGCTGAACGGCGTCTACGGCGGCTACACCGACTCGCGGCTCTTCCGTCTCCTGGTGCAGGAAAAGGGGTGGGCGTACGGGCCGCTGTCACAGGTCCGGGCGGCGCTGGGACGAACCTACTTCCTGGCTCGGGCCGACTCGCGGAACGAGACCGCTCCCGAGGTTGCCCGCGAGATGGTCGCGCTGCTCGACGATCTCGCCGGGAGCCCGGTGCCGGAAGCAGAGGTGAAGGCGGCGGCGACGTACCTGGCGGGTGCGTTGCTCCTCCAGCGGGCGACCGCGGCCGGACGGCTCGCGCAGCTGACCAGCGCGACTCGGATCGGCGTGACGCTCGACGACCTCGACGCCGCGCCTGGCCGGCTCTTCTCGGTGAACGCCCGGGCGCTCCAGGCGGTTGCGCGCGAGCTGGCCGCGGCGAACCGCCGGGTGATCGTGATCCAGGGCAGCCACGCCCAGCTCGGGCGCCGGCTGTCGTTCCTCGGCGAGATGCGCGTAGTCGGTGCCGGTTCACGGTCCGACGCTTCGACCCGGTTGCGGTGATCGTCCGGCGCGCGGCTGGTCGGCCGGTTCATCGTAGGCATCACGGCAGCGATGGGCTCGACGCAGCCGGGCTCAGCGTATCGGTGACGGGTCCTCTCATGACAACGACCAGTCGGGTGCTTCTCTCGGTGGCGTTCGCGGCGGCCGTCCTCGCGTCAGCCGCGATCGGCGGGGTGGAACAATGGGCCGGGACCTCGCGGCCTGCCGACCTCCAGGACCCGGACGCACGCGATCGCGCGGAGTTCGGCCAGGGCCCGATGCTGGCGCTCGCCCGGCTTGCCCGGGCAGGTGACGCGGCGGCTCTCCAGCGCGAGGTCGCGTTGCTTCGCGGGCGCGTTCCACTCGTTGAAGCCGACCCGGCCGCTCCCGGCCGGCGAATCGTGACGTTCCTGCACTTCGCCGATCCCGACGTCAGGCTCGTCATGCTGCCCCAGCTGCGATTCGGCACCGTGGCGTTCGCCGAGGCGGCCGATTCGGCCGGCGCCCCGGGGCCGCGGTCGGTTGGGACGCCGTTCAAACAGCTCTGGGGGTCCCGCCTGTGGTACCTGCGCCTGAACCTCCCGTCCACCGCGCGCATCGGCTACACGGTGGGCGTCGAGCGGCTGGCATCGGGGGAGCCTGCCGACACGGGCCGACCGGTCTCGGACGAGTTTCTCGACCCGCTCAACCCGTCCGCGCTCGGCGTACGCGGCGATGTCTCGGTCGTCACGCTGCCCGATGCGCCGCCGGAGGCGTGGCTCGCCCGGCGCCCGGGCGTCTCCGAAGGCAGGCTCGATGCACAGTCGATCCGGAGCACCGTCCTCGGTGATTCCCGCCGCGTCACGGTCTACACGCCCGCGGGCTACGACGCCATGAAGGTTCAGGCCCGCCTGCTATTCGTGTTCGACGGCGACTACTTCGCGTCCGATCTCCGGGTGCCGACCATCCTCGACAACCTGCACCACGAGCGGCGCGTGCCTCCCACGATCGCCGTCTTCGTGGACGGCCAAGCCACGCGAGACCGCGACTACCTGAACTCGGCGCCGTTCGCCGATTTCGTCGTGAAGGAACTTCACCCGTGGGTGACCTCACGCTACCGGGTGACACGCGATCCCCGGTATACGGCCGTTGCCGGCGCGAGCTTCGGCGCGCTGCAGGCGGCCTTCATCGCGTTGCGGAACCCCGCGATCTTCGGCAGCGTCCTCAGCCAGTCGGGTGCGTTCTGGCCGCCCGCCGCCTGGTCCCCGGCGATGCCCGCATGGCAGGTCCTCGAGCGCGACAGCGCGATTATCGACGACTACGTGCGTACTCCCCGCCAACCGATCCGCTTCTACATGGACTGCGGCCTCTACGAACCGGCGATGCTGGCCGGCAACCGGCGGCTGCGCGACGTGCTGCGGTCGAAAGGCTACGCGGTCACCTACGTCGAACGGGCCGGTACCCACAACGGGCTGGCGTGGCGCCAGTCGATCGGAGAGGGGATCGTCGCCCTGCTGGGGGGCGACGGGAAGTGACTGGCGGGATCTGGCGGACCGCCCGCGTATCTCGCAGCCGGCGCGCCAAGTCGGTACCTGCCCCGCGCGGTCGACATGACGGGCTGCGGCCCGGTGTCACCCCTGTCCACGGAATGGACCAGAGGAAGGCGGCTCCTCAGGTAGCACTCGAATCCACTCAAAGCCAGCGCCATTGGTTTCAGCGCCGCGTTACCGCGAGCCTCGATGTTCGCGAACGTGCTGAGCCTTCCAGTTGAGCATCGGCTGGCGGCGGATGCGCCCCTGGACGGCCGGGTCGTCGTGCAGCGCCTCGGCCAGAAGCTCCCCGTCCTCGAACAGGCCTTCAAGGAAGCGACGTTCCCCGGCCGACCACGAGAGCAGCGGTGCCAACGCCGGCCCGACCGTCTCGGCGGTCCACTCACCGAGGGCGCTCGATGTCGGATGCGCACCCATTCGATCGCGCCGGAGCAGCCGATCCAGGTCCCGCTCAATCGTCCGATCCGAAAGCACGACGCGGACGGGCGCGAGATGCCGAGGATCGGAGCGGCTCCCGGCCACGAAGCAGATGAACGCCGTCCTGAACATCGGCCGCCCCACCAGGTCCGGCATGAGGGTAAGCAGGTTGGCGGCGTCGAGGACATCCCGAGCGGCGGAACGCTGCACGAGCGCCGCGAACTTGCCGGCGGCCAGTTCCTCGGTGGCCAGCGTGAGAACGTGGAGATCGGAACCCGGCGGGAACCGGATTCGGTATCGGACGCCGCCCCACATCGGCATCCGCGCCACGTAGCTGACGTCCACCTCGAGGTTTTGCGAACCGCCGAGAACGCTCGGGTAGCGCAATCGGAACTTGCCGCCCGCGTGCTCGGACGGCGCGCGGCGCACGTCGCAGCCTTGTCCCTACCAGAAACCTGCGGCGTCTTCTCGGCGTTGCAGATCTCAGCTGACGTTGATACCGTGTTCGGCCAGCATGTTCGCCCTGTTCGTCGCGCTCGTCGCCGGTCTCCGATCCACGGTACGGTCTCGACTTGACCTCGAGGCGGAGGTGCTTGCGCTCCGCCATCAGCTCGCGGTTCTCGAGCGTCAGGCGCCGAGGCGTCCGCGTCTCGGCCGCCTGGATCGCCTGTTCTGGGTTCTCCTGTCGCGGGCGTGGCCCAGCTGGCGGCGGGCGGTCCAGATCGTCACGCCGGACACGGTTGTACGGTGGCACCGACGCGGGTTCGGGCTTTACTGGCGGTGGCGATCACGGCCCCGGCGTCGCGGTCGGCCGCCCATCCCCGCCGACCTTCGCGCGCTCATCCGCCGGATGCAGGTCGCCAACCCGCTGTGGGGCGCGCCGCGCATCCATGGCGAGCTTTGCAGGCTGGGCATCGAGGTGGCGCAGGCGACCGTGGCGAAGTACCTCGGGCGGCGCAACGGTCCGCCGTCACCGACGTGGCGCTCCTTCCTGCGCAATCACGTCTCTCAGCTCGCCTCGATCGACTTCTTCGCGGTTCCGACGGCGACCTTCCACGTCCTGTTTGTGTTCGTGGTCCTGTCTCATGAGCGACGGCGCATCGTCCACGGGAATGTCACGGCGCACCCAACCGCGGCGTGGACCGCCCAGCAGCTCCGCGAGGCCTGGCCTTGGGACACCGCGCCGCGATTCGTCATCCGGGATCGCGACGCGATCTATGGCTGGGACGTTCGGCGTACCGCGGGCGCAATGGGTATCGACGAAGTCCTCACGGCGCCCCGGGCTCCGTGGCAGGACCCGTTCGTCGAGCGGGTGATCGGCTCCCTCCGCCGGGAGTGCCTCGACCACGTGATCATCTGGAACGAACGCGGACTCCGGCGTCACCTTCACCGGTACATCGCCTACTATCATCGCTGGCGCCCGCATCTCTCGCTCGACAAGGACGCCCCGATCCCACGCCCAACGCAACCCCCGGGCGCCGGCCGGATCGTCCAGATCCCCGAAGTCGGCGGCCTGCATCATCACTACGAGCGGCGCGCGGCCTGATGACCGCGGGCCGACGTAACGTCCCGGACAGCCTCCGAATGGGTCCCGGCCTTGGTGTGCCTTCGGCGCACTCGAACAGACCAGACGGCGCCGCGCCGCACACGGCGCGACCTGGTCGTCACGCCTGCGATCCACTCGGGGCGCGTCGGCGCGCCGCTCCGGACCGGCCGATGGAGTTTCCGGTAGGGACAGGGGACAAAAAGGGGGACAGTCGGACCCCTTCCGCGAAAGTCCAGCCTGTAAGCTGTTGAAAGGATTGGCTCCTCATCCGCCTTCGCGACGCATTCGATGGCTCGCGCCGAACGCGCCGCTTCGGCGAGATTTCGTCGCCACCTGGTTCGGGTAGAACGGGGTGTCGAGAAGGTGGCTCCTCAGGTAGGACTCGAATCCGCCTCCGCCAAGGCTACGGCGGGACAAGCCTATCCGCCGTCGCCCCGAGCGCGGTCGAGGGGCTATGGCGAGATCTCGCCGTAGCTCGCCGAGGAGGTGCGCGATGAACCGCAGGCGAGCGAAGGCGGACAACCCGATGGACGTGTTCGAGTCCGAGCATCGGAGCCGGGGCTCCTCATCCGCCTTCGCGACGCATTCGATGGCTCGCGCCGAACGCGCCGCTTCGGCGGGATTTCGTCGCCACCTGGTTCGGGTAGTACGGAGCGTCGGAAAGAT
>Ga0209391_10001216_pt1 | contig 13181 bp, 6 predicted proteins | sample PPLLak3March2015_FD_187246 | JGI IMG/M metagenome (GOLD analysis project Ga0209391, IMG submission 187246) | Freshwater sediment microbial communities from Prairie Pothole Lake near Jamestown, North Dakota, USA - PPLs Lake P7 Core (1) Depth... | ecosystem: Environmental > Aquatic > Freshwater >... | reverse complement strand
TTGCAGCAGAAGTCCCGGAATTATTGGCTGTTATAATGAAGTTGGCAGTTTCACCCGGATCAAGCTTTCCATTGTTGTTTCCTGTCGGATCACTTATAGTATAGCTTAAATAATTCAGAACCGGAGCATGTGCAACATCACTAAAACCAACTGACCACGAACTTTTAGCTTCACTTAATTGGAGATTGAACAATATAACATGTCCATCAGGAACTCCGGGGGCAATTGTAACAGCAAATCCATTGGCAATGGAGACCGTTTGTCCGGCATTGATGTTTCCATAATTTGCGCTATTATCAGTAATGGTCACATAAGAATCAGTTGATGATAAAACAGCATTTACCGCAATGGCATTAGCGGTTCCTATATTTTTAACAGCTATGGAGAGCATGACCGATTCGCAATAATCAAGCAATCCGTTATTATTACCAGCAGCATCATTGATTGAATGACTGAGGTAGCTCAGATAAGGTCCCGAAGCAGGTGTAATAGTTACATTGCCGATATAAGGAATGTAATTATAAGCGGTAACGGCAACTTTCAGTGTTCCGATATTGGTAATTGCAGGGAAATTAATGGTTGCGCTTCCCCCACTGATGTATCCGGTTCCGATGATTTCATTATTGATGGTCAGGCTAACCCTTGCTCCCTCTTTGTTTGCCGAAACTATGAACTGGGTGGCTCCAAGGAAAATGGCAGGATTGTGTGCGACCGTAAGAGTCTGTGGTACTGCTGTTCTGACAACCAGAGAGGGGTCGCCGAATAAATTCCAGGTATCGGTCATTGCTGCTCCGTCAGCGCCATAAGTATCATTCATTTTCATGCAGCCATTCATCGACAGGCCGCCAAATGTTCTTTTAATGTTGGCTGGATAACTCTCTACCAGAATATCCACCATCTCGTCCTGTCCTTCCATCGGTGGGTTCCAGCTTTGATTGATGGTGCTCATCAATGTTGCTATAGCTCCAATGGGTTGGTTGTTGTAGGTTGACCTCATCCAGGCTTCAGCAAAACATGTAGTACTAACAAAGTTCCCATTTACACAAGCCACCGACCAGATGAATGGAAGTTTTTGGGTATTGGTGAGGGCTGCGACATTTGTATTTGAAAAACCCGAACTGCTCCATGAAGTATTACTTCCATGTCCGGTATAAAGAATAATACTTGAACCGCTGTTAATATTTGCAGCAACCATTGCCGGCGTTGGATTACCTGTAGCGTCATTTCCTCCCTGGCTGCCATCAAAAAGCTCGTATTTATAACTGTAGGTGTAATTATCGAGGTCGGTTTGCATATTCCTTACATGCTGATAATCATATTCGCTATCATCCCCGGGTCCTTCAGCAGATGCTATTCCCATACACTTGGTATACCAGTCCACACCAGTATAAGGCGTTTGTTCATACTCAATTGTTCTTTGAACCTGCGTTTGAACATGAGCCACGCTTTCTGCAGAGAACCTTCCTATGAAAATGTCAGGGTAATGATCGCTTCCGACAATGTAGGTATAATTATTATCCGAATCGCCACTGGCATAACTTGTCGGAACCTGTGCGGCATCACCAACCAAAAGTACATAAGCAAGATTATGCGTGTTGAAATAGTTGGCAATGTATGTTTTGATGGCTGAAGCATTTCCGATCGTTGCAACATCCACCATTTCAACCGGAATACCAATGGTCTTTTTCCAGTTTACAAGATCTGTCATAGCCGGCATGAAACTGCCGTAACTGATGATCAGCATACAGCCGTCTTCATCAACCGGAGTATATTTAGCAGTGCTGTAATTCAAAAATTGCCTGTTATAAATCTCATCGAACTGTGTGTTGATTTTCTCTAATTCAATGGTTCTCACCAATGGATTATATCCGTCATTACCGGTCTTTGTTACTTTAATTTCCATTTCAGAATATACCTTCAATGTTTTGGTAACAGGATTATATTGAAAAGGATAAACCACCACCGTTTGTCCCCTGAAATCGCGAATGATATATGGATCTCGAAGCTCGCATAGTTTTCCGGGAAAGAACTGATTCTGATTGTAATGTTTCCCGTAAATGTAAGGAACCGTCGAAGGATCAATATCCCTGGTCAAGTTGCCTTTGGAAGGAGCAATGCTGATGTTGCTGAATTCAATAAATTCAGATGACAACACTTCCACATCCATTTGGGCTTGGTCAGGGATCAAAACGGAAGTAGTAAGCTTCACCAGGTCAGGATCGCCGCCAAACAAAATGGGAGTGGCTTCTTCGAGGCTAACAATGTATTCTTTCCCATTGGGTGTTTTAACTTCTTCCAGGAAAAATCCCGGAATTTCAAAATGGATCACTGTTGTTTCTAAAGTAGATGAAACCAGTGTCGTTTTGGCCGGAGCCGCAACATCTGATTTCACTTTTTTCCAATCGCCAGCCGAGAGATTGATTAAAATCATCAAACTGACAATAACTAATACTAATTTTTTCATTTGTTTTTATTTTTGTTGTTGAAAATATGTTCTTCTAAGTAAAATCATTCCGGCACCTGTGAACCCATTCCTGAATTCGGTAGCCAGAAATCATTTTTATCGATATTGTTAATTTGTAAATCTAGATTAAAATCACTTCCCGAATATCCATCATGCCCAACCTGATATGACCAGATGTTTTTATCTGTGATATTGGTTTCACCATCGGAATTGCCATCACCGCTTCTCATTCCCCAGACTCCTGATGCCAGCATCTTATGTCCTGCTAATCCTCCGTAAGCTTTGTTTTCTCCATCCGAAAAATCATACTGGTAAACACCAGCTAACATTGTAATTGGGTTAGCTGACATAACTGAAAGGTGGTTCCGGTGATTAATAACCACAAATAAATGCTGCGAAACCGAAATATCAGGTTGCAAATTGGAAATTCCATCCATTCCAACGATGGACCCATCTTTCAATAAAAAAGCTGCCTGCCGCTTTATACTTGTTGGGGAAGTTGCGGAGACCGCATTAGCAGCATCTCGATAGTCAACCAGAACCCAATCCACAACATTTTGAGGAATAATAGATACATTTTCAGCCCCAGGATAATTCCATGGTGGACTCTGATAGGGCTGCGTCATCGGGAAACTGCTCATGCTGGTCAAATCAGTATCCATAAGTGAACCGTTAAACGGTCCTTCTAAAAATACTTTCAGATCAGCAAAAATATGAGGAACAACATTCAATGTAACCGGAATTGAAGTATTCGGGGAATCGGGATCATTGCTTGAAATAATAATATTGGCAATATAAATTCCTTCAGTCAAACCGGAGGCATCAAAACCCATTTGAATCGTCTGTGAATCTTGCCCGGGAATAGAACCAGTTACAGATGAGCCTCCGTCAATTGTTAGCCAGTTTTGAGGTGGTGGAAGAGGTGTATAATTGATCACCAAAAATGGCTTATTGGCTTCGTTCCAGCCATCAAATCCTATATAATAGGTACCTGGATCCGTGTCAACAATTCCAATTGCAAACCAGTTTTGGACAAGCGAAGCCTGAAGGTTAGTGTTCACATTACCGCCAAGCATGTGAACTATATAACCAGTAGTTAATGTCCCGGTTTCTTCGCGGTGCAGATAATATCCGCTGATGGCCTCTGCTTTAATGTCAGTATTAAGGATTGAAGCGGAGGCAGTTACCGGATCGTTTGTAACGGGTGTAATGCTCCAGTAAGGCCAGTTGCTCGCATTTACGTAACCATGAAACTCCACGGAGTTAATAGTTGCTCCATCAGGAATTGAACTGACATCAAATTTCATCCATCCGGCTTCATTGGGTGGATAGCCTTTCACTTTGCTGATCTCTGTTTTTGCTGATGAAGTGGTTGTCCCTGTATTGTAATTTGAATTGACCGGAAAAACCTGGACTGTTAAACTTGGAGGGGCATTATAGCTGATGAAGGCATTATAGTTTAACATCATTCCACCGGTGTTTTCAATAGTTAAATTCTTTGTAACCGATCCATTAAAAGGTAAAGTCACATCATAATTTGAAGGATTGACGACGATATTCGGATATAAAGGTTCCCCGGTAATAAAAACATGCGGGTCGGGTTGGCCGATGAGCGGATGAGTTTCATTCCTGCCTGATTGATCGGCAGCATAAAGATAATACTCAACCTGACTGCCATAAACTTGTCCTGGTATATTGCCAGAATATGTATTTCCCGAAACATTGGTCATCAGAATGGTATCCCATGCGCCAAAGTTCACCGCATAAATGATAAAGACAGAATCAGTATATACCGGCTGATTGCTGTATGTTTTGATCTCCGCCTGAATCGGATATTCTGGTAACAAGGGTTGATTTCCTGATAAAGGAATATGCTTAATACGAAGCATCCCGATATCGGCAATTCCTATTGCCCGGCAATGCAAAGCATCAGTCGATTCCCATGTTCCGGTAAATCCCAGGACTTCATAACCCGGCATAGCTTGTTGATAAGCAGCGAGCGCTTCATCATCCCATTGGCTGCCCGTAACCGGCACCAAGACTTTTGCGTTCAGGATGATTGAATTGGTGTAGGGTTGATTTTCGGGCGTATAAATCCTGAAAACCTGGAAAGGTGTTCCATAGGAAGACGTTTGCGAAGTATAATAAGCGGCCGTTGCTTCTATCTCATCATATTGTGCATGGCTTGGAAGTACTTCACGGATCAGAACTTTATCCACATCCAAAAACTTTCCCCAGCAGTCAATATGATCAATATAGGTATTGTTCGGATCAGGAACAACATGATAGGTATTGATGCCCAGGTAATCTTCAAACTTCTGGTCAATTTGAGCATGGGTTTGGGTTGGGTTTTCAACCCAGACTAAGTCCGTTGATGATGAAATCCCCATTCCATCTGTCATGTAATTGCCGCCGGTGTGGATCACATTCATCCCAAACAAATTAATGCCAAGGTAATCGGCCACCTCCACCGGTATTTCATCATCGTACGTCCGGTCGGGGCGGTTGTAAGGAAAATCCACGATGCCCGGCTCGTCGTTGCCATCGAAAACAAACCATGGCCCGTAATCCCTCGTCCAGTACGAATTGCTGGGCGCTATGAGAAAGCTGCAGTTGGCTATGTTCACACCGTTGGCGATATAATTATTCGTCACGGTTGTCTGTTGCGACGCGCTTGCAACAATAGTAACCACCTTCAAATCCTGCGACATTTCAGCAATAATTGCATAACTGATCCCAAAAGGATAGCGGATGAGCACTGCCTGCATCCGGTCAAATTCAGCAACATTATAGATGGGTCCTGTCGGCGGAGGTGTTGAAATAAAATCAACACCAATGGTACTCCTAAGTAATTCTTCCTCCGGTGTCATATGGTGGGTAAACACTTTTTGCCCGGTTTCATCAGTTTTCTGGGCGAACGATTTTACCTGGAAAAAACCAATAAGAAAAATGATGATGAAAAAATATTTCATTGCCACCCTTAATAACGAATAACCTATAGTTAATGATTGATAAAAACTGATCATATATCTGAGAATTTTTGAAACGAACCTGATAACCTTGCAAATATATATTTTAATCAGCTTTAATAACTGATTGAGAGCAATTTATTGCGATTCTAAATAGTTAAAATCCGAATTTTATTCGACACCCAGATATGTTTTAAACTCCGATTCTAATTATTGCTGAGTTGGAATGGATTCATTTAATTGCATTAATTTTGCCCTCCTGTTCATGACCAAATGTCACAATTGGCAATTTCCGGGAACAGGTACAGTTATTGATAGCGGTTCGGGCTGTGATGAATTAGAAATAGATTTCAAAGATTTTTATACAATGGTAAAATTTCTTGAGAAACTTCTTGGAAGTAAATCAGACAGAGATATAAAAGCAATTAACCCTGTGCAGCAAAAAGTACTTGAAGCGTATGAGGTTATTAAGAATTTAAGCAATGATGAGTTAAGAGCCAAAACAATTGAATTCAAAGATAAGATAGCCGCTTACATAGCTGATGATGAAAAGCTTGCTGAGGAAATCAGGGTGAGCGTAAACGACAACCCTGATATGGATGTGGAGGAGAAAGAAAAAAACTGGAAGAAAGTGGATGATCTTGAAAAACAGATTTACGACAAAACCCAGGAAATCCTGAATGTTATTCTTCCCGAAGCATTTTCAGTTGTCAAAGAAACTGCAAAGCGCTTTAGTGAAAACAAAATAATCGAAGTAACTCCAAATGATTCCGACAGGGAACTGGCGGCAAAAAGTGATCATATTAACATAGTTGGTAATAAGGCGCATTATAGCAATGAATGGATGGCCGGTGGTAACCTGATCACGTGGGACATGGTTCATTACGATGTTCAGCTGATCGGCGGAATCGTCCTTCACGAGGGAAAAATCTCAGAAATGGGCACAGGGGAGGGGAAAACGCTTGTGGCTACTTTGCCGGTTTACCTGAATGCCTTACCCGGAAAGGGAGTCCATATAGTTACCGTTAACGATTATCTCGCCAAGCGTGACTCCGAATGGATGGGAATGCTTTACCAGTTTCATGGATTAAAAGTAGATTGCATTGATAAACACCAGCCCAATTCGCAGGCAAGGCGAAATGCTTATCTGGCAGATATAACTTATGGCACCAATAATGAATTCGGTTTTGATTACCTGAGGGATAACATGACAGCATTTCCCGATGAACTGGTTCAGCGGCAGCATAATTATGCCATTGTCGATGAGGTTGACTCTGTTTTGATCGATGATGCGCGAACACCTTTAATCATTTCGGGGCCCACGCCAAAGGGTGAAACCCAGGAATTCGATCAATTCAAGCCCAGCGTTCAGAAACTTTATAATGCGCAAAAAGACCTGGTCACAAAAATACTCGCTGAAGCTAAAAAGTTATTCTCCGAAAAATCAGATCCCGAATATGAAAAGAAAGGCGGAGAGCTATTACTCAGGGCTTATAAAGGACTACCAAAGAACAAAGCCCTGATCAAGTTCCTGAGTGAAGAAGGAATGAAAACCCTGATGCAGAAAACAGAAAACTTCTATCTGCAGGAACAAGCAAAGAACATGCACCTGATTACAGATGAATTGTTTTTTGTGATTGAAGAAAAACAAAATTCAGTTGATCTGACGGAAAAAGGGATCAATTTCATCAATGACTCTGCCGGTGATCCTGAGTTTTATGTATTGCCCGACGTGGGAGCAGATATTGCCGAAATGGAAAAATCGGGTATAAGTGATTCTGAGAAGTTGGTAAAGAAAAGTGAAATTCTTGTTGATTATTCAGTGAAATCTGAAAAAGTTCATACTGTCAATCAGCTTTTAAAAGCTTACACCATGTTCGAAAAGGATGTGGAATATATCATTGTCGAAAATAAGATCAAAATCGTTGACGAGCAGACCGGCCGTATCATGGAAGGCAGAAGATATTCCGACGGTCTTCACCAGGCCATTGAAGCCAAGGAAAATGTAAAGGTGGAAGCAGCCACCCAAACGTATGCAACCATTACCCTGCAAAATTATTTCAGGATGTACAAAAAGCTTGCAGGTATGACGGGTACTGCCGAAACAGAAGCCGGTGAGTTCTGGAATATTTATAAGCTCGATTGCGTGGTTGTTCCAACAAACAAAAAGGTGGTTCGTGACGACAGGGAAGATTTTGTTTTTAAAACCAAACGCGAAAAATTCAATGCCGTTATTACCGAAATTGAATCATTGGTGAAGCAAAAGCGGCCGGTTCTGGTGGGTACAACTTCAGTTGAAACCTCCGAATTGCTCAGCAGGATGCTTACACGTGCAAACGTAAAGCATAATGTATTGAATGCAAAACTTCACCAGAAAGAAGCTCAGATTGTAAAAGAAGCCGGCCAGCCCGGAACGGTAACCATCGCCACCAACATGGCAGGCCGTGGTACCGACATCAAGCTTGGACCCGGTGTGGTAGAAGCAGGCGGCTTGGCAATTATAGGAACGGAACGCCATGAGTCCCGCCGTGTTGACCGGCAGCTTCGAGGCCGTTCAGGACGCCAGGGTGACCCCGGAAGTTCGCAGTTTTTTGTTTCGCTTGAGGATGATCTGATGCGAATGTTCGGATCGGAAAGAATTGCAAAGATCATGGACCGGATGGGAATAAAGGAAGGCGAGGTTATCCAGCACTCCATGATCACCAAATCCATCGAACGGGCGCAAAAAAAAGTGGAGGAGAACAACTTCGGGATTCGTAAGCGTTTGCTCGAATACGACGATGTGATGAATGCCCAGCGCGAAGTAATTTACAAGAAACGGAAGCATGCGCTTTTCGGCGAGCGGCTTTCGATTGACGTTTCGAACATGATGTACGATGCCATCGAGCAAATTGTAATAGATCATCAGGATTCGCGCAACTTTGAAGGCTTTAAGCTGGAAATGCTGAAAGTGTTTGCGATAGATTCACCCGTTTCTGAAAAAAACTTTCTTGGTTTGAATAAGGATGAGACGACCAATCAGGTTTTTGAAAAGGTATATGAAGCTTACCGGCGCAAGAATGATCAGATCAGGGAAAAAGCGATGCCTGTAATCAGGGAAGTTTATGAAGGCAACTCACAATATGAAAACATTGCCATACCCATTACTGACGGGCACAAAGAAATGCAGGTAGTGGCCAATCTTAAGCGGGCTTATGAAAATAATGGACAGGAAGTAATTCTTGCCATTGAAAAGGGCGTTACCCTCAGCCATATTGACAATGCCTGGAAAGAACATTTACGGGAACTCGACGATCTGAAACAGTCGGTTCAGAATGCCACTTACGAGCAAAAAGATCCATTGCTGATCTATAAGTTTGAATCATTTGAACTATTCAAAAACATGGTTCAGAAATCCAATAAAGAAATTGACTCATTTCTGGCTAAAGGGCATCTTCCGGGCCAGCAGGCCAATGTAAGACAAGCTCAGATGCCAAGAAGGACGGATATGTCGAGGTTCAAAGAAGACCGGTCTGATTTACTGTCGCAGGCGCATAGCAATACGCAGCAAAGTCAGGTAACACAACCTGTTGTCCGTGAAAAAAAGACCGGCAGGAACGATCCCTGTCCTTGCGGAAGCGGCAAAAAGTTCAAGAATTGCCATGGAAAGGAATGAGAAGTTTAAGGTTCAAAGTTTGAAGTTCAAAGTTGACTTCGTTTTAGAAAATACTTTGCACTTTGTCCTTTGTTATTTGATATTTGATATTTTGACTTTACAAAATGGTTCATTCCCCCTTTGAAGGGGGCAGGGGGATGTAAATACAAAATGAAAAACAGAAAAGTAAGAACCCAAAAGTTAATGGGTTTGAAGATACTTTGCACTTTGTCCTTTGTAATTTGATATTTGATATTTGATATTTTGACTTTACAAAATGGTTCATTCCCCCTTTGAAGAGCTCGTCCCGCCTTGGCGGGAGGGCAGGGGGATGTGTCAGGATTTCAGGTTAAGAGCTGTTTATCCTTTTTAAAAGAAAACATATTCGGAATTTACAAAATCGCATGTCTATAATTATCGAAAGTATAACCAAACTTTACGGGCAGCAGAAAGCGCTCGATGACGTGTCTTTCAAAATAGACGCTGGAGAAGTCGTCGGTTTGCTCGGACCCAACGGTGCAGGAAAATCCACCATGATGAAGATCATCACCTGTTTTATTCCGCCCACTTCCGGATCGGTTACAGTTAATGGTTTCGACATATTCGACCACTCCATTGAAGTGCGGAAAAAAGTCGGCTACCTTCCCGAAAATAATCCCCTTTACCTCGACATGTATGTGAAAGAGTACCTCACTTTTATTTCTGGCCTTTATAAGATTAACAATATTAAACAAAGAGTGGATGAGATGATTGCCCTTACCGGACTTACGCTGGAACACAAAAAGAAAATCGGCGCTCTGTCGAAGGGGTACCGGCAGCGGGTAGGTTTAGCCCAGGCACTGATCCATGATCCTGAAGTATTGATTTTGGATGAACCCACCTCCGGCCTTGATCCCAACCAATTGCTTGAGATTCGCAACCTGATCAAAGAAATAGGAAAAGAAAAAACAGTAATGCTCTCCACCCACATCATGCAGGAAGTGGAAGCCGTTTGCAGCCGGGCTATCATCATTGATAAAGGCAGGATCGTAGCCGATGATGCTACCGCCAGCCTTTCGCTGAATGCTGCAGGAATTCAAACAATCCTAGTCGAGTTCAATCAGCCCGTTGACAAAAAACAGCTTGCCACCATCCAGGGCGTATTAAGAGTGAAAGCCCTTGCTGGTAATACTTACGAAATAGAATCCGACAAAACCGATGTCCGTGAGCTTGTCTTTAAGTTTGCTGTTGATCATAACCTCTCAGTCCTGTCCATGCAAAAATCCGAAAAAGGGCTGGAAGAGATATTTCAGCAACTGACAAGAAAAAGTTAATAGTGAATTCGCACCAGTGAAATTTAATATCTTTGTAAAAAAGAATTCCAATGAGCAACATCGAAATGACAGCAGTATTCGAGCCTTGCAACAAGGGCGGTTATATGGCCTATATCCAGGAAATACCGGGAATTAACAGCCAGGGTGAAACCCTTGAGGACGCAAAGGAGAATCTTGCCGATGCAATCAATCTCATGTTTGAGGAGAGACGAGCTAAGCAGCATGCTAACAAAAAAAAGAGTGTTAAAAAACTGATTACTCAAACCCTTTCTTTCAGTCTATAGTGAAACGTGAAAAATTTATCAAGTACCTGGAAAAGAAGGATTGCATATTTCTTAGAGAAGGCAGCAGACACTCTTTGTATAAAAATATAAGAAACGGAGAAATGTCTACAGTACCCAGACACCCCGATATAAAAGAAAACCTTTGCCGGAAAATTTGCAAAGACCTTGGAATTCCTGATATTTTGAGAAAAAGATAGGTTAAAATTATATTGCACTTTTGGCATTGGCATGACTTGTACCAATAACTTGATAAATACGCTGTCCATATGTTGCAAATCCTTTACTAAAATCATATAAATGGGTAAAATATTTTATCCGAAAATCTATAACTTGCGTTGCAAGTTTGAACAATCTTCAGGTAGCAGGGTCTTAATGTTTTTGGATATATCATTTTCTTTATATCTTTGCATCCTCTTGTGGACAAATTTGATTGATTGCAACCACGGAAAAAAATGCTAAAACAATTTGCTTTTCCGCCAATCCAATCAAAATCTTCAACTAATTGAATGTTTTATTAACTTAATTTTAATTGAATTATATGGGATATTTATTCACCTCCGAATCAGTTTCTGAAGGGCACCCGGATAAAGTTGCCGACCAGATATCAGATGCTTTATTAGATGAATTCATGCGCTGGGACCCTGAATCCAAAGTTGCATGTGAAACTTTTGTAACCACCGGCCTTGTGGTATGCGGTGGCGAAGTACGAACCACCGGCTGGGTAGATGTGCAGGAAACAGCCCGCAAGGTCATCCGCAACATCGGTTACACCAAAGCCGAGTATCGTTTCGATTCTGAATCATGCGGAGTTATTTCAACCATTCATGAACAGTCATCAGACATCAATCAGGGTGTTGTCCGCGAGAAAAAAGAAGACCAGGGCGCCGGCGACCAGGGAATGATGTTCGGATATGCTACTCGCGAAATGGACAATTTCATGCCTCTTTCTTCCGAGCTGGCTCATATTCTTCTTCAGGAACTTGCTGCCATCAGAAGAGAAAATAAATTGATGAAATACCTGCGTCCCGACAGCAAATCGCAGGTGACAATTGAATATGATGACAACGGAAAACCGCTTCGCATAGATGCCATCGTGATCAGTACCCAGCACGATGAATTTATTCAACCTAAAAATAATACGGCTAAAGCTCAGATTTTGGCAGATAAAGCAATGCAGGATAAAATCTTTTCAGATGTCCAAAAAATCCTTATCCCAAGGGTTAAAAAAACTTTGCCTTCGCGTTTGCAAAAACTTTTTAAAGGGGATTATAAACTCTATGTCAATCCTACGGGTAAGTTTGTTATTGGCGGCCCGCATGGTGATACAGGTTTAACCGGTAGAAAAATAATTGTAGACACTTACGGAGGACATGGCGCTCATGGCGGAGGCGCTTTTTCAGGAAAAGATCCTTCTAAAGTTGACCGATCTGCTGCTTATGCGGCAAGGCATATTGCAAAAAACATGGTTGCTGCCGGTGTGTGCGATCAGGCTTTAATCCAGGTTGCTTATGCCATCGGTATTGCACAGCCGGTTGGGTTATTTGTAAATACTTATGGTACTTCAAAGGTGAAAAATAGTAAGGATCAAAAACTTACTGATGGTGAAATCGCAGAAAAGATCAATAAAGTATTTGATATGCGTCCGTATGCGATCATCGAAAGATTTGGTTTGAAAAACCCGGTATTCCTGCCAACAGCTTCCTATGGTCATTTTGGAAGAGATCATTTTTCGAAAAACGTAGAAGTCTTTTATCCGGTTAAAGGTTCTAAGTCTGTAAAAACAAATGGGACAGGAAAACCGGTTTACATAAAGAAAGTTGATTTTTTTGCCTGGGAAAAGTTGGATTACGTGGATAAGATAAAAGCAGTATTTAAAATCAAATAAAAAAAAGCCCCTTCCCGGGGCTTTTTTATTGGTTGCTTAATGCCGGATAATCAATTTTTGAGTCCTGATAACTTCATTGTTAATCAAAAGTGAATAAAAATAAAGACCCTCGTTGTACATGGAGGTATTGATTTTAGCTGTTCCTGTTTTTCCTGACACATCAATTTTTTCGACAACGGTTCCCAGTAAATTATAGATCACGATGCCGCCGTTTTTAACGTCAGTAAAATCATAATTAATCGCAACAAAATTGTTGGCCGGGTTAGGATAAGCCTCTGACATGAAATATTGTGGTGGCATTTCGCCTGTACTTCCGGGATTGGTCGCATCGTAATTCACAAAAACGGAAATTTGATTGCCCGAATTATGAGAGTCGTAAAATGTATATTTTACTTTCACTACACCCACCAAACCATTTGGATCATGGTCACCTACAAATTCAAAAGATTTTGTTTGCGGAAGAATTGTAACTGCAACTGATGAGGTATCAATAAATGGAGGATAGCAAACGCCCCAACAAAAACTGTTAATCGTTCCTTCAATATTTTCAATAATTGTTCTTATGCATTTCACCTCGCTTGTAACTGAAGAAATATTTTTTACATCAAGGGTATCCAGCACCATCAGACCGG
>Ga0209391_10001215_pt1 | contig 13181 bp, 12 predicted proteins | sample PPLLak3March2015_FD_187246 | JGI IMG/M metagenome (GOLD analysis project Ga0209391, IMG submission 187246) | Freshwater sediment microbial communities from Prairie Pothole Lake near Jamestown, North Dakota, USA - PPLs Lake P7 Core (1) Depth... | ecosystem: Environmental > Aquatic > Freshwater >... | reverse complement strand
GGGCGGGACGGTGTACGTGCTGGACTTCGATCGAGGACGCATACGGTCGCGAGGAGCCTGGGAACAGCAGGTGCTCGCACGCCTGCAGCGATCGCTGCAGAAGGTCACGGCCGGCCTGCCGGGCGACCGGTTTGGAGATCCGCAGTGGGCGCAGTTGCTGCGCGGCGCGACATCCTGAGCCCGCATATGCGCTTCATTTACGTACTGCTCATGTACCTGCTCGCGCCGGTCCTCATCGTCTTCGAGGCGTGGCAGGCCATTACGCGCGAAGACTACCGCGGCCGGCTCGGCCAGCGGCTGGGTTTCGTGCCGCGCGTTGCGCGGCCTGGTTGCGTCTGGGTGCACGCGGTCTCCGTCGGCGAGGTCCAGGCCGCGGCAGGCCTGGTCCACGAACTGCGTCGCCGCCACCCCGGTATCACGCTCGTCGTGTCGACCGTCACCCCGACGGGCGCGCAGCGTGCGCGCGCGTTGTTCAAGGACACGGTGCAGCACTGTTACCTGCCGTACGACTTGCCGGGATCGGTCCGGCGGTTTCTCGACCGCGTCGCGCCGCAGGTCGCCGTCATCCTCGAAACCGAGATCTGGCCGACGCTGTACGGCGAGCTCGCACGCCGTGGCATTCCCCTGGTACTCGGCAGCGCCAGGCTGTCCATGCGTTCCGTCGGTCGCTACCGGCGCCTGGCCTCGCTGCTGCGCGATGCCTTGTCGCACGGCGTCGTGATTGGCGCGCAGACGCCAGCGGATGCCGAGCGTTTCCGCATGATCGGCGCCCCGGCAGAGCGTGTGCAGGTCTCCGGCAACATCAAGTACGACCTCGAGATTCCGCAGGCCCAGGTCGCGGCGGGCAAGGCACTGCGGGCAGCCTGGGGCATCGCGCGGCCCGTCTGGATTGCGGGCAGCACGCACGAAGGCGAGGAGGAGGCGGCACTGGTGGCCCACTCCGCAGTGCGCGTGACGCACCCGGAGGCGTTGCTGCTGCTGGTGCCGCGGCATCCGCAGCGATTCGACTCCGTCAGGCAGTTGCTCGGCAAGCGGGGCGTCAGCTACCAGCAGCGCAGCAACGGCTTGCTGCCCGCGCCCGACGACGCGGTCTTCCTGGTCGATACGCTGGGCGAGCTGCAGATGCTGTATGCGGCGACGGATATCGCGTTCGTCGGCGGTAGCCTCGTACCCATAGGCGGCCACAACCTGCTCGAGCCGGCCGTGCTGGGCTTACCCGTCCTGTCCGGTCCGCACACGCAGAACGGCCAGGACATCGCTGAGCTGCTGGTGCAGAGCGGGGCGTTGCGCCTGGTCGCGGGACCGGAAGAACTCGTTGCGGCGCTGCTGCGCTGGTTCGACGATCCCGAGCGAGCGCAGGGCGACGGCGAGCGTGGTCGACGCGCGGTCGAGGCCAACCGCGGCGCCGTGCATCGCCTCGTTGCGATGATCGAGCCGCTGCTCAGGTCTTCGGACGGACGACCGGAATCGTCGTCGGCTGCGTCAGGAAGCCATTGATCGCAGCGAGGTCTTCCTGCTTGAGCCCGCCCGTCGCGGATTCGAGCCTGACGATGTTGATCAGGTAATCGTAGCGGCTGCGGGCGTAATCGCGTTGCGCCTCGAACAGGCGGCGGCGCGCGTCGAGCACGTCGACCGTGGTGCGCGTGCCGACTTCGAAGCCGGCCTCGGTGGCCTCGAGCGCGGTCTGGCTCGACTTCACCGCCTGCTGCAGGGCCTGGACGCGGGCCTGCTCCGCGATCACGCCGAGGTAGGCGTCCCGCGTCTCGCGCTCCGCAGCGCGCATCGTGCCCTCGAGTTTTTCGCGGGCGGCGCGCTGCAGGTGAACCTGCTCGCGCACCCTCGAGCGTGTGTTGCCGCCAGTGAAGACCGGTATGTTGATGCGCAACCCGATCACGTCCGAGGTGGTGTCGGAGTCCGCCGAGCCTTCGACGCTGTCACCGGTGAGCAACGGGTCGGACGGGTCGAACGCCTGGTTGGTCTGCGTCGCGTCGCGGTTGGTTTCGCCGTAACGCGCGAACAGGTCGAGCGTCGGCATGTACCCGGCTTGTGCGACCTTGACGTTACCGGCCGCCACTTCGGTCTCGAGCCGTGCGGCGACGACGTTCAGGTTGTTCTGCAGCGCAAGGTCGACCCACGATTGTTCTTCTGCAGGCTGCGGCAGGGCCGGCAACTGGTCCGTCGGCTTCACCAGCGACTGGTAGTGCTCGCCCGTGAGCTCGCGCAGCACTTCCTGCGCGGTCGCGACCGCGCGCTTGGCCGCGATGACACCCGCCGTGGCGTTGTCCTGCGCGGCGCGCGCTTCCTGCACGTCCGTCACGGCGATCAGCCCGACCTCGAAGCGCTTGTCGGCCTGCTCGAGCTGGCGATTCAAGGCGTCCAGCGTGGCTTCCGCCGCCGACAGCGTGTCTTCCGCAGCCAGGACGTCGAAATACGCCTGGCTCACGCGCACGAGCAGGTTCTGCTGGGCGGCGCGGTAGGTCGCCTCGGCCACCGCGACCTGCGAATCCGCGCGCTTGAGCGCGACCCACTGGTCCCAGCGGAAAACCGTCTGCGTGAGTTCGGCCGTGTAGTCCCAGTACTGGTCCACCTCCGTCGAGCTGCGGTTGCCCACGGTCACGATGTCGCCGGTCGTGCGGTCGACCTGGGGAAAGGTGGATTGGCCGTCCGAGTTGGCCTGGTAGAGCTGCCCGCCCACGTTGACCTGGGGCAGCAGCAGCGCGCGGGCCTGCGGCTTGACCTCGAGGGCGGCCATGCGGCGTGCCTCGGCTTCACGGACCACGGGGTCGCTGCGCATCGCGTCCTGGAGAACCTCGATGAGGTTCTCGGCGCGGGCAATGCCACCCGACAGCGTGGCCATGACGGTGCAGGCGAGGACGAGCGATTTCTTGTGCATGTGTCGGTCCATCCGGCGGCCTGGGCCGCACCTTTGGTCAACTAGTGTTGTACTAGACTATATCACCGGCAAGGCCATTGGCTAGTCCCCCGGCGCAGCCGCCTCAGAAGACGAACCCGGGCGGTCCGGACGCGTTGATCAGTGGGGGCATGCCGGTCTCGAACAGGCTCTCCTGCAGCCATTCGTCCGGCCCCGTCCGCGTGACGCGCCGGGCCTCCAGCACGGGGCCGGTGCCGACGGTCACGAAGAGCCTTCCGCCGACTTTGAGCCCGCGTTCGAAGCGCGCATCGTAAACCGGCAGCGATCCGGTCACGGCGATCACGTCGTAGGCATCACGCCCGGCGAACTGCATCGCGTCCGCCGTCGCGGCCGTGACGTTGTGAGCGCCGTTGCGCGAGAGCGCGGCCGTGGCCGCGGCGACGAAGTCGGGGAAGATGTCGATCGTCCGGACACTGTGCGCCAGGCGGCCGATGCAGGCGGCGAAAAAGCCGCTGCCGGTGCCGATTTCCAGCGCGTCCTCGCCTGGCTGGATGTCGAGGGCCTGCAGGATGCGGCCTTCGACCTTCGGGGCCAGCATCCACTGGCCTCGACCGAGCGGCACATTGGTGTCGGCGAACGCGATTTCACGGTAGCCGGGCGGCGCGAACTCTTCGCGCGGGACCTGCTGCAGCGCCTCGAGCACGCGGAGATCGAGCACGTCCCACGCGCGGACCTGCTGCTCGATCATCTGGCGGCGGGCGAACTGGACGTCGAACATAGGCGGGTTCCAGGGAATGGCTGACACGGGAAGGGCCAGGACGGCCGGCGCGAAGGTTACGGTCTGGGCTCCGGCGCGACAAGCCAAACTCGCGGGGCATTATGGTGAATCCCGCGCGTGCACGCGACCCGATGCCGCTATGCTCCGTTGGCACGTCTTCGACGTGGCACAGAACAATTACAAACCTCGCAAGGACGCGGGCCTGGAAGCCCGTCGAGGCATGGCCGGTCCGGAGAGTGAAAGCTTGATGTTCGCGCTTGTCCTGCTCGGTGCCGTGACCGCGGGTCTGGCCGTGGCGCTCCTGTGGCGCGCGCGCGAGATGCAGCGGCTGCGCGCCTTGGGCGAGCGTCTGCACGCCGTCGCGACGAGCGGGGACCTCGGCGAGCGTCTCGAGCCGCATGCCGGCGCGGGCAGGCCCGGCGCGATCGCAGCGGGCGTCGACCGCCTGATCGAGCGACTGCAGGCCGAGACCTTTGCGCGTGGCGAGCGCGAGGCCGTCTACCGCAAGCTGCTCGAAACCATGAACGAGGCGCTCGTCATCGAGCGCGACGGCATCCAGCTCGCCAACGCGCGCTTTGCCGAACTCTGCGGCGTGCAGAGCCCGGGCAAGCTGTTCGGTCGGCGACTGGAGGAACTGGTCCACGCCGACTACGCCGAGCTCGTCCGGGAATACCTGCGACGTCACACGACCGGGCAACCCGCGCCCGCACGGCTCGAAGTCGAACTGCAGCCGCTCGGCAGCGGGCCGACGCATCGGCTCGAATTCAGCTTCTCCCGCACGACGCTCGATGGCCGGCCCGCCGTGATGGTCGCGGGCGTCGAGATGATGCCGCGCCCCGAAGTGCACGCGGCGACACGCAGCCACGCGAACGCCTGGGAGGCGCTCGATTCACTCGGTGAAAGCGTGCTGACGACCGACGTCGAGGGACGCATCGTCTACGTCAACAAGTCGGGGGAGCACCTGATCGGCAAGCCTGCCGGCGAGATCATCGGCCGCACTCTCGGCGAGGTGATCGAGCTCGTCGACGAGGGCGATCGCAAGGCGCTCGGGGACCCCGTGCGCCAGAGCATCGCAACCGGCGCGCGCGTGAACCTCGGTCGCCGCGGCATGCTCGTGTCGGCCGACAAGGACAACGAGCGTTCGATCGAAGTCACCGTCTCGCCCATGCGCGATGCCGCCGGGCAGGTCGACGGCACGGTCATCGCGCTGCGTGACGTGAGCGACCTGCGCGGGCTGACGCGCGCCATGTCGTACCAGGCCAGCCACGATGCTCTGACCGGCCTGGTCAATCGCCGGGAGTTCGAGCGACGTCTGCAGGAAGCCCTGGAGTCGACCAGTGGCGGTGCGCGGCACGTGCTCTGCTACCTCGACCTCGACCGGTTCAAGGCGGTCAACGACGAATGCGGCCACGTCGCAGGCGACAACATGCTGCGCGAGATCGCGGCGCTGATCAAAGACGCGGTGCGCGACTCCGACACCGTGGGCCGCCTCGGCGGCGACGAGTTCGGCATCCTGCTGGCGGGCTGCCCGCTCGAGAAGGCGCGGCAGATCGGCGACGACGTCGTGCGGGCGGTCAACGACCACCGCTTCGTCTGGAAGGACAAGATCTTCAACGTCGGCGTCAGCGTGGGCCTCGTCGAGATGACGAACGAGAGCTCGTCGATCGAGGACATCATGCACGCCGCGGATTCCGCGTGTTACGTCGCCAAGAACCAGGGTGGGCGCGTCCACGTGTACTCGGCCAAGGACGAAGCCGATGCGCGCCAGCGCGGTGAAATCCTCTGGCTGCAGCTGCTGCAGTCCGCGCTCAAGGAAAACCGCTTCGAGCTGCACGCGCAGCCGATCGTGCGGGTCACGGAACACGGCGAGGGCGGGCCCGGCCTGGAGGTGCTGCTGCGCCTGAAGGACGACAAGGGCGTCTTCGTCGCGCCGTCCGATTTCATGCGTGCTGCCGAGCGCTACCGCCTGATGCCGCACGTCGACCGCTGGGTCGTGCAGACCGCGCTGACGGCTTTGGCGCGCGGCGCCGTGAGACTCGCTCCCGACCGCAGCCTCTGCATCAACCTGGCCGGGCAGACGCTCGGCGACGCGGGCTTCCTCGAGTTCGTCGTCGATTGCCTCGATCGCACCGGCATCGCCCCGGACCGAATCTGCTTCGAGGTCACCGAGAACTCGGTCATCACCAACATCGAGCATGCGCGGCGGTTCATCGGCGTGCTGCACGGCATGGGCTGCCACTTCGCGCTCGACGACTTCGGCCGTGGCCTGAGCTCGTTCGCGAACCTGAAGAACCTGTCGCTCGATTACCTGAAGATCGACGGCTCGTTCATCCGCAACCTTGCCTCGGACAACGTCAACCAGGCCATGGTCACCGCGATGATCAAGCTCGCGCGCTCGCTGAACTTCCGCGTGATCGCGGAGCAGGTCGAGGACCTGAGCGCGCTCGATTCTGCGAAGCGGATGGGCGTGGACTTTGTGCAGGGTTACCAGGTGGGCCGGCCGGTGCCGCTGCCGCTCGCCGGTTGAGACCTGGGGACGCGCAGAAATAGGAAATAGGTGACACTCACCTATTCTTTCCGTCGTTCAGAATCAAAAGGTTATAAATAGGAGAGTGTCACCTATTTCCACCATCAAGGTTGCGGGGCTCTACATCTACCCGGTCAAGTCGTGCCGCGGCACGGCGCTGGAACGCGCGCTGCTGACCAACGCGGGGCTGCAGCACGACCGTGAGTGGATGGTCGTCACGCCCGCAGGCCGATTCCTGACGCAGCGCGACACGCCGCGGCTCGCGCTCGTCGTGCCTGCCATCACCGAAGGCGGGCTCGTCCTGACCGCGCCGGGCATGCCTGAACTGACCGTGCCGTTGGCCGGCCGGCTCACCGGGGCTTCGTCCCCGCCGATCGAGGTGACCGTCTTCGACGACACGTGCCTGGCGCGCGACGAGGGCGACGACGCGGCGAGGTGGTTCTCGCAGTTCCTGGGTCGCGAAGCACGACTCGTTCGCTTTGATCCGACGCGCGTCCGGGCGACGGATCCCGCGTGGTCCAAAGGACTGCCGGGTGAAAGCAAGTTCGCGGACGGATATCCCGTGCTGGTCCTCTCTCGCGCCTCGCTCGATGACCTGAATGCGCGGCTGCCTGCGCCGCTGCCCATCAATCGCTTCCGGCCGAACCTCGTGCTCGAGGGCTGTGAGCCCTACGAAGAAGACCGGATCGGCACCCTGCAAGGTCCTGGTTTCGAACTGCGCCTCGTGAAGCCCTGCACCCGCTGCTCGATCACGACGACTGACCAGGCTACGGCGACCGTCACCGGCGACGAGCCGCTGCGCACGCTGCGGACCTATCGCTGGGACAAGCAGCTCCGCGGCATCGTCTTCGGACAAAACGCGATCGTCGCGGGCGGGGCGGGGCAGACGATCGCACAGGGCATGTCGCTCAACGCCACCGCGCGCTGATAGGGTGAGATAGGGTGACACTCTCCTATTTTCAAGCCCTTGATTTTGAACGGGGGAAAAAATAGGAGAGTGTCACCAATTACCAGGAGAGTGTCCCCAATTACTGCCAGAGCGTCGGCGAGCGGTAAGCGTAACGATACGCGGCGACATACGCCGGTACGACCAGCAGCGTCAGCACGGCCGTGAAGAATGCGATGGGTCCGCCGCCCAGCAGGACGGGGACCAGCATCAACAGGTTGGCGAACACCAGGATCCAGAATACGACGCGCCAGTAGCGCTCGTCGCCGAGCTTCTTCTGCAGGGCGTAACACCAGAGCGCGGTGAGCAGCGTCGCCGAGAGCAGCCAGTTGGCCAGCGTGACCGCGTCGGGCCCGCCGCCGCGGTGAATGTTGAACCACTCGCCGAGCACGACGGCCAGCGTCAACAGCGCGGCATACACGATCCAGCCGATCCGCCGCTTGCGCGTTGCTGTCACGTCGCTCATCAGTAGTGCGGCGGGATTTCGACGCCCGCCGGGTCGGAGCCACGGTCGTCCAGTTGCTGCAGCTGCTCGGACAGGCTCTGGCTGCGCTCGCGCAACGCGTCGAGCTCCCGCTGCTGCCGATACAGCACGTCGCTCAGTTCCTGCAATGTGCGTTCGAGGTGGGCTACCTTGAACTCGAGCGCGTCGATACGCTCCGGCGTCACGCCCCCGCTCCAGGCGGCACGCGCAGGTCCGCGACGATTTCACCGAGCGCCGCAATCTCGTCCTCGTGCCCCGGATCGCGCCACGGCTCAGCGAGCGCAGCGGTTTCCCAGTCGCGCATGGCCGGCAACTCGAGCAAGCGCTGTGCGTAGGCAGCCGCCGCACCCGTCAGCGGGATTTCGTAAGTCTGCACGCGGTATGCGACCGGGCAGTAGAACGCGTCAACGATGGTGAACCACTCTCCCGCGAGAAACGGGCCGCCGAAACGGGCCAGGCCCTCGTTCCAGAGTTCGTCGATGCGCCGGACATCCGCCAGCAGGGCTACAGGCCACTCGCGCAGTCGCACGCGCAGCCCGACGTTCATGCCGCAATGATTGCGCAAGGCGGCGAAGCCCGAGTGCATCTCGGCCGTCGCACAGCGTGCCCACGTCCGTGCCGCCTTGTCGCCGGGCCACAAGCCCTCGTGACGTTCCGCGAGGTACTCGGCGATGCCGAGCGAGTCCCAGACGACGGTCGCGCCGGTGCGCAGGCAGGGCACCTTCCCGGACGGCGAGAAGGCGCGGAACTCCCGCCAGCTCGAGCCCGGCTTGAACGGCATGACGTGTTCGACGAAATCCACGCCATGGGCGCGCAGCAGCACCCAGGGGCGCAGCGACCAGGACGAGTAGTTCTTGTTGCCGATGAAGAGCTCGTACATGACCCCTCCGGATGAATTCACGCCCGCGTGAGTCGCAGTAATGCGGCCACCGCTTCGTCGACTGCATTATGAACTTGGAACGAGGCCACCCGCGCGCGCAGCGACTGCTCCGCCTGAGGATCACGCGCGAGTCGAGCCGCGGCGTCCGCGATGATCGCCGCGTCGGGCTCGGCCGCGACGACGATACCGAGGCGCGCGGCGCGGCGGATCCTGTCGGCCTGGTCGCCCGCCACGGGCGCGCAGACGACGGCCTGGCCGTGCGCGAGCGCGTGGATCAGCGTGCCACCGCCATTGCTGACGACTCGATCCGCCGCGGCCAGCAGGTGCTGCACTTCGTCCGGAACGAGTCGCGGCAGCACCAGCACGTTGGCCGCCGCAGGCTGGCGCAGTTCACCGGCATCCCGGCCGGATAGAACGACCGCTTTCCCGCCCGTCGCGGCGACGTAACGCGTGGCTGCGTCGATGAACAGGTCGACAGGATCGATCGCGGCGCGCTGGCCGGGGCCACGTCCGCCGGGTACGAACAGCGTGAATCCACCGGGCGCCAGGCCTTGCCCGGACAGCCAGTCCGCGCGCGCGGCGGGATCCGACGCGGCGAAGAAGGTATCGAAAAAGCGCAGCGTGTAATGGGGCGCCAGGCGCAGCTTGAGACGTTGCAGCCAGCTCAGGTCGCCGGCGAGGAAGCGCGGATAGATCACCCAGTGCTCGTCGAGCAGGCGCATCCAGTGCAGGCGGAAGGCTTTCCAGCGCAACCGCCGTGACCGGCTGCAGAACACGAGCCTCGCGCCCAGGCGCTTTGCCGTCCGCAGTTGCGCCGTGCGACCCGCGCTGTCGAAGACGACGACCTGCGGTTGCAGTCGCTCGAGGATCGCCACGACCTGTGGCGTGCTGCGCGTCGGCGAATCGTCGCAGTCGTGGATCGTGAAATCGACCGCGCCGCGCAACGCGGCGTCGCGGCTGACGATGAAATGGATGTCGCAGTGCGGGGCCGAGCGCCGCAGTGCGCGGGCCACGATCAGGCAGCGCATGAGTTCGCCAGCACCGCCCGGCCCCGAAACGGGTACGAACAGCACGCGCGGGCGGTCCACGGCGGATTGGGTTGCGCGAGTCGGCATCACGGCGAGGTCGGCATGATACAGGCCACCCCGTGTCAGTATTTGAGCGTCGAGAGCAGGAGGTTCGTCTCGGAGGTCGCCACGCCTTCGATCCGGCGGATGCGACCGAGCACGCGGTCGAATTCCTCCAGGGTATCGGCTCGCAACTCCGCCACGACGTCCCAGCGGCCGTTGGTCGTGTGCAGCGCCGAAACGGCTGGATCGCCCCGGAGCGTGAACAGCACGTCCTCGACGGAGTTGCCTTCGATCGCGAGCAGCATCAGTGCGACGATGCGCCTGTCCTCGTCCCGGGCGCGCAATCGCACCGTGTAGCCCGCGATCACGCCGTCACGCTCGAGCCTGGCGATGCGGTTCTGCACCGTGCCGCGCGCGACCTTCAGGTGCCTGGCCAGCGTCGCCACGGGCAGGCGCGCGTTGCCGCGCAGCAGCGCGATCAACTGGCGGTCGAGATCGTCCATGGCGCACCTCGAGGTTTGATCATTCTGTACAGTCTGACTGACTAATAGATCAGTTAGCAACGCAAGATGGTCGCTTCGCTGGCTTCCTGTTGGCAGTGGCCGGGGAGATCATGGGCCTCAACCGGAGCAAGACCATGGTCGACTACATCGGCGTCAACGACATCCAGCGGCTCGTGCGGGCCATCGGCCCGGCGGAATTCATCGCGCGACTGGCGGACGAGATCGAGGCCGACTACGCGCGCTGGCCGGAGTTCGAGAACTCGCCGCGGCTGGCCAGCCACTCCCCGGTCGGCGTGATCGAGCTGATGCCCGCGACCGACGGCAAGCTGTACTCGTTCAAGTACGTCAACGGCCACCCGAAGAACACCAGCGAGGGTTTGCTGACGGTGATGGCGTTCGGCGTGCTCGCCGAGGTCGATACCGGGTATCCGCTGCTGCTGTCCGAACTGACCGTGACGACCGCGTTGCGCACGGCGGCGACGTCGGCAGTCGCGGCACGCAGGCTTGCGCGACCGGGCAGCCGCGTGATGGCGCTGATCGGCAACGGCGCGCAGAGCGAGTTCCAGGCGATCGCCTTCCACCGTCTCGTCGGCATCCGCCGGCTGCAACTCTTCGATGTGGACCCGGGTGCCTCGGCCAAGCTCATGCGCAACCTCGCGACCATGCCCTGGCTGGCAGACCTCGAAGTCGTGCATTGCGAGTCGACCGCCGAGGCGTGCCAGGGTGCGGACATCGTCACCACCGTCACGGCGGACAAGCGCAACGCCGTGATCCTGACGCCGCCGATGATCGCGCCGGGCATGCACATCAACGGCGTCGGCGGTGACTGTCCCGGCAAGACCGAAATGCACCCGGACGTCCTGCGAATTCCGGGCCTGCAGGTCGTCGTCGAATACGAGGCGCAGTCGCGCCACGAAGGCGAGATCCAGCAGATGCCGCCCGACTATCCGGTGATCGAGCTCGCGCAGGTGGTGCGCGGCGAAGTCACGGTCCGTCGCTCGGCCAGTGACATCACGCTGTTCGACTCGGTGGGTTATGCGCTCGAGGACTATTCGGCGCTGCGGTTCCTCTACGGCCTGATCCGCGAGCAGAAGGTCGGGCGGCGCAAGCTCGACCTCGTGCCGGAATTGCTGGATCCGAAGGATCTCTTCGGCGGCACGATCGGCGCGGGCCGGGCCGTGAGTCGTGCCCGGACCCGCAAGATCGCGTGAAGTGCCTGCGATGACCGCGACCACGGTGGCGTTGATCGGCGCTCCCACCGACGTGGGCGCGGGCGCCCGTGGCGCGTCGATGGGTCCGGAGGCATTGCGTGTCGCGCAGCTGCAGCAGGTGCTCGAGTCGCAGGGCCTCGAGGTGTTCGACCGCGGCAATCTCGGCGGACCACCGAACCCCTGGCTGGAACCCGTTGGCGGCTACCGGCACCTCGCGGAGGTGACCGAGTGGAACCGTCTCGTGCACGACGCGGTGCTCGAGGAACTCGCCGGCGCCCGCTTACCCGTCCTGCTCGGCGGGGATCACAGCCTCGCCATCGGGTCGATCAGCGCCGCCGCCAGGCATTGCCGCGCCACGGGCCGCAAGCTGCGGGTGCTGTGGTTCGATGCCCACGCCGACTTCAACACGAACGTGCTGACACCGAGCGGCAACCTGCACGGGATGCCGGTGGCGTGCCTGTGCGGCCACGGCCCTGCCGAACTGATCGGGCTCGGGGACACCGTGCCCGTCCTCGAGCCCGCGCAGCTGCGCCAGATCGGCATACGCAGCGTCGACGCCGGCGAGAAACGCTTCGTGCACGAGGTCGGCTTCGAAGTCTTCGACATGCGTTTCATCGACGAGATGGGCATGCGGCACGCGCTCGAACTGGCGCTCGCCGGCGTCGACGACGGCACGCACGTGCACGTCAGCCTCGACGTCGACTTTCTCGATCCCGACATCGCGCCCGGTGTCGGCACGACGGTGCCGGGTGGCCCGACGTATCGTGAGGCGCAGCTCTGCATGGAGATGGTCGCGGATACCGGCCAGCTCGGCTCCCTCGACATCGTCGAACTCAATCCGGCGTTCGACGTTCGTAACCGGACGGCTGCCGTGGCGGTCGACCTGATCGGCTCGCTTTTCGGCAAGAGCACCTTGATGCGCAAGTGAAGCGGCGGGAGCCGCCGGTGGCGGCTAACGCGTCGGGTGCTTCGGCGCCCGCGGCTGCGGCCTTTTCTCCTGCTTCGGTTCGCGCTCCGGCCCGTCGCGCTGCTCGTCGGCTTCGGTCGTCTCGCGGCGGGCCTTCGCCGGCCCGGTCCCGTGGCAGTCGATGTCCTCCCCCGGCCCTGTCTCGATGAAAGCGAGCAACGCGGCGGGTGGGGCGATGGCGAAGAGCGCAGCGGCGGCCAGCGCCCGTCCGAGCAGCGGTTTCACTTTCGGCCGCACCTGGGGATCCTTCAGCGTGCCGCCGATGTCGAGGGGCCCCCGCAGCGACACGGGACTGAAATCCTTCGGCTCGGGGCGGATCTCCAGCGCCAGCGCTTCTTCCCCCAGGTCGATCGAGCCCGACCCGAACACGACCGTGTCCGTGGTATCGAACACCAGCGCCTGCGTCTGCATCACACCCGTCGTGAAGTCGAAGTCCGCATAGGCGCAGCGCAAGCGGACCGTCTTGTCCTTGCTCACGAGGAACTTCAGGGTCTCGGCGACGTCGAGGCCCGCCAGCTCCAGCAACAGGTTGCTGAAGCGTCCCTGGCCCATGCCGAACTGCGCTGCACCGTCCGCGGTGGCGAGCATGTCGGCGACGGAGTTGCCGCGGCCGTGCAGACGCAATTGGCCGTTGATGCGCCCGACGTTCGGCGGCTCCATCTTTGGAAACAGCGCTTCCAGGTCAATCGCGCGGAAGTCGACATCGGCGGTGGACTCGATGGTCGGCTTGCGCGCATCGAACTGCACCTTGCCCGTGACCTTGCCGCCGGCCAGGCCGACGTCGAGCGGATCGAGCAGCAGCACGCCGTCATTGAGGGCCAGTCGCATCGCCAGCGAGCTGACCGGCCACTTGCCCGCGTCGACGCGCTCCGCGTGGAGGTGGACCTGCGCATTCATCGCATTGAGCTTGCGCAAATCGTATTCGCGGTCGGGCAGCAACGTC
>Ga0209391_10001214_pt1 | contig 13186 bp, 13 predicted proteins | sample PPLLak3March2015_FD_187246 | JGI IMG/M metagenome (GOLD analysis project Ga0209391, IMG submission 187246) | Freshwater sediment microbial communities from Prairie Pothole Lake near Jamestown, North Dakota, USA - PPLs Lake P7 Core (1) Depth... | ecosystem: Environmental > Aquatic > Freshwater >... | reverse complement strand
CGTGGCACGGCCGACAAGCCGAGGATCGCCAGCACGAACGCCCCGACCGTGACGCCGATGGTGAGCCAGCGGGCGCGCAGCGCCCCGACCAGCAGGCCGCGGAACAGCGACATGCCCTTGCCGGGTCCGCTCGAAGGCTTGTCCGGCGCCTTCATCAGCCACACCGCCAGCAGCGGCATGATCAGCACGGCCACCACCCAGGACACCAGCAGCGCGATCGAGACCACCGCGAAGATCGAGAACGTGTACTCGCCGGCCGAGCTTGCGGCAAAGCCGATCGGCACGAATCCGGCCGCGGTGATGAACGTGCCCGTCAGCATCGGCATGGCGACCGATTCGTACGCGTAGCTCGCCGCGCGCACCTTGTCGTCCCCGGCCGCGAGGCGCACGGTGACGACGTCGATGGTGGTCATCGCGTTGTCCACCAGCAGCCCCAGCGCGATGATCAGTGCGCCGAGCGAGATGCGCTGCAGGTCGATGTCCGCGATCTGCATCACCGGGAACACGATCGCGAGCGTGAGCGGGAAGGACAGCGCAACGACCAGGCCGGCGCGGCCGCCGAGCGCCACGAAGCTGATCACCAGGATGATCGCGATCGCCTGCCACAGCGAGACCATGAACTCGTTGATCGCCTCATCCACGACCTGCGGCTGGTTGGCGACCAGCACCGGCGTGATGCCGACGGGCAGGTCGGCCGCAATTTCCTTGATGGCTGCGTCGACGTTGACGCCGAGCCCGAGGACGTCGCCGCCGTCGCGCATGGCGATGGCGAGGCCGATCGCGGGCTCGCCGTTGACCCGGAACATCGACTGCGGCGGGTCGGCGTAGCCGCGGCGCACCGTGGCGATGTCGCGCAGCCGCAGCAGCCGGCCGTCAGCGACGAAGTTCTTCTCGAGGATGTCCTGCTCGGACTCGAAGGCGCCGGTCACCCGCAGCGCGAATTCCTCGTCGCCGGTGCGCACCACGCCCGCCGGGCGCACCACGTTCTGGGCCTGCAGGCCGGCGAGGATGGCCGCCTGGTTGAGCCCGAGCCCGGCCAGCCGCTCCATCGAGAACTCTATGAAGATCTGCTCGTCCTGCGCGCCGAGCAGGTCGATCTTGGTGACGTCCGGCAGCAGCAGCAACTGCGAACGCGCGTCCTCGACGTAGTCGCGCAACTGGCGCTGCGTGAAGCCGTCCGCCGTGAAGCCGTAGATGATGCCGAAGGTGTCGCCGAACTCGTCGTTGAAGAACGGGCCAACCACGCCCTGCGGCAGCGTATGGCGGATGTCGCCGATCTTCTTGCGCACGTCGTACCAGAGGTCCGGCACCTGTTCGGGCGGCGTGGAGCCCTTGAGGCTGATGAAGATGCGTGTGACACCCGCCCTGGTGAAGCTGCGCACGAAGTCGACGTTCTCGACCTCCTGCAGCTTGCGCTCGAGCCGCTCCGTGACCTGCTCGACCGTCTCCTCGAGAGTGGCGCCCGGCCAGTTGGCCTGGACCACCATCGTGCGGAAGGTGAAGGGCGGATCCTCGTTGCGGCCGAGGGTCGTGTACGAGACCGCGCCCGCCACCATGGACGCGACCATGACGAAAATAATGAACGACCGGTGCCTGAGCGCCCAGTCCGAAAGATTGACGCCCATTTAGGAGGCTTCGTTCAGCAGCCGGACCGTCTGGCCGGGGCGCAGCGCCTGGACGCCGGCGATCACGACCGTGTCGCCCGGCGCGAGGCCCTCGCCGACCACGACCGATCCGGGCTCGTGCCGCAGGATGCTGATGTTGCGCAACGCCACCGTCGAGGTCGCCCGGTCGACCACCCAGATGGCCGGGCTGCCGCCCAAGGTCATCAGTGCCGACGCCGGGATGACGATCAGCTGTTCACCCGCGAGCTTGAGGCGGCCGGACACCACCGAGCCGAGCAGCATGCCGGGCGGCGGGCTGGCAAGGCTAACCCGGACCGTGAAGGTGCCGGTGATCGGGTTGGCCTGCGGCGAAACCTCGCGGACCAGACCGGTCGCATTGACGCGCGGGTCCTCGGTCAGGGCTACCTCGACCGGGGTCTGCCGGGAAGCGACCCGCAGCACCTGCGGCGGGACCTCGAACACTGCGTCGGTGCCGCCCGCGCGCGCGATGCGCAGCACCATCTGGCCGCCCTGGACGACCTCGCCGGGTTCGGCCCCGCGCGCGGTCACCGAGCCGTCGAACTCGGCCGTGAGCACAGTGAACCCGACCAGGTCCTGGGCCATCTGGACTTGTGCCTCGGCGCTCTTGACCTGCGCCTCGGCCGCACGGAACGCCGCGAGAGCCGTGTCGAGGTTGGCCCGCGTCGTGAATCCTTCCCCGATCAGCGATTCCTGCCGCTGTAGCGCGTCGCGCGCCCGCACGCGCTCGGCGCGCGCCGCGTTGAGCGCCGCCTGCGCGGAGAGCAGCTGGTTCCGCTCGTTCATCTGTTCGAGCCTTGCCAGCACCTGGCCCTTGCGCACCCGGTCGCCGACGTTCACGGGCCGCTCGATCATGCGGCCGGGGATGCGGAACGCGACCGCGGTCTCGTCCTCCGCCGCGACGCGCCCCGACAACACGACGACGTCGCCGGCGTCCGCCTTCTCGATGGTGATCGAGTGGACGGGCCGGGGCTCGGGCTCTGTGGCCACCTCCTCGGCGCGCTGGCAGGCGGACAGGGACGCGCACGCGGCGAGGGCCACGGCGAGCGATGAATGGGATCTGCTCGGCGGTCGAAGCATGTTGACCTGCGCTTATTTGGGACTGTTTTTGAGCCGCCACCCCAGCGGCATTTTCAGGCGGGGAGTGTGCCCCAGCTGCCTGGTGTTTGCATCCGAAATTCCCTGATGCGAAAGTCGCGACCTTGCTGCTACCTTTCCGGCCAGTCGCTCGCCCCTGCGGTCCGGGACGGGCATCAACATTCTGCAACAAACTGCGCGGCCTCGTGCCGCCGTCAGCGAGTGCCCCGATGCCAACCAAGCCCGTGATGATCGCCTGCGCCGTCTGCGTCGCCCTGTGGGGACCGGCCACGCACTCCGCCGACCTGATGCAGGTCTACGAGCAGGCCACGCGCAATGACCCGTTCATCCAGGAAGCAGAGCAGCTGCGTCTCGCGGCGCTCGAGGCCAAGCCGCAGGCCCGCGGCGCGCTGTTTCCGCAGGTCGGCGCGGCCGGATCGATCGAGACCATCGAACGGGACGGCAGCGCCACCTTCCTGCAGGCCGTAGAGGGCGCGCCCGGCGACCCGCCGGAGCTTGCCATCGTCAACTTCGACCAGAACATGAGCGCGGATCGCTGGCAATGGCAGGCCGGCCTGCGGCAGACGGTGTTCCGCTGGGACCAGTGGCAGCGCCTCGGCCGCGCCGATGCCCGCGTCGCGCAGGCCGAGGCGCAGTATCGCGCCGCCCAGCAGGACCTCATGGTGCTGGTCTCCCAGCGCTATTTCGACGTACTCGCGGCCGCCGAGACGCTGCGCTCTGCAGAGGCGACGCTCGACGCCTTCGTCAAGCAGTTGCGCGAGGCCGAGCGGCGCTTCGAGGTCGGCGTGGTCACGGTGATCGACGTCGAGGAGGCCCGCTCCGCCCGCGACCTCGCCACCGCCAACGTGATCGCGGCCAAGCGGACGCTGGCGGTGAGCGGTGAGCTGCTCACCGAGCTTACCGGCGAGCTGTACCCCGAACTCTCGCGCCCGACGACCGACTTACCGGTGTCGGATCCCGAGCAACGCGGCGAGCAGGCGTGGGTGGACGATGCGCTCGAGCAGAATCTGGCCGTGGTCTCCGCCCGGCTCGGCGTCGAGATCGCCAAGCGCGACGTGAAGATCGCGCAGTCGGGGCACCTGCCGACGCTGGACCTCTTCGCCACTACCGGCGGGTTCGACGAGGACGCGACCGAGACCGTCAAGAACCGCAGCGCCGGGACCCGGACGCGCGGTCCCGCGGACAGCGACGGCACGGAGGACGTGGTCGGCCTGCAGGTCGCCGTGCCGATCTTCACGGGTGGCGTCACCAGCTCGCGGGTCCGCGAGCAGGTGCACCTGCACAGGGCGTCGCGGCAACGGCTGCAGGGCACGCTGCGCGTGACGGAACGCTCGACCCGCGACGCGTACCTGACGGTGCTGGCGGACAAGGCGCGGGTCGAGGCGCTGCAGCAGGCCGTCACCTCGAGCGAGACGACCGTGCGCGCCACGATCCGCGGCGTGGAAGTCGGCGAGCGCACCAACGTGGACGTGCTGAATGCGCGGCGCGCGCTGTTCGACGCCGAGCGCGATTACGCCCGGGCGCGCTACGACTACCTCACCAACCTCGTGCGCCTGCGCTCCACCGTGGGCGTGCTGCTGCCCGCGGACCTCGCGGCGATCAATGCCTACCTCGTCGAGCCCATCCCGGTAGCACCGACGGGCGCACCCCGACGCTGACGCCAACACTTCCTGGCTCTTCCTGCTGCTGGCATCCTGTGGCATGAGTCAAGCTCCCCGCACCCGCGCCTGGCGCGCGATCCTCATCCGGGGCGTCGCATACTTCGTGGTCTGGATGATCATGGCGGGCGGGCGGGACGCCGACGTGTTGCCCGGCCTCGCCGCCGCCGCCCTCGCCACTTGGGTCAGCCTCGTGCTCCTGCCGCTGGACCCCGCATTCGCACGGGTGCGGCCGCTGGCCGTGCTGCGCCTTGCGATCCGCTTCGTCTGGGGATCGGTGGTCGCGGGACTCGACATCGCGCGTCGGGCCTTCAGCCCGTCGCTGCCCCTCAAGCCGGGCTACGTCACTTATCCAGTCGAGCTGCCGCCCGGCACATCGCGCAACCTGTTCACCTCGGTGACGAGCCTGATGCCCGGCACGCTTCCTTCGGGCACTGGCGACTCCGACGGCGTCATCTACCATTGCCTCGACGTCGACCAGCCCGTGCTCCGCGATCTTGGGCATGAGGAAGCTCGGCTGATCGAGGCACTGGGTCAGGCACCGGACGACGCGCAACGCCCGGGGTCGGGTGCCGAGCGCGGGCCCACGAACGCATGAGTCCCGAGTTCCTGGTCGCAGTCGCCGGCTTCGTCATGATCACGGTGGTGGTCGGACTCGCGCGCATCCTGTGGGGGCCGGGGGATGCCGATCGTGTCATGGCGGCGCAGCTGCTGGGCACCGGCGGGATCGCCACCCTGCTGCTCGTCAGCGTGGCGCGCGACTTGCCCGCTGCCGTGGACGTGGCCCTCACGCTAGCGGTGCTGGCGGCGTTCGCCTCGATCGCGTTCGTCAAGGGCGTTACGGCGGCGCAGGACGAGGACGAAGGCGAGGGCACGGGGCGATGAGCGCGCTGCTCGACCTTTTCACCGCGGTCTCCGTGCTCACGGGCGCGGTGTTCTTCCTGGCGGGCGTGGTCGGGCTGCTGCGCTTTCCGGACACGCTGTCGCGGCTGCACGCGTTGACCAAGGCGGACAACGTCGGCCTCGGGTTGATCGTGATCGGCCTGTTGCCGCAGGCCGGCAGCGTGTTCGCGGCCCTGAAGCTGCTGCTGGTGTGGCTGCTGGTGCTGCTTGCCGCATCGACCGTAGGGCAGATGATGGCGCGCGTGGCGCGCCGCGCGGAACCGCCGCAATGAACCTGACCGTTGTGCTCGAATCCGCGCTCGCGGTGCTGGTGCTCGGAGCCGCGGTCTGGACGATCGCAGCTCGGAGCGCGTTTGCCGCGGCGGTGGGCTTCGTGAGCTACGGACTGCTGCTCTCGCTGGTGTGGGTGCAGCTCGCGGCGGTGGACGTGGCGCTGACCGAGGCCGCGATCGGCAGCGGGCTCACCGGCGTGCTGCTCCTCGGCGCCGTGGCGACGCTGCGTCGCACCGAGGCGCATACCCTGCGGCGCCCGGGTCGCGCACTGCGCGTGACGGCAGCTGTCTGCTGCGCGCTGATCTCGGCGGCGCTGGCGGTCGTCGTGCTGACGCTGCCCGAGTCCGGGCCGACCCTCGCACCTGAAGCAATGGCGGCACTGCCCGCGACCGGGGTCGGCAATCCGGTGACTGGCGTACTCATGGCGTTTCGCGGCTTCGACACGCTGCTCGAAAAGGTCGTGCTGGTGCTGGCGCTCGTCGGCGTGTGGTCGCTGGCGCCCGACCGCTGCTGGGACGGCCGTCCGGGACTCGAGCACCGCCTGCCGGCCGACGGTGTGCTGCCGTTCTTCGCGCGCACGCTGCCGCCGTTCGGCGTGCTGCTCGGCATCCACCTGATGTGGACCGGCGCCGACAATCCCGGCGGTGCCTTCCAGGGCGGTACGGTGCTCGCCGCGATGTGGCTTTTGGTGATGATGGCGGGCGTGCGCGACGCGCCGGCGATCCGCGAGCAGTGGGTACGGCTGGCACTGGTATCGGGCCCGGTGGTGTTCCTCGCGGTCGGCCTCGCCGGCATGCTCACGGCCGGGGCATTCCTCGCCTACCCGGTCGCGATTGCCAAGCCGCTGATCCTGCTCATCGAGGTGCCGATGCTGCTCACGATCGCGCTGGCGCTCGGGCTCCTGGTCGCCGGGCCGCCGGAGCGAGCGGCGGACGCGCCATGAGCACGGTCACGCTGTTCGGCCTGTGCGCCGCGGCGCTGGTGGGCCTCGGGCTCTACGGCGCACTCACGCACCCGCAGCCGCTGCGCAAGCTGATCGCATTCAACCTGCTCGGCAGCGGCGTGTTCCTGCTGTTCGGCGTGATCGCGCGCCGCGGTGCGTGGCAGGCGGTGGGCGGCGACCCGGTGCCGCAGGCGCTGGTGATCACGGGCATCGTGGTTGCGTTCGCCGCGACCGCGCTGGCGGTGGCGCTGCTGCTGCGGCTCTTCAAGGAGAGCGGCGAGGCCTCGCTCGATCCGCCGGCGTCAGACGGCGCGTCCCTCGGGCGCCGCGAATCATGATGCTGGAAGCGGGCGCCGCCGCGGCCGTCACGACCGTGCCGGGCGGAGGCTGGCTGGTGGCGGCCGTGGTCTGGCCGGTGGTCGCGGTGCTGCTCGCGATCGTCGCCGGCGGGCGGCACGCGGCCCGCATCGCGCTCGCCTCGATGCCGGTCGGCCTCGCGGTTGCGGCTGCGATCGCGGTGCGCGTCTGGCCCGGGGGCGAGGCGCTGGTGTACGTCGTCGGCGGCTGGGCGCCGCCGCTCGGCATCGCGCTGCGCGCCGACGCCCTGTCGGTCGCCATGATGCTCACCACGGGCATCGTCATCACAGGTGCGGGGCTCTTCGCCCACGCGGACTTTGCCCCGCAGCAGGGCGAGCCCGAGACCCGCACCTCGCTGGTGTTCTGGACGCTGCTGATCGCGGTGTGGGGCGCGATGAACCTGGTCGTGATGAGTCACGACCTCTTCAACCTCTACGTCGCGCTCGAGCTGTTGACCTTCGCGGCCGTGCCGCTGGTAAGCCTGGACGGACGTGCGACGACGCTGGCCGCGGCGCTGCGTTACCTCATGTTCGCATTGCTCGGCTCGGTGCTGTACCTGCTCGGCGCCGTGCTGCTCTACGGCGCCTACGGCACGCTCGACATCACGCTGCTCGCCTCGCGCGTGCAGCCGGAGCCGGCCGCCTGGGCCGCGGCCGCGCTGATGACGGCGGGCCTGCTTGCGAAGACGGCACTGTTTCCGCTGCACCTGTGGCTGCCGCCGGCCCACGCCGGTGCGCCTCCCGCGGCGAGCGCCGTGCTCTCGGCGCTGGTGGTGAAGGGCTCCTTCGTGCTCATCATCCGGCTGTGGTTCGAGGTGATGCCGGCGCTGTGGAGCGTCGCGGCCACGCAGCTGATCGCGGCGCTCGGCGCGGCGGCGATCCTCTACGGCAGCGTGCTGGCGCTGCGCCAGGAGCGCCTCAAGCTCCTGATCGCCTACTCGACCGTGGCGCAGATCGGCTACCTGTTCCTGATGTTCCCGCTCGCCTACGACCCGGCGACGGCGCAGCTGCAGGGCGGCGTGGCGCTCACGGGCGGCGTGCTGCAGACCGTGTCGCACGCCTTCGCGAAGGCGGGGATGTTCATGGCCGCGGGCCTCATGGCCAAGTCGCTCGGGCATGACCGCGTCGCAGATCTCGCGGGGGTCGGCCGGGCGCTGCCCATGAGCCTGATCGCCTTCGCCCTCGCCGGGGTTTCGCTGGTTGGACTGCCGCCGAGCGGCGGGTTCGCCGCCAAGTGGCTGCTGTTGTCCGCGGCGGTCAGCACCGGGCAGTGGTGGTGGGCGACGGTGCTGGTCCTGGGCGGCCTGCTCACGGGCGGCTACGTGATGCTGGTACTGATTCGCGCGATGGGCAGCGCGGTCGAGCCGCTGGCCCCTCTCAAGCCCGTAGCCCGCTCCCGCGAGGCGATCGCGCTCGCGATGTCGCTCTGCGCGGTGCTGCTCGGCCTGCTCGCGCTCGGGCCCGTCGAGCTGCCGGCCTTCGGTACCTGGGGCGTTGCTACCGCGGTTGCGGAGGTCGGGCCATGAGCGACCACACCGCCACGCTGCTGCTCGGTGCGACCTGGGGCCTGCCGCTCGCGCTGCTGTTCGCGTGCCTGTCGGGTTCGCTGCGCCGCGCAATGCCGCGACTGCTCGTGCTCGCGCCGCTGCCCGCGCTTGCGGCGGCGGCGTTCGCGCTGCACGCGCCGGCGCTCGAGATCGGCGCGGGCCGGCTGCGACTCATCTTCGAACTTGACGGCCCCGGCGCCCTGTTGCTCGGCGTCGCCGCGCTGCTGTGGAGCGCGGCCGGCGCCTATGCCGCGACCTACATGCGCGACACGCCGAACCCCGGCCGCTTCGTCGCCTGCTGGCTGATGGCCTGCACAGGCTGCCTCGGCGTGTTCGTCGCTGGCGACCTCGTCAGCCTGTACGCGATGCTCGCGATGCTCACGCTGGGTGCGAGCGGCCTCGTGATCCACGACGAGACGGCGCAGGCCTGGCGCTCGGGCTCGATCTACCTCGTGCTCGCGCTGCTCGCCGAGTCCGTGCTGCTGGTCGGGCTGGTGATGCTGGCCGGCGAGATCCCGGGCGACAGCCTGAGACTGCGCGATGCGGCGGCGGCGCTCGCCGACTCGCCGAGGCGCGACCTGATCATGGCGCTGCTGGTCGCAGGTTTCGGCACCAAGGCCGGACTCGTGCCGATGCACGTGTGGATGCCGCTCGCGCACGCGGCGGCGCCCGTGCCAGCCTCGAGCGTGCTGAGCGGCGCCGTGGTCAAGGTCGGCATCATCGGGCTGATCCGCTTCCTGCCGTTGTCGGAGGCGGTGCCGGACTGGGGCTTCGTGCTCACGACGGTGGGTTTCGTGACGGCGTTCTACGCGGTCGCGATCGGCCTCACTCAGCGGCATCCCAAGGCGGTGCTGGCGTACTCGAGCGTGAGCCAGATGGGCGTCGTGGTCGCCGTGCTCGGCATGGGCCTCGCGGCGGGCGATGCGACCGCGGGGATCGCCGCCGCGTTCTACGCCTCGCACCACGTGCTGGTGAAAGGCGCGCTGTTCCTGTCGGTGGGGGTGATCGCCGCGAGCGGCTCCGGGCGGCGCGCGGTGGTGCTCGTGCCGGCGATGCTGCTGTGCCTCGGGCTCGGCGGCCTGCCGTTCACCGGCGGTGCGATTGCCAAGTACGCGGTCAAGGCGCAGCTCGACGTCGGTGTGGTCGGCTGGCTTGCGGCGGCCTCGGCGGTCGGCACGACGCTGCTGATGCTGCACTTCTTCAGCCGGCTCGCGAGCTACGGCAGCGACGACACGCGGGCGAGTGCTTCGCCGGGTCTCACCGTCCCCTGGCTCGCGATGGCCGCCGCGGCGCTGGTGCTGCCGTGGCTGCTGCACCCCATGACGGGGCTCGGGCCCACCGTCGGGGCGATTGCGCCCAAGGCCCTGTGGGCCTCGCTGTGGCCCGTGGCGCTCGGCGCCGGCCTGGCGTTCGCGCTGCGGGGCTGGGCCGAGCGCCTGCCGCAGATCCCGCAGGGCGACATCGCCGAGGTAATCGACGACGCTGCGCGCGCGGCACTCGCGGGAGGCGCCGGTTACGACCGCTTCGACGCCGTCATCCGTACCTGGCCTGCGGCGACGCTCGCCCTTTTGCTCACCTCGATCGCGTTCGGCGTCGCGCTGATTTTCCCCTGGACCTGAGATTCGTCACCGATGACCGACACAAACATCCACGATGTCCACCTCGACCTCGCCGATCCACGCGAGCTGTTCCACCCGGCCGAGCTCGACCCGATTGGTGGCCAGCCGTACGCGGAGCCCGGGCTCGAGCGCATCCTCAACCGCATCCGGCCGCGGCCGGACCGGCCGGTGCGCGCCACGCTGCGGCTGCCGGCGGCGGCGCGCACGCCCGACCTCGAGACGCGGCTGCGCTCGGGCCTGCAGCGTTACTGCGATCACCGCATCGGGCAGATCGCGAACGACATCGAGAGCTTGCGGCAGGAGGGCCTCGCGACCCTTTGGCGCGGCTTGCTGTTCCTGGCGCTGTGCATGCTCGGGTCGCAGGTGCTGGGCGAGCCGAAGTTCCTGCCCGGCATCCTGGCGCGCTTTCTCGACGAGGGCCTGATCATCGCAGGCTGGGTAGCACTGTGGTACCCGCTCGATGCGCTGCTGTACCAGCACTGGCCGCTCAAGCGCGAGCGGCGTCTGTACGAGCAGCTGCGCGGCATGGACCTGAAGCTCGAGTTCGCGGACTGAGCGACAGCGGGCATCGTACGACGGCGGGCGCGCCGCGACGCTGAGGCTCGTGGCCCTCTCCGCTATTCGGACACCGCCCAGATCGCGCGCTCGCCATCGGCCCGGTGCATGTCGAGCACGTTGCCGTCGATGCTCCAGGTGACGGCGGACGCCAGCGCCGCCAGGAACTCTCGCTCCTGAATCATCAGCGGCTCGTCGATCACGCCGATCAATCGGGCCAGCGCGGCGGGCTGAGGGCCCGGCAGTTCCTTCAATCGCCAGGCCGCGCCTTCCAGCTGGGCTGGCGGGCGACCCCGGGCTCGGTCAGGTTCACGCCCGCTGCTGTCTTCATTTGACTCGAGCCCCCGGGACGCTCAGGCGCCGCCTTTGTAGACGCTGTCGAGCATGGTGCGCAGCGCCTGTGCCCAGATGCGGATATTGCGGCGCGCGTCCGCGGTGTTGGTCACCCGGTTGGTGACGGTCATGAAGCCGGAGGTGCGCCCCGATCGGCCGTCCACGATTCGCGCCAGGGTCTCGCCGGTGACCGAGTCGCGCACTTCCAGCACCAGGGTCATGCGGCCGGAATTTGCAGTATAGGTGCGGGTGCGACCAGCGCTCATGGTGTCGGGCGCGGCGATAAAGAGGTCGATGATGGCCGGGACCACCAGCAGCGTGTCCGGTCCGGGCTCGGTGACGATCTGGTAGCCACCGGCCGTCAGCTCCTCACGGAAGATGTCGTCGACCAGCGTGGCAAGGCCGTCCTTGATGGCGACGACGTCGGCGGTGTCGAGGCGCCGGGAATTGCTGCGCCCGCCACGAGTGGGATCCCAGTTGCGGGCCAGCTGCACGGCCGCCGGCGCGAGGATGATGTCGGCGTAACTCGGGATCTCCGCGTCCGGCGCGAGGAACACCGCGTCCAGGCGGGTGTTCGGCTGGCGGACCAGGCCGTCCCACTCGGAGGGGCCGCGCTGGTTGCTGGCGCAACCTGTCAGGGCCAGCGCCACGAGCGCTGCGGCGAAAGACAACACATGGTACTTGCGTGACATCGGCAGCAATCTCCTTGGCAATGGCCTTCCGCGGATCACGGAAGCATTCTTGTTGCGCAGGCTAATAGCCCGCGAGGTGGTGGCTGTCAAGCGGGAACCCCCGGCCGGCGCCGCGCCCGTGCCGAGGCGTGAGTCGAGGTGCGGACCGGCGTGTGCGGCGCGGGCCGTGGATGTGGCCGCCAACGCTCGAGCAACCCCTGTTCCTGCTCGGTGATGGCACGCTCCGCTTCGAGCAGGTACTCGCGGAAGCGCACGCCGGCGGCGGTGAGCGGCTGGTTCTTGAGCCGGACGATACCGTAGCGCACGAAGAGGTAGGACTCCGAGCCGAGCACCACGAGCCGCCCGCCCTCCAGTTCTTCCGCCACGCACGCGAGCGGCGCCACCATCAGCGCATCCGACCCGAGCACTATCTTCCTGACGGCGTCGAGCGCGTTGAACTCGAGCGCCGGGAAGACCCGGTGGGCGGCACTCGCGTCCGACGAACGCCGCTGCGCGGCGCGGATCGGTTCGAGTATGCGGGGCGGGATCCGGGTCAGCGATACATGGGGATAGGCGAAGCCGTCCGCGAGGCCCAACGGGCTGCGGCCCGCCAGCGGGTGCCCGCGGCGCGCAATGATGAAGGTCGGGTGCGGTTCGAGCGGCTCGACGTCGAGATCGTTCTCGCTGCCGAACGTGCTGAGCTCCGCGATGAAGAACTCGATCTCGCGCGCCCTCAGCCGACGCAGCAGTTCGTCCCAGTCGCGCATCATCACGCGCACGACGATGCGCGGGTAGTCGGCGACAAATTGTGCGAGCGCGTCGGCGAGCACGGACTGGGCGGGGTACGGGCCGGCACCGACGTGCAGGTGACCGCTCTGCAGGCCCCGCTCGCTCCCGATGTCCCGATCGAGGTCCTCGGTGAGTTCTGCGATCTGGCGGATGCGGGCGACGAAGACCAGGCCACTGTCGGTGGGCTCGACGCCGCTCGCCGTGCGGACGAACAGGCTGCTGCCGACCTCGCGCTCTACGGACTGGATGCTGCGGGAGAGCGCGGACTGGCTGAGTCCGAGCGCCGTTGCCGCGCGCGCAAAGCTGCCGTGGTCGGCGAGGGCGATCACGTGACGCATGTGGCGGAGTTCGAGCGACATCTTCCAAACTCTACCGCAAGCATGCAGGCGATGCATGCTGGTCGCCCCCGGTCGCGTCTGGCTGCATGAGGCGGGATCGTGGTGAAAGCGTTGCGACCGAACGGTCGAGCTTGCGCATGATGCTGAATTTTCAGCCCTGCGGACTACCCGGCCCTGACGCCCGGCGCAACCATGCCATGCGTGGAGTGCATGTCTGGATCATTACAATGCATCAGGTGCAGAATGCGGCACGGGCGGCTGTCAGCCGTTCCCGTTGGGCCGACGGGGGAGGGCCTCGCGGCTGCCCGCCACCTCCATGGAGTCCGCATGAACGTCACCCGCACGCTGGTCGTTACGCTCGCCCTGTCCCTCGCCTGGACCGCCGTCGCGACCCATGCCGCCGACGCCCCGGCGCACTTCGATCCGCAGGGCAAGCCGCCGTCGACCTTCACGCTCGAAC
>Ga0209391_10001213_pt1 | contig 13191 bp, 13 predicted proteins | sample PPLLak3March2015_FD_187246 | JGI IMG/M metagenome (GOLD analysis project Ga0209391, IMG submission 187246) | Freshwater sediment microbial communities from Prairie Pothole Lake near Jamestown, North Dakota, USA - PPLs Lake P7 Core (1) Depth... | ecosystem: Environmental > Aquatic > Freshwater >... | reverse complement strand
CGAGCCGGCCGTGACCGCATGAGATGAACGACACCCTGAGGATCGGCGCGCGCGAGTTCCGCTCGCGGCTGCTGATCGGCACCGGCAAGTACAAGGACCTCGCGCAGACGAAGGAGGCGGTCGAGGCGAGCGGCGCCGAGATCGTCACCGTCGCGATCCGCCGCACCAACATCGGCCAGAACAAGGGCGAGCCCAGCCTGCTCGACGTCCTGCCGCCGTCGAAGTTCACGATGCTGCCCAACAGCGCCGGCTGCTACTCGGCCGAGGACGCGGTGCGCACTCTGCGGCTCGGGCGCGAACTGCTCGATGGCCACCCGCTCACCAAGCTGGAAGTGCTGGGCGATCCCGCCTCGCTCTATCCGAACATGCCCGAGACCATCAAGGCCGCCGAGACGCTGGTGAAGGAAGGCTTCGAGGTGATGGTCTACTGCAGCGACGATCCGATCCAGGCGCAGGTGCTGGAGTCGATCGGCTGCGTGGCCGTGATGCCGCTGGCGTCGCTGATCGGCTCCGGCATGGGCATCCTCAATCCCTGGAACATCCAGCTGATCCTCGAGCGGGCGAAGGTGCCGGTGATCGTCGATGCCGGCGTCGGCACGGCGAGCGACGCGGCGATCGCGATGGAACTCGGCTGCGCCGGCGTGCTGATGAACACCGCGGTGGCGCAGGCAAAGGATCCGGTGCTGATGGCGAGCGCGATGAAGAAGGCCGTCGAAGCGGGACGCGAGGCGTTCCGCGCGGGCCGGATGCCGAAGAAGCTCTACAGCGCCACGCCGAGTTCGCCGACGGCCGGCGTCATCGCGCCGAGCAAGTCCGCCTGACGGCCATCAGGCCACGGGCAGCGGGCTCGCGCCGATCTTGTTGCGGCGCGCGTTGGCAACGAGCGCGAGGATCGCGGTCGACGCCAGGCGCGTGCGCACGCTGTCCGAGCGGCTGGTCAGCACCATCGGCACGCGGGTGCCGAGCACGATGCCGGCGCTGTCTGCGCCCGCCAGGTACTGCAGCTGCTTCGCGAGCATGTTGCCGGACTCGAGATCCGGCACCACGAGGATGTCGGCGCGGCCGGCCACCGGCGACACGATCTTCTTGGTGCGAGCCGCCTCGAGGCTGATCGCGTTGTCGAAGGCCAGCGGGCCGTCGAGCAGGCCGCCGGTGATCTGACCGCGATCGGCCATCTTGCAGAGCGCCGCCGCGTCCACCGTCGACGGGATCTTCGGGTTCACCGTTTCGACCGCCGACAGGATCGCGACCTTGGGCTCCTCGATGCCGAGGATGTGCGCGAGGTCGATCGCGTTCTGCACGATGTCGACCTTGTCCTCGAGCGTCGGCTGGATGTTGATCGCGGCGTCGGTCACCAGCAGCGGCCGCGGGTACGCCGGCACGTCGAGGATGAAGACGTGGCTCACGCGGCGCGAGGTGCGCAGGCCGGTCGACGACGGCACCACGGCGGCGAGCATCTCGTCGGTGTGCAGGCTGCCCTTCATCAGCGCCTCGACCCGGCCCTGGCGCGCGAGCTGCACCGCGCGCGCGGCAGCCTCGTGGCTGTGCTCGGTGCCGATGATCGTGATGCCGGTGAGGTCGGCGCCGTGCGCCTCGGCCACCGAGCGGATCTTCGCTTCGGGTCCGACCAGGATCGGGACGATCAGGCCGCGGCGACCCGCCTCGAGCGCTCCGAGCAGCGAGTCGCGGTCGCACGGATGCACGACGGCGCAGCTCACCGCCGGCAGCCCCTCGCAGCGGCGCAGGAGGCGCGTGAACGCGTCGTTGCGACGCAGGACCATCTCCGGCGTGGCGACGTCCGAGTAGCTGATGCGGTGGTCGGGCGCGCGCACAGTCACGGTGCCACTGACGAGTTCGTCGTCGCCCCGCTTGACGGTGCACGCCAGCACGACGATGTTGTCGGGTCGCTTCTCGAGGACGGTCGCCGTGGCGGTCAGTTCGTCGCCGGCGGTGATCGCGCCGTTGAAGTCCAGCTGCTGCGAAACCATCGTCGTTCCGGGCCCGGGCATCCGGCGGGACAGCAACCCGGAAATGATCGCCTCCGCGCCGACCGCCTTCGCCGTCGTGCCCGGCACCAGCCCGTTGCCGTTGGAAGCCAGGTGAAAGGCGTCGACGTCGCCGCTGACGAGCGCCAGCGCATCGACCTCGGTCTGGCTGATCCGCCGCGACACCGTGGCGGTCGCGCCGACTTTCAGCTCGTCGTAGGTGATGTTGGTGAAGGATCGCAATCCGGTCTCTCCGTGCAGGCTCTTCACTCGATACCGCTTTCAAGAGGCATTTGTGCGACGCACCAATTCTACGCCTTTCGGGACAGCGGCGAGTGATCGGACGCCGCCGGGTACCATGCGCCGCCTGCCTCGCACGCCATGTCCGATCCCGACGCCACCGACCCGGCCCCCGAGCCCGCGGGCCCGCCCTACCGCCACATCCGCAGCTTTGCGATGCGGCGCGGGCACATCACGCACGGCCAGCGACGCGCCGTCGAGCAGTGGTTCGCGGCATTCGGCGTTCCGTACGCGCCGCAGCCCCTCGACTTCGACCAGGTGTTCGGCCGGCACGCGCCGGTGGTGCTCGAGATCGGCTTCGGCATGGGCGAGACCACCGCGGCGATCGCGCAGTCGCGGCCGGACGTCGACTTCCTCGGCGTCGAGGTGTTCACCGCCGGCGTCGGCGCGCTGCTGAAGCGCATCGACGAACTCGCGCTCGCGAACGTGCGCATCGTCCACCACGACGCGGTCGAGGTCGTGCGCGACATGATCCCGCCCGACGCGCTGGCCGGCGTGCACATCTACTTCCCGGATCCCTGGCAGAAGAAGCGTCATCACAAGCGCCGGCTGGTCGCGCAGCCGTTCATCGGACTGCTCGCAAGCCGCATCGCGCCCGGCGGCTACCTGCACTGCGCCACCGACTGGGAGCACTACGCGCAGCAGATGCTCGAGGTCCTGGGCGCCGAGCCGCAGCTCGCCAACACGGCGGACGGGTTCGCGCAGGAACCGGCCAACCCGCTCTGCCGCCGCCCGACCACCAAGTTCAACGCCCGCGGCGAACGGCTCGGGCACGGCACCTGGGACCTCGTGTTCATTCGGCGGTAGCGGCGCACGCCAATTGAACCTTGGTTCAATTGGCGGTGCGGCGGGCGTCGCCTACGCTGGCGCTGCTGCGCGAAGCGGGCAGCGAAGCGGGCATTTGAGGCCTGTTCCGGTCGCCCGCACGGCCCACATGCCCCGGCACAAACTCGCGGCGCGACCGAAAGCGGGCGAGCGGCACGGCCGGACCTCGACCCTCGGTATCCTTCGCGCCACTTCCTGCACGACAACAAGGAGAATCAAGACATGACAGCGAAACTCGCCGCCGAGCTGCTCGGCACGTTCTGGCTCGTGCTCGGCGGCTGCGGCAGCGCGGTGCTGGCGGCCGCGTTCCCTGAACTCGGCATCGGATTCGTCGGCGTGTCGCTCGCGTTCGGTCTGACGGTGCTCACGGGCGCCTATGCGCTCGGCCCGATCTCGGGCGGTCACTTCAATCCGGCGGTCTCGGTCGGGCTCTGGGCCGGCGGGCGCTTCCCGGCGTCGCAGCTTCTGCCTTACATCGTGGCGCAGGTGATCGGCGCCGTCATCGCCGCCGGCGTGCTCTACCTGATCGCCAGCGGCAAGGCCGGCTTCGACCTGAAGGGCGGCTTCGCGTCGAACGGGTTCGGCGAGCACTCGCCCGGCCAGTACAGCTTCGGCTCGGCCGCGATCACCGAGGTGGTCATGACCTTCATGTTCCTGATCGTGATCCTCGGCGCCACGCACAAGCGCGCGTCCCCCGGCTTCGCGGGCCTCGCGATCGGACTGGCACTGACGCTGATCCACCTGATCAGCATCCCGGTGACGAACACCTCGGTGAACCCGGCACGCAGCACCGGCCCGGCGCTGTTCGTCGGCGGCTGGGCGATCCAGCAGCTCTGGTTGTTCTGGGTCGCGCCGATCGTCGGCGCCGCCATCGCGGGCTGGACGTCGCGCGCGGTGTTCGACCGCGCCGACTGACCGCCGGCAACGACGAGCCCGGGAACCGGGCGGCGACTTCCCGAGCGCCGCCAGTCAGGCCGCGGGCGGCATCGCGCGGCCGCCGCCCTCATCCGGCTCGTCGTCGGCGTACACGGCGCGTTCGCGCGCCCAGGCGCGCAGCGCGTCGATGCGCTCGGCCATCACGACCGACAGCGGCCGCGTGCGCTCGATCTCCGCGAGGATGTCGGCGGCGCGCAGCGCGTCGCTTCGTGCGCGCGCCTCGAACGACGCCGACACGATCGCCTGCTCGATCTCGGCGCCCGAGAAACCGCGCGCCAGCTTCGCGAGCGCATCGACCTCGAACTGCTGCGGGTCGTGGCCACGCTTCTTCAGGTGGATCTCGGCGATCTGCGCGCGCGCCGCCTCCGACGGGAAGTCGACGAAGAAGATCTCGTCGAACCGTCCCTTGCGCACGAGTTCCGGCGGCAGCTGCGAGATGTCGTTGGCGGTCGCCACCATGAACACCGGCTCGCGGCGCTCCGCCATCCAGGTCAGCAGGCTGCCGAGGACGCGGCGCGACACGCCGCCGTCGCCGTCGCCGCCGTCGGTCGAGATGCCCTTCTCGATCTCGTCGATCCACAGCACGCACGGCGACATGCTCTCCGCCGCCGCGAACGCGGTGCGCAGGTTGCGCTCGGTCTCGCCGTAGTACTTGTTGTAGAGCGCGCCGAAGTCGAGCCGCATCAGCGGCACGCCCCACTCGCCCGCGACCGCGCGCGCGGCCAGGCTCTTGCCGCCGCCCTGCACGCCGAGCAGCACGATGCCCTTGGGCCGGTCGACGTTGTTCGACGCGGCGTCGAGGAAAGGCGCGCGGCGCAGGCTGATCCAGTGCTTCAGCCGCGCCAGCCCGCCGACGTCGTCGAAGCGTACCTTGCTCTGCTCGTAACCCAGCGCGCCGCTGCCGCCGAGCGCCTCGTACTTGATCTCCAGCACCCGCCGCACGTCGTCGCGGCCGATCGCGCCGTCGTCGCGCAGTGCCTGCCGCACCAGGCGCCGCACGTCGTCCTGCTCCATCCCGAGCAGGTGCATGATCAGCATGTCGAGCGCGGCGCGGTCGCCGCGCGGCTTCTCGCCGGTCTGGCTCTCGTGGCGCCGCGCCTCCTCCATCACGATCGCGCGGATCGCGTCGCGGTCGGGCAGCACCGGGCGGAAGTGGGCGGACAGCCGCAGGATCTCCGACGGCATTTCGTCGAGCCGCGGACTGAGGAACACCAGCGTGCGCGCGCTCCGGTAGTGCGACAGCGCGATCTCGCGGATCAGGCGCATCGACACCGGGTCCTTGAAGCCGGGGTGCGCGTCGCACAGCGCGTACACGCCGTTCTGCGGCGTGCGGTCGATGTGCTTCAGCGCGTCGAGCAGGTCGTTGGTCTGGTGCACCGCCTCGTCGCGGCCGTGGCGCCGGATGCCGCTGGTGATGCTCCACGTCATCAGCGCCTGGTTCTCGAGATTGCAGGCCTTCTGCAGCAACTCGAGGATGCGCGGCTCCTCGTGCGACTCGATCAGGATGATCGGGAAGCGCGAGCGCAGCAGCGAGCCGAGTTCGGCCGCTTCGTCACGGGTGTTCATCGGCTTGCCTCCGGGCGGTCACTCACAGGCGGGCGCGCGCCGGCCCGGGCGTCCGGGGCCTGTTCCCTGGTCCGGTCGCGACGCAGCGTGACGAGGTCGTACGCGAGCTTGAGGCCGACCAGCAGCAGCGCCCCGGCCACCGGCCACTGCAGCGCCTGCACCAGGAATCCGCTCGCGATCAGCGTGACGTGCAGGATCATGATCCGCCCGTACGGCGCGCCCATCAGTTCCTTCAGCGGCGGCGGCGCTTCGCGCGTGCGGGCCAGCCACTGGACGAACCCGCTCAGGTGCACCAGCACGACGGCCAGCGCGGCGAGCCAGCCGTCGCGCTCGGCGAACAGGTAATCGAGCATCGCGGCGAAGGGTCCCGCCAGCCCGCCGTCCATCGCGCCGCGGCCGACCTCCGCGCCGCCGAACAGCAGCGCGACGAACGCGCCGTGCACCGCGGTGAACAGGCCGTAGTGGACGGTGAAAAAGGCCGACAGGGCGACGGCGCCCACCAGGCCCGCCACGCCGAGCCGCAGGCCGGTCGCGAGCATCTTCGCGACATTGAATCCACCGATGACGACGTTCTCGAACCAGAACAGCAGCATGACGACGAACGGCGACCAGCCGAGCACCACCACACCCCACGCGATGACCGCCGCGGTCGCCAGCGCGAGCGCCAGGTCGACGGCGGCGACCGCGCGCGCGCTCGTCATCCGCGGGACCAGTCCACCCAGCCGAAGTACGCGGTGGCGAGCACGATCGCGCCAAAGACGATGCGGTACCAGGCGAAGAGCGTGAAGTCGTGCGTCGCCACGTAGCGGATCAGCCAGCGGATGCACAGCAGCGCCGACACGAAGGCGAACACGGTTCCGACGGCGAACACCGGCAGGTCGGCCGCGGTGAGCGCGTCGCGCTGCTTCCACAGCGAGTAGACGCCGGCCCCGATCAGCGTCGGGATCGCGAGGTAGAAGCTGAACTCGGTCGCGGCACGGCGCGACAGGCCGAACAGCATGCCGCCGATGATCGTCGAGCCCGAGCGGCTCATGCCCGGAATCAGCGCCACGCACTGCACGAGCCCGACCTTGAGGGCGTCGAGCGCCGTCATGTCGTCGACGGTCGGCACGCGCGCGAGGCGCTGGCCCTGCAGGTCGCGCTCGCCGAAGCGGCGATGATGCCTCCGCTCGACCCACAGGATGATCAGGCCGCCGACGACGAACGCCGTGGCGACCGGCACGGGGTGGAACAGCGTGTCCTTGATCATCGAGCCGAACGCGAGCCCGAGCACCACGGCGGGAACGAAGGCGACCGCCACGTTGACCGCGAAGCGCTGCGCGGTGGCGTCGCGCAGGATGCCCGCCACCGTGCCGATCAGCCGGGCCCGGTATTCCCACATCACGGCGAACATCGCGCCGGTCTGGATCGCGATCTCGAACGTCGCGACGTGCTCGCCGCGGAACTCGAGCAGCGAACTGGCGAGGATCAGGTGGCCGGTCGACGAGATCGGCAGGAATTCGGTGAGGCCCTCGACGATGCCGAGGATGGCGGCCTTGACCAGCAGTGCGATGTCCACGAAGCGTCGCGCCTCTTACTTCGGCGCGAGGCCGACGCGCAGCCCGAACACGCCGATCGACAGGTCGGTGGGCTGGTAGATCACGCCGTCGCGGTTCAGTTCTTCCGGCCGGAAGGCCAGCAGCGACAGGCGGCCGAGCGTGTCGCCTTCGGCGAGCTTGCCCGAGCCGAGGTTGACGAACGGAATCGACGGCAGCCGCACCTGTTCGATGCGCGCGTCGGCGAGGTCGATGCCGGTGCGGTTCTCGTTCAGCTCCGGCTTGCCCGAGATCGCCACGTGGATCGACAGCGGGATCCCGGCCGGCGCTTCCTTCAGGCGGATCGCCCACTCGAGCTGGACGCGCTGCGCCTGGGTCTGGATGCCGACGTCCGGCCCGCTGATCGCAAGCCCCTCGAACTGCCCGAACACCTGCCGCAGGTCGGCCTTGTCGCGGTCGATGAAGGCGCGCTGCGCGATGTCGGCGCGGTCGAGATGAATGGCGGGCGGCCCCAACGACGCGCACCCGGCAAGCGCCGCGATGGCCAACCCGAGTGCAATCCATTTCTTCATGCCGACTCCGTGCCCGGCTCCGGGCGATTGCGCAGCGGCCGCGATGTTACCGGTACTCCCCCGGGAGGGATCGGCCGAAATGCGCACTCGGATCGCGCCGTCGCGGCGCCCGGCCCTACTCGTAGCGCAGCGCCTCGATCGGCAGCAGCCGCGACGCCTTGCGCGCGGGATAGAAACCGAAGAACACCCCGATGCCGGCGGCGAAGCCGACCGCGAGGAAGATCGCCTGCGGCGTGATGTCGGTGCGCCAGTTGGCGAACTCGCCGACCGCGAACGACGCGATCACTCCGAGCAGGATGCCGAGCGCGCCGCCGATCATCGACAGCGTGATGGCCTCGACGAGGAACTGCTTGAGGATGTCCCGGCCGCGTGCGCCGACCGCCATCCGCAGCCCGATCTCGCGCGTGCGCTCGGTCACGCTGACCAGCATGATGTTCATGATGCCGATGCCGCCGACCAGCAGGCTCACCGACGCCACGGCGCCCAGCAGTATCGTCAGGACGCGGCTCGCCGCTTCCTGCGCCTGCAGGATCTCGGTCAGGTTGCGGATCGTGAAGGGCTCGTCGGCGCCCGGCTGCACCCGCATCCGCTGGCGCAACAGTTCGCGGATGCGCTCCTCGATCGCCTTCATGTCAGCGCCGTCGGCCGTCTTCACCGAGATCGAGCCGATGCGCTTCTGCTTGCCGCCGGTCTGGCCGAGCACGCGGTTGCGGGCGGTGGAGATCGGCATCAGGATGGTGTCGTCCTGGTCCTGGCCGAGCGCGTTCTGTCCCTTGCGGTCGAGCACGCCGATGATCGTCAGCGGCACCTTGCGCACCCGGATCACCTGGTCGACCGGATCGACGCCTTCGCCGAACAGCTGCTTCGCGGTGGTCTGGCCGATCAGCGCCACCTTGCCGGAGCCGGCGATCTCCGCCGGCTCGAACAGCCGCCCGGACGCGAGCGGCCAGTCGCGCGCGATCAGGTAGTCGTTGGTGGTGCCGAAGTACTGGGTCGACCAGTTGGAGTTGCCGGCGACGACCTGCCCGGCGCCGCGCAGCGCCGGGGCCGCCACGACGACGCCTTCGACCTCGACCGCGATCGCCTGGGCGTCCTCCTCGGTCAGCGTCTGCGCCGCGCCGGTGCCGAGCCGCACGCCGCTCGCGGTCGTCGAGCCCGGGAAGACCAGCATCAGGTTCGAGCCGAGGTTCTTCAGCTGCTCGCGCACCCGTTCCTGCGCGCCGCCGCCGATGGCGAGCATCGCGATCACCGCCGCGACGCCGATGATCATGCCGAGCATCGTCAGCGACGAGCGCAGCTTGTTGACGCGCAGCGCCTTCAGCGCGACGCGCAAGACCATCAGCGCGTTCATGCGGGCACCTCGGCCGCGCGATCCAGCGCGCGCAGCGCCCCGGCGGCGGACGTCGGCGCCTGCCGCTCGTCGGAAACGATGCGGCCGTCGCGGAACATCACGAGCCGCGAGGCGAAGGCGGCGACGTCGTGCTCGTGCGTGACCAGCACGATCGTCATGCCGTCGCCGTTGAGCTGCTGCAGCAGCGCCATGATCTCGACGCTCGTGCGCGAGTCCAGCGCGCCGGTCGGCTCGTCGGCGAGGATCAGCGCCGGGTTGTTCACGAGCGCGCGCGCGATCGCGACGCGCTGCTGCTGCCCGCCGGACAGCTGCGACGGCTGGTGGTCGGAACGGTCGCCGAGCCCGACGAGCTTCAGTTTCTCGAGCGCGCGCGCGTGCCGCTCTTGCATCGGCACGTTCGCGTACATCAGCGGCAGCTCGACGTTCTCGAGCGCGCTGGTGCGCGCGAGCAGGTTGAACTGCTGGAACACGAACCCGATGCGGCGGTTGCGGACCGCCGCGAGCGCGTCCGAATCCATCCGCGCGGCGTCTTCGCCGGCGATCCAGTAGCTGCCGGAGGTCGGCCGGTCGAGGCAGCCGATCATGTTCATGAACGTCGACTTGCCCGACCCGGACGGCCCCATCACCGCGACGAACTCGCCTGCCTCGATCGTCATCGACACGCCGGCGAGCGCGTGCACGACGTTGTCGCCGAGGACGTAGTCCTTGGTGAGGCCGTCGACGCGGATCAGCGGTTCAGTCATGAGGAAATCGGGGTCTGACCCCGATTAGAAGAACATGCGGGGCGGACTGCCCTTCTGCGTAGTCGCACCCGAGGCACCGCCCGTGCTGCCGATGATGACCTCGGCGCCTTCGACGATGCCGTCGCCGCTGACCTCGCTCATCGAGCCGTCCGACAGGCCGACGCGCACGTCGACCGCCTTCGGCTTGCCGTCGACGAGCAGGTAGACGCGGCCGCGGGTCGACTGCCCGCTGCCCGGGCGGCCCGCCGTTTCCGCGACGATCTGCGCGTACTTCTCCTTCTGCTCCGGCTTCAGGAGGTCCTCGACCTTCGCGCGCATCTCGGCGCGGATCGCGGCGCCCTGCTTGGCGCGCGCCTCCTCGGGCAGGTCGCGCAGCCCCATGAACTTGTTGCGCATCTCGGCAAAGATCGGCTCGAGCCGCTGCTGCTGCTGTTCGTCGAGCTTCAGCTCCGTGACCAGCCGTTCGCGGAACTGCGTCATCGCTCCCGCGCCGCCACCGGCGCTGGCGGCGCCGCCCTTGGCGCCGGCGTCCGCGCCGGACGACGCGCTCTTTTCCGCAGCCGTCCTGGCGTCGGTCGGCGTCTCGCCGGGCGGGCGGAAGCGCAGCGCGCTGTTCGGCGCCTTCAGCACCGACTCGCGGCTGTCGGTGGTGATGCGCACGTTCGCCGTCATGCCGGGCAGCAGCTCGCCGCGGTCGTTGTTGGCGGAGATGATCGCGATGTAGGTCACGACGTTCTGCACGTTCTGCGCCGCCTTGCGCACGGTCTTCACTTCGCCGGCGAACGGGCGGCCCGGGAAGGCGTCGACCGTGAACGAGGCGCGCTGGCCGACGCGGATGCGGCCGACGTCCGCCTCGTCGATCGACGTCTCGACCTGCATGTCGCGCAGGTCCTTGGCGATGACGAACAGCTCCGGCGCCTGCAGGCTCGCCGCCACGGTCTGGCCGACGTCCACGGTCCGCTTGATCACGACGCCGTCGACCGGCGCCCGGATCTCCGTGCGCGACAGGTCGACGCGCGACGACGCCAGCGCCGCGCTGCGCTGCTGCACGACCGCGTTGGCGGTCTTCAGTTCGGCCGCCGCGAGGTCGTAGGTCGACTGCGCGCGATCGAGCTCGGCGGGAGACACGAAGTTGCGCGCGACCAGTTCCTTGCTGCGCTTGAGGTCGCGCTCCGCGTTGATGCGCGCCACTTCGGCGCGGCCCACCGCCGAGCGCGCGGCCTCGAGGTCAGCTTCGGCCTGGCGCACGCGGTACTGGAAGGTCTCCGGATCGATCCGCGCGATCAGCATCCCCTGCTTGACCGGGGAGTTGAAATCGACGAACAGTTCCTTGATCTGGCCCGACACCTGCGAGCCGACCTGCACCGACGTCACCGGGTTGACGGTGCCGGTGGACGAGACCGTCGCGGTGATCGGTCCCTTCTCGACCTTGGCGGTGCGGAACGTCGGCGCGTCGGCCTTGCGGCCGGAGTTCCACCACCAGCCGCCGCCCGCGACGAGCGCGAGCACGACGAAGGCCAGCAGCAGTTTTGCGTTTCTTGACACGATGGTCCCGTGCAGGGAAGCCGAGCAGCCGGGGATTGTACGGGCGCGTCACCGCGCCTCACGAGTGCGGTAACACAGGGAAACAACTGAGGGAAGCAGCCCAGCGAGCCCGGGCCAAGGCGCTGCGCCGGCCCCGGCCGCGACCGGCGCTCAGGCCGAAGCGCCGCGTTCGTACCAGCCGCGGCTGGCGTTCACCCAGCGGACCACCAGCAGCATCAGCGGCACCTCGATCAGCACGCCGACCACGGTCGCGAGCGCCGCGCCGGACTCGAAGCCGAACAGGCTGATGGCCGCCGCGACGGCGAGTTCGAAGAAGTTCGACGCGCCGATCAGCGCCGACGGGCAGGCCACGCTGTGCTTCTCGCCGACCATCCGGTTCAGGCCGTAGGCGAGCCCCGCGTTGAAGAAGACCTGGATCACGATGGGGACGGCGAGCAGGGCGATCACCAGCGGCTGCTCCAGCAGCGCCCTGCCCTGGAACGCGAACAGCAGCACGAGCGTGGCGAGCAGCGCAATCACCGACCACGGCTGCAGTCGATGCAGCAGCGCGTCGAGCGCCGGCTGGCCGCGACGCAGCGCTGCGCGGCGCCACAGTTGCGCGAGGATGACCGGCACGACGATGTACAGCACCACCGACGTCAGCAGCGTGTCCCACGGCACCGTGATCGACGCCACCCCGAGCAGCAGCGCCACGATCGGCGCGAACGCGAACACCATGATCGTGTCGTTCAGCGCGACCTGCGACAGCGTGAAGTACGGATCGCCGTTGGTCAGCCGGCTCCACACGAACACCATCGCCGTGCACGGCGCGGCGGCCAGCAGGATCAGCCCGGCGATGTAGCTGTCGATCTGCTCGGCCGGCAGCCACGGCGCGAACAGGTGGCGGATGAAGATCCACGCCAGCAGCGCCATCGAGAACGGCTTCACCAGCCAATTGACCGCGAGCGTGACGCCGATCCCGCGCGCGTGCGACCTGACCTGGCCGAGGGCGCCGAAGTCGATCCGCAGCAGCATCGGGATGATCATCACCCAGATCAGCACGCCTACCGGCAGGTTGACGCGCGCGACTTCGAGCGCACCGACCGCCTGGAAGAACGACGGGAACACCTGCCCGAGGATGACGCCGGCAACGATGGTGAGCGCCACCCACAGCGTCAGGTACCGCTCGAAGAACGACAGGGCCGGCGGCGCCGGCCGTGTCGTGTCCATCGCCGTGGTCATCGCAGGCGCCTCAGGCCGCGTTCCCGGCGTCGCCGCTGCGGCCAATCTCGTCGAGCCGTCGCTTGAGCGCCAGTTTGTCGAGCTTGCTATGCGGCAGGCTGAGGAACAGTTCGATGCGCCGCTGCAGGGTCGTCAGCGCGCGCACGAACGCCTTGCGCTTCTCTTCGTCGGTGCCCTCCACCGCCGCCGGGTCCTCGACGCCCCAGTGCGCGCTGACGGGCTGGCCCGGCCAGATCGGACACACCTCCCCAGCCGCGTTGTCGCAGACCGTGAAGACGAAGTCGAGCGCGGGCGCGCCCGGCGCCGCGAACTCGTCCCAGTTCTTGCTGCGCAGCCCGTCGGTCGGCAGCCGGTTCTTCTGCAGCAGTTCGAGCGCAAACGGGTTGACCCGGCCGGCCGGATGGCTGCCCGCGCTGTGGGCGATGAACTGCCCCCGGCCGAGCGCGTTCATCACGACCTCGGCCAGGATCGACCGGGCCGAGTTGCCGGTGCAGAGGAAGAGCACGTGTTTCGGTTGATCGTTCACGGCGGGACCTCAGGCGCAGCAGCGGGCGGGGCTGACGCCGGCCGCCTTGACGGGCGCGGCGGCTGGCGCGCAGCAGGCAGCGCTGG
>Ga0209391_10001211_pt1 | contig 13211 bp, 15 predicted proteins | sample PPLLak3March2015_FD_187246 | JGI IMG/M metagenome (GOLD analysis project Ga0209391, IMG submission 187246) | Freshwater sediment microbial communities from Prairie Pothole Lake near Jamestown, North Dakota, USA - PPLs Lake P7 Core (1) Depth... | ecosystem: Environmental > Aquatic > Freshwater >... | reverse complement strand
GGCCCCACGTAGGTCTTCGTCGTCTGGGTAGCGAGCAGCTCGCGCTCGGCCGTGCGCACGGCCGCCGGCACCGGCGTGATGCCGCTGTCGTCGCGATACACGCCCACGCCCAGGTCCACCTTGCCCGGATCGGGGTCGCGGCGGAAGGCGGCGGTGACGCCGAGGATCGGGTCGGGAGGCAGCGCTTCGAGATTGCCGAACATTTCCTCTTGCACCCTTGGCGCCGCGCGGGCGTCAGCGTCCCGGCACGACTCGCTGGTCGATCGCCCCGAAGATGCTCCGGCCGTCCCGGTCGAACATCTCGATGCGCACGCGGTCCCCGAAGCGCAGGAACGGCGTGATCGCGCGCCCCTGCTCTATCTGCTCCAGCATGCGCCGCTCCGCGAGGCAGGAAGAGCCGCGGGAACGATCATAGTTCGAAACCGTGCCTGAACCCACGATCGCGCCCGCGCCGAGCCGTCGCGTCGCGGTCACGTGCTCGATCAGCCGCGGGAAGTCGAAGGTCATGTCCACGCCCGCGTCCGGGTGCCCGAGCAGCTCGCCATTGACGTGCGACACCAGCGGCAGCAGGACCTTGCCTCCGTCCCACGCCGTCCCCAGCTCGTCGGGCGTGACGGCGACCGGCGAAAAGGCCGTGGCCGGCTTCGACTGGTAGAAGCCGAAGCCCTTCGCGAGCTCGCCCGGGATGAGGTTGCGCAGCGACCAGTCGTTCACCAGCATCAGCAGCCGGATGTGAGCTCGCGCATCGTCGGCGGAGGTGCGCATGGGCACGTCGTCCGTCACCACGGCCACCTCGGCCTCGAGGTCGATGCCGTGCTCCTCACTCGGCAGCGGCACGTCGGCCGTGGGCGCGAGAAAGTCGTCGGAACCGCCCTGGTAGACGAGCGGGTCGGTCCAGAACGTGGCCGGCATCTCCGCGCCGCGCGCCTTGCGCACGAGCTCGACATGGTTGACGTAAGCCGAACCGTCCACCCAGTGGTGCGCGCGGGGCAGCGGCGCCAGCACCTGCGTCGCCTGGAACGGAAAGCTGCCGGGAGCCCGGCCCTCCTCGAGCTCGAGCGCCACCTGCTCGAGCCGCGGCTGCACGCGGGACCAGTCGTCGAGCGCCGCCTGCAGGGTGGGCACGACGTGTGGCACCGGCACCGCGCGGGCGAGGTCGCGGCTCACCACCAGCAGCTGCCCGTCGCGGCTGCCGTTGCGCAGCGACGCGAGCTTCACGGCCGGACCTTCCAGCTGTCCACGTAGCCGGTCCACTCGACGGGCGCGGCACCCGCGCCGACGTCGAGCGCGTCGCGCGTGTCGATCATCACCGCGTACTCGTCCGTGGCGGGCTTGGACTGCTGGAACATGCGCGTCAGCGCCTTGGGGTGCGGCCCGTGCGTGAAGCCGCCCGGATGGAACGTCATCATGCCGGGGTGGATGTTGTCGCGGCTGAAGAAGTCGCCGGCGTGATAGAAGAGCACCTCGTCGTAGTCGTCGTTGTTGTGGAAGAACGGCACCTTGAGGGCGCCCGGATCGGTCTCGAACGGCCGCGGCGCAAAAGTGCACACCACGAACCGATTGGCGAGGAAGGTCGTGTGCGCCGAGGGCGGCAGGTGATAGCGGTGGCTCATCAGCGGCCGGAGTTGGCGCACGTTCAGGCGCACCACCGACAGCTCGCCGTGCCAGCCCACCGCGTCGAGCGGGTTGAACGGATAGGTGATCAGCGACAGCGCATTGCGGCGCTTTACCTCGACCTGCCACGGCGCGTCGTCGGACTGCTGCGCCAGGAACTCGGCGTCGATCCGCGGCGTGTCGAGCACCGCGGGGTCGAAGATCGCGTGGTTCCCCAACAACCCCTTGTCCGGCAGCTGGTAGCTCGAGTTGGTGGCCTCGATCATGAGCACGTCGAGCGGCGCGGCGCTCTCGATGCGCCACATCGTGCCGCGCGGCAGCACGATGTAGTCGCCCGCCTCGATCAGGAGTCGCCCGAAGTCGCAGTACAGCTCGCCCACTCCTGCGTGCACGAACAGGAGCTCGTCGCCGTCCGCGTTGCGCGCGAGGCGCGGCATGCGGCCGGGCAGGCGCCAGTAGCGGATGCGGCAGTGCGCGTTCACCAGCACCTCGTGCGCCGACCATGGGCTCGCCGCACCCGTCGCAAGTTTCGCGAGGTCGAAGGCCCGCGGCTGCAGCGGCCCGGTGAACTCCGTCCAGCCGGTGGGCGGGTGGCGATGGTGGAAGAACGCCGCCGGCCCGAAGAAGCCCTCCTTGCTCATCTCGCGCTCATAGGTGCCCTCCGGCAGGTCGCAGTGCGCCTGCCTCGAGGCGGTGCCCTCGACCCGTGAAACCGGAATGTAGCGTTTCATCGCCCTGCCCTCAGATGACGCCGCGGCGCTCCTGGTCGAGCTCGATCGACTCGAACAGCGCGCGGAAGTTGCCCTCGCCGAAACCCTCGTTGCCCTTGCGCTGGATGATCTCGAAGAAGATCGGCCCGATCACGTTCTTGGTGAAGATCTGAAGGAGGATCCCGTCCTTGTCGCTGCCGTCGATCAGGATGCGCCGCCGCTGCAACTCCTCCAGGGGCTCGCGGTGACCCTGCACGCGAGCCGTGACGCCCTCGTAGTACGTATCCGGCGAATCCTGGAACTCGATGCCGTTCTGCCGCAGCCGGTCCACCGTGTCGTAGATGTCCTCGGTGGACAGCGCGATGTGCTGGATCCCTTCGCCGTGGTACTCGCGCAGGTACTCCTCGATCTGCGACTTGTCGTCCTGCGACTCGTTGATCGGGATGCGGATCTTGCCGCAGGGGCTGGTCATGGCGCGGCTGAAGAGGCCCGTCTTCTTGCCCTCGATGTCGAAGTAGCGGATCTCGCGGAAGTTGAACAGCCGCTCGTAGAAGCCGGCCCACTTGTTCATGTTGCCGCGCTGCACGTTGTGGGTGAGGTGGTCGATGACGGCGAGGCCGGCGGCCCGGCTCGGCGCGGGCTGCGCCACCGGGACGAAGTCCACGTCGTAGATCGTGCGGTCGCCGTAGCGATCCACGAGGTAGATGATGCTGCCGCCGATGCCCTCGATCGCCGGGATGTTGAGTTCCATCGGGCCGACCGGGCTCTGCACCGGGGTCGCGCCGAGTTCCACGGCGCGCGCGAACGCGGCCGCGGCGTCCCGGACGCGGAACCCCATCGCGCAGGCCGACGGGCCGTGCTGCTGCGCGAAGCGCTGGCCGAAGCCGCGCGGCTCGGCATTGATGATGAAGTTGATGTCGCCCTGCCGGTGCAGCGTGACGTTCTTGCTGCGGTGGCGTGCAACCACGGGGAAGCCCATGCGCTCGAACAGAGTGCGCAGCAGCTCGGGGTCGGGCGCGGTGTACTCCACGAACTCGAAGCCGTCGGTGCCCATCGGGTTGTCGAAGAGGTCGGCCATGGTCGTCCCCTGGCAAATGATTTCAAGTGAAACGGTAGGGGCGCGATGGTACTGCAGGTGCGCCGCAGCATGCCAATCAGCGGAACTCGAGCCGCATGCACCCGCAGGCCTCGCGCCGGGCCGCGAAAGCCTTGAAATCGGCGTCTGCCGGCAGGAGTGACCGGGCGGCGTACCGGTCAGGCTCGCTTGAGGAAGCAGGTCTTGAGCACCACGGTGTTCCGGCCCTGTCCGCACTCGATCGAGTCTCCGTCGTCCTCGATCAGGCGGATCCCCTTGAACACCGTGCCGCGCTTCAGGGTATCGCCGGAGCCCTTCACCTTGAGGTCCTTGATGACGTGGACGGTGTCGCCTTCCTTGAGCTCGTTGCCGTTGCTGTCCTTCACCGTCACGTCGATACCTCCGCAGATGCCACGTTCGTTCTGAAGACAAGATCTGCGCAAACCCGGGCCCGGGTCCATTCGCCGCGCCGAAGGCGCTCGGATGAGTCCTTGATTGGTGGGCCGTGATGGGATCGAACCATCGACCAACTGGTTAAAAGCCAGCTGCTCTACCGCTGAGCTAACGGCCCCAAGGGAAGGCCGCGCATGATACCGGATCGCACCGGACCGATCACCGGTAGGGCGTCGGGTCCGGCACGCCCGCCGCGGTGAAGCCTTCGCGACGCAGCCGACACGAGTCGCAAAGGCCGCAGGCGCGCCCGTCGGCATCGGCCTGGTAGCACGACACGGTGAGCGCGTAGTCGACGCCGAGGTCCACGCCGCGGCGGATGATGTCGGCCTTGCTGAGCGCGACCAGCGGTGCCCGGATCCGCAGTCGCTCCGCGTCCTCCACCCCCGCCCGCGTCGCGAGGTTGGCCATGTGCTCGAAGGCCTCGATGAAGGCCGGACGGCAGTCGGGGTACCCCGAGTAGTCGACGGCATTCACGCCGATGTAGATTTCGTGGGCGCCGAGCACCTCGCTCCACGCGAGCGCCATGGCCAGGAAGATCGTGTTTCGCGCCGGTACGTAGGTGACCGGGATGCCGGTCGACGGCGTTTCCGGCACGGCGATCGACGCATCCGTGAGCGCGGAGCCGCCGAAGGCCGCCAGATCGATGGTCATCACGCGATGCTGCACGGCGCCGAGCGCAGCGGCGACCCGGCGCGCCGCGGCCAGCTCCGCCGCGTGGCGCTGGCCGTAGGCAAAGCTGAGGGCGTGGCAGGCATGCCCCTCCGCGCGCGCGATCGCGAGGCAGGTCGCGGAATCGAGACCGCCGGAGACGAGCACGACGGCCGGTGTCGGCGACGCACCTCGGGCTGCGGGGGCAGGCGCGATGCTCATCGGCCCGGTTCGTCGCCCCACAGGACCTTGTGCAGCTGCACCTGCAGCCGCACGTCCAGTCGGTCGGCGAGGATCCATTCGGCGAGTTCGCGCGGGCTCACCTGTCCCCAGCTCGGCGACATCAGCACCGGGCACGGCAACGCGCCCCGGCCGCGAATGACATCACGAGCCCACTCGTAGTCGGTGCGGGAACACACCACGACCTTGATCTGGTCCGCAGCAGTCAGCACGTCGAGGTTCCCGAGGCGGTTGCGTGCCGACTCGCCGGAGTCCGGAGTCTTTAGGTCCACGACTCGGCTGACGCGCGGGTCGACCGGCGCCACGTCCATCGCCCCGCTCGTCTCGAGCGAGACGCGGTAGCCGCCGTCGCAGAGGGCCACGAGCAGATCGAGGCAGGCCCGCTGCGCCAGGGGCTCGCCGCCCGTCACGCAGACGTGCCGCACGCCGCTGCCGCGCGCGACCTCGAGCAACTCTTCCACCGTGCGCCACTCGCCGCCGTAGAAGGCGTACTGGGTATCACAGTAGATGCAGCGCAGCGGGCAGCCGGTGAGTCGGACGAACAGCGTCGGCCAGCCGACGGCGTCCGCCTCGCCCTGGATCGAAACGAAGGTCTCGGTGACCTTGAGGCGGCTCACCGGCGCTCGACGTCCATCCTCGCGAGGCGCTCCCGGGCGAGCCGGTCGGCGTCGGTGCCGGGGTACCCGGCCACGACCTTCTCGAGTGTCGTGCGCGCATTGCGGAATGCCTTGAGATCGTACTGGCAGAACCCGACCTTCAGCATCGCATCGCCCGCCTTGGCGGAATCGGGGAACCGCTCGAGCACACCCTGAAACGCCCTCAGCGCGGACGTGTAGTCCTTCTGGACGTAATGCGCCTCGCCGAGCCAGTAGGTCGCGTTGTCGGCACGCGGGCCGTCCGGGTACTTCGCGAGGTAGAGCTCGAAACCGCGCGCCGCATCGGCGTAGCGACCGGCCTTGAGCGCGGCGAACGCATCCCCGTACACGCTGGTCTCGTCGGCGGCGCGCAGCTCGTCCTCGGAGGTCGCTGGGCCCGCGCCGGGTGTGGCCGGCGTCGCGCCATGCTCCAGCAGCAGCAGGCGTCGGTCGAGGTCCGCGTACAGGTCGCGCTGCTGCTGGCGCAGCGTCTCGAGCTCGTGGCGGGCTTCCTCGATCTGCCCGCGCAAGCTGCGCAGTTCGGCGCGCGCAGCCTCGATCTGCTGCTGCATCGGCACGAGGTTCCCGGCCGAACGCTCGACCGTGGCGAGTCGCGACGCGAGCTCGTCGGCGCGCGCCTCGAGTTCCTTGTTGCTGGCGGTACGCGCCTGTGCCGACGCGCCGGTGACGAGCAGCACGGCCACCAGGGCCGGGAGCAGCGGTCCGGGAGTCATCGCATGAAGCCTCACTGGGCGTGCACGAGTTCGACGCGCCGGTTCTGGGCGTTCGCGGCCTCATCGGTGCCCTCCACCGCCGGGCGCTCCTCGCCGTAGCTGACCGTGGTGACCTGCGCGTCCGCCACGCCCTGCAGCATCAGTGCACGCCGCACCGCCTGCGCGCGCCGCTCGCCGAGGCCGATGTTGTATTCGCGGGAGCCGCGCTCGTCGGTGTGGCCCTCGAGTCGCACGCGGGCGCCGGGGAACTTCACGAGGTAGCCCGCGTGCGCGGCGACGACCGGGACGTACTCGGGCCGGATCTCGCTGCTGTCGAAGTCGAAGAACACGAGGCTCTTCTGTTGCAGCTCCGCCAGCGCCTGCTGTTGCGGGGTCAGCGGCTTCACGGTGGTGCCACCGGCCGCGCTCCCCTCGCCGATCCCACTGGTCGAGACCGCCGGCTCAGTGGTCGTCACGGCCGCGGTCTCGTCCGGCTTGACCTGCTTGGGCTTCTGGCAGGCAGCGAGTCCCAGTGCGAGCACCGCGACGGCAAGGACCTGGATCGACTTCATGGCTCTCGGACTCCTTCGGATCGGGTTGGACATCGGCTCGCGCGGCACGAAAAGTGCGCGCCTTTTACCACAGCCACCGCCGCCGATCATCAGCGGACGGGGAACGGCGACCAGGCCGGCTCGCGCACGTCGCCCTGGTCGGAACTCAGTCGCTGCTGGAACCGGCCGTCGGACGAGGCGGTCGCGAGCGATCCGCGGCCGCGTTCGCGCGTGGCGTAGATCACCATGGCGCCGTTCGGCGCGAAGCTCGGCGACTCGTCCTGGCTGCCGTTCGTCAGCACGCGCAGGTTGCGCGAGGCGAGATCCAGCACCGCGATTCGATAGCCGCCGCGGTCGAGCGTCACCAGCGCGAGTTCCTTGCCGTCGGGCGACAGGCGCGGACGGGCGTTGTAGCCGTTCGTGAACGTGACCCGCTCGGCGTTGCGCGCGCCGTCGAGCGCCACGCGGTACACCTGGGCGTTGCCGGCGCGGTCCGACGTGAAATAGAGGCTCTTGCCGTCGCGTGCCCACTCGGGCTCGGTGTCGATCGCGTCGTCCGTGGTGATGCGCGTCAGGCTCTGCGTCGCGAGGTCCAGCGTGTAGAGGTCGAGATTGCCCTCCCGCGACAGCGTCAGTGCGAGCTGCCGGCCGTCCGGCGACCACGCCGGCGCGCCGTTGATGCCGGAGCGGGCCGACACGCGGCGTCGCTCGCCCGTCGCGAGTCGCTGCACATAGATCGCCGAGACCTTGCTCTCGAACGACACGTAGGCGATCTGCTGTCCGTCGTGCGACCACGCCGGCGACATGATCGGCTCAGTGGACTCGGTGATCGTGCGCGGGTTGAAGCCGTCGGCGTCCGCCACCACCAGCCGGAAGCGCTGGCTGGGCGGGCGGCCGTCCACGGTGACGTAGGCGATGCGGGTCGAGAACGCGCCCGGCGTGCCCGTGAGCCGCTCGAACACGAGGTCGGCGATGCGGTGAGCCGTGGCGCGCAAGCCGCGCTCGGTCGTCGGCAGCCGCTGGGCGAGCAGCGAGGCGCCGGTGCGCACGTTGAAGAGCTCGAACCCCACGGCCAGCGCGGAACCCTCGGGCTCGACGCGGCCCACGACGATGAAATCGGAGCGCAGCAGCCGCCAGTCCTCGAAGCGGATCTCCTCGCCGCGCGTCGGGCGCGCCACGAGGTCGCGGCGCTCGAGCGGCGCGAAGCGGCCGCTCATCTGCAGGTCGTTGGCGATCACCACCGCCACGTCGGTGGCGGCGCCCTCGCCCTGCCCGCCGAAGGGCACGATGGCGATCGGCACCGCGTCGCGCACGCCCTGGGTGATGTCGAGTCGCAGCTGCGCCTGGCTCGGCGCGGCAGCGAGGAGCAGTGCGCACGCGAGCAGCGCCAGCGCTGCCAGCGGCCGTCGGGTGCCGGGAACTCTCACCTGCATGTCGTCGCTACTCCGTCGGCTTGAACACGATTTCGAGACGCCGCTGGAAAGCCCGCGAATCGCGCGGGGACGGCAAGGGCGAGGCCTTGAACACGGCGTTCGTGATCGACTCCTGCACCGCCTGGTCACCGTTGCAGGTCCCGAGGCGCACGTCAATGACCGTGCCGCCCGGCGCCTGCGTGACGTACAGCGTGCACTCGAGGCCCGCACGTGCCGAGGGCGGACGGATCCAGTTGCGCTCGATCGTCTGCACGAGCAACCCGCGATACTCGTCCACCACACCCGAGCGGGCGACCGCCGCGGCCTCCTCCTCGGCGGCCAGCAGGCGCGCCAGTTCCGATTCCCGCTCGGCACGGACCGCGGCCTCGCGCTCGGCCTGCGCCTGCGCGTCGGCCTGGCGCCGGGCCTCGGCCGCCTCCGCTTTCTTGCGCGCCTCGTCCTCGCTGGCCTTGCGCTTCGCCTCCGCGGCCTCGGTACGCTTGCGCTCGGCCTCCTCGGCCCGACGCTGATCCGCGGCGGCCTGTTCGCGCGCGAGTTGCGCCTCGCGCTGCTTCGCTGCCTGCGCCTCGGCCTGGCGTTGCTCGCGCTCCGCCTGGGCCGCACGCTCGGCGGCCGCCGCTTCCTCGGCGCGGCGCTCCTGCGGCGGTTCGACCACGGGCTCGGCGGGCACGTCGGGCCGCGTCGGTGCCTCGACGAGCTTCGGGGCCGGCGCAGGCGCCGGCGCCGCCGCCCGGGACTGGGCCGACGGCCGCTCCGGCGGCAGCTCCGTCACGAATCCCTCGATGGCGAGCTCGACCGGCGGCTGCTCCGAGCGCCAGTGCAGCGCCGCACCTGCGAGCAGGGCCAGCAGGGCCACGTGCAATCCCGCGGAGCCCGCCAGGGGCCGCAGGTGCTCCTGGAAGAAGCCAGGCATCGCTCAGCGGGTCCCGCTCTTGCGACTCGGGGCCGCGGGCGATTCGGTCGCGAAGCCGACCTTCTGCGCACCCGCCTGTTGCAGCAATGCCATGCCTTCCACGACGCGCCCGTATTCCACTGTCCTGTCTGCCTTGACCACCACCGGGCGCTCAGGTTCCCGACGCAGCACGGCAGAGACGAGTTCGAGGACCTGGTCCGGGTCGAGCGCGGCCTGGGGATCGCCGATGTTGAGGTACAGGCCGCCCTCGACGTCGATGCTGAGCACTAGCGGCTCGACGTCCGGAGGCAGCGGCTCGGCCGCCGCCTTGGGCAGGTCCACCTTGATGCCCTGGCTCAGCATCGGCGCCGTGACCATGAAGATGATGAGCAGCACCAGCATGACGTCGATGTAGGGAACGACGTTGATCTCCCCCATCAGCCGTCGCCCGCGTCCGCGTGTGACCTGCGCCATGGCTCAGCCCTGCGCTCCGGCGTGACGCTGCAGGATGGTGGAGAACTCCTCCATGAACGCGTCGTAGCGCAGCTCGAGCCGTCCTACCTGGTCGGCGTAGCGGTTGTAGGCGATGACCGCGGGGATCGCCGCGAACAGGCCCATCGCGGTGGCGATGAGGGCCTCGGCGATGCCGGGCGCGACCATCGCGAGCGTCGCCTGCTGCACGTTCCCGAGCCCCTGGAACGCGCTCATGATGCCCCACACCGTGCCGAAGAGTCCGACGTACGGGCTGGTCGAGCCGATAGTCGCGAGCGTCGAGAGGTTTTCCTCGAGGCGGTCGGTCTCGCGCAGCTGGGCGACGCGCATCGCCCGCCGGCTGCCCTCGAGCAGCTCCGCCGCGCCGATCCCCGCCTGCCTGCGCAGGCGCGAGAACTCGCGGAATCCGGCCACGAACACCCCGGCCATCCCGGTGGGCGAGCCCGCCTCGAGCGACTTGTACAGTCCCGAGAGGTCGCCGCCGGACCAGAACTGCTCCTCGAACTGGTCGGAGGCCACGCGCTCGGTCTTCAGGAGCTGGCGCTTGCGGAAGATGATCGCCCAGGACACCACCGAGGCGCCGGCCAGCAGTGCCATCACGAACTGGACGATCAGGCTCGCCTGCAGGATGAGGTCGAGTGCGGAGTGGTCACCGATCATGAATCATCCTCAGGCGTCGAACAGGCCGAGCGTCCCGCCGGCGCGCTCGACGGCGGGCGGCGTCAGGCCGAAGTGGAGGTAGGCGTTGCGTGCGGCCACGCGGCCGCGGGCGGTGCGCATGATGTAGCCCTGCTGGATCAGGAACGGCTCGATGACGTCCTCGATCGTGCCGCGTTCCTCGCCGAGCGCCGCCGCGAGGCTGTCCACGCCCACCGGACCGCCGTCGAATTTCTCGATGATGGTGAGCATCAGGCGTCGGTCCATCGGGTCGAAGCCCTGCGGGTCCACGTCGAGCAGGTCGAGCGCCCCCTGCGCCACGGCCTCGGTGATCCGACCGTCGGCCTTCACCTCGGCGAAGTCGCGCACGCGACGCAGCAGGCGGTTGGCGATGCGCGGCGTGCCGCGCGAACGCTCTGCGATGCGCGCGGCACCCGAGGAGTCCGTCGGCACGCCGAGGATGCCGGCCGAGCGCTCGACGATGCGTTGCAGGTCCTCGCGACCGTAGAACTCGAGTCGCTGCACGATGCCGAAGCGGTCGCGCAGCGGCGAGGTGAGGAGCCCGGCCCGGGTGGTGGCGCCCACCAGCGTGAACGGCGGCAGGTCGATCTTGATCGAGCGCGCGCCCGGGCCCTCGCCGATCATGATGTCGAGCTGGAAGTCCTCCATGGCCGGATAGAGGATTTCCTCGACCACCGGGCTCAGGCGGTGGATCTCGTCGACGAACAGGATCTCGTTGGGCTGCAGGTTCGTGAGCAGCGCGGCGAGGTCGCCCGGCCGCTCGAGCACCGGGCCCGAGGTCTGCTTGAAGCCCGCGCCGAGCTCGTTGGCGATGACGTGCGCGAGCGTGGTCTTGCCGAGGCCGGGCGGGCCGAAGATGAGTACGTGGTCGAGCGCGTCGCGGCGCTGGCGGGCCGCGGCGATGAAGATCTCCATCTGCGCCTTGACCGCCGGCTGGCCCACGTAGTCGGCGAGCGACTTCGGGCGCACGGCGCGGTCGTAGGCCTCGTCCTCGCGCTGGGTGCCGGCGGAGATGACGCGGTCCTGCTCGATCATTCAGCCCACCCCATGCGTCAGGAACCCGCCGCGCGCAGCGCGTGGCGGATGAGTTCCTCGGTGCCGCTCACCGAGGGGTCGACCTTCTGCAGGAGGCGCGTCACCTCGGGCGGCTTGTAGCCGAGCGCCACGAGCGCGGCGAACGCCTCGGCCTGCGCGGCGCTGGAAGCGCCAGCGAAGCCCGGGCCGGGCACGAAGGGCTCGCCCGGCAGTCCCTTCAGCCGGTCGCGCAGCTCGATGACGAGACGCTCCGCCGTCTTGCGGCCGATGCCCGGCACGCGGACCAGCGAGGCCGCGTCGTGCGTCTCGACGCAGCGATGGAACTCGTCGACCGTGATGCCCGAGAGGATCGCGAGCGCGATGCGCGGCCCGACGCCCGACACCTTGATGAGCTCGCGGAACAGGCTGCGCTCGCGCTCCGTGCCGAAGCCGTAGAGCACGTGGGCGTCCTCGCGCACGACGAGGTGGGTGTGCAGCTGCACCTCGGCGCCGACCGACGGCAGGCCGTAGAACGTGGACATCGGCGCCTCGACCTCGTAGCCCACGCCGCCCACGTCGATCACGAGCTGCGGCGGCTGCTTCGCGGCAACCCGTCCGCGCAGGAAGCCGATCACGGTCGCGGCCCGGTGGCTGCGCCGAGGCGGACCGCGCGTTGCGCCTCGCGCGAGTACGCGTGGCACAACGCGATGCCGATCGCGTCCGCGGCGTCGGCGCCCAGTTCCCCCTGCAGCCTCAACAGCGTCCTGACCATCAACTGCACCTGCTCCTTCTGCGCTCCGCCCGATCCCACGACCGCGAGCTTCACCTCGCGGGGGGCGTACTCGTACACCTCGGGGTCGTCCGCGAACACCGCGCACAACGCAGCCCCGCGGGCCTGGCCCAGCTTGAGCGCGCTGTCGGCGTTGCGGTGCATGAACACGCGCTCGATGGCGACCTCGCGCGGGCCGTACTCGCGCATCAGCGCCTGCACGCCCTCGTAGATCTGCCGCAGCCGCGGCGGGAACTCGGCGCCGCGGGTGCGGATGCCGCCGCTCGCGACGTAGCGCGCGTCGCCGTCCATCCAGTCGATGACGCCGAAGCCGGTGACCTGCGAGCCCGGGTCGAGACCCAGGATGCGGACGCGCTCGGTACCGGTGCCGGCCGTCGTGGGCCGCGGCGCGAGCGCCCAGCGCCGGCCACTTCGATTGAGCCTCGCCACGCACTCACCCACGGGGTCCGGTAAACGTCGCGCTATCATACCCGACACCGTGAAACACGCCGAGTTGGACATCGGCCGGCAATCGCCCCGGGCCCAGCAGGCCGCGCAGTTCCTGCGCGACGCCGTGCCGCCCGAGTCCGTCGACCGTGGGCTCGAGCTTGCAGGCGTGCTGTCCCAGCTGCAGGCGGACGATGACCTGCTGCTCGCGGGCCTGCTGGTCCCCTGCATCGGATCCCTGGACGCGCAGGAGGCCGGCGTCGCCGCAGTGTTCGGCGACCCGAGCGTCCGGCTCGTGCGCGAGCTCGAGCGCGTGGCCGACAGCGGCATCCCGGCCGGCTGGAACCCGGGCGCGCATCTCAAGCCCGCGCAGGCCGAGGGCCTGCGCAAGCTGCTGCTGTCGCTCGCTTCCGACGTACGGCTGGTGCTGCTCAGACTCGCGGTGCAGCTCGTGCGCCTGCGCCACCTGAAGGACGCGCCCGACACGGGGCGGCAGCGCGCCGCGCTCGAGACGCGCGAGATCTACGCGCCGCTGGCGAACCGCCTCGGCATCTGGCACTTGAAGTGGGAGCTCGAGGACCTCGCTTTCCGCTACAGCCAGCCCGAGGACTACAAGCGCATCGCCGGCTGGCTTCGCTCGAAGCGCGACGAACGCGAGCGCTACATCGAGCAGGTGCGCGGCGAGCTCGCGCGGGAGCTCGAGACGGTGGGCGTGGCGGCCGAGATCAGCGGCCGGCCGAAGCACATCTACAGCATCTGGCGGAAGATGCAGCGCAAGGGCCTCGCCTTCGAGCAGGTCATGGACGTGCTCGCGGTGCGCGTGCAGGTCGAGACGGTCGGCGAGTGC
>Ga0209391_10001210_pt1 | contig 13213 bp, 11 predicted proteins | sample PPLLak3March2015_FD_187246 | JGI IMG/M metagenome (GOLD analysis project Ga0209391, IMG submission 187246) | Freshwater sediment microbial communities from Prairie Pothole Lake near Jamestown, North Dakota, USA - PPLs Lake P7 Core (1) Depth... | ecosystem: Environmental > Aquatic > Freshwater >... | reverse complement strand
GCCCTTGTTGTCGAACTGCACCGACCCGACGGCTTTCGCCGACTGCATCGCCGCCGCGAGCGCGCGGCCGGTCTGGTCCCAGCCGCCGCCGGGATTCGCCGGGATCATCATCTTGAGCGTGCCGATAGCCTGCGCGCGGGCGAGGCCGGGGAAAGGCGCGGCGGCGAGGGTGCCGAGCGCGGCTTGAGTGAAACGGCGGCGGTTCATGGACGCTTCTCCTGCGGATCAAACGGGGCCGGTGCTATGGGGAACGAGCATAGCGCGAAAGGCGGCGCTCAGTGCACCGCTCCGCACGCGACCAGCGCCGCGCGCTGCGCGGCATCGAACCCCAACTCGTCGAGCAGCGCTTCGCGGTGTTCCGAGGGGGTCGGTGGACGAAACGCCGGCGACGGGCGCTCGCCGTCGATGCGGAAGCCCGGCCGCAGCACGCGCACCTCGCGCGGCGTCCCCGGCACGTCGTCGAACGTTGCCACCAGTCCGCCCTGCGCAGTGTGCGGATGCGCGAGGATCTCCGGCACCGACAGCACGCGACCGGCCGGCACGCCGGCGGCGTTGAGCCGCTCCTCCCACTGCGCTGCGCTGCGCATCGCAAGCTGCGGCTCGAGGATCGCGGTCAGCTCGGCGCGGTGGCGCTTGCGCGCCTCGCGCTCGGCGAAGCGCGGGTCGGCCTTGAGGTCGGGCAGTCCAAGCTGGTCGACGAGCGTCTCGAACTGGCGCTGCTCGTTGGCCGCGATGTTGAGGAGCCCTTCGCCGGTGCGGAACGTGCCCGACGGCGCGGCGGTGAAGTTGTCGTTGCCCAGCGGCCGCGGCACCACCCCCGCATTGAGGTAGTTCGACACCACCCAGCCCATCGTCGCAAGCGTCGCGTCGAGCATCGAGACATCGACGAACGCGCCCTCGCCGGTGGCATTCGCACGCAGCAGCGCCGCGCTCACCGCAAACGCGGCCGTGAGTCCGCCGATCGTGTCGCAGACGGGATAGCCGACGCGCAAGGGAGCGCTGCGCTCGTCGCCGGTCACACTCATCACGCCGGCGAGCCCTTGCACGATCTGGTCGTAGGCAGGGCTGTGCGCGAGCGGGCCGTCCTGCCCGAAGCCCGAGATCGCGCAGTAGACGAGCGACGGGCGCATCGCGCGCAGCCGCTCCGGCGCGAGCCCGAGCCGCGCCATCACCCCAGGACGGAAGTTCTCCAGCAGCGCGTCGGCACGCTCGACGAGCCGCTCGAACACCTCGCGCCCCCGCTCGTGCTTCAAGTCGAGCGCGATCGACTCCTTGCCGGCATTCGCGGCGAGGAACGAGATGCCCATCGCCTCGCGCGCGTAGGCCGGGTCGGCGCCGAGGCGGCGCGCGAGGTCGCCGGTCGGGCTCTCGACCTTGATCACGCGCGCGCCGAGGCAGGCGAGCTGGTAGCTGGCGAACGGGCCGGCGAGCACGTTCGTGCAGTCGAGGATCGTGAGCCCGGCGAGTGGGGCGGCGGCGGAGGTCATCGTCACTTTCCGATGCAGAAGCGGGAGAAGATCGCGCCGAGCAGATCGTCGGCGGTGAACTCGCCGGTGATCGCCGAAAGCGCATCCTGCGCCTCGCGCAGCGACTCGGCGAACAGCTCCAGCGCGGGCGCGGCGGAGGCAAGCTCCGCGGCCGCCTCGTCGAGATGGGCCGCCGCCCCGCGCAGCGCGGCGAGGTGGCGCTCGCGGGCGATGAACGCGTCCTCGGGCACGCTCGCCACGCCGGCGATCGCCAGCACCTCGTGTTCGAGGAGATCCGCGCCCGCGCCGGTCAGGGCCGACAGCCACACGTGCGTACGCTCGCCGCGCCGCTCGACGCGCGGCTCGGTCCGGGCGAGGTCGGCCTTGTTGTGCACGACGAGCCGCGGCAGCTCGGCCGGCAGGCTCGCGAGCACCGCCGTGTCATCGGGGTGGAGTGCGTCCGCAGATTCGCGCGCATCGACCAGCAGCAGCGCGAGGTCGGCGCGTTCGATCGCCGCGCGCGTGCGCGCGATGCCCAGCCGCTCGACTTCGTCGGTCGTGTCGCGCAAGCCCGCGGTGTCGATCACGGTGAGCGGGATGCCGGCCGATGGCCGCCGGCGCTCGACGGTGTCGCGCGTGGTGCCGGGAATAGCCGTGACGATCGCGGCGTCCTCGCGCACGAGAAGGTTGAGCAGGCTCGACTTGCCGACGTTCGGCCGGCCGACCAGCACTACCGCCAGCCCCTGCGCCAGGCGTACGCCGGTTGCCGCCTTCGCGAGCAGCCCGGCGAGCGCCGCGCGCAAGGCGCGGAGCTTTCCGGCGGCATCGGAGGCGCGCAGGAACTCGATGTCCTCGTCCGGGAAGTCGAGCGTCGCCTCGGTGAACATGCGCAGCTTCGTGACGCCGTCGACCAGCGCGTGGACCTCGCGCGAGAACTCGCCCGACAGGCTGCGCACGGCTGCACGGGCAGCGGTTGCGGTCGCGGCCTCGATGTAGTCGGCCACGCTCTCCGCCTGCGCGAGGTCGAGCTTGCCGTTGTCGAACGCGCGCCGCGTGAACTCCCCGGGCTGCGCCAGCCGCGCGCCCAGCCCGAGGCACCGCGCGAGCAACAGTCCGAGCCCGACCGGGCTGCCGTGCCCGTGCAGCTCCAGCACGTCCTCGCCGGTGAACGAGGCCGGCGCGGGAAACGACAACGCGATGCCCTGGTCGAGCGGCTCGCCGCGCGCGCCGCGGAACGTCGCGAATGTCGCCACGCGCGGCGGCGGCACGCGCCCCAGCACGCCGAGCGCGATCGCGGCAATGCCCGGCCCGGACACGCGCACGATGCCCACGCCGCCGCGCCCGGGCGGCGTGGCGAGCGCGGCGATCGTGTCGGCAGAACTCGGGCGGGCCATCCGCCAAGCTTAATCGACGTCTGGCGCACGCCCGGTCCCGACCGCCAGGCGTGGCAGCCAGGCCGTCAGTCCTTCTTCGGCTGCAACGCCTCGCGCGCCTTCAGGCGGTCGTCTTCCTGCTGCTCGAGCAGCTTGTAGGCCGTGTAGTACTTGTAGATGTTCGACACGTACGTGACCGTTTCGGGGCCGATGCGGTCCGCGGCGACCACCTCGACGTTGTGGAACCACTTGTTCGGGTCGAGGCCGCGCTTCGCCGCCTCCTTGCGCAGCTGCGCGACGCGCGCCGGCCCGGCGTTGTACGCGGCGAACGCGAACAGCCCCTTGTTGAGGCGCGTCATCGGCTCGCCGGCGTAGTACCGGTCGACCATGAAGCGCATGTACTTCGCGCCGGCGTGGACGTTGTTCTCCAGCACGGTGATGTCGCCGACCTTGAGCTCCTTGCCCGTCGCCGGCATGATCTGCATGATGCCGACCGCGCCGACGTGGCTGCGCGCGCCGTGGTCGAGCGTGGACTCCTGGAACGCCTGCGCCATCACCAGCAGGTGGTCGATGTCGTAGCGGTCGCCGTACTTGCGGAAGATCTCGACGACCTGCCCGTAGCGCCTGCGCTCGTCGTCGGCGAGTGCGGACTTCGCGAAGTTCGGATTCTTCGCGTAGCGCTTGATCAGCGTATTGCCGAACACCTTGCCCTGGCCGTTCTGCTTGACGAAGCCGTCGAGCATCGCCTTGAGCTTCGGACTGTCCTTGCGGATCATGAACGCGTAGTCGCCACCCTCGTTCACGCCCGCCTTCGCGTTCAACGTCATCCGGGTGAACACCGGCCGCCACATCGCCGCCTTGTACCCGTCGACCACGGTCGCGCCAACGAGCCCCGCGTCGACCATCTCGAGGATGTCCTCGGCCTCGAGCTCGGGCGCGGCTTCGCGCAGCTTCACGGGCGCCTTGCCCGCGGCCGCGAAGCGCTCGTTCAGCGCGGTCAGGTGCTCCCAGTAGCTGGTGTCGCGGCGGACGAACACCTCGCGCCCCGAGAGGTCGTCGACCGTTGGCACCGGCGGCACGCCGGGCGCGGTCACAACGATCTCGCGAATGCCGCGAAACATGGGCTCAGCGAAGTCGCCGACCTTGCGTCGCTCGTCGGTCACCGTGAGGTCGGCGATGATGACATCGCCGCGCCCCTCGACCAGGTACCGGATCAGGTCGTCGCGGGCGGTCGGCAGCGCGACGACCTTCACCTGCAGGTGCTTCGAGCGCAGCTCGGCGTTCACGAACTTCTGCAGCTCGTCGATGATCTCGGCCGAGACCCCGCGCGCGCGCCCCCGCTCGACGTAGTAGAACGTCTTCGAGTAGGGCACCAGCACGCGCACGACGCGCCGCTTCGCCATCGCGTCGAAGTCGCCTTGCCATGGCCGCATGCCGACCTGCATGGCATTCATGCCGTCCTCCGCGGCGGCGGGCGCCTGCGACAGCGCGACGGGCGCGAAGGCCATCGCGCAGGCGGTGAACGCGACGGGCAGCATGCGGGGCAGGAACATGGGCGTGCTCGGCGGCGGGGGGACGGGGGACTTGCGGAACGGCGAGTCTAGTCGCGGCGCGCCGGGGTGTCCACGCGCGCCGCCACCGTCCACAACATCAGCGTGCTGCGCTTGGCCACGCCGACGGTCTTGCCGGGCGCGTCGACTTCGATCGTTGCATCCGCCGGCCAGTCGCCCAGTCCGTAGTCGTGGGAGACGATGCGGGCGCCGGGACGCAGGGTCGCCATCAGCCGCGGCGCCAGCCTGGCGTTGACGTCGGGCAGCAGGTACAGCGTGACCACGTCCGCCGCCGAGACGTCGGTCTCAAACAGGTCCTGCGCCGCGAACGTCGCGCGCGCGGAGATGCCCGCGCGCGCGGCGGCATCCCTGCTGAGCGCGACGAGGCGGGGGTCGATCTCGACGCCGTGCGCGATCGCGCCGCGCCGCGCCGCCTCGATCACGATGCGGCCGTCGCCGCTGCCCAGGTCGATCAACCGCTCGCCGGCGCGCAGCGCCGCGAGGTCGAGCATCGCGCCGACGACGTTGTCTGGCGTGATGACGTAGGGCGTGTCGAGGTCGACGGTGGCCGGTTGCCCTCGCGCCCGCGCTGCCGCGAGCAGCGCGCTCCCCGCCGCGAAGGCGAGCGCCCGGCGTCGCGCAAGGAGGATGTCCACTCGGGCAGCCGCCTCGTCAGCGCCGCTTCGCGGCCGCGACTTCGGCTTCCTTCTCCAGCATCCGGTTCATGTGCCACTGCTGGCCGATCTGCAGCGTGTTGTTCACCAGCCAGTAGAGCACCAGCCCGGAGGGGAAGAAGATGAACAGCACCGAGAAGGCGACCGGCATGATCTGCATGATCTTCGCCTGCATCGGATCGGTGATCGGCGTCGGCGAGAGCTTGACCTGCAGGTATGCGGTGATCGCGTAGACGACGGGCAGAATGAACCACGGATCAGGCGCCGAGAGGTCGCGGATCCAGCCCAGCCACGGCGCGTAGCGCAGCTCGACCGCCGAGAGCAGCACCCAGTAGAGCGCGATGAACACCGGGATCTGCACCAGGATCGGCAGGCAGCCGCCCAGCGGGTTGATCTTCTCCTGCTTGTAGAGCTCCATCATGCGGATCTGCAGCTGCTGCTTGTCGTTGGCGTACTGCTCCTGCAGCGCCTTCAACTTCGGCCCGACGATCTTCATCTTCGCCATCGAGCGCGCCGAGGCCGCGTTCAGCGGGTAGAACGCGCCCTTGATGAGGATGGTCATCACGATGATCGCCCAGCCCCAGTTGCCGATCAGCCCGTGCAGCCACTTGAGCAGCCAGAACAGCGGCGCGGCGAGCACGGTGAAGATGCCGTAGTCGACGACGAGGTCGAAGCCGGGGGCGAGCTTGCCGATGACGTCCTGCTCCTGCGGCCCGGCGTACAGCGGCACCGAGATCGAACCGGTGGTCCCCGGCGCGATGCTGCCGAGCGGCACGATCATGCCGGCCGCGTACAGGCCGCCGTCGAGCTTGCGCGCATAGAACTCGCGTTCGGCCTTGCTTTCCGCGGGCGGCAGCCACGCGTTGACGAAGTAGTGCTCGATCATGCCGACCCAGCCGTTGTCGGCCTTCGGCGTGAACGGCGGCTTGCGCTTCGGGTCGGTGGCGAGCTTGTCGATCTCACCGAACTCGACCTTCTTGAACTTGTCGGTCTCGTTGTAGACGACCGGCCCGGTGTACGCGACCGGGGTCCAGGAGCTCTGCGGCAGCGCGGTCTTGGTGTCGCGCGCGAGCTGGTAGTAGGCGAACGGCGCGATCGGCTCGCCCCGGGCGTTCGCCACGTCGAACTTCACGTCGACGACGTAGGTGCCGCGGTGGAAAGTCAGTGTCTGCACGACCTTCTCGCCGCCTGCCGCGGTGGCGGCGAGCTTGAGCTCGAGCTTGTCGCTGCCGGGCGCCAGCTCGCGAGGCCCCGGCTCGACCTGATAGGGCGTGCGGTGGTTCGGCATGCCCTCGCCGAGCAGGCCAGCCTGAGCGATCGACGTGCGCTCGCCATCGCGCTGCATGACGAGGTACGGCTTCGACGCGTCCGTGGCATCGCGGTGCTTCGCCAGCGCGACCTGGGTCACGACACCACCGACCGGGTCGATCGTCGCGGTGTAGAGGTCGGTGCGGATCGTCACCGGCTGCGCCTGCTGGGGGGCCGGCGCGGCGGCCGGCGTCGTGCCAGGAACCGCGGCCGCAGCGGGGGCGGGAGCGCCAGGCGCCGTCGCTGCAGGCGCCACGCTCGGCACGTCGGCCGGCTTCTTCGCCTCGGCCGGAACGCTCTTCTGCGCGACCGGCGGCGGCGGATTCGCGTGCTTCTGCCACGCCTCCCACAGGAACAGCAGCGAGAACGAGAAGACGAGGAACAGGATCAGGCGTTGCGAGTCCATGCGGCCCTGGCGGGTGACGGCGTCAGGCGGGATGCGACGCCGCGCCGTCCGACTTCTCGGGCACCGGGTCGTAACCGCCGGGGTGATAGGGGTGGCACTTGGCGATACGCCGCGCGGCGAGCCAGCCGCCTGCGCCGACGCCGTGGCGCTCGATGGCCTCGCGCGCGTACTCCGAGCAGCTGGGGTAGAAGCGGCAATTCGCGCCGATCAGCGGGCGGATCGCGTACTGGTAGCCGCGGATGGCGGCGACGAAGACCTTTCTCATGGCGTGGTGCGTGCGCGCAGCGCGGCGAACGCGCGGGCGAGCACCTGCACGGCCTCGCCCGCCGCAGCGTCGACCCCGGCGCGCTTCACGGGGCCCTTGAGGCGCACGACGAGGTCGAAGGCGAGCGCCTCGGCGCGCTGGTGGCGCATGGCGACGCGCACGAGGCGCTTGAAGCGGTTGCGATCGGTGGCGCGTGGCAGAGCCTTGCGACCGACGACCAGGCCGAAGCGGCCCAGCGGCAGCGCGGCGGGCATGGCGATGATCTGCACCTGGCGACCTTCGAACCGGGTTCCTTCGCGGAACACCGCCTCGAACGCGCCCGTCCCGGTCAGCCGGTACGGCCGGGCCCCGGTGGGGGAGCGCGCAGGCGGTGCGGCGATCAGGCGGAGAGGCGGACGCGGCCCTTCGCGCGGCGCGCGGAGAGCACCTTGCGGCCGCCCACCGTCTTCATCCGGGCGCGAAAGCCGTGGTTCCGCGCGCGGCGGATCTTGGAGGGCTGGAAAGTGCGTTTCATGGTGGCGGCTTCGCAGGATTCGGACGGCGGGGCTCGGGCGCGTTCCTGAACACCCGAAAAGCCTTTGATTAGAGCAGATTGCGTGCGCATCTGTCAACGAACATCGCCGCGCGCACATGCTGGGGAGAGGATGCGAGCAGTTACTCGCGCTCGGCTCGTTCCCCGGTCTTGCGACGACTCGGCGAGGGCGCCGAAGGCGCCCCACGCTGTGGATAACCCGCCGGCCGGCGGCTAGAATGTGCATAACTCGAGGGGCGTCCCGGCGGACCGACATGCCGCTCGCGACGCCCGTTTTCGTCACCACTAAACAAGCGCGGCATCCCCGAAGCCGCCCCGGAAGGCCCGTTGGACGCTCTCAATTCCCTGCCGCTAGACGTTGCCGGCCCATGGTCCGCCTGCCTTACGGCCTTCGCACGCGACCTCTCCGCCCAGCAATACGCCACCTGGATCCGCCCGCTGCGCTGCGAGGCCACCGCCCGGGGGCTACGAGTCCTCGCCCCCAACCGCTTCGTCCTGCAGTGGGTCAAGGAGCGCTTCGGCGTGCAGATCGAGGCCGTGGCCTCCGATGCAAGCGGCCGGCCGATCCCCGTGGAGTTTGCCCTGGCCCCGGACGGAGGACCGCGCGTCGCCGCGCCCCGTCCCGCGCCGGAGGCCCCCGTCGAAGTCCCGCCCGCGCCGCCTCCGGGCACCACGCCCGCGAGCCGTCGTCCCGATGCGCGCCCCGACGCGACGAGCCTCAACCGCACGCTCACGTTCGAGTCGTTCGTCACCGGCAAGGCGAACCAGCTCGCCCGCGCCGCGGCGCTGCAGGTTGCCGAGCACCCGACGTCCTACAACCCGCTGTTCGTCTACGGCGGCGTGGGACTGGGCAAGACGCACCTCGTGCACGCGATCGGCAACCACATCCTCGCGCAGAACCCCGCCGCGCGCATCCTCTACACCCACGCCGAATCCTACGTCGCCGATGTCGTGCGCGCCTACCAGCACAAGAGCTTCGAGGAGTTCAAGCGCCACTACCGCTCGCTCGACCTCCTGCTGATCGACGACATCCAGTTCCTCGGCAACAAGAGCCGCACGCAGGAGGAGTTCTTCTACCTTTTCAACACGCTGATCGAGGCGCACAAGCAGGTCGTCATCACCTGCGACAAGTACCCCAAGGAGATCGAGGGCATCGAGCCGCGGCTCATCTCCCGCTTCGGCTGGGGACTGACCGTCGCGCTCGATCCGCCGGAGCTCGAGATGCGCGTCGCGATCCTGCTGTCCAAGGCCGCGCACAGCAAGGTGCGCCTGGACGAGCAGGTGGCGTTCTTCATCGCCAAGCACATCCGCAGCAACGTCCGCGAGCTGGAAGGGGCGCTCAAGCGCGTGGCGGCGTACGCCAATTTCCACGGCAACGACATCACGCTCACGGTCGCCAAGGAGGCGCTGAAGGACGTGCTCGCCGTGCAGAACCGCCAGATCAGCGTGGAGAACATCCAGAAGACTGTCGCCGACTACTACAAGCTCCGCGTCACGGACATGCACAGCAAGAAGCGCTCGCGCGCCGTGGCCCGGCCGCGGCAGATCGCGATGGCGCTGGCCAAGGAGCTGACCCAGCTTTCGCTGCCCGAGATCGGCAGCAACTTCGGCGGCCGCGATCACACTACGGTGCTGCACGCGTGCCGGACGATCGCGGCGCTGCGCGAATCGCATCCGGAGATCAACCACGACGTGACATTCCTGTTGCAGGTGCTCCGCAGCTAGCGCTGCGTCGCCGGGCGGGGAGTGCCCTCCCCCCGCCGTTCCGTAACTCCTCGATTTGCCTAGGAAAACACCCCTGAGCCCGTGTATAATTTGTCGATTGTGCAGGGCTGTCGGCAAGAGCGCCAAAGGGTCCCCAAAGCACCCACAGCCGCCCTCCTGCTTATACGCGGGTTGAGCGATCATCCGGCGCGCTGATCGGTAACGGTTTTTCGCGGTTTTCCACGACGACCCGACGGCTCTATTAACTGATCCTATGGTTTGACATGCAACTAAAACAGATCGCACGCGATGCCCTGTTGAAGCCGCTGCAGGCCGTTTCGGGAATCGTCGAGAGGCGGCACACGCTGCCGATCCTCGCCAACGTGCTGTTCGAGCAGAAGGGAAGCTCGCTGCACGTCACGGCCACCGACCTCGAGATGCAGATCACGGCGGTCGCGGACCTTCCGGGCAAGGATGGCCAGGCAACCACAGTGGCTGCGCGCAAGCTGCTGGACCTGCTGCGCGCGCTGCCCGACGACGCGATGCTGAACGTCGAGGCGACGGGCAGCAAGATGACGGTGCGCGCCGGCCGCTCGCGCTTCAACTTGCAGACGATGGCCGCCGCCGACTACCCGCGCATCAGCCTGGGCACCGATCAACTGCAGACGCTGTCGCTGCCGCAGAAGGACATGCGCTCGCTGCTCAAGCTCGCCGAGTTCGCGATGGCGCAGCAGGACATCCGCTACTACCTCAACGGCATGCTGCTGGTGATCGACGAGGGCTCGCTGCAGGCCGTGGCCACCGATGGGCATCGGCTGTCGTGGGCGAGCCTCCCGGTCGCGGGAAGCTACACGCGCCAGGAGGTGATCCTGCCGCGCAAGACCGTCCTCGAGCTCGGCAAGCTGCTCGACGACGGCGACGAGCCGCTGACCATCGAAGTCCTCGCCAACCAGGTGCGCTTCCGCTTCGGCAACGTCGAGCTGGTGAGCAAAGTCGTCGACGGCAAGTTCCCCGATTACAACCGTGTGATCCCGACCTCGCACACCAAGCTGGTGGAGCTCGACCGCGCCGAGTTGCTGGCGGCGCTGCAGCGCGCGGCGATCCTGTCCAACGAGAAGTTCCGCGGCGTGCGCGTCGTGCTCGCGGCCGGCCAGCTCCGGATCATCTGTACCAATGCCGAGCAGGAAGAGGCCGAGGAGGAGCTCGAGGTGGCCTACCAGGGCGAAGGCCTCGACATCGGCTTCAACATCACGTACTTGCTCGACGTGCTGCAGCACCTCGCCACCGAGCGCGTACAGCTCGCGTTCGGCGACGCCAACGCCAGCGCGCTGCTCACGATGCCCGGCCGCGACGACTACAAGTACGTCGTGATGCCGATGCGGATCTGATCGCGAATAGCATAGCCTGACGCCCTATCCGGCGCCGACCGCCAACAGGTCGGCGCCGGCGCTTTGGAAGCCCCCGCAACACCGAAACGAGTCGATGAGCCCCGCCCAACCGAAGCCCGTGCAGCCGCTGCCCGAATACAACTCCGACAGCATCAAGGTCCTGAAAGGTCTCGAGGCCGTGCGCAAGCGGCCCGGGATGTACATCGGCGACACCTCCGACGGCACCGGCCTGCACCACATGGTGTTCGAGGTGCTCGACAACGCCATCGACGAGGCGCTGGCCGGCTACTGCGACGACATCAAGGTCGTCATCCACGCGGACAACTCGATTTCGGTGGTCGACAACGGTCGCGGCATCCCGACCGACGTCAAGGACGACGACGAGGCCAGGCGCTCTGCGGCCGAGATCGTGATGACGGAGCTGCACGCCGGCGGCAAGTTCGACCAGAACAGCTACAAGGTCTCCGGCGGCCTGCACGGCGTGGGCGTGTCCGTGGTCAACGCGCTGTCGGACTGGCTCAAGCTGCGCATCTTCCGCAACGGCAAGGTGCATCAGATGGAGTTCCGCCGCGGCGAGGCGGTGGCGCCGCTCGCGGTCGTCGGCACCACCGACCGGCGCGGCACCGAGGTGCACTTCATGGCTTCGCCGGAGACGTTCTCCCGCGTCGAGTACCACTACGAGATCCTGGCCAAGCGCATCCGCGAGCTGTCGTTCCTCAACAACGGCACGAAGATCGAGCTCGTCGACCAGCGCGACGGCAAGAGCGAGAACTTCGCCTACTCGGGAGGCATCAAGGGCTTCGTCGAGTACATGAACCGCAGCAAGAACGTGCTGCACCCGCGCGTGTTCCACGCCATCGGCGAGAAGAACGGCGTCACCGTCGAGGTGGCGATGCAGTGGAACGACAGCTACGCCGAGAACGTGCAGTGCTTCACCAACAACATTCCGCAGCGCGACGGCGGCACGCATCTCACCGGCCTGCGCCAGGCGATGACGCGCACGCTGAACAGCTATATCGAGAAGGAAGAGGTCGCCAAGAAGGCGAAGGTCGAGACCACCGGCGATGACATGCGGGAGGGCCTGACCTGCGTGCTGTCGGTGAAGGCGCCCGAGCCGAAGTTCAGCTCGCAGACCAAGGACAAGCTCGTCTCCTCGGAAGTCCTGCCGATTGTGCAGGATGTCGTCTCCGAGAAGCTCGCCGACTACCTGCTCGAGTACCCGGGCGACGCGAAGATCGTCTGCGGCAAGATCGTCGAAGCGGCGCGGGCGCGCGAGGCCGCGCGCAAGGCGCGCGAGCTCACGCGCCGCAAGGGCGTGCTCGACGGCATGGGCCTGCCGGGCAAGCTCGCCGACTGCCAGGAGCGCGACCCGGCGCTGTGCGAGATCTACCTGGTCGAGGGCGACTCCGCGGGCGGCTCGGCCAAGCAGGGCCGCGACCGCAAGTTCCAGGCGATCCTGCCGCTGCGCGGCAAGATCCTGAACGTCGAGCGCGCGCGCGTGGACAAGGTGCTGGGCTCGCAGGAGATCGTCACGCTGATCACCGCGCTGGGGGCGGGCTTCAAGGACGACTTCAACCTCGAGAAGCTGCGCTACCACCGCATCATCATCATGACCGACGCGGACGTGGACGGCTCGCACATCCGCACGCTGCTGCTCACGTTCTTCTATCGCCAGATGCACGAGCTGGTCGAGAACGGCCACATCTACATCGCGCAGCCGCCGCTGTACAAGGCGAAGTCCGGCAAGGAGGAGACCTACCTCAAGGACGACCACGAGCTGAAGCAGTTCCTGCTCCGCGTCGCGCTCAAGGGCAGCGAGCTCGTCCCCGGCACCGGCAGGGCGGCGCTCGCCACCGACGCGCTGGCCGCCATCGCGCGCGAGGTGCTGCTCGCCGAGGCGGTGATCGAGCGCTGCGCGCGCATCGTGGACCCCGTCGCGCTCTACGCGATCCTCGCGGGCGCCCGCGTCGACCTGTCCAGCGAGATCGCGGCGCAGCGCAGCGCGCGCGAACTCGCCGAGGTGGTCGGCGACGAGGAAGTGCGCATCGAGTCGCGCTACGACACGGCCACCGAGTCTCGGCGGCTGGTCGTCGTGCGCACGCACCACGGGACGCCGCACGTCACGGCGATCGACGCGGACTTCCTCGCGAGCGGCGAGGGCGCGCAGATCCGCAAGGCTGCCGAGGTCCTGCAGGGCCTCGTGCACGACGGCGCGACGGTCAGGCGCGGCGAGAAGCAGCAGGCGGTGCGCAGCTTCAAGGAGGCGCTCGACTGGCTGCTCGCGCAGGCGCGCGACGCCGTCACCGTCCAGCGCTACAAGGGGCTGGGCGAGATGAACCCGGGGCAGTTGTGGGAGACGACGATGGACCCCAAGGTCCGGCGCCTGCTCAAGGTGCAGATCGAGGACGCCATTGCTTCCGACGAGATCTTCGACAAGCTGATGGGCGAGCAGGTCGAGCCGCGCCGCGCGTTCATCGAAAGCAACGCGCTCGGGGTGCGCAACCTCGACGTGTAACGGGCGCGCCGGGCACTGACGCCCGCGCTGCG
>Ga0209391_10001209_pt1 | contig 13213 bp, 10 predicted proteins | sample PPLLak3March2015_FD_187246 | JGI IMG/M metagenome (GOLD analysis project Ga0209391, IMG submission 187246) | Freshwater sediment microbial communities from Prairie Pothole Lake near Jamestown, North Dakota, USA - PPLs Lake P7 Core (1) Depth... | ecosystem: Environmental > Aquatic > Freshwater >... | reverse complement strand
TATTCGCTGCTGGTGGCGACGGTGGGTGCGATCGTCATCGGCGGGCTGGGGCACCCGCTGGAGACGATCTTCCTGTCGTTCATCGGCGGGGTCGAGCCCTTCATCCTGATCGCCGTGCCGCTGTTCCTCTTCGCCGGCGAGATCCTGTCGTCGGGGGGCATCGGCCAGCGGATCGTCAACTTCGCCCGGGCGCTGCTGGGGTTCCTGCCGGGCGGCCTCGGCGTGGTGACGGTCGTATCGTGCCTGATGTTCGGCGGCGTCTCGGGCTCGGCGATTGCCGACACCGCGGCGATCGGGTCGCTGGTGATCCCGTCGATGCTGAAGCGCGGCTACTCGCGCGGCTTCGCGGCTGCGCTGCTCGCGGTCGCCGGCACGCTGGCGCTGCTGATGCCGCTGTCGATCCCGTTCCTGGTCTATGCGTTCATCTCCGGCGTGTCGATGCGGCAGCTCTCGATGGCGGGACTTGTGCCGGGGCTGGTGATGGCGATCGCGCTGATCGGCGTCTGTGTCTGGTACGGCAGGAAGAGCGGCTGCGACAGCGGCGACGTGCGCGCGTCGCGCGGCGAGATCTGGGCCGCCGCCAAGGACGCCGGCCCGGCGCTGCTGATGCCGCTGATCATCGTCGGCGGCATCTGGTCGGGCGTGTTCACGCCGACCGAGTCGGCGGCGGTGGCCGTCGTCTACGGGACGCTGGTCTCGCTGTTCCTGTACCGGGACATCACCGTGCGCGACCTGCCGCGCCTGCTGGTCAGCGCCTTCCAGACCAGCGCTACGGTGATGCTGGTGATCGGAGCGACCGGCGCGCTGGCGTGGCTGATTACCGCCGAGCAGGTGGCCGTGCAGCTCGCGGCCCTGATCAAGGTGGTGGCGGCGCAGCAGTGGACCTTCCTGCTGATGGTCAACGTCACGCTCCTGCTGCTCGGCATCTTCATCGAGCCGCTGCCGGCGATGCTGCTGACGGCGCCGCTGCTGCTGCCGCTTGCGCAGAGCTTCGGCATCGACCTCGTCCACCTCGGCGTCGTCATCACCGCCAACCTGGCGATCGCCCTGTACACGCCGCCGGTGGGGGGCACGCTGTTCGTGGCGGCAAGGATCGCGGGCGCCGGGATCGGCGAGATCACCAAGGCGCTGTACCCGCTGCTCATCGCCGCCATCGTCGTGCTGCTCATCATCACGTACGTGCCGTCGATGACCAGCGTGGTCTGGAAACTCTTCGTCTAGCGCCCTCTGACACCATGCTCCTCGGCTGCATCGCCGACGACTTCACCGGCGCCACCGATCTCGCCAGCATGCTGGTGCGCGCGGGGATGCGTACGGTGCAGACGATCGGCATTCCATCTCGTCCGCTCGACGAGGCGCCCGACGCGGTCGTCGTGGCGTTGAAGTCGCGCACGATCCCCGCAACCGAGGCAGTCGCAGCCTCGCTTGCCGCGCTCGCCTGGTTGCGCGCGCAGGGCGCGAAGCAGTTCTACTTCAAGTACTGCTCGACGTTCGACTCGACCGACGCGGGGAACATCGGGCCGGTCGCCGACGCGCTGCTCGACGCGCTGGGGGCGAAGCTCACCATCGCCTGTCCCGCGTTCCCCACCAACAAGCGCACGATCTACCTCGGGCATCTCTTCGTCGGCGACGTGCTGCTGTCGGACTCGCCGATGCGCGACCATCCGCTGACGCCGATGCGCGACGCGAACCTCGTGCGGGTGCTCGGCCGGCAGACGAAGCGCAAGGTAGGACTGGTGCCGCACGCGACGGTTGCGCAGGGCGCGGAGGCGATTCGCGCCGCGTTCGCGAAGCTCGAAGGCGAGAGTGTCGCGCACGCGGTGGTCGATGCGATCGACGACTCCGACCTGATGGCGATCGGCGCCGCGAGCCGCGACCTGGCGCTGGTGACGGCGGGCTCGGGTGTGGCGCTGGGCCTGCCGCAGAACTTCCGCGCGGCCGGCCTGCTGCCTGCGTGCGCCGACGCCGCCGCGTTGCCCGACGTGAAAGGAGCCGCCGCGGTGCTCTCCGGATCGTGTTCGGCGGCCACGCGCAAGCAGGTCGCGCTGATGGCGAAGACGCACACGGCGATCGGGCTCGATCCGCTTGGGGCGGCGTCGGCCGAGGCGATGGCCGATGTTGCGCTCGCGCGCGTGGCAGGAGACCTCGCCTTGCAGCGCCCGTTTCTCGTCTACTCGACCGCCGAGCCCGCCCGCGTGGCCGAAGTGCAAGCGAAGCTCGGCCGCGACCGCGCGGCGGCGTTGATCGAGCAGGCGTTCGGCCTCCTGGCCGCGAAGCTCGTCGAGCGCGGCGTGCGCCGGCTCGTCGTCGCGGGCGGCGAGACCGCAGGTGCGGTGGTGCAGGCGCTTGGCGTCGAGTCGCTCGCCATCGGTCCGGCGATCGACCCCGGCGTGCCGTGGACGACGGCGCGCGGGCGCACGACGCTCGCGCTGGCGCTCAAGTCGGGAAACTTCGGCAGCGACGATTTCTTCGTGAAGTCGCTGGCGATGCTGCCGTGAGCGCCGCCGGGCCGCCCCGAGGACGCCTGCGCGAGCGGGGCGGACGCCAGGCGCAGAGCGCGCGTCCGCTCGCGCTGGCGGCGGCCGACACGCAGGCCGAACCCATGGCGACACCGTCCAAGGAGGCCGCTCATCGCGCCCCCTTGGGGGCAGCGCAGCCGCGTACGCGGCAAGCGTGGGGGTCCCCATGAGCGATGCCAGCGCACGCGAGGCGCTGTGCGCGCTCGGCGCCTCGATGTTCGAGCGCGGCCTCACGCACGGCAGCACGGGCAACCTCTCGGTGCGCACGCCCGACGGTTTCCTGATGACGCCGACGGGCTCCTCGCTGGGCGCGCTCGACCCGGTGCGTCTGGCGCGGCTCGATGCCGGCGGTGCGCATGTCGATGGTGACGCGCCGACCAAGGAGGCGTTGCTGCACCTCGCCATGTACCGGCAGCGGCCGCGCGACGCAGCGGTCGTGCACCTGCACTCGACGCATTCCGTGGCCGTGTCCGTGCTCGCGGACGTCGATCCGGCGAACGTACTGCCGCCGCTCACGGCCTATTACGCGATGCGGATCGGCATGCTGCCCCTGCTGCCATACTTCGCGCCGGGGGATGCGAAGCTTGCGGAGGCCGTCGCCGCGGCCGCCGGCAAGCACCACGCCGTGCTGCTCGCCAATCACGGGCCGGTCGTGTCGGGCTCTACGCTCGCCGCCGCGGCCGACGCCATCGAGGAACTGGAGGCGACAGCGAGGCTGTGGCTGCTGTTGCGCCACGAGCGGCTGCGGCTGCTCGACGCCGGGGCGCTCGCCGATCTCGCGCGGCGCTTTCCGCGGTGAAAGGGACCAGCGATGTACGTCGTCACCGTCGTCTTCGAGCCGAAGCCCGAGCATTCCGACGCCTTCCGCGTCGCGATGCTCGACAACGCCCGCGCATCGCGCGAGACTGAGCCCGGCTGCCGGCAGTTCGACGTCTGCGCCGATCCCGCGACCGGGACGATCTTCCTCTACGAGGTCTACGACGACCGCGCCGCATTCGCGGCGCACGTTGCCGCGGATCACTTCAAGGCGTTCGACGCTGCCACTCGCGACTGGGTGGCCCGCAAGGACGTGAGGATCTACGACCGTCTCGCCCCGTAAGCCATCGGGGGCTGCGTTGCCCGCGGGCGCCGTCGACACGCTCGTCCACGTAGTCGATCCCGCCCGCGGCCGATGATCGCGCCGCGACACTCTCGAGGCCCGGCGTGGGACCGGGGGTGATCGTCAGCGCCACCGTTGCGACGACATGCGCTGCTGGCTTCCTGCGGTCGCGCCGCCTGCGCGGGCAGTCGCGCGGCGGGACCGGGTTCCGCGTCGACTGGCGGGGCCAATGCTGGCCCGGCTCGCCGCGTGGGTTCCCGACGCGCTCAGCCGCCGGCGCATCCTGGTGGACACGCCGGCGGACCTGTTCTGCTTCTAGCGCTTCCGGCGGCGCGCGATTCCGGCGGCACCGAGCAGCACCAGCAGCGCCGCGCCGACGTGCGCCCACGGCAGCGGGATCGGCGCCGCGGGACCCGCTGCCGCCTGCGGCGTGATCGTCACGTTGTCCAGTGCGGCACCGGCATTATTGGATCCGCCCTGCCCGCGGACGTCGCTGACGAACGAGATCTTCGCGGTGGCGCTCGTCGCCACGAAGGTGAAGCTCTGCCGCGTCCAACCCATCGCCGAGCCGCTGCGCCCGGTCGTGTCGAACGTGAAGTTGTTTGACACGCCGCCCACGGTGACGGTCAGCGGCTTCACGACGGGAAGGCCGCCCGGATTGCCCGCGAGGTCGAAGGCCACGACGTAGGTCGTGCCGGGCACCGTGTCGAACGTCTGCTCGACCCCGCCCACCCCGAGGCTTCCCACCATGTCGAGCGACGAGGTGCCGTTCGACGGCGTCCAGTTGACGGTGATCCAGTCGACGCTTCCTACGCTCACCGTCCAACCGGGAATCTGCGTGCTGCCGGCGGGAATGTCGAAGACGAACGACGCGGGCGCGCCGGTGTCGAAGCTGCCGTTCTGGAACGGGGCCGCATGCGCGGCCGTGGCAAGCGTGAGCACTGCGATCGCTGCGGGCCAGCGGGGCATTTGGGTTCTCTCGAAGGAATGGACAGGGGGACGGCGGTGCCGCATCCTACGTGGGGACGGGGACGGCCACAAGCGCCACGGACGTGTCCCGGAGTGTCCGAGCCCTGCGGCAACGCCGCGGGCGGCCCGCACCACGGCCATCAGGGCAGCTCGCGCAGCCGCCGCGGGTCGAGGATGCGGATCGCGCGCCCCTCGACCTCGATCAGGCCCGCGGCCACCAGCTCGTGCAGGATGCGCGAGAAGTGCTCCGGCGTGAGGTTGAGGCGCGAGGCGACGATCGCCTTGGACACCGGCAGGGCCACCGAGTAGGGCGCGTCGCCCTCCGCGCCGCCTTCCTGGCGCATCAGGTAACCGATCACTCGCTCGCGGCCGGACTTGAGCGTGACGGCTTCGAGGTCGGACATCAGGTTGTGCAGCTTGCGCGAAAGGCCCGCCAGCATCCGGCGCGCAAACGTCGGGTCGCGCTCGATCCCGTCGAGCACCGTCTCCTTGCGCACGAACAGCAGCAGCGAGTCGGCGAGCGCCGTCGCGGTGACGATGTAGGGCTTGCCGAGGAACATCAGCGCCTCGCCGAACGAGAAACCCGGGCCGATCACCTCCACGACCTTCTCGTCGCCCTGCGGCGTGGACAGCGAGAGCTTCACCTGGCCGTAGACGACCACGTGCAGCCCCTCGACGGGATCACCCTTGTTCGCGACAACGGCGCCGCGCTCGGCATGGCGCTCCACTGTGCCTGCTGCGATACGGTCGATCTCGTCTGCTCCCAACTCGCGAAAGAGCGGCAGGTTGGCGAGGAACGACTGCGTCTTGATCTTGGTGGCCGCCATGGGTGGAAGATGAGGATTGCCGGGAAAGCCTAACACGCTGAAGCCGCGGCCGGTCCGTCGCCGTGGAGCGGATGGGGAGCGCGCAGGGCGTAGAATCACGCTCCCCGCCCCGAAGCGGCGACTCCGAGCGGCGCCGTCGCCGCACTCCCCTCAGATGCCCGACCTCCGCGCCCTCGACGAACCACTGACCGACGCGGAGCTCGACGAGCTCGAGGCTTTCCTCGCTTCGGACGCCGTGCCGCAGGACTGCATGGACCTCGAGATGCTCGACGGTTACCTGACGGCGATCGCCAGCGGTCCCGAGTCGATCCAGCCTTCGGAGTGGTTGCCCGGCGTGTGGAGCGAAGGCGGCCGCAGCGCCTCGCCCGCGTACGCGTCGTCGGACCAGGCGCAACGCGTGATGGGGCTGATGCTGCGACACATGGTCGGCATCGAGCGCACGCTGGCGGAGAGCCCGACGCGGTTTCGTCCGCTGCTCTACATGCCCGAAGGGGAGAAGGGCCGCCCGGAACGCGGCGAACGGGGCGAGCGCGGCGACCGCCCGGAGCGCGGCGGCGAGGGCGAGCGCGGCCGCGAGCCGCCCGAGGGCACGGCGTGGTGCGAAGGCTACATGGCCGGCGTCAAGCTGCGCGACGACGAGTGGCAGCCGCTCTACGACGCGATCGACGCGCGCGACTGGATCTTCCCGATCGAGGCGCTCGCGTTCGGCGAGCACGATCCCGAGTTCGCCGAGTGGATCGACGACAAGGAGAAGCGCGACAGTCTCGTCGATGAGCTTCCGGTCGCCACGGTGCTCATCTATCGCTTCTGGCAGGACCGGCGCAAGGGCGGCGACGCGCGCAGTGGCGGCAAGCGGCCCACGGTGCCCGACGCTGCCCGCAAGTCGCGTCAGCGCCTCCACTAGCTAGGTAGGGTCAGACCCTCCGCTCGGCAACTGGCCGGCGCGCCGCCGACTGGGCGGCATGCGCTGCGTGCGGCGGCCGAAGCACTCGGCTTGCGCACAAAAGCTGGCGCCACCCAGCGCCCACGCATGCTGCGTTGCGTCCCGAATTGCTGCAATTTCCGACTCGGCAACCGAGGTGCCGATGATCTGGCGCCAGATTGCGCGCCGCTCTCCGGGCGAGTCAGCCAGTAGCCGATAGAGCGGGTGCGGGGTGAGTGCATCGTCCAATTTGCCCAGGGCGTTGGCTGCGAAGCTCGACCATGGGTAGTCCCCGGGCGCGGGGACCATTCCCGCTCGTACGGGATTGAGCTCAATGTAACGCATGCACGTCAGCAGGTAGGTGTCCGCGTCGACGATGGTGGCCCTGTAGCGCCCCTCCCACAGCGTCCCGGAGTGTGAGTGCGCTGCGTTGAAATAGGGCACGTAGACGCGCCCGATCGACTGCATCATTCGAGCGACGCCCGCCGGCCCGTTTGGTGTAACGAGGAGGTGGACATGGTTGGTCATCAACGCATACGCATGGACTGCCACACAGTGCTTCCGTGCGGAGAACGCCAGGCACTGCCGATAGAACGAGAAATCGGCCGCTTCGACGAAGACCGGTGCGCGATTCGCGCCACGCTGGACAACGTGCATTGCGGCGCCTGGTACGAAGAGCCTGGGCATCCGTGGCATGCGTGCATCATGTCCGCCCAAGGCGACCACGACCATCGTCCGGAAGTCCAAGGTGACGGGAAGCAGGGTCAGACCCTTCTACCGTTGCCTCTGTTGCTACCGGGGCCGAGGGTCTGACCCTCCATTCTCCATTACGGAGGGTCAGACCCTGATTCTAGTCTCAGGTCCCCCGCCCTCAACCGGGGGGGTAGCGGGTCCGCCAGAAGTACGTGGCTTCGCTCTCGGCCATGAACTCGCCGATCGGCCAGTCCGGGTAGGTGGCGAGGTCGTCGGCGATCGCCGCGATCTCGCGCCCGAGCTCCAGCGCGGAAAGCCACCTGCGCGGGACGTTGTCGATGCCGTGCAGCGCGCCGAGCAGGCTGCCGGCCATCGCGCCGGTCGAGTCGCTGTCGCCGTTGTGGTTGACGGCGAGCAGCACACCGCTGGTGTAGTCGGGTGCTGCGAGCGCGCAGTACAGCGCGATGGCGAGCGCCTCCTCCGCGACCCAGCCCTCGCCCAGTTCGCCGATCTGCTCGGGCCCGGGCACGCCGTCGCGCGCCAGGCGCATGGCCTTGTCGATCGCCGCCTTCGTCTCTGCGCCCAGCGGCCGGCGCTCGACCAGCGGCAGCGCTTCCTCGATGGCTTCGTCCAGCTCGTAGTCGCGCGCGAGCAGCGCGACGATGCCGGCGAACGCGCCCGCCGCAGCCTGGCCCGTCGGGTGGCCGTGCGTGAGCCCGGCGAGCTCGCAGCCGAGGTCGAACGCGCGGCGCAACACGCGCTGGTCCGAGCTGCCCGGTGCGCGCGCGCAGTACAGGCCGGCCGGCGCCACGCGCATCGCGCCGCCGCAGCCCTTGCTGTCGTTGCGCGCGCGCGCGCCGAGCGCGGGCATCGCCTGCAGCGCCTGGAGGCACGTGTGCCCCGGGACGCGTCGCGCGTGCAGGTCTTGCTGCCCGATCAGCCAGCCCTGGTCGCCGGTCGTATCGAGCAGCGGCGGCGTCTCGCCCTGCGTCGCCAACCAGCGCTGGTAGGCGTGCGCGACGACCGCAGCCACGTTCGCGTTGCCCTCGAGCGACGCCTTCACGTGCGCGCGCAGCAGCCCGTCGGCGGTGAACAGCGCCATCTGCGTGTCGTCGGTGATCCCGCCCTGCTTGTCGAACGCCGTCGTGAAGTCGACGACGCCGGCCATGCCAAAGCGGCTGCGGATCTCGTCGATCGACATGAACTCGACGGGCGCGCCTAGCGCATCGCCGACCGCGCCGCCGAGCAGGCAGCCGCGGAAGCGCCGCCGCAACGCTTCGGCAGGCGGTGCGCGGAACGACTTCTCGCCGGCGGTGGCGCCGGCAAGCGAGGGCAGGGTGTGGCTGGACATGCGGGGTCGGCGCGACGGCGCGTATCCCGCATCCTAGCGTGAAGCGCCGCCCGCGGCGTGCGGAAAACCGACGCGCGGTCGCATGGCGCGGCGGGCCGGGTCACGGCCTGCCCACTACATCGAGATCGAGCCCTCGCGAAACGCGGTCGTGCCGAGCCAGACGTTGACCAGTACCGGGCGTCCCGAGCGCGCGAGCTCGCGCGCCTGCTGCAGCGCCTCGGGCACCTCCGCGGTGCGCTGCACGACGATGCCGGCCGCGCCGAAGCCTTCGGCCACGCGATGGTAGTCGCTGCGCGCGAGCACCGTGGCCACGTCGTCGCCCAGCATCTTCACCTGCTCGCGCGCGATCTGCGTCCACGCGGCGTCGTTGCCGACCACCGCGATCACCGGCACGCCGTGGCGCACGAAGCTGTCGAACTCGGCCAGCCCGTAACCGCTGGCGCCGTCGCCCCACACGAGCCACGTCTCGGCCTGCGGCCGCGCGATGCCTGCCGCGAGCGCGAAGCCGGCGCCGACTCCCAGCGTGCCGAACGCGCCCGGATCGAGCCAGCTCAAGGGTCCGCGCGGGCGCAGGATGTACGACGCGGTGGCGACGAAATCGCCGCCGTCGGCGACGACGACGGCCTCGTTGCCCATCGCCGCGTCGAGCATGCGGAAGAACGCGACCGGGTTGACGTGCTCGCCGGCCTCCTGCGCCTGACGGTCGATTTCCGCCTCGCGCTTGTCGTCGCGCTCGCGCAGCTCCCGCAGCCACTCGGGCGGCCCGAGCTTGCCCGCGGCGCGCTGAGAGAGCGCCTGCAGCGTCGCGCCGGCATCGCCGATGGCGGCGATCGACGGCCGCCGGTTCATGCTCGCGTCCTTGCGGCTGCGGTTGGCCGCGATCAGCGTTGCACTGCGGCGCACGTGGCGGCCGTAGTCGAGGCGGAAGTCGCAGGGCACGCCCGCGAGCAGCACGCAATCCGCCGCGCGCAGTGCGTCACGGCGCGCGTGGCGCATCTGCAGCGGGTGCGCGGGGCCGAGCAGCCCGCGCGCCATGCCCGACAGGTAGACCGGGATGCCGAGTGCGGCCACTGCGTCGGCGATGGCGCGGGCGTCCTGCCCGCGCACGAGCGCCTGGCTGCCGATCACAGCGAGCGGGCGTTGCGCGGCGGCAAGGGCCGCGGTTGCCTTGCCGATCGCGGCCGCGCTCGCTTCGGGCACGCTCGTCGGCGACGGTGCGATGGCCGTGCGCTCGCCGCTGCCGGCGAACATGCGGCTCGCGTGGCGCCCGAGGTACCAGCGCAGCGCGCGATCGGGCAGCGTGGTGCCCTTGCCCGCGGCGTCGGCGTACCACTGGCGAATCAGCGTCTCGTCGTAGAGCAGGTCGACCGGCGTCTCGACGAAGACGGGACCGGGGACGCCGCTCGCCGCGATGCGCAGCGCCTCCGCGACTGCCGTGCCCAGGTCGACCACACGGCGCACGCGCGCCACATGCTTGACGTGCGGCGCGACGAGCGCGCGCTGATCGATGTCCTGCAGCGCGCCGCGGCCCTGCAGCGCGGTCGGCGCCGCGCCGCCGAGCAGCACGACGGGGCTCTGCGCGAGCTGCGCGTTCTTGAGCGCGGTAATCGTGTTGGTGACGCCCGGCCCGGCGGTGACCGCGGCGACGCCCGGCGTGCCGCTTAGGCGCGCGTAAGCGTCGGCGGCAAAGACCGCGGTGGCCTCGTGGCGCGTGTCGACGATGCGAATGCCCCGCGCCTTCGCCGCAACGAGGATCGGCGAGATGTGCCCGCCGCACAGCGTGAAGACGACGGGGATGCCGTACGCGTGAAGCGCGTCCGCGACGCGTTCGCCTCCGTTCATGGCCGAGTCTCCGTTGCGGCGTGCTCGGCCATGAGCGCGCGGTAGTCGATCTTGCCCACCCGCGTCTTCGGCAACTCGGCGCGGAACTCCACGTCGCGCGGACACGACCACTTGATCAGCCGCTCGCGGCAATGCGCGATGATCGATGCGGCGGTTGCCTCGCCTGCCTCCGCCGCGTTCTTCAGCACGACGATCGCCTTCACCCGCTCGACCTGTGCTTCGTCGGGCACGCCGATCACGCACGCCTCGGCCACCTGCGGATGCGTGTAGAGCACGGCCTCGACCTGCGCGGGGTAGACGTTGAAGCCCGACGACTTGATCATCCGCTTCGCGCGCACGACGAAGGTGAAGAAGCCGTCCGCGTCGCGCTTGCCGAGGTCGCCGGTGTGCAGCCACGTGCGGCCGTCGGCGTGGACCTTGAGCGTCTCGCTTGTCGCCTCCGGATCGTCGAGATAGCCCGGCATGACCGCAGGACCGGCGAGGCAGATCTCGCCTTCCTCGCCGACGGGCGCCTCGTCGGTCGTGCCGGCGCGGCAGATCTTCGCATCGACGTCGGGAAACGGGACGCCCACGCTGCCCTCGCGGTACTCGTTCACCGGCATCGCCATGATCCCCGTCACTGCCTCGGTGAGGCCGTAGCCTTCGAGCAGGCGCACCTTGCCGCCGCGGGACGCGACGAGCGCCTCGAAGCGCTCCTTGACCGGCCGGGGAAGCGTGTCCGCGCCCGAGAAGCACGCGCGCAGGAAGGAGAGATCCACCGTGGCGAGCGACGGGTCCTTCGCCAGCGCGTCGTAGAGCGTGGGCACGCCGACGAGCAGCGTGGGCTTCGCCGTGCGCAGCAGCTTCGCCACGATCTCGGGCGAGAACTGCGGCACGAGGATCGATCGGCCGCCGGCCATGAACGCCGCGTTCACGCACACCCCCAGCCCGAAGCCGTGAAAGATCGGCAGCACCGCCAGGATCGAGTCGGCCCTGGTCATGCCGATCCACGCCGCCGCCGCCATCCCCTGCGCGATGAAGTTGCGGTTCGTGAGCACGATGCCTTTCGGCCAGCCCGTCGTCCCGCCCGAGAACAGGATCGCCGCGGGATCGTCGGTCGCGCCGATCGCAGGGCCGCCGCCCGCAGGTGCGCCGCGGACGACGCGCTTCCACCAGCGCACGCGCGGATCGGCGGGGACCGGCGGGATCTTGCGTCCCTTCACCGCCCAGAAGCCCAGGCGCCTCAGGGGCGCGAGGTCGTCGCCGATGCGCGACAGCAGGATCGTCTCCAGCGGCCGCTTCGGTGCGAGCTTCGCGAACGTGCCGTAGAACGCGTCGAGCGTGAGGGCCACGCGCGCGCCGGTCATGTCGAGATAGCGCTCCACCTCGGGCGGCGCGGACAGCGGGTGGATCAGGGCGGGCACGACGCCGAGCCTGTTGGCCGCGTAGAACGCGATCACGCCGGCGGGGGCGGTCGGCATCGCGATCAGCATCCGCTCGCCTGGCTTCAGCCCGAGCCCGGCGATCGCGGCCGCGGCGCGGTCGATCGCGGCAACCAGCTCGCGGTAGGTGGAGCGCGTGCCGAAGAAGTCGTAGGCGATGGCGTCAGGCGCGCGCGCCGCGGTTGCCGCGACGGCCTCGTAGAGCGTGACGCGCGGATAGTCGATGCTCGAAGGCACCGCGCCGTAGAACCGCAGCCAGGGCCGATCCATCGTCGTCATTCGGGCGGGGGGTGCAGTCGATGCTCGAGCGTCGAGTGTAGCAGCGCCGCGCGAGCGCCATCGTCACCGATTCGGCTGGACGCGGAACGGCGAGGCGTCGACGTGGCGCGTGAAGCGCTCGCGAATGTCGGAGACCGGTTTCTCGAAGTAGTGGTAGGTCAGCCCGGCGAGCGCCAGCACGCACGCGAACCACGCCGCCGCGAGGAGCGCGACCTGCAGCGATGCCGTGTCGGCACGCACCGGGAAGAGGTACAGGAATATGAAGATCAGCGGGAAGTGGACGAGGTAGAGCGAGTACGAGTACAGGCTGATGCGGTCGATGAGCCACTTGAGCGGCGCGAAGCGGAAGTCGGCTTGCGTCAGCCACGGCATGGCGAAGAACGTGCCCAGACCCATCGCGGTGATCGCGAACGCGCTTGCGAGCCACCGCACCGCGGCATTCGCCCATCCCGTCTCCACCATGCCCCACACAAGCGCCAGGCCGAGCACCTGCAGCGCGAGACCCACGGCGAGCTTGACCCTGCGGTGCAAGCGCCACCACTCCGGCAGCCAGCGGTTGACCACTGCCGCGAGCACGCCGAAGCCCGTCGCGTCGAGGTGCAGGACGGTGGTCCGGCGGACCTCCGCGTCCCACTGGAAGAACTCCATCGCCGCCGGGTGCGCCATGCGCGCGAGGGTGGGCAGACCGATGAGCAGGCACGTCGCGCCGACGAACGCGGTCTTGAGCCCGAAGCGTCGGTAGCCGAGCACGCCGACCAGGATCGGCATGACGAGATAGAACCACTCGTCGAGCGCCAGCGACCACGCCTCGCCGAAGAAGTACGGGATGCGCTCGGGCCACGCGAGGTTCTGCGAGAAGAGCGCGTACGACCAGGCGAACTCGCCGTGCGCGACGCCCGCCGCCGCGAGGGCCGCGTTCACGACCAGGAACAGGTAGTAGTTGGGAAACGTGCGGAACCAGCGGCGCAGCCAGAAGTCGCGCGCGGCGTGCGGCCAGCGCTCGCCGCGCTCGAAGCTGCGGATCATCATCGCGCCGATCAGGTAGCCGGAGAGCACGAACAGCCACTCGATCGACAGCACCGCGGAAGCCGAGATGCGCGCGAGCGGGCCCTCGAACGCAAGCCGCCCCGTGCTGATGTAGAAGCCGATCAGGCAGTGGTTCGCCATCACCACGAGGATCGCGGCGCTGCGCAGCCAGTCGAGGCCCGGGTTACGGGCGCTCGCCGTCGCGGGCTTCGCGGCGGCGACGGAGCGAGTCCCCCTCTCCCCCGGCAACGGGGGAGAGGGCTGG
>Ga0209391_10001208_pt1 | contig 13217 bp, 8 predicted proteins | sample PPLLak3March2015_FD_187246 | JGI IMG/M metagenome (GOLD analysis project Ga0209391, IMG submission 187246) | Freshwater sediment microbial communities from Prairie Pothole Lake near Jamestown, North Dakota, USA - PPLs Lake P7 Core (1) Depth... | ecosystem: Environmental > Aquatic > Freshwater >... | reverse complement strand
CTTCGGCCCTGGCGATCGCGCCGCTGACCGCCGACGATCTCGATGCCGTTGCCGCGCTGGATGCTTCGCTCCAGGAATTCCCGTGGTCGCGTGGCAATTTCGCCGATTCGCTGGCGGCCGGGCATGCGTCTTACGTCGCTCGCCTGGATGGCGACCTTGCCGGCTTCGCGGTGGTTATGACGGTGCTCGACGAGGCGCACCTGCTCGCCATCGGCATCGCCCGCCGCTGCCAGCGGCAGGGACTGGGCACCGCGCTGCTGGCACGGGCCAGCGCCAACGCGTGCGCCGGCGGCGCCCGCCGCCTGCTGCTCGAGGTGCGCCGCTCCAACCGGCGCGCCGCCGATTTCTACCGCCACTACGGCTTCGCCCAGATCGCCGTGCGGCCGGGATATTACCCGGCGGCCGCCGGGCGCGAGGACGCGTTGATCTTCGACAAGGAACTGGCATGACCCTGAGCCGTGAACAGATGCTGGCCGAGATGGGCATCACGCCCATCTGGCGGCTGCGCGAGCCGCCTGCCGGAGCGCTCGGCGACGCGGCCGGCGCCGCGGCAGCCCCGGCACCCGTCGCTGCCGCGGCGGAGGAGGCGCTGGTGTCGGCGCCGGTTGCGGTCGACGCCCTGCAATGGCCGGATTTGGCCGTCGCCGTCGCTGCCTGCCGCGCCTGCGGACTATGCGAGCAGCGCCGCCAGGCGGTGCTCGGTGTCGGCGATCGCACGCCGGACTGGCTGTTCGTCGGCGAGGGACCGGGAGCGGAGGAGGACGCCCGCGGCGAGCCCTTCGTCGGCCAGGCCGGCAAGCTGCTCGACAACATGCTGGCGGCGCTCGATCTGGCGCGCGGGGACAAGGTCTACATCGGCAACGCGGTCAAGTGCCGGCCGCCCGGCAACCGCACGCCGGAAGCGGCCGAGATCGCCGCCTGCCGCCCGTGGCTGGAGCGGCAGATCGAACTGCTGGCGCCCAAGATCATCGTGCTGCTCGGCAAGGCGGCGGTGCACTCGGTGCTGCACGACGACAAGTCGCTCGCCTCGCTGCGCGGCCGGCGCTTCGAATACCGGGGCATTCCGGTCGTCGTCACCTACCACCCGGCCTACCTGCTGCGCAACCTGCCGGAGAAGGCCAAGGCGTGGGAGGACCTGCTGTTCGCCCGGCGCTGCCTGCGCGAGGCGCTGGCCAAGGGCACGGAAACGCGCTAGCCGGCCGCGCCGGTCAGTGGGCGCTGGTGTCGTCGAGGTGACAGACGTCGTCCTGCTCGCGCTGGTTGGCGAGGTGGCGCTGGCGGATCATGTACATCAGCGCGCTGACGAAGAGACCGAAGAGGGTGACGATCCAGTAGATCGACACGTCGCTGCGGATCATCACGAAGTAGAGGCCGGTCATGACCAGGATCGACAGGTTCTCGTTGAAGTTCTGGACCGCGATCGAGTGGCCGGCGCCCATCAGGATGTGGCCACGGTGCTGGAGCAGGGCATTCATCGGCACGACGAAGAATCCCGACAATGCGCCGATCAGGATCAGCAGTGGCACCGCCAGCCAGAGTCCGGTGACGAAATTCATCGCCAGCACGATGATGCCCATCGCGATGCCGAGCGGGATCACCCGCACCGACTTGCGCAGCGTGATGACCCGGGCGGCGCCGACGGCACCGATGGCGACGCCGACGGCGACGACGCCCTGCAGCATCGACGACTTCGACAGGTCCAGGCCGAGCGCCACTTCCGACCACTTGATGACGATGAACTGGAGCGTCGCGCCGGCGCCCCAGAACAGCGTCGTCACGGCCAGCGATATCTGGCCGAGACGGTCGCGCCAGAGCAGCATCAGGCAGTGGTTGAATTCATGGATCAGGTAAACCGGGTTCTTCTTGAGCGGCTTGTGGTCGACCCCGGTGTCCGGCACGTAGAGGTTGAAGATCGAGGCAATCAGGTAGAAGCCGCCGACGATGGCGATCGACATCTCGCTGACGGTGTCGATGCCGGTATCGATCAGCGGGAAATCGAACGCCAGCAGCGTCTGCGCGATGTCCGGCTTGATCAGCATGCCGCCGACGACAACGCCGAGGATGATGGCGCCGACGGTGAGGCCCTCGATCCAGCCGTTGGCGACGACCAGCAGCCGGTGCGGCAGGTATTCGGTGAGGATGCCGTACTTGGCCGGCGAGTAGGCGGCGGCGCCGAGGCCGACGACGGCGTAGGCGGCGAGGGGGTGGACGTCGAAGAACATCAGCGAGCAGCCGGCGATCTTGATCGCATTGCTGATGAACATCACCCGCCCCTTCGGCATCGAGTCGGCGAAGGCGCCGACGAAGGCGGCGAGGACGACGTAGGAGACGGTGAAGAAGGTCTTGAGCAGCGGCTCGTATTCGGACGGCGACTGCATCTCGCGCAGGACGGCGATGGCGGCAATCAGCAGGGCATTGTCGGCGAGCGCGGAAAAGAACTGCGCCGCCATGATGATGTAGAAGCCGAAAGGCACTTGCGATCTGTCTCGTTATGGTTTTGGTCAGTTTATACCACGGAATCCGGCGAGGCCAGCCGCGGGCTGGCGCGGTCGACGCCCGCCCGGGCAGCATTTTCAGGCGGCGCCGCGTCTTCCTGTGGCCAGCGCCCGCTCCGATGTGATTGAATAGCGACCGCGATCAACGAGGAGCAACGAGAAATGGCCGACCGGCGCTTGCAGGTCTTTCATGCGGTCGCCCGGCATCTGAGCTTCACCCGGGCGGCGGACGCCCTTTTCATGAGCCAGCCGGCGGTGACCTTCCAGATCAAGCAGCTCGAGGACCAGTGCGCCACCCGCCTGTTCGAGCGCCGGCACGGCAGCATCGCCTTGACGCCGGCCGGCGAGCTGGTGCTGGCTTACGCCGGGAAGATCCTGGCGCTGTCCGACGAGATGGACACGCGCCTGGCGGAAATGACCGGAGAAATGCGCGGGCCGCTGCTCGTCGGGGCGAGCACGACGATCGCCGAGTTCATGCTGCCGCAGGTGCTCGGCGAGTTCAACGCACAGTACCCGCAGGTGCGGGCGCGCCTGATCGTCGCCAATTCGGAGAGCATCGAGAGCCGGGTCGCCGAACATACGCTCGATGTCGGCCTGGTTGCGGCGCCGGCCAAGCTGCCGGGCCTCGCCAGCGAGGTCTGCTGCGAGGACGAGCTGGTCGTCATCTGCGCCACCGGGCATCCGCTCGCCCGCCTGGCGAGGGTGTCGGCGAAGGTGCTGGTCGATTACGAATACATCTCGCGCGAACCGGGTTCGGGAACGCGCGAGGTCAGCGATACCTATTTCCGCACGCACCGGATAGCGCCCGAGAACCTCAAGACGCAGATGGAACTGGGCAGCCCGGAGGCGCTCAAGGGCGTCGTCGCCACCGGACTCGGCTTCGCCATCGTCTCGCGCGCTGCCGTCGACAAGGAAATCCGGCTCGGGACGCTGGCCGCCGTTCCGCTGCATCCGCCGCTGCGGCGCAGCCTCTATCTGGTGCAACCGGCGGACCGTTTCCGCTCGCGCGTGGTGGCGACCTTCACCCGCTTTGCCGCGCAGAAACTGGGAGATTTGGCGCCATGACCGTCTCGCGGCCCATCCGCGCCCGGATCTCGCGTAGCGCGCTGCTTGCCAACTATCGTCTGGCCCGCCGCCTGGCGCCGGCGGCACGGGCGTGGGCGGTGATCAAGGCCGACGCCTACGGGCACGGGCAATGGCGGGCGGTCGAGACGCTGCGCGGCGAGGCCGACGGCTTCGCTGTCCTCGAATGCGAAAACGCGGTGGCGCTGCGCGCGGCCGGGGTGACGCAGCCGATCCTGCTGCTCGAAGGCATCTTCTCGGCCGAGGACGCGCGGGCTGTCGCCGAGCACCGGCTCGACACCATCGTGCACTGCCGGGAACAGCTCGACATGCTGCTCGCTGCCGTCGCGCCGGCGGTCCCGCTGGCGATCCACCTCAAGCTCAACACCGGCATGAACCGTCTCGGGATGGGCGCGGTCGACCTGCGCCGGGTGCGCGAAATGCTCGCCGGCCGGCCCGGCGTCGCGCTGACCCTGATGACCCACTTCGCCGACGCCGACGGCGAGCGGGGGGTCGCAGAACAACTCGCGTGCTTCCACGCGATGGCCGGGGACTGGGCGGGCCAGGTCAGCCTGGCCAATTCGGCGGCCGTGCTGCGCCATCCGCAGACGCACGCCGACTGGGTGCGGCCGGGCATCATGCTCTACGGTTCCAGCCCGTTCGCCGATGCGAGCGCCGAAAGTCTCGGGCTGCGTCCGGTGATGGTGCTGGAAAGCGCGGTCATCGGCGTCCAGGAACTCGCCGCCGGCGCGCGCGTCGGCTATGGCGGCACCTTCGTCGCCGAGCGGCCGATGCGCATCGGCATAGTCGCCTGCGGCTACGCCGACGGCTACCCGCGGCACGCGCCGAGCGGCACGCCGATTGCGGTCAGCGGGCAGGCGACGCGGACCGTCGGCCGCGTGTCGATGGACATGCTGGCGTGCGACCTGACCGCCATTCCGCAGGCCGGCATCGGCGCGCCGGTGACGCTGTGGGGGGCTGGTGCTGCCGGCTACGTGCCGGCCGATGAAGTCGCCGCGGCGGCCGGTACGATCGCCTACGAGCTGTTCTGCGCGCTAGCGCCGCGCGTCCCGATCAGTTTCGTCGCCTAACGACGGCTGCCGGCCGGTTTGCCGCACGGCTGCCCGCGCGCGCTGGTGTATCCTCCGTCTATGGCAAAGAGCAAGTCGATCTACTGCTGCACCGAATGCGGCGCCAGCAGCCCGAAATGGCAGGGCCAGTGCCCTGGCTGCGGGGAATGGAACACGCTGGTCGAGAGCGTCGCCGAGAAGGCCGGCGGCCACCGCTTCGAATCGCTGGCGCCGGTGGCGCGGGTGCAGAATCTGTCGGAGATCGAGGCGTGCGAGGAGGATCGCCTGGCGACCGGCATCGGCGAACTCGATCGCGCCCTCGGTGGCGGGCTGGTCGCGGGTGGCGTCGTGCTGATCGGCGGCGACCCCGGCATCGGCAAGAGCACGCTGCTGCTGCAGGCGCTGGCGCTGCTCTCGGCGGGCTGCAAGGTGCTCTACGTCAGTGGCGAGGAATCGGGCGAGCAGGTGGCGCTGCGCGCCCGCCGCCTCGGGCTGGAAACGCGCGCGCTGCACCTGATGGCGGAGATCAACCTCGAACGCATCGTCGCGACGCTGCAGGCGGAACGGCCGCAGGTCGCGGTGATCGACTCGATCCAGACGATGTGGTCGGACCAGCTTTCCAGCGCCCCCGGCTCGGTCGCCCAAGTGCGCGAATGCGCGGCGCAACTGACGCGGCTGGCCAAGCAGTCGGGAATCACCGTCATCCTCGTCGGCCACGTGACCAAGGAAGGCGCGCTCGCCGGCCCGCGCGTGCTCGAGCACATCGTCGATACCGTCCTCTACTTCGAGGGCGACACGCATTCGAGCTTCCGTCTGGTGCGCGCGGTCAAGAACCGCTTCGGGGCGGTCAACGAGCTCGGCGTCTTCGCGATGACCGACAAGGGGCTGAAGGGGGTCAACAATCCTTCGGCACTGTTCTTGTCGCAGCACGGCCAGGAGGTCGCCGGCTCTTGCGTGCTGGTGACGCAGGAGGGGACGCGGCCGCTGCTGGTCGAGATCCAGGCGCTGGTCGACGCCGCGCACGGCAACCCGCGGCGCCTGACTGTCGGCCTCGACGCGCAGCGCCTGGCGATGCTGCTGGCCGTCCTCCATCGCCATGCCGGCATCGTCTGCTTCGACCAGGACGTCTTCGTCAACGCCGTCGGCGGTGTCCGTATCGGCGAGCCGGCAGCCGACCTGGCGGTTTTGCTTGCGATTGTTTCATCGTTGAAAAACAAGGCATTGCCGGAGAAACTTGTAGTGTTTGGTGAAGTTGGATTGGCCGGCGAAATTCGCCCGGCGCCGCGTGGGCAGGAGCGTCTCAAAGAGGCAGCCAAGCTCGGCTTCACGCGCGCGCTGATTCCCGCAGCCAACCGCCCGAAGCAGCCGATCGCCGGCATCGAGGTGATCGCGGTCCGCCGCGTCGAGGAGGCGGTGGCGAGGATGCGCGAGTTGGACTAAGCTGGCTGGCGACAAGATGTTCAACCTTTCCCGCTATTTCTCGACCTTGAGCCTGATCCTGATCGGGCTCGCCGCCGGCCTGCTCGGTGTGATGTATCGCGAGGTTTCGGTGCGCCAGATGAGCGCGCTGGCCGAGGATCGCAACCTGGCGATGGCGCAGGTGTTCCGCAATGCGCTCGGCGAGCCGCTCGACGAGCTGATGGCGTCGGCGGTCGGCCGCGACGCGTCGATGCTGCGCGACTCCGGCGAGTCGCGTCGGATGCGCGACAGCGTCATTGCGCTGATGCAGGGCACGGCGGTAGTCAAGGTCAAGATCTACAACCGGCTGGGGGTGACGATCTTTTCCACCGATCCGGCGCAGATCGGCGGGAGCCGCCTCGACAACCCGGGGTTCAAGTCCGCTCTCGGCGGCACCGTCATCAGCGACCTGAGCCACCGTGACGCGATCGATACCTTCGAAGGTGCGCGCTCGAATATCGACCTGCTCGCCAGCCACATCCCGATCGCCGGCGAGGGCACCGCCGTCGAGGGGGTGTTCGAGCTCTATCAGGACGTGACGCCGTTCATGGCGTCGTTCCGCAACACCATGTGGATGGTCACGGCGGTCGTCATCGCGATCTTTTCGCTGCTCTACCTGATGCAGTTTCTCGTCGTGCGACGGGCGCAGGGGATCCTGCACGATCAGGCCGAGCGCATCGAGGCGGCGCGCAACACGCTCGAAATACAGGTCGATGCGCGCACCGAGGAACTCCGGCGCGCCAACAGCCAGCTCGTCGCCGAAATCGGCGAGCGCCGCCAGGCCGAAAGCAAGCTGAACTATCTCGCCTATCACGATCCCCTGACCGGGCTCGCCAACCGCCGCTACTTCATCGAGCGGATGGAGGCCAGCCTGGCCGACGCAGCGCGCAAGAACCACCGGCTCGCGGTGTTGTTCATCGACCTCGACCAGTTCAAGCAAGTCAATGACTCGCTCGGCCACGTCGTCGGCGACGAGTTGCTGATCGCGGTCGCCGCCGGCCTCTGCGAGCATGTCCGGCTGATCGACATGCTCGCCCGGCTCGGTGGCGACGAATTCATCTGCGTGATGGAAGCGGTGCGCACCGATGAGGAAGTGGCGATGCTGGCGCGCGAGGTGATCGCCGCCTTCGATTCGTCGTTCCGCATTGGCACCCACGATCTCTTCCTGTCGGCCTCGGTCGGCATCAGCGTCTTTCCCAACGACGGGGATTCAGTTGGCGACCTGTTGCGCAACGCCGACACGGCGATGTTCCGGGCCAAGGCGATGGGGCGCGGCCATTTTCACTTCTACACGCCGGAAATGACGCGCGACGCGCTGGAGAAGATCCGCATCGAAACGCTGCTGCGCCGGGCGCTCGAGTTCGGCGAGATGTCCGTGCACCTGCAGCCGCAGGTCGAGGCATGCAGCGGCCGGCTTGTCGGCGCCGAGGCCCTGATCCGCTGGGACAATCCGGAACTGGGCAGCGTGCCGCCATCGCGCTTCATTCCGCTGGCCGAGGAATCGGGGCTCATCATCCCGCTCGGCGCCTGGGTGCTGCGCGAAACCTGCCGCCAGGTGATGCGCTGGCAGGCCGGCGGCTTCGATCTGCCGCAGGTGTCGGTCAACCTCTCGGTCAAGCAGCTCGAGCGCCCGGATTTCGTCGACATGCTGCAGCAGATCCTCACCGAGACCGGCATCAAGCCGTCACGCCTGAAGCTGGAAATCACCGAGTCGGTGGTGATGGCGGTCGAAGACGCCTTTACGCTGCTCGACCGGCTGCGCCGGATCGGCATCAGCCTGGCGCTCGACGACTTCGGCACCGGCTACTCGTCGCTCAGCTACCTCAAGATGCTGCCGGTACAGCAGCTCAAGATCGACCGCTCGTTCGTCACAGGGATCGGCTGCAATCCCGAGGACGAGGCAATCATCAAGTCGGTCATGGCGCTCGCCCGCAGCCTCGACTTCGAGGTCGTCGCCGAGGGCGTCGAGACCAGCGAGCAGGCGGCGTTCCTCAACGCCGAGGGCTGCCATCAACTGCAGGGCTGGCTGCACGGGCGCGCGCTGGCACCCGCCGACTTCCGGGCGCGCTGGTTGGCCCTGAAATGACCGGGCTGGCTTGGCGCCTGCTCGGCCGGGAACTGCGCTCGGGCGAGTTGCGCCTGCTGCTCGCGGCCCTCGTCATCGCCGTGCTGGCGGTGACCACCGTCGGTTTCTTCACCGACCGCGTGCATCGCGCGCTGGAGCAGGAGGCCCACCAGTTGCTCGGCGGCGACCTGGTGCTCGTCGCCGATCACCCGTGGCCGGCGGCGATACGCGCCGAGGGGGTCGCGCGCGGGCTGCTGACCGCCGATGCGGTGCTCTTCCCGAGCATGGTCATGGCCGGTGGCCGCATCCAGCTCGCCGACGTCAAGGCAGCGAGCAGCAGTTACCCGCTGCGCGGCCAGCTCGCGGCCAGCGAGCTGGCGGGCGAACCGGGCCGGCCGGTTGCCAGCGGGCCGGGAGCGGGAACCGTCTGGCTCGACGAGCGCCTCGCCGCCGCGCTCGATTCAGGTCCCGGGCAGGCCGTGCAACTCGGCGGGCAGAACCTGCCGGTGGCCGCCATCCTGACTTTCGAACCCGATCGCGGCATCAATTTCTTCAGCCTGGCCCCGCGCCTGCTGATGCACCTCGACGACCTTCCGGCGACCGGCCTGGTCCAGACCGGGTCGCGCGTCACTTACCGGCTGATGGTAGCCGGCGAGGCGCGCGCCGTCGCCGGCTTCCGCACCTGGGTCGAACCGCGTCTCGGCCGCGGCGAGCGACTCGAGGACGCCGCCAACGCGCGCCCCGAAATTCGCGGCGCCCTTGACCGGGCGCAGCGCTTTCTCGGCCTCGCCACGCTGTTGACCGTGGTCCTCGCCGCGGTCGCGGTTGCCCAGGCGGCCCACCGCTACATGCAGCGCCATCTCGATGCCTGCGCCGTGATGCGCTGCCTCGGCATCACGCAGGCCGGCCTGATCCGGCTGCATGTGGCGCTATTCGCCTGGATGACCCTGCTCGCCGCCGCGCTGGGCTGCGCGGCCGGTTACGTCGCCCATTTCGCGCTGCTCGCCTGGCTCGGTGACCTGCTCGCCATCCGCCTGCCGGCGCCGGGCTGGGCCGCCCCCGCCGAGGGCGCCGCGATCGCCGCCGTGCTGCTCTTCGGCTTTGCCCTGCCGCCGCTGCTGCAACTGAGCAAGGTGCCGACCCTGCGCGTGCTGCGCCGGGAACTCGGCCCGCCGCGACCCTTCCTGGTCGGCGGCTACGCGCTCGGGATCGCCGTGCTGGCCGGGCTGATGCTCGTCGTCGCCGGTGATGCGAACCTCGGCGCCTGGGTGATTGGCGGCTTTGCCGCGGCGCTCGTTGTCTTCTGGCTGATCGCGCGCCTGTGCGTGCGCGCAGCGGCCAGCCTGCGCGGCGTCGGCTTCGGCTGGCGACGCGGGCTTGCGAACCTCGAGCGGCATGCCGCCGCGAGCACGTTGCAGATCGTCGGCCTGGCGCTCGGCCTGATGGCGATGCTGCTGCTGACCGTGACCCGTGGCGAACTGCTCGATGTCTGGCAGCAGGCGACGCCGGCCGACGCGCCGAACCGCTTCGTCATCAACATCCAGCCCGAGCAGCGCCAGGCAGTGCGCGACCTGCTCGCGGCTGGTGGCGTTGCGGCCGAACTGGCACCGATGGTGCGCGGGCGGCTGCTGCGTATCGGCGAGCAGGTGGTCAGCGCCGCCAGCTATCCCGATGACGAGCGGGCGCAGCGCCTGATCGAGCGCGAGTTCAACCTTTCCTGGCGGGCGGAGCTGCCGCCGGGCAACCGCGTCACCGCCGGGAACTGGTTCACCGCCGCCGACGCCGGCGATGGCGTCGCCTCGATCGAGGAGGGGCTGGCGAAGGCGCTCGGCATCGTGCTCGGTGACGAACTGCTGTTCACCGTCGCCGGCCAGCAGGTGCGCGTGCGCGTCACCAGCCTGCGCCGGCTCGATTGGGATTCGATGCGCGTCAATTTCTTCGTGCTGACACCGCCCGGCGTGCTCGACGACACGCCGGTCAGCTATATCACCAGCTTCCACCTGCGCGCCGACCAGGCGGAGCTGGCGCGCGCCCTGGTCGGTCGCTTCCCCAACCTGACGCTGGTCGACGTCGGCGCCATCCTCGCCCAGATCCGGGCGATTGTCGGCCAGGTGGCGAGCGCCATCCAGTTCATTTTCCTGTTCACGCTGGCGGCCGGCGCGATTGTGCTGGTCTCGGCGCTGCTCGCCGCTTTCGACGAACGCCGCTATGAACTCGCGGTGCTGCGTGCGCTCGGCGCCGGACGTCGCCAGTTGCGCCAGTCGCTGCTCGTCGAACTGGCCGTCGTCGGCGGCATCGCCGGCCTGATCGCGGCGGCCGGGGCCGTGCTGGTCGGCCAGATCCTGGCGCGCGAGGTGTTCCAGCTCCAGTTGCCGGTCCCCGTCTGGGTCTTCCCGCTGGCGAGTGCTGGTGGCGCCGTGCTGTCGGTCGGCGTCGGCTGGCTCGCGGTACGCCGCCTGCTCGCGACACCGCCGCTGCTGGCGCTGCGCGCCGGCGCCTGAGGCGCGCGCCGGGTTCCGGCGGCGGCTCATGCCGGGCGGGACCAGCGCCTCGGGTAGAATGGCGCATGGATTCCACTCGACCGGCGGTGAAACCGCTCTTCGGCCACCGCAAGTTCTGGGCGCAGCGCTTCGGCCCGGCGCCTTTCCTGCCCATGTCCCGTGCCGAAATGGACGCCCTGGGCTGGGATTCGTGCGACATCATTCTCATTACCGGCGACGCCTACATCGACCATCCGAGCTTCGGCATGGCGCTGATCGGCCGCCTGCTCGAAGCGCAGGGCTTCCGCGTCGGCATCATTTGCCAGCCGGACTGGAACTCCGCCGCCGATTTCCGGCGGCTGGGCAGGCCCAACCTGTTCTTCGGCGTCACTGCCGGCAACATGGATTCAATGGTCAACCGTTACACCGCCGACCGCAAGATCCGCTCCGACGATGCCTACACGCCCAACGCCGAAGCCAACAAGCGGCCGGACCGCGCCGTCACCGTCTATGCCCAGCGCTGCCGCGAGGCTTTCCCCGGCAGCAACGTGGTGATCGGCTCGATCGAAGCCAGCCTGCGCCGCATCGCCCATTACGACTACTGGTCGGACAAGGTGCGGCGCTCGGTGCTGCCGGATTCCAAGGCCGACCTGCTGGTCTTCGGCAATGCCGAACGCGCCATCGTCGAACTGGCGCACCGCCTGGCCAAGGGCGAGAAGATTTCCGAAATCCGCGACCTGCGCGGCACCGCCTTCATGGTGCCTACCGGCTGGCTGCCTTCCGACTCATGGGAAGCGGTGGATTCCACCTCGGTCGATACGCCGGGGCCGCTGGTCAGGCACGCCGACCCCTACGCCATGGAAATGGGCCCTTCCGGGCCGTCGACCGCAACCGCCCCCGGCGAGCACGCGGTACGCATCGTTTCGCGTGCCGAACGGCTGGCCGCGCTGAAGGACAAGCGCGCCCACACCGTCGTCCGCCTGCCGTCCTACGAGCAGGTCAGCAACGACCCGGTGCTCTACGCCCATGCCTCGCGCACCTTCCACCTCGAATCCAACCCCGGCAACGCGCGGGCGCTGGTCCAGGCGCACGGCGAACGGGACGTCTGGCTCAATCCGCCGCCGGTCCCGCTGACCACCGAGGAACTCGACCAGGTCTACGAACTGCCCTACGCCCGCCGCCCCCATCCGTCTTACGGTGAGGCGAAGATCCCGGCCTGGGAGATGATCCGCTTTTCGGTCAACATCATGCGCGGCTGCTTCGGTGGCTGCACCTTCTGCTCGATCACCGAGCACGAAGGGCGCATCATCCAGAGCCGCTCGGAAGACTCGGTGCTGCGCGAAATCGAGGAAATGCGCGACAAGACGCCGGGCTTCACCGGCATCGTCTCCGACCTCGGCGGCCCGACCGCCAACATGTACCACCTCAAGTGCAAGGACGAGAAGATCGAATCGGCCTGCCGCCGCCTGTCCTGCGTTTACCCCGGCATCTGCGAGAACCTCGGCACCGACCACGCGCCGCTGATCTCGCTCTACCGCAAGGCGCGGGCGTTGAAGGGCGTCAAGAAGGTGCTGATCGGCTCCGGGCTGCGCTACGACCTGGCGGTGCGCTCGCCGGAGTACATCAAGGAACTGGTCACCCACCACGTCGGCGGCTACCTGAAGATCGCCCCGGAACACACCGAGGAAGGCCCGCTGTCGAAGATGATGAAGCCCGGCATGGGCGCCTACGACCGCTTTAAGCAGTTGTTCGACCGTTTCTCGCGCGAGGCCGGCAAGGAGCAGTACCTGATCCCGTACTTCATCGCCGCCCACCCGGGCACCAGCGACGAGGACATGCTCCACCTCGCGCTGTGGCTGAAAAAGAACAACTTCCGCCTCGACCAGGTGCAGACCTTCCTGCCGACGCCGATGGCCCTGGCGACGACCATGTACCACACCGAGAAGAATCCGCTGAAGAAGCTTCAGCGGCAGGGTGGGGAAGTCGTCGGCGCCGTGCGCAACGGACGCCAGCGCAAGCTGCACAAGGCCTTTCTGCGTTACCACGACGCGGAAAACTGGCCGCTGCTGCGCGAGGCGCTGAAGGAAATGGGCCGCGCCGACCTGATCGGCAACGGCAAGAAGCAGTTGATTCCCGCTTGGCAACCGGCCGGCACGGGCGGGGAGTCCTTCCGCGGTCAACCGTCGAAAACAGGCCAAATCCGCAAAGCCACGATCAGCCCGCGTGCCGTCCAGTCGCCCGGACGCCCGGCCGGCAAGCCGACGGCACCACGCGGTCGCCCCGTCGTGCGTAAAGGCTGACAACCCGTCAGCCAGGAACGCTCATGGAAGAAACCACCACCTACGAACAGATCGGCGGCGACGCCACCGTCGCCCGCTTGTGCGACCGCTTCTACGAACTGATGGACAGCGTGCCGCAGTTTCACGGCATCCGCGCCATGCACCCGGCCGACCTTACCAACTCCCGCGACAAGCTCTACATGTTCCTTTCCGGCTGGCTGGGCGGGCCGGACCTGTTCGTCGAGAAATTTGGCCATCCGCGCCTGCGCGGCCGCCACATGCCGTTCGAAATCGGCGTCGCCGAGCGC
>Ga0209391_10001206_pt1 | contig 13224 bp, 11 predicted proteins | sample PPLLak3March2015_FD_187246 | JGI IMG/M metagenome (GOLD analysis project Ga0209391, IMG submission 187246) | Freshwater sediment microbial communities from Prairie Pothole Lake near Jamestown, North Dakota, USA - PPLs Lake P7 Core (1) Depth... | ecosystem: Environmental > Aquatic > Freshwater >... | reverse complement strand
TTGACCTGGTGGGTGGTTTCACGCCGACGATGCGCGAGACGGACGACGAGGCGATCAAGCGCGGCTCTGTCTTCGTCGACACCCGCGCGGGCGCGACGAAGGAGGCGGGGGACATCGTGGTGCCCCTCGCCAACGGGAGCCTGACCGCGGACGGGATCCGGGCGGATCTCTACGACCTGGCACGCGGCAGGCACGGCGGGCGCGCGCGCCCGGACGAGATCACCGTGTTCAAGTCGGTCGGCGCCGCTCTCGAGGATCTGGCGGCGGCGATCCTCGTCTACGAGCGTTGCGCAAAGCCACGCAACGGCGCCTGATGGAGCCCGACGGCGCGGAAAGCTCTGCGCCGGGCGTCCGCGGTGCGGCAACGCAGGGCGGCGCGGGGCACGATCTGCAAGGCACCCGAAACCCGGGGCGGGCGGCGGCGCGGCTCGGGCGTGCACTGCTGCTCGTCGTGCTCGCGGCCGGCAGCTACTACCTTGCGCAGATCTCGCTGCGCTTCGCGGTCGCCCCCACGCAGGGCGAACTTCGGCATGAGCCCGACTACTTCGCCGAAGGCCTGGTGTTCACCCGCGTCAACGCGCTGGGCGAGCCGGCATTCCGTCTGTCGGCCGCGCGGATGGTCCATTTCCCCGACGACGACACGGCCGAGTACGACCGGCCGATCGTCGTCAGCCTCGACCCGGCCAAGCCAGCGGTGCGCCTGGTGGCCGATACCGGCAAATCGAGCGCCGACGGCGTCGAGACCCACCTTTACGGTGATGTCGTGATGACCCGCGAGGCCAGCGCCGACGAACCCGCGATGACAGTGCGCACCGACCACGTCATTCTTTACAGCGAAACCGAAATCGCCAGGACAGACCGGCCGGTGCGCATCGAACGCGACGGTTCGGTCTTGACCGGAGTCGGCATGGAATTCGATAATGCGGCGCGCTCGCTGACGGTCGATTCCCGTGTGCGCGGCACCTGGCAGCCTGCGCCGAAGGCCCGATGAGCGAACCGATGCCCGCCACTTCCCCCGTTCCAAGCGTTGTTCCGATCGCGATGCGAGGCGCCCCCGTTGCCGCGGTGCTGACTGCGGTGCTGGCCCTGGCGCTGTTCGCCGGCGCCGCGCCTGCGCTGGCCGAAAAAGCCGACCGCGACAAGCCGATCAACGTCGAGGCCGACCGAATGCAGTACGACGACGTGAAGCAGGTGAGCACATTCACCGGCCGGGTCGTGCTGACCAAGGGCACGATCGAGATCCGCGGCGACCGGCTGACCGTGAGCCAGGACGCCGAAGGCTGGCAGTACGGCACGGCCTGGGGCGAACTGGCCTCGTTCCGCCAGAAACGCGAAGGGGTCGACGAGTGGATCGACGGACGGGCTCGCCGCATCGACTACGATGGCCGCCTCGATACCGTGCGCCTGCAGGAGCAGGCAATGATGCAGCGAACCGACGGCCGCCAGGTGCTCGACGAGATCCACGGCGGCGATATCCTCTACGAAAGCCGCACCGAATTGTTCACCGTCGACAGCGCTGGCAGCCGCGCGGCGTCGCCCGTCAATCCGTCGGGCCGCGTGCGGATGGTGATCAAGCCACGCAAGCCCGGGGATGCGCCACCCGCCGAGCCCCCGGCAAGGCTGAAGCCCGCCGAACAACTGGCGCCGGCCAACCGCTGATGCCGGACGCGCAGTCCGTGCCGGAATCGTCGCCGAGCCCCGCCGCTGGCGGGCAACCGCCGCAGCGCAGCCACCTGGCAGTGCGCCATCTGATGAAGTCCTACCATGGCCGGCAGGTCGTGCAGGACGTTTCACTCGACGTGCACAGCGGCGAGGTCGTCGGGCTGCTGGGCCCCAACGGGGCTGGCAAGACGACCTGTTTCTACATGATCGTCGGGCTGGTGCCCTCCGACGGCGGCGTGATCGAACTCGACGAGCGTCCGATCGGCCGGCTGCCGATCCACCGGCGCGCCCGGCTGGGCGTTTCCTACCTGCCGCAGGAAGCCTCGGTCTTTCGCAAGATGACGGTCGAGGAGAACGTCCTGGCGGTGCTCGAACTGCAGATCGGCGACAACGGCCGGCCGCTGCCGCGAGCCGAAATCGACCGCAGGCTCGAGTCGCTGCTCACCGAACTGCAGATCCTGCACATCCGCTCGAACCCGGCGCAGTCGCTGTCGGGCGGCGAGCGGCGCCGGGTCGAGATCGCCCGCGCGCTGGCAGGGTCGCCGCGCTTCATCCTGCTCGACGAGCCCTTCGCCGGCGTCGACCCGATCGCGGTCATCGAGATCCAGCGAATCGTGCGATTTCTCAAGGATCGGCAGATCGGCGTCCTGATCACCGACCATAACGTGCGCGAAACGCTTGGCATCTGCGACCGGGCGTATATCATCAGAGCTGGTACCGTTCTTGCTTACGGCCGGCCCGACGAGGTCGTCCAGAACGAGGACGTCCGACGCTATTACCTGGGCGAACACTTCTCGATGTGAGCGCGATACCCGCGCACCGCGGGATCTGGCCGCCCGGTGCGCGTCAACCCGATTCGCGCCGATGAAACCATCCCTACAGCTCAGGCTCTCCCAGCATCTCGCGCTGACACCGCAGTTGCAGCAGTCGATCCGGCTGTTGCAGCTGTCGACGCTCGAGTTGAACCAGGAGCTCGAGCAGGCTCTCGCCGACAACCCTCTGCTCGAACGACTCGACGATCCGCTGCTGGGCTGCGTCTCGATCTCGCCGAACGGCGGCCTCGACGGCCAGCCGCCAGTGGACATGAATCTCGGGGGCATCCCGGATCGGCCGGGTTCGGACGGCGTCGACCGGCCCTCCGATGGCGACCGGGTCGCGCAGGCCGATGCAGCAGGCGACAGCGGTTCCTTCGACGGCGAATCGTTTGCTGGCGATTCCTCCGATGGCGGCGCCGACTGGGGCGGCGAGGCCGGCAACCGCTCGCGCAACGACGACGGCGAAGACGAACACGACTACCCGCAGGTCGCCGCCACCGGCGGCAGCCTGCGCGAGCACCTGATGTCGCAATTGGCGAGCACGCATGGCTCGACCCGCGACCGCGCGCTCGTCACGCTGCTGATCGACGAACTGAGCGACGATGGCATCCTCCAGACCAGCCTCGAAGAGATCGCCGCTTCGCTGCCCTCCGAACTGGAGATCGAACCCGAGGAACTGTCGGCTGCGCTGAAACTGCTGCAGAGTTTCGATCCGGCTGGCGTCGGCGGGCGTGACCTGCGCGAATGCCTGCTGCTGCAGCTCGCCGCAGGCCAGTTCGGCAACCGGCCTGCGGAGGTGCGCGAGGCGGCGGGCGCGATCGTCTCGAGCCACCTGGAGGCGCTGGCGGCGCACGACTACGTGCGGCTGAAACGGGCACTGCGCTGCGACGACGAGGTCCTGCGCGAGGCACAGTCGCTGATCCGGCGGCTGAACCCCCGGCCGGGAGCGGCCTTTACCGGCGAGGCGGCCGGCTACGTCATCCCCGACGTGATCGTCCGGCGTTCGCGCAGCGGGTGGACCGCAACGCTGAATCCCGACGTCCTGCCGAAACTGCGGATCAACGAGATGTACGCCCGGATCCTGAAAGGCAACCGCGGCGGCAACCCGGCCCTGTCTAGCCAGTTGCAGGAAGCCCGGTGGCTGGTCAAGAACGTCCAGCAGCGCTTCGAAACCATCCTGCGCGTTTCGCAGGCGATCGTCGAGCGCCAGAAGGCGTTCTTTTCCCATGGCGAAGTGGCGATGCGTCCGCTGGTCCTGCGGGAAATCGCCGACACGCTGGGGCTGCACGAATCCACCGTTTCTCGAGTCACCACACAGAAGTACATGCTGACTCCCTCGGGGACTTTCGAGCTGAAGTACTTCTTCGGCAGCCATGTGGCGACCGATTCGGGCGGCGCGGCGTCGAGCACCGCCATCCGCGCACTGATCAGGCAACTCGTCGCGGCCGAGGATGCCGCGCAGCCGCTGCCCGACAGTCGCATCGCCGATCTGCTCGGCGAACAGGGATTCGTCGTCGCCAGGCGCACTGTCGCGAAGTACCGCGAGGCGCTGCGGATTGCGCCGGTGGCGCAGCGAAAGAGGCTGTAGCGGCAAAAGCCGTAGCGGATGGGGCGGAAATACGCGGACAACGGCTCCACCATCAGTCATGATGCGCTCCAGCAACGACTCGGAGATCGCCGCCATCAGGATTGTTGCAGTGCGGAATTTCCTGATTCCCATTTCCGGATCGGCCTTTATAATCGGATCACCTCAACCTGCCTCTGGTCGGTGACTTCGAATGCTGCAAAGCGTCAAGACGAGCCCGTGGGGCACGAATGAAATGAACCGTCTGTCCAGACTGCTGGCCCCGACCAATGTGGTCATCGGCCTGTCGGTCACCAGCAAGAAGCGCCTTTTCGAACAAGTCGGTCTGTTGTTCGAAAACAACCAGGGAATCGAGCGCAGCAAGGTGTTCGATTCGCTGTTCGCCCGCGAACGGCTCGGCTCGACCGGGCTCGGCGAAGGCGTCGCGATTCCTCACGGGCGAATCAAGGGCCTGAAGGAGGCCGTGGCCGCCGTTGTAAGGATCGCCGAGCCGATTCCCTTCGACGCGCCCGACGGCAAGCCGGTTCGGCTGCTGGTCTTTCTGCTGGTGCCCGAGCAGGCAACCGAAGAACACCTGGAACTGCTTTCCGAGCTGGCCGAGCTTCTTTCCGACGACGCTATCCGCGAATCCCTGTCGACCAGCGAGGATCCGGCGCAGGTGCACCGCATCCTGTCGAGCTGGGAACCCTGCCGCCCGGCCGCCTGAGCCCGGGCGCCGACGCCAGGCCGCGCGCATGAGCATCACCGTACGCGCGCTGTACGACCTGCACCGCGAGCCGCTGCAACTGGCCTGGGTGGCCGGCGACGACGGCGCCGATCGCGATGCGGCGCCGGGCCCCGCCGAGCCGGCCGACCTGGTCGGCTACCTGAACCTGATCCATCCGAACCAGATCCACGTCTTCGGCCTTGCCGAGCGCGCCTACACGCTTCGGCTCGACCCGGCGCGACGCCACGCGCTGCTCGACGATCTCGTCGCCGGCCATCCGCCGGCCGTCATCGTCGCCGACGGCCTCGAGCCAACGCCCGAGCTGATCGATCGCTCGGTTCGCGACAAGCTGCCGCTGATGACCAGCCCGCTGCCGGCGGCGCGCGTCATCGAGACGCTGCGCATGTCGCTGGCCAGGGCAGTCGCACAGACCTGCTCGATGCACGGCGTGCTGATGGACGTGCTCGGAATGGGCGTGCTGATCTCGGGCGAATCCGGACTCGGCAAGAGCGAGCTGGCGCTCGAGCTGATCAGCCGCGGACATGGACTCGTCGCCGACGACGTCGTCGAATTCAGCCGCATCGGACCGCAGACGATCGAAGGCCGCTGTCCGCAGCTGCTTCAGAACCTGCTGGAGGTTCGCGGACTCGGGCTGCTCGACATCCGGACCATCTTCGGCGAGACAGCGGTCCGGCGAAGGATGAAGCTGAACCTGATCGTCAACCTCATCCGGCGCAGCTCGCTCGACGACGAACACCAGCGCATGCCGCTGGAGGCGATCACCGAGGAGGTGCTCGGACTGCCGATTCGCAAGGTCGTCGTGCCGGTTGCAGCCGGGCGCAACCTGGCGGTTCTCACCGAGGCCGCGGTGCGCAGCACGATCCTGCAGATGCGCGGCATCGATACGACGGCCGAGTTCGTCGCGCAGCAGCGCGCGCTGATCGAATTGCAGGGCTGAGCGGCCGCTCGATCCGAGCCTGCGACGGAGCCTGGCAGCGGCGGCTTTTCGCGCAACCGGAGGCTGATTCCGCGTAGTATGAAAACATGCGAATCGTCCTGATCACTGGCATCTCCGGCTCGGGCAAATCGATCGCGATCAAGGCCCTCGAAGACGACGGCTACTTCTGCATCGACAACCTGCCAGTGCGTTTCGTCGACGACGTGATCGCCTCGCTGGCCGACGCCGGCCACGAGAAAGTGGCCGTTTCGATCGACGCCCGCAGCGGCGACTCGATCAACGGGCTGCGCCAGACGATCGGGGAGCTTGCCCGCCACGGCCACGTCATCAAGATCCTGTTCCTGAATGCGCGCACCGAGACGCTTGTGCAGCGCTACTCCGAGACGCGCCGACGGCATCCCCTGTCGCTGCGCATGACGCGGGGCGGAGAGCCGCCGACGCTGATCGAGGCGATCGAGCAGGAGCGAGAGTTGATGTCGGTGCTCGAAGACTTCGGTGCATCGATCGATTCCAGCGACCTGCACCCCAACGTGCTCCGAAGCTGGGTGCGCGACGTCGTCGGCTCCGAGCGCGCCCCGATCACGCTGCTGTTCGAATCCTTCGCGTTCAAGCACGGCGTGCCGCTCGATGCCGACCTGGTGTTCGACGTCCGCTGCCTGCCCAACCCCTACTACACGCCCGAACTCAGGCCGATGACCGGGCTCGACGAGTCGGTTGCCGAGTACCTGCGAGCGATTCCGTCGGTGCAACGGATGATCGAGCATATCGCCGGATTCCTGCACACCTGGCTGCCGCATTACGTTCAGGAGAACCGCAGCTACCTTACCGTGGCGCTCGGCTGCACCGGCGGCCAGCACCGGTCGGTGTTCTGCGTCGAGGAGCTGGCCCGCGAATTCCGACCGGTCGAACACGTGCTGGTGCGGCATCGGGCGCTCGCCAACCGGCTGGCCGGGACCGCCTGAAGCGCCAGCCGACGCAGGCCGGCGCGCACGCCATCCATTTCTCGCCCGGAGTCCGACGGTGTTGACCAATCTCGCGATCTTCGCGCTCGGCACGGTGCTGTTTCCCGGCGGCGTGCTGCCGCTGCGGATCTTCGAGGCGCGCTACATGGACATGGCGCGCGACTGCATGTCGAAGCAGTTGCCCTTCGGCGTCTGCCTGATCACTTCGGGCGGCGAAATCGGCGAGGCCGCCGAGCATGAAGAAGTCGGATGCACCGCGACGATCGCCGACTGGGACATGCAGCAGCTCGGCCTGCTGCACGTTCGCGCGATCGGCGGCCAGCGCTTCCGCGTGCTGTCGCGCCGCGTGCAGGCCGACGGGCTGATCCGCGCCGACGTCGAATCGATCGACGAAGATCCGCCGGCCCTGGTGCCCGACGAATTCGTCGCCTGCTCGTCGCTGGTCCGCCGGATCGTCGAAGACCTCGTCCTGCGCGAAGACGACCCGATGAAGCGGATGATCGCCGAGCCCTACGAATTCGACTCGGCCACCTGGGTCGGCAACCGGCTCTGCGAATTCCTGCCGATCTCGCCCAAGGCGCGCCAGCGGCTGATGGAACTCGACGACCCGCTGACGAGGCTGTCGCTGATCCATCAGTACCTGCAGCAGCATCAGGTGATATAGACCGGACTGCCCTGACCGTTCTCGAGGGGAGCCGAGGAGAGTCCCAGCAGCAGCCGCTTGACCGGCCGCGGCAGCGCTGCTTCCTCGACCTCGGCGGCCGGCAGCCACACGGCGCCGGGCGCGGCAACGCCAGCAACGCCGACCGCCTGGCAAAGCACCGGCTCGATGCGCAGCCGGAAGTGCGTGAACGCGTGGACAAAGGGCTCGAGCGCCACCGGCGAGGCGATCCGCACGCCGTGCGCACCAGCGATTCGCTCGGCGGCCGCCGCAAGCGACTCGATTCCGGCCGCCGCAAGCGACCTGGTTGCGGCCGCGGCCATCGGCGACGAACTGGCCGCGATCACGGTGGCGCCCTCCTGCGGCGGGCTCTGCGGCAGGCTCTGCGGCAGGCTCCACAGCCCGCCCCAGATGCCCGACGGCGGGCGCTTCTCGATCAGCCAGTCGCCGCCGCGCCGGATTGCGAACATCCTGCAGGCGCGCAGCGGCACCTCGCGGCGCGGCCGCGGCGACGGCAGCCGCGCCACGGATCCGTCGCGCACCGCCACGCACGAGCCGGCCAGCGGGCAGCGCTCGCAGGAAGGTCGGCTGCGGGTGCAGACGGTGGCGCCGAGGTCCATCAGTCCCTGCGTATAGCCCTCGATGTCCGTCTGCGGCAACTCGCGCGCGGCGATCTCCCAGAGCCGCTGCTCGACAGCGCGCTCGCCGGGCCAGCCGTCGACGCCGAAGGCGCGGCACAGCACCCGGCGCACGTTGCCATCGAGAATCGCCGCCCGCTCGCCGTGCGCGAAGGCGGCGATCGCCGCCGCGGTGGAGCGTCCGACACCAGGCAGCGCCTCGAGCGCCACCGAATCCGCCGGAAACCTGCCGCCATGCGAGGCAACGACCTCGGCCGCGCAGCGGTGCAGATTGCGCGCCCGGCTGTAGTAGCCGAGACCGCTCCACAGTCGCATCACCTCGTCGAGCGGCGCCGCGGCCAGCGCGGCCACGTCCGGAAAGGCTGCAACGAAGCGCTGATAGTAGGGAATCACCGTGCCGACCTGCGTCTGCTGGAGCATGACCTCCGACAGCCAGATCCGGTACGGGTCGCGCGTGCCCTGCCAGGGAAGGTCGTGGCGGCCTTCGCGGCGCTGCCAGTCGACGACCGCGCAGGCGAAAGCGGTCATCCGGCGCCAGCCACCGACTCGGCCTCCTGCTGCGGCTCGAGCAGCGCCCGCAGTTCGCGCGCAGCCGACTCGATCGCGGCGATCTCGCGCTCGATCGCGGCGCGCGTCGCCTCGACCTCGGCGATCCGCGATTCGAGGCTGTCGCTCGCCTCGAACACCCGCTGCACCGCCTCGGCGCGCCGGCGCAACTGCGCCTGATGCTCCCTCACCTGCGACTCGATCGGCGTCATGACCGCGCGCTGCCAGGTCTGCGTATCGCGCGCCACCTTCTCGTAGAGCTCGCGCATCCGCACCGCGACCGACTCGAAGAACTTGCGCATCAGCGCGTACTTCGCGGTGGTCACCAGCGACATCGCGCCGAACTGCCGGCGATGCAGCTGCTCGATCCGGTCGAGCGCCTCCAGATAGCGCCGCATCGAGAACTGCACCGGGTTGCCGAGCGACAGCCCGTGTTCCGAGCTGAAGCTGCGGTACATCGCGTTCATCATCGTCGCGACCTCGGACAGGTGCCGGGCCGCCTCCTCGAAGTCGGCGCGCGCCGCGCCGATCAGCGAGCTCATGCCGTCACGCAAGCCGGTCGAGAAGTGGCTTGCCCGCATCACGTCGCGCGAATCGCGAAGGTGGCGCCGGATCACGTCGGGCCCAACCGCATCGCCGATTGCCTGCGCATGGCGCGCGAACACCGAGCGCAGCGCCTGCAACTGGCGAAGCCCGCGAGCGAAGTCCTCGCGCTCGCGCTGCACGCGCGTCGCCATCATCGCAATCGATTCCCGATTGCGGCCGCGCAGCGCGCCCAGTTCCATCTGCTGCTCGAGCTGCGCGCGGCGTCGCGCCCCGAGCGCGGCGGCCACCCGGCGATGCAGCTCGTCGAACTCGCGGCGCAGGTGCTCGCGAACCAGCGCGCGCCGCTGCGGCACCAGTTGCTCGCCGAGCGCGCGCTCGAGATCGGGCAGCCGGCTGCGGCGCAACAGCGCCGCGTCGTCGCGCAGCCGCGCGACCAGCGCCTTCTGCGCCGACACCGGGAAGATCCGCTCGGGCGGCAGACCCAGCATTCTGGACACGCTGCCTGCCTGGCGGGCGATCTCGAGCTCGATCGCGACTTCGTCGCGCAGGCCATCCCACAGTCCGTCGATCTTGTTGAGCACGACGAAGCGACCGCTCGCATGGGCCGGCGAAACGTAGCGACGCCAGACGTCGATGTCGGTGCGCGTCACGCCCGCGTCGGCGGCCAGCACGAACAGCACCGCGTCGGCCTCGGGAATCAGCCTCAGCGTGAGCTCGGGCTCGGCGCCGATCGCGTTGAGTCCCGGCGTGTCGATGATGACCAGTCCCTGCGCAAGCAGCGGATGCGGATGGTTGACGATCGCGTGGCGCCAGCGCGGCACCTCGACGAAGCCGTCGGACCTGCCGGGGCTGCCGAAAGCGTCGGAACCGTCGGAACCGCTGTAACCGCTGGAATTGTCGAAGTGGTCGGAGTCGTCGGCGAAGCCCATCAGTTCGGCCTGGGACACCGGCACGCGGATCGTCTCGCGCACGGAGGCCAGCGCGGCCTCGAGCGCATCGGCATCGTTCGGGTCGAACCGGATCTCATGCCAGGCCGACGGATCGTCGCGCAGCGCCGAAACCGGCGCGTCGTGCATGCGCGTCTCGACCGGCAGCAGCCGGACCGATGGCGGCCGGCCCGCGTCGTGCAGCAACTCGGTCGGGCACATCGTCGTGCGGCCGGCCGCCGACGGCACGATCCGGCGCCCGCTGTCGGCGAAAAAGATCGCGTTGATCAACTCCGACTTGCCGCGCGAGAACTCGGCGACGAACGCGACGGCAAGCCGGCTGGCCGACAGCCGAACGAGCATCCGCGCGATGCGCTCGCGGGCGTCGACGTCGGACTGCCCAGCCGTCGCGAGGCGGCGGTCGTAAAGGCGCAGCGCGTCGGCGAGTTCGCGCCGCCACCCGCCGTACTGCGCCATCTGCTGTTCGAGCGCTTCCATCGGTCGGTCGATCGTTGCCAGGTTGTGGTCCGCGGGAACCCGCCCGGGAATCCGGTTCGCTTCCGAAATCCTGTTCGCTTGCGAAGTGTCGGGGAATCTAGCACGGCGAACCGTGACTTTTCGCACGCCCGCCGGCCGTCAATGCTGGCAGTGCGGGCACCAATACGTGGCGCGTTGCTGGTCGTGGCGCATCGCCACCGGTTCGCCGCAGACTCGGCAAGGCTGGCCGGCCCGTCCGTAGACGAAGCAGTCGAGCTGGAAATAGCCGCCCTGCCCGTCGCTGCCCACGAAATCGCGAAGCGTGCTGCCGCCGCGCTCGATCGCGTCGGCAAGCGTGTCGCGAATCGCCTGCGCCAACCGCTCGCAGCGCTCACGACCGATGCGCCGCGCTGGCGTGGCCGGGCGGATTCCGGCCCGGAAAAGGCTCTCCGACGCGTAGATGTTGCCGACGCCGACGACGACACTGCCAGCCAGCAGCAGTTGCTTGATCGCCACTCGCCGGCCGCGCGTGGCGCGGTAGAGCATCGCCCCATCGAATTCGGTCGAGAATGGCTCCACCCCAAGGCCGGCCAGCAGCGGATGCGCGGCCACCGCACCGGCGGCGCCGGGATGCCACAGCACCGCGCCGAAACGCCGCGGGTCGTGGTAACGCACCAGTCGCTCGCCGAAATCGATGTCGACATGGTCGTGCTTCTGCGGCGGCGCGGCGTGCTCGAGCACTCGCAGGCTGCCCGACATGCCCAGGTGTACGATCAGCGTGCCGTCGCCAAAGCGCAGCAACAGGTATTTCCCTCGCCGCTCGACGGCGTCGAGCCGGCGCCCGACCAACACGGCCTGCAGCGATTCCGGAACGGGCCACCGAAGCCGCGGCTCGCGCACCTCGACTCGCCGCACGGTCGCATGCGACAACCGCGCCTGCAACCCGCGGCGCACCACTTCGACCTCGGGCAACTCGGGCATCTGGATCGGCAGTACAACGTCTCGGGTAACCTTGCCCGGCAGTTTAATTGAACCTAACATCCAACCATGAAACCCTCGGCTCCGGCGCGCTCCGGCCTCTTTTCCGACCGGCTCGCGCCGAGTCTGTTGCCACTCCTCCTCCTCGTGCTGCTCGCGCTGCTGGCGGGCTGCGCTGCGCCCGCGCCCGATCCGCGGGCCGGCGCAGAGCCTGCGGCCGGCGCGGCGGCCTCCAGTGACGCCAACGGCGACGGCGACAACGGGACGAGCGATGCTCCCCCGGCGCAAGGACCTCGCGCGGGACGGCCCGAAACCGGGTCGGTCGCCGATCGCGCCCACGGCGAGCCCGACGATGCGTTGGAGGACATTCCGGAAGTACCGCTGACCTCGCAGCTGATGTTCCAGCTGCTCGCCGCAGAGATTGCCGCCCAGCGCGGCGAACTGGGCAGCGCGGCGGCGACCTACCTCTCGATGGCCCGCCAGACGCGCGATCCGCGGCTTGCGCGGCGCGCAACCGAGCTGGCGCTTGCCGAGCGTTCACTCGAGCGGGCGATGCCGGCGGCGCAGCTCTGGCACGAGCTCTCGCCCGGTTCGGCAATGGCCGCGCAGACCATCGAGACACTGTGGCTCAGCGCCGGCCAGCTCGCCGATGCCGAGCCGCTGCTGCGCAGCCGGCTCGAGCGCGCGCGCGCCTCCGGCACGCTGGCCGACGTATACCCGCAGATCCAGCGCGGGCTCGCGCGCGCTCCCGACAAGGCCGAGGCCCTTGCCACGCTCGAACGGCTGGCCGCTCCCGACCTGCAGGTGGCCCAGGCCCGCCTGGCGCTGGCGGCGCTGGCTTCGGCGGCCGACGATGCCGAGCGCGCCGCCGCCGAAGCCGAAGCAGCGTTCGCGCTCGCCCCCGACGACGAAGCGGTCGCAGTGGCGGCCGCGCAACACATCGCGCAGAGCACGCGCGGCCCCGATGCTGCGATCGCCCTGCTGCGGGGCTTCCTGGCGCGGCAGCCGAAGGCGCTCGAGGCGCGCTTCGCGCTCGCCAGACTGCTGGCGCTCGCAAAGCGCCCGGACGCGGCCCGCGAGCAATTCGAGGCAGCGCTCGAGCAGGCGCCGCAGAGCCCGTCGATCCTCTACTCGCTGGCCCAGCTGGCCTGGCAGACGAAACAGCCGAAGCTGGCCGAAGAGTATCTGCAGCGCTACCTCGACCTGCCGGCCAGCGTCCGGCGCGACAACAACCCCGCCTGGCTGTTCATGGGCCAGCTGGCCGAGGAAGACGGCCGCCTCGATCTCGCGATCGAGCGCTATGGCAAAGTGCAGCGTGGCGAGCAGTACCTGACGGCGCTGGCCCGGCGGGCGCTGCTGACCATGCGGCAGGGCCGGCTCGACGAAGGTCGGGCCATGCTGCAGGGCGCCGCGGTAACGACCAACCGCGAACGCGTCCAGCTGATCCAGGCCGAAGCACAGCTGCTGCGCGAGGCAGGCCGCCACGCCGAGGCCGTCGAACTGCTCGGCAAGGCGCTCGAGCGCCTGCCCGAGAACCCGGAGTTGCTGTACGACCACGCGATGGCAGCCGAGCGCGTCGACCGGCTCGACCTGATGGAGGCCAGCCTGCGCAAGCTGATCGCGCTGCGGCCCGATCATGCGCACGCCTACAACGCGCTGGGTTACACGTTCGCCGACCGGAACATCCGCCTCGCCGAGGCCCGCGAACTGATCGAGAAGGCGCTGTCGCTGCGACCCGACGATGCGCACATCCTCGACAGCCTG
>Ga0209391_10001202_pt1 | contig 13241 bp, 16 predicted proteins | sample PPLLak3March2015_FD_187246 | JGI IMG/M metagenome (GOLD analysis project Ga0209391, IMG submission 187246) | Freshwater sediment microbial communities from Prairie Pothole Lake near Jamestown, North Dakota, USA - PPLs Lake P7 Core (1) Depth... | ecosystem: Environmental > Aquatic > Freshwater >... | reverse complement strand
GGTGTAGAGGTAAAGCTTAATGGTAGTGATCTCACTGTTAAGGGCAGTAAAGGTACTTTGGCTCTTTCTCTTGCGGAAGGCATAAAGATCAGTCAGGACGAAAGTATTCTGAATTTGGCATATGAAGGCGTCCAGTTTAGCGCCATAGCTGGAACAACTCGTGCACTACTGAACAATATGGTCAAGGGTGTTAGCGAAGGGTGGGAGAAGAAGCTGGTACTCAACGGAGTAGGCTATCGCGCCAAGGTTACAGATAACGTAGTCAACCTGACAGTGGGCCTCTCCCATCCGGTCGATTACAAGCTGCCAAAAGGTGTCTCCGCAGAAAGTCCCAGTCCAACAGAAGTAATATTGAAGGGTATAGACAAGCATGCCGTTGGACAGGCTGCTGCAGAGCTTCGCAGTTTCCGTCCACCGGAGCCGTATAAAGGCAAGGGTATTCGCTACTCCGATGAGATTGTCCATCGTAAAGAAGCCAAGAAAAAGTAGGTATTTGAGATGAGTGCAAAGAATGAATCAAGGTTACGTCGCGCGCGTCGTGCTCGTGCCCGAATACGTGATCTAGGTATGAATCGACTGAGTGTACATCGTACGCCTCGGCATATTTATGCTCAGATTATTGCGCCTGCTGGGGATAAGGTGCTCGCTAGCGCCTCTACTCTGGATTCTGATTTGCGCAACGGAGCTACCGGTAATATCGCTGCTGCGGCAGAGGTCGGCAAATTGGTGGCCAGGCGGGCTATGGAAGCAGGCGTAGCGAAAGTAGCTTTTGATCGCGGCGGATATAAGTATCACGGACGTGTTAAAGCGTTAGCTGATGCCGCTCGTGAAACTGGACTGGAATTCTAGGGTATTCATATGGCATTTAACGAGCAGAAAAAGCAGCAAACTGAAGGTGATCTCCTAGAGAAACTGGTACAGGTCAATCGTGTGGCCAAGGTAGTCAAGGGCGGTCGTATCTTTAGTTTCACAGCCCTGACAGTTGTTGGTGATGGAAAAGGTAAAGTTGGCTTTGGTCGCGGTAAGGCGCGTGAAGTGCCAGTTGCTATCCAGAAGGCAATGGAAGCGGCACGTCGCAACATGATTCATGTTCGGTTGAATAACGGTACCCTCCAGTATCCAATAAAAGCTGCGCACGGTGCATCCAAGGTGTATATGCGACCGGCTTCGGAAGGCACTGGTGTCATCGCCGGAGGTGCGATGCGGGCGGTACTTGAAATTGCCGGCGTACATAACGTGCTGGCCAAATGTTATGGCTCGACCAATCCGGTCAACGTCGTAAGGGCAACTTTCAATGGTCTTCGCAATATGTCCTCACCTGAGGATGTCGCAGCCAAGCGTGGCAAGACCGTTGAAGAAATTCTGAATTAACTATTAGGTTGGCTATCATGGCTAAAGCATCGATAAGGGTAACGCAGGTCAAGAGCACCTTTGGACGATTGAAGAATCACAGGGCGTGTGTAGCGGGGCTGGGATTGCGCCGAATTGGTCACACGGTTGAGGTTGAGGATACACCCTCAGTTCGAGGCATGATCAACCGGGTGCACTACCTGGTAAGGGTGGAGGAGTAAATTATGTCGGATGTAATGCGACTGAATAGCCTGAGTCCCGCACCAGGCGCTAAGAAGAACGCCAAGCGCGTAGGTCGTGGTATTGGCAGTGGTACAGGAAAGACAGCCGGGCGTGGCCATAAAGGGCAAAAGGCTCGCTCAGGTGGCAAGGTGAGGCCAGGTTTTGAAGGCGGTCAGATGCCGCTGCAGAAGCGCTTGCCAAAGTATGGTTTTACATCACGTATCAGTCGTACCACGGCACAGATTCGGCTGAGTGAATTAAATGCGGTTGAGGGCGATATAGTTGATCTGGCGGCACTCAAGGGCGCTGATCTGGTGAAGGATAATGTGGTCCGAGCGCGTGTTTTTCTGTCCGGCGAACTGAATAAAGCAGTCACCATCAAAGGCCTCGTCGTTACCAAAGGGGCACGCGAAGCCATTGAGAAGTCTGGCGGAAAAGTAGAGGAATAAATGGCAACAGGTCAGCTGCCCTCAGTCAACAAGGCGGGTCTTGGCGAGCTTTTTTCTCGCTTGCGCTTTGTGTTGCTTGCTATTCTGGTCTACAGGATAGGGACTCATATACCAGTACCGGGAATCGACCCCAAACAGCTGGAGGCCCTCTTTAGTCAGAACCAGGGAACCATTCTTGGATTGGCAAATATGTTTTCGGGTGGCGCTTTGGAGAGGATGAGCATTCTGGCGCTGGGAATCATGCCCTACATTTCTGCGTCCATTATTATGCAATTGATGTCAGCAGTGACACCGCAGCTTGAACAGTTGAAGAAGGAAGGCGAGTCCGGGCGTCGTAAAATCAGCCAGTATACGCGCTACCTCACAGTAGTGCTGGCCATTGTCCAGGCCGTAGGTATGACTGTGGGTATGGCGAATCAGGGTATGTCCTATGACTCGTCGCTGCTGTTTTACGTGACCGCTGTTACTTCTCTGGTCACTGGCGCTGTGTTTATGATGTGGCTGGGTGAGCAGATTACAGAGAAGGGTGTTGGTAACGGGATATCGTTGTTGATTTTTGCCGGAATTGTGGCTGGTCTGCCCGCTGCCATAGGTCAATCGCTGGAGCAGGCGCGTCAGGGGGAACTGAATATCCTGGTGCTGTTATTTATCCTTACTTTGGCAATCGCGGTGATTTATATGATCGTGTTTATCGAGCGCGGTCAGCGGCGTATTACGGTTAACTACGCCAAAAGGCAGCAGGGAAGGAAGATGTATCAGGCGCAGAGCTCGCATCTGCCGCTGAAAGTAAATATGTCCGGTGTGATACCCGCCATTTTTGCCAGTAGTATTCTGCTGTTCCCGGCGTCTATCGCCCAGTGGTTCGGCTCCAGTGGCTCTGCGGATTGGTTGCAGGACCTGGCAGTGGCAATTGGCCCCGGACAACCTTTGAATATTCTGTTGTTCACGGTATTTGTAGTTTTTTTCTGCTTTTTCTATACAGCTTTGATGTTTAATCCGGTAGAGGTGGCTGACAACCTGAAGCGCTCCGGGGCCTTTGTGCCTGGGATCAGGCCAGGGGAAAAAACTGCTGATTATATCGATGGGGTATTGACCCGGTTGACTGTGTTTGGTGCGGCCTATATTGCACTCGTATGTTTGATGCCGCAGTTTCTGGTCGTCATGTGGAATGTGCCCTTCTATCTGGGTGGTACTTCGTTGCTGATTGTGGTGGTAGTGGTAATGGACTTTATGGCACAGGTGCAAAGTCATCTGATGTCACACCAGTATGACTCAGTGATGAAAAAGGCCAATTTGAAGAATTATGGTGGAGCCGGGCGCGTTCGATAGTCGCGCCCGGATTGTCCCAAGTAGGGAGTAGTTGTAATGAAGGTACGTGCATCAGTAAAGAAAATTTGCAGGAACTGCAAGGTGGTCCGTCGCAAGGGTGTAGTCCGTGTGATCTGTAATACTGATCCACGACACAAGCAGCGCCAAGGTTAAGTCTAACCAGTACGGGTTGATTTTTATTAGCGATATCGCTAGACTGCTGCGCCTTTTGTGCGCGCCTTGGGGTGTGGTAACGACAAACGTCGGGACTGGGTCAGGGTTCAGCACACAGCAACGACAAATGATTGGAGAGAGTTGAATGGCTCGCATTGCCGGCGTCAACATACCAGATAACAAGCATGCCGTTATCTCATTAACATATATTTATGGTGTAGGCCGCAGTCAGGCAAGGCGTCTCTGTGCTGACACTGGTGTTGCTGAAAACACCAAGATTGGCGAGTTGAATGAGCAGGAAATGGATGCTCTTCGCGCCAAAGTAGGTGACATGGTGGTGGAGGGCGATTTACGTCGAGAACTCTCCATGAACATCAAGCGACTAATGGACCTCGGTTGCAATCGCGGCCTGCGGCACCGTAGGGGCCTTCCTTTGCGAGGGCAGCGAACCAAGACAAATGCCCGTACCCGTAAGGGTCCGCGCAAGCCGATTCGTAAGTAAGCACTGTTTGCCGCGAATCCTTTTTAGTGTAGCTGCACCTTAGTGCAGTGTTGATATTAATACAGGAAATAAAGTATGGCTAAGCCAAGTGCGAAGAGCACTCGAAAGAAAATTACCAAGACTGTTATTGATGGGATCGCACATATTCATGCCTCTTTCAATAACACCATCATCACGATTACAGATCGTCAGGGCAATACTCTGAGTTGGGCCACCTCTGGCGGTTCTGGCTTTCGCGGTTCGAGGAAGAGTACACCTTTCGCAGCGCAGGTCGCAGCAGAGAAGGCGGGCGAGGCAGCAAAGGAATATGGTCTCAAGAATCTTGATGTGCAGGTCAAAGGTCCTGGACCTGGGCGAGAGTCGGCTGTTCGGGCATTGAACTCCTGTGGTTACAAGATCAGTAACATTACAGATGTCACGCCCATCCCACACAACGGCTGCCGTCCACCCAAGAAACGTCGCGTATAACGCTTACAGGATAGAATTGACATGGCTCGATATATTGGACCCAAGTGCAAACTTTCCCGACGAGAAGGAACTGATTTGTTCCTGAAAAGCGGGGTGCGTGCATTGGAAAGCAAATGTAAGGTAGAAACTATCCCTGGTCAGCATGGGGCCCGTCGTGGTCGCCTGTCGGATTATGGTGTGCAGTTGCGAGAAAAGCAAAAGGTTCGTCGTATCTACGGTGTGCTGGAGAAACAGTTCCGCAATTATTACAAAGAGGCAGCCCGACTCAAGGGTGCAACGGGTGAAAATCTGCTGCAGCTTCTGGAAAGTCGGCTGGATAATGTAGTGTACCGTATGGGTTTTGGCTCTACTCGAGCAGAATCTCGCCAACTGGTTTCCCACAAGTCCATTATGGTAAACGGTGCTGTTGTTAATATCCCCTCTTACCAGGTAAAGGCAGGTGATATCGTTGCCCTGCGTGAGAAGGCCAAGAAGCAGCTGCGAGTGCAGTCTGCCCTGGCGCTGGCATCCCATCGTGGGGATGCGGAGTGGATCGAAGTCAATAGTGAGAAGCTGGAAGGAATATTCAAAACAATGCCTGATCGTCAGGACCTTTCTTCTGAGATCAACGAAAACCTTATCGTCGAGCTTTACTCTAAGTAATCCACTGACGGACCAACCTAAAAGACAGGTGCCCCAATGCAGAGTGCAGTGAACGAATTTTTAACTCCCCGCGTGATTAATGTTGACGAGAAAAACAGCACGCGCTCCCAGGTGACTCTGGAACCTCTGGAGCGCGGCTTTGGCCACACGTTGGGCAATGCTTTGCGTCGTATTTTACTGTCGTCCATGCCCGGTAGTGCTATTACCGAGGTGGAAATTGACGGTGTACTTCACGAGTACAGTGCGATCGAAGGCGTTCAGGAAGATGTTATCGAAATTCTTTTGAACCTCAAAGGTGTAGCTTTGGTCATGAGCGGCAAAGAAGAAGCCGAGCTGACACTGAGCAAAAAAGGACCGGGTGTCGTAACTGCAGGTGATATCCAAGTGGATCACGATATAGAGATTCGCAATCCTGACCACGTCATTTGTCATCTAAACGCCGACGCAGAAATCAACATGAGACTGACCGTGGCCCTTGGTCGCGGCTACTCCCCTGCGGATTCCCGCATCAGCCCCGATGATGAAACCCGTTCTATAGGGCGTCTGCAATTAGATGCGACTTTTTCTCCAGTGTATCGCGTTTCTTATGTGGTTGAAGCGGCCCGAGTAGAGCAACGTACCGACCTGGATAAATTGGTGCTGGATTTGGAAACCAATGGAACCATCGATCCCGAGGAGGCGATTCGTCGCGCGGCGACGATTTTGCAGCAGCAGCTAGCAGTGTTTGTCGATCTGGAGAGTGAATCCGAATCTGAGTCTGTGGTGGAAGAGGATGAGGTAGATCCAATTCTATTGCGTCCGGTAGACGATCTGGAACTCACCGTCCGTTCTGCTAACTGTCTCAAAGCCGAAAATATTTACTACATCGGTGATCTGGTACAGCGTACTGAAGTTGAGTTGCTCAAGACGCCGAACCTGGGTAAGAAATCACTCACCGAAATTAAAGACGTACTGGCATCTCGCGGGTTGTCGTTGGGTATGCGCCTGGACAATTGGCCCCCCGCTAGTTTGAAAAATGATGATCGGGTTTTAAGCGGCTGATTAGTCCCGACCAATAGATAGCAGTGCTGTGATAGCACACTAGAATAGGATAGCAAAGATGCGTCATCGTCACAGTGGACGTCAATTAAATCGCAATAGTTCTCACCGCAAAGCCATGTTTCGAAACATGACTGTGTCATTGGTGGAGCATGAACTTATCCGGACGACTTTGCCCAAAGCGAAGGAGCTGCGTAGCTATGCTGAGCCGCTGATTACCTTGGCGAAAAAGGACAGCATCGCTAATCGTCGCCTTGCTTTCGACCGTACGAGAGACCGTGCGGCAGTTGGCAAGCTGTTTAATGAATTGGGTCCTCGCTACCAGGAGCGACCGGGTGGTTATATTCGCATTCTCAAGTGTGGCTATCGCACCGGAGATAAGGCACCTATGGCGTATGTCGAACTGGTTGATCGACCCCAGGTTGACGCGCTTGAGGCTGATGAGGATTGAATATTTCTGGAAACCAGAAGGATTTCAAAAAGCCGGGCATAGTCCCGGTTTTTTTTCTTCTGAATTTCCATTCTGTATCAAATTGATTGCGGCATACGTTGGTATGTCAGGCTGCGTGTTTGCCCAGCTTGCGCTTCAACATAGTGGCTAAAAAGTGACCAGTATATGAGCCTTTTATTCTGGCTACATCTTCAGGGGTACCGGTAGCGATAATCCTGCCGCCGCCACTCCCGCCTTCGGGACCAAGATCAACGATCCAGTCAGCTGTTTTGATCACGTCGAGATTGTGCTCAATGATAACCACAGTATTGCCGTGATCGCGCAGGCGGTGCAGGACCTCCAGCAACTGCTTGATGTCCTCAAAGTGTAAGCCCGTTGTGGGTTCGTCCAGTATGTACAGCGTTTTGCCGGTGTCGCGTTTGGACAACTCCCGGGACAGCTTGACCCGCTGGGCTTCCCCGCCGGACAGTGTGGTTGCGGCCTGGCCCAGGCGGATGTAGGAAAGTCCGACGTCCATCAGGGTCTGCAGTTTTCGGGCGATGGAGGGTACCGGCTCAAAAAACGTCAGTGCGTCCTCGACAGTCATTTCCAGCACCTCGTGTATATTCTTGCCCTTGTAGCGTACCTCCAGGGTCTCACGGTTATAGCGCCGTCCCTTGCAGATATCACACGGCACATAGATATCTGGCAGGAAGTGCATTTCCACTTTGGTGACACCGTCTCCCTGGCATGCCTCGCAGCGGCCGCCCTTCACATTGAAACTGAATCTACCTGGCTTGTACCCTCTGGAGCGCGCCTCCTGCGTTCCCGAAAAAAGTTCTCGTACTGGGGTAAAAATGCCGGTATATGTCGCCGGATTGGACCGGGGAGTCCTGCCGATCGGGCTTTGGTCGATGTCTATGCATTTGTCGATCTGCTCCATGCCCGTTATCGACTCAAATGGCGCCGGCGTGAGCGTGGTTGCACCATTAAGTTCCGTGGCGGCGATCGGATAGAGCGTGCTGTTGATCAGAGACGATTTACCCGAGCCGGACACCCCGGTGATGCAGGTAAGTAGCCCGAGCGGAAGTTCCAGTGTGACTGACTGCAGATTATTACCCGTCGCTCCTTTTAGTGTAAGTAAACGCTTCGCATCGCGAGGCACCCGTCGCTGCGGTATGGTGATTTCCCTGGCTCCCGAAAGATAAGCGCCTGTGATAGAACGCTCGCAGTTGAGGATGTCCTGCAGCGTGCCGGATGCCACTACCTGACCACCGTGTATACCGGCACCGGGTCCGATGTCAATAATATGGTCGGCACGGCGTATTGCGTCCTCGTCGTGCTCCACTACCAGCACCGAGTTACCCATGTCTCGCAGATGGGTGAGTGTGGCCAGCAACCGTTCATTATCACGCTGGTGTAGTCCTATAGAGGGTTCGTCAAGGATATACATGACACCTACCAGTCCTGCACCAATCTGGGATGCCAAGCGAATACGCTGCGCCTCGCCGCCCGATAGGGTCTCGGCACTGCGGTTCAAAGTCAGATAATTCAGGCCCACATCGACCAAAAAGCGGTAGCGAGCGCGCAGTTCTTTCAGAATCTTATCGGCAATTTCGCCGCGGCGACCTTCCAGTTTTAACTGTCCAAAGTAGAGTTCTGCCTCGCCAACGGGCATGGCCGTAATGCTGGGAAGGTCGTGGCCATCTACGAAAACGTGCCGGGCATCGCGTCGCAACCGGGTGCCGTGACAATCAGGGCAGGGCTGCGAGGCCAAAAATTTGGCCAGCTCCTCTCGCACCGATTGCGACTCAGTTTCTCGATAACGCCGTTCCATATTGGGAAGGATGCCTTCAAAAGGGTGTGTGCGTTTGAAAATATCGCCCCGGTCGTTGATGTAAGAGAAGGCGATTTCCTGTTTGCCGCTGCCATGCAGCACGATTTGCTGGTGTTTTCTGCTCAACTTGCAGAACGGTGTATCGATATCGAATCCACAGTGTTCAGCGAGCGATTTCAGCATGTGGAAGTAGTACACGTTGCGCCGGTCCCAGCCGCGTATGGCGCCTTCCGCCAGGCTCGCTTCGGGGAACAATATCAGGCGTTCCTCGTCAAAATATTGTTTCACACCCAGGCCATCGCAGCCGCTGCAAGCGCCTGCCGGGTTATTAAAGGAAAACAGGCGCGGTTCCAATTCGTCGATGCTGTGGCCACACTCTGGGCAGGCGAAGCGTGCGGAAAAACTGATGTCCTTGTCGCTGCTCTCCATATAACTGATTGTCGCCAGTCCATCAGTCAGCCCCAGGGCGGTCTCAAACGATTCTGCCAGACGGGTAGCCAGGTCCTGTCGTACCTTGAAACGGTCCACCACCACTTCGATACGATGCTTCTTTTTTTTATCCAGGACCGGCGCATCGTCAAGATCAGTAACGATCCCGTTAATGCGGGCGCGGACGAAGCCGCCGCTCCGCAGTTCCTCTAGCACGTGCAGATGTTCGCCTTTGCGCTCGCGCACTACAGGCGCCAGCAGCATGAGTTTGGTCTCCTGCGGTAGCGCCAAAACCGCATCCACCATCTGGCTTATGGTTTGGGCCTGGAGGGGAGTACCGTGGTCAGGGCAGCGTGGTTCTCCTACCCGGGCGTACAACAGACGCAGGTAATCATAAATCTCGGTGATAGTACCGACAGTGGAGCGAGGGTTATGGGAGGTCGATTTCTGCTCTATGGAGATGGCCGGTGACAGCCCCTCGATATGGTCCATATCCGGTTTTTCCATGATGGAAAGAAACTGGCGCGCGTAAGTGGACAGGGATTCCACATAGCGGCGCTGTCCCTCGGCGTAGAGGGTATCGAAGGCCAGGGATGACTTGCCGGAGCCTGACAGGCCGGTGATGACGACCAGCTTGTCCCGGGGAATATTGAGGTCGATGTTTTTGAGGTTGTGGGTCCGCGCCCCGCGTACTTGAATGGTGTCCATAAAACCTCTGGTGCTGCTCAGAAACCGAAACCAGGCAGTATAGGCCCTGAGCCGTATGTGAGGCAAAACCTGTCCTATATTTCGGCGGATGAAAGTCCAAGGATGTCCCCCAACACGTGAAACTGTTAGTATTTCGCGCTGTTTTTCTGTCTGATTCCCCGGTGAAGCACTCAAGTGATAACTGCAAATCCCATGACAGGGCAGGAGCGGCGCACTGTAGCGTCTTTGGCGCTGCTGTACTGTTTCCGCATGCTTGGCCTCTTCATGGTACTGCCGTTGCTCGCTCTCTATGCGGCGGACCTGCCGGATGCAACCCCGACCCTTATCGGGCTGGCTATGGGTATGTATGGTTTGGCCAATGCCCTGCTGCAAATACCCTTCGGCTGGCTGTCTGATAAGGTGGGGCGCAAGCCCGTCATCATCGCGGGACTGGTGATATTTGCCTTGGGTAGCATCATCGCCGGTATGGCTGACAGTGTGATGGGTATTATTGTGGGTCGCACGCTGCAGGGTGCCGGTGCGATCTCCAGTACCCTTATGGCCTTGGTGGCGGATCTGACCCGAGAGGAGCAGCGCACGAAAGCCATGGCGATCGTAGGGATGAGTATCGGCCTGTCTTTTGCTGTGGCGCTTGTCCTCGGACCGGTGATGGCAGCGCTGGGGGGCTTGCCGACGGTGTTCTGGTTTACTGCGGCGCTCGCAGGTTCGGGTATTGTCATTCTGATCCTGCTGGTGCCGCCACCTCCACGGCTTGTGGGTGTCGATCACGCCGGGGTGAAGGTCAGCGTGTGGTCGATGCGGCGCGGCCTTGGGGATACCGCACTGGTGCGTCTCAATTTCGGCGTCTTCGTTCTGCACTTCATTCTCGTGGCTTTATTTTTGGTGGTTCCCGGCATAATTGAGAACGCCCTGGGCGTTGACCGGGAACAACACTGGATGGTGTATCTGCCAGTGCTACTGTTGTCGCTGGCCGGCATGGTGCCGTTGATGATCCTGGCGGAGCGAGGCGGGCGGCTGCGCCAGATGTTTCTGCTGGCTATTGCTTTGATCTTCGTGGCAATGGCCACACTGGATTACGCTACCGCAACCCCGGTGTTATATGGTGCTCTGTGGTTGTTCTTTGTGGGTTTCAATTATCTGGAGGCGACGCTCCCCTCGCTGTTGAGCAAAACGGTATCTGCAGGTAGCAAGGGGGCTGCAATGGGTGTTTACTCCACCTGTCAGTTTACGGGTGCATTTGTTGGTGGCGCTGGTGGTGGTTGGCTGTTGGATCACGTTGGCGAGGGTATGCTGAGCGGCGTGTGCCTCGCACTGGTCGCCCTCTGGTGGTTGGCGGTGTTGCGGCTGCCCAGGTCAGCCGGGGTTGAGAATATTACCCCCAGCCCCTTACCAGGAGCCTAAACTCTAAGCTCCGTAAGCTTTATGCGGCTTGATCAAGTGCCGCTGTCGTCTGAATTGGTGGACTTTGGACGGCGTTGCTGTCGCAATTCAAGTTTGAGGTTGTTATAGTCGGCTCCCAATCCAGTATTGATTCTGTGTAAAAGATGAGGAAAATTTATGGCCACACGGGGCGTGAACAAAGTCATCCTGGTGGGTAATCTGGGTAATGATCCGGAGACCCGTTTTTTCCCTGATGGTGGCGCGGTAACTAATGCCAGTATTGCTACAAGTGAGAGTTGGAAGGATAAGCAAACAGGTCAAATGCAGGAGCGCACAGAGTGGCACCGGGTGGTTTTTCGGGATCGAGGAAATTTCAGGCTGGGCCAGATTGCTGGAGAGTATTTGAAAAAAGGCTCCAAGGTTTACGTTGAGGGTTCCCTGCATACCCGCAAATGGCAGGATAAAGACGGCCAGGATCGTTACATAACAGAAATTGTGGCCAATGAAATGCAGATGCTGGATTCTCGAGGTGCCGGCCAGGGTGGCGGTTCTTCAGAGCCCGGCGACTTCGCCCCAAGCGCCCCACGTTCTGCTTCTGCCAAACAACCGGTTGATACCGGCGCTACGCCGGTCGGCGATTATGGCAGCTTCGATGACGATATCCCTTTCTAGCTGGGTTAGCTTCAAATGACAGGTCAGTAGGATTCGGTGGGTGGAACATCTACGGTGCGTGTACTCATACTGGGATCCGATACGCCTTTAGGCATGGCGTTGATCCATCGGCAAGCGCTTTTGGGACGCCATGAAATAGTGCCCATGAGTCGCTCGGCGTGCCGTTGGAAAAGTGAGCGACAGGCGAAAAAAAGTGTAGTGAGGGCCCAAAGCGATATCGTGGTGGATGTTCGCATCGAAGCCGCAGGCGATGGCGGCTTGCAGATTCAGGAACTGGACCTGCAGCGCTGTCATTGGGTGGCAAAAGCCTGCCAACGGACCGATACCACGTATCTTTATGTCTCCAGTTCACGCGTGTTCTCAGGTCAATTGGATCGTTCCTACGTGGAGCAGGATGCGCCGGATAACGAAGAAGCCGTGGGCCTGCTGCTGGCTCGTGCCGAACATGTGGTAGCTGATGCCTGTGTACGCCACCTGATACTGCGGCTTGGTCCGATCTTTTCCTATGAGGGAACAAATCTCATCACCCAGATGCTGGGTCCTTTGCGCGAGGGAGATAGTCTGATTCTGGATAACAACCTGCGCGGTTGCCCGGTGGCCGCTGACGATGGGGCGCGGGTAATACTCGCCCTGTTGGACCAACTTGGTACCGGCTTGGAGCCTTGGGGCATCTACCATTATGGTAGTTCCGATACTGCCACCTATTATGAGTTTGCCGAGGCGCTGCTGGCTTCCGCCTCCCAGTTCTTTGAGTTCAGTTCCTCCGCGGTGCAACTGGAACGCGAACCTGAGGGTCTGAAGCCGCTGAACCGGACACTGAACTGCAGCAAGATTCGCAATACCTTTGCCATCAGGCAGGTTCCCTGGCGCAGTGCGATCGGTGATTTGGTGAGACGCTATTACGAACAGCAGTAGGGAGAAAACCCATGCCTAAAGCGACCAATGGCAGCTCTGAGCGGTTATCTATAGCGGTACTGACGGTGTCAGATACCCGCACGGGGGAGAATGATACCTCCGGAGACTATCTGGTTCAGGCTTTGGAGGCGGCTGGACATCAAACGTGTGGCAGGGCGATAGTCCGCGACGATATTTACCAGATACGCGCCATATTGTCGGCCTGGATTGCGGATGCGAATACTCATGCAGTACTCATCACCGGCGGTACGGGGTTTTCCGGACGCGACTCTACCCCCGAGGCAGTGCGCCCCCTCTTCGACAAGGACATTGAAGGTTTCGGTGAGGTGTTCCGGGCCCTATCCTATGCCGAAATCGGCTCATCCACCGTGCAGTCACGCGCCCTGGCGGGTTTCGCCAACGATACTGTAATATTTTGTATGCCGGGTTCCACCGGCGCCTGCAAGACGGCTTGGAACGGGCTTATCCGCGAGCAGTTGGACAGCAGTCATCGCCCCTGCAATTTTGTCGGGGTGCTCAGGGTTCGGGAACAGGGCCATTGAGCAGCATGCTGTCGGTTGCAGAGGCGCTGGCGCGGGTTTGCTGTGCTGCCCGACCCATAGAAGAGTGCATTGGCATACCTCTCCTGGATGCTCTGGGTCATGTACTCGCGGCGGACGTCACATCTTCCATCAATGTCCCCCCGGCGGACAATAGCGCCATGGACGGCTATGCCCT
>Ga0209391_10001201_pt1 | contig 13251 bp, 10 predicted proteins | sample PPLLak3March2015_FD_187246 | JGI IMG/M metagenome (GOLD analysis project Ga0209391, IMG submission 187246) | Freshwater sediment microbial communities from Prairie Pothole Lake near Jamestown, North Dakota, USA - PPLs Lake P7 Core (1) Depth... | ecosystem: Environmental > Aquatic > Freshwater >... | reverse complement strand
GCAGCTGTTGGGAGAATATTAGAAAGCGACTCAATAGCCTGCGATTATTACCAATGGGCAAATACAAACAGGACAGTTGGAAATGGTTTTCTTGTGGTGGGTGGAGTCTCATTACTTATTGGAAGTATAATAGCGGTTGGGCTGGCCAATGAAAACCACGAGCCAAAGAGGGTTTTTGCCGGTGTCTGGATTGGTCTTCCTTTGATGGCTATTTCAATACCTCTTCACCTGACTGCAAAAAGAAATATGATAAGGGCAATTGGCGTTTACAATCAAAATCTGTCGAAAACTGCTTTCATAAAGATTAAGGCAGAACTTGGGATGACTTCTACCGGACCAGGTGTAGTCGTGCATTTTTAAAAGGAACCTGTAATTTTGCCTAATTCCCCTGCCCTCCCGCCAAGCCGGGACAAGCTCATCAAAGGGGGAACTTGAAACTTTGAACCTGAAACCTTGAACCTTTTCGTGGAGCATACCGGATTCGAACCGGTGGCCTCTGCAGTGCGATTGCAGCGCTCTACCAACTGAGCTAATACCCCTTTTGGAAGTCAAAATTACAAATATCACAGTTATGATATTCTAAAATGAAAAATAAACCTCCTGATCAGAATTTGGAATAAGGAATACAAATGTTGCGAAATGATTTGAGCCAACAAAGCAGGATCATTCTTTTTAAGCCATTAGATTTCTGCAAACAAAAATTAATTTCAAGTGTTAACTTAACATTATTTATAGCTTAAAACATTTTAATTGATGCATCAAATTTTATTTTTGTAATGTCCTATTCAATAACAAGCACGTAATAATACCTTATCAGTATGAAAATCAAAACATGGTTCATTCTGCCAATACTTATGGCAGGTACTTTCAGTGTTACAGCCCAGCAAATAAAGGGTCCGCAATCACCAACACTCATTTCGAAGGCCGAAAACATGATAGAAATCCCATCCATTGCTTCGCAATTGGCATCCGGGCAGTTTGTTCAGGCAGTAGAACTCTTTACCGAAGTTAACCCAAAACACGGTGACGGCAATAAGGCTGTTCCCGGAAAAGGTTTACCAAAAGGCAAGGATCCGCTCTGGGAACAACAATCGAAGACCGGCAAAATACAAGGCAAGGAACCCATTCTTACATTCGTGGCAGCCAGTTCAGGCGTAACACCCACCGATCCTACGGGAGCCGTCGGGCCAAATCATTTCCTCAATTCCTGGAATTCATCTTTCAGGATTTGGGACAAAACCGGAAATCCTTTGACACCGGCTGCATCATTGGCTACGATTTTTCCAGGTCAAACTATGGGCGATCCGATCGTGATGTATGATCCTTTTGCTGACAGATTCATAGTGACTGAGTTTTATTTCAACGGCTTTTTAGTTGCCATTTCGCAAGGGCCCGACCCTGTGAACGATGGCTGGTTTACTTATCAATTTCCCACCAATTCCTTTCCTGATTACCCAAAATTTTCCCTTTGGTCGGATGGCTATTACATCACTGCCAATAAAGACTCAGGTAGTGCAGGCTCAGTCAATGTTGTATTTGCTATTGAGCGTGACAAAATGCTGACCGGTGATCCCGATGTTCAGATAATCGGATTTCCGCTACCCACCATTCAAACGAGCGGCTTTTACAGCCCGCTTGGATTCAATGTGAGTGGTGGTGAAATGCCCCCTCCGGGAAATGCTCCTATTGTATATATGCAGGATGATGAATGGTCCGGAGTTTCTTTTGACCATTTGAAAATATGGAGCATCAATGTAGATTGGGACACACCCGGAAGTTCTACTATTTCCAATCCGCAAATTCTCAATACACAGCCTTTTGATGGTTTGTTCGATGGCGGATCGTTTTCCAATCTGCCCCAGCCATCCGGGCCCGATATCGATGCATTGCAGGCTACTATTATGTACATGGCACAATACCACAGGTATGCAGGTCATAACTCGGTTGTATTTAATTTCGTTGTAGACCTGGATGGTGGTGATGACCATTCGGGAATACGATGGTATGAACTACGGCAAAACGACGATGGCGATCCCTGGGAAATATACCAGGAAGGAACATATGCCCAACCCGATGGCCACAGCGCTTTTTCGGGAACTATGTGTTTGGATGCCAATGGAAATATTGCTCTGGCTTATACGGTTGTCAGCAATTCACAAGTTCCTTCGCTAAGATATACAGGCCGCTTTTCGACTGATCCGTTGAATGTAATGACCATCCTGGAAGAAAGTTTTGCTGAAGGAACACAATCGGATCCAGCCTCCCGGTATGGCGATTATTCACAAATGACCATCGACCCCCTTGATGATAAAACTTTTTGGTCGATTGGCGAATATTTTACAGGCGGATCAAGGAAAGACCTTGTCGGTGTGTTTAAAATAGCCCCCGACCTGTCCAATGATGTTGGGATCATCAGCGTTGATTCACCTGCAAATGGTATCCTGACAAATGCTGAACCTGTAACAATTACTATCAGGAATTTTGGTGTTATTGATCAAATTAATATCCCGGTCAGTTTTCAGATTGACGGAGGAAACGTGGTTAATGAAATTTTTACCGGTTCAGTAGCCAGCAACACCAACGTACAATATACCTTTAACGCCACAGGTGATTTTTCTGTTCCGGGAGCAACTTATCAAATCCTTGCCCGCACTAATTTAGGCAGTGATCAGAATCTTGAAAACGATACGGTTTCAACCTACATAACACATCTTTATGGTGATGATATTGGTGTAATTGATATCACTTCACCGGTATCGGGCACTTACTTAACCAATGAAACTGTGACTGTAAACATTGAAAATTTTGGCGCTTACAACCAGACTAATTTTGATATTTCCTATATCCTGGACGGTGGCACACCTGTAACAGAAACAGTTGCCGGCCCCATAATCAGCGAGTCGTCACTGGAGTATTCATTTACCAATCAGGTTGACCTGTCGGTTATTGGCTATCATGAACTGGTAGTCACCACTTCTCTTCCGGGAGATGCCAATACCACAAACGATGCTGATACCGCAACCATTATCAACAGCCTGTGTCAGCCGGATCTTATGTGCACCCAGGGTGTCGGGATTTTCGATTTCCAGTTGGGAACGATCGGTAACAATACCGGATGCGACCCGAACGGCTATGGTAATTATACCAACCAGTCGACTGATTTAGGGCAGGGATCGACAAACGACCTGACTATCACCACCGGTTATGGAAGCGTTTATGTGAAAGTGTGGATCGATTTTAATGATAACTTTAATTTTGAACCAGACGAAATTGTTGTAAACGATTATGTCATTGCTGCCGGTATGGGCACCGGTACCTATACTGAAACCATGCCGTTTGGAATTCCGGATATTGCCGGTTTGGGTGAACATATGCTTCGGGCAAAAGTTAACTACAATGCCAGTGTGCCTTCCGATCCCTGTGAAGCTACGTTGTTCGGTGAGACCGAAGATTACATTGTGAATATAGTTGTTGGAACCGGAGTCGGACTTCACAACAACGAGCCCAACGATTTAATCCTTGTTAATAAAGGGAATAATCAGTTTGTAGCTTTGTTCGCAACAGTTACTATGACGGAAACACTTTTCGTCTCGGTTGTGAACCTCCAGGGGCAAACTGTTATCTTCAACCGGGTACCAAATATCGGAGGCAAATATGAGTATGAATTTGACATGTCGTATGCTCCTTCCGGAATCTACCTCCTGCGCTTAGGATCGGAAAACTTTGGTAAAGTTGAAAGGTTTGTAGTGCAGTAGGATTCTATTATTTTATTCATCTTGTAAAAGCATCAAATTTCTTTACAAAGCAAAGGTCATTTGTAAAGAAAAATGAATTTTCTTATCAAAACATGGGAATCAGATATAAATTTTTCTAAAATCTTTACAATTAAATTTAGGTTATTGGTTGTAAGTTTTCCAAAGGATTAAGAATAAATGATTAATGAATGACCTATATTAACTGGCCAAGTTTATTAGCGGCAGTGATAAAACCAACCATATAGAATATTCAGAATGCAATTATAACCTTCTTCTACCTCCCCATCGCCAGCCACATGCCACCAAAGTAAGGGATGAGCCATACCAACCAGACAACCAGGCTGTAGCGGTGGAATTTTTTATGAAGGTCTTCACTGCCTTTTCTGATCACATACGTTGCCCAGATAGCATGAGCAAGCATCAGCCAGAGGGCAATTTGTCCGGTGAGGGTATGCGGATCGAGGATGCTGAAAGGTTTGGTAGAAATGAAATGCATGTGCAAGGTGCCCAGCACATCAAAGGTAAATCCCGTCCAAAACATGACCACATGCCAGGGCTTAAGGTACCTTGCAATCCTTTCGGACCAGATGCCCAAGGAATAGAACACCAGCGCCAGGGTGATAAATATGGAAGAAAGTATGACCATTATTAAAAGGATTAAATACCAAAATCAAAATTCCAAATTCCAAACTTCCTCAAATGATGCGTATGGCAAACCATTCAGCAATCAAAAAATCCAACAAGTCAGCAATTCAACAATTCATCAATTTATCAATCCCTCCTCCCTACACCGGATCCACATCAATAATCACCCTGACAGCTTTGAAGCTGGCTTCGCCTTTAAACCGGTTGATGGTTTCCAGGATTTCATGCTTTTGATTTTTCATGCTTTCGCTCTTCTCCAGCTTGACCATGATATTCTTGATGTACAGGTTTTTGATCTTTGATATCATGGGATATTCAGGTCCCAATACCCGGTTCTGGAGCTTTTCGCGAAGCATAACAGCAAAATCCCGTGCAGCATCATTTAGTATTCTGGCATCCTTGTGCCTCAGGCTGAGGTTGATGAGCCTGTAAAAAGGCGGGTACTTGAAGTTCCTTCGCTCCAGAATCTGGCTCTGGTACATCGAAAGGTAATTGTGCTCCGTTACATCCCTGATGACTGAATGATAAGGATTGTACGTTTGAATAATGACCTTTCCCTGCTTGTTTTTCCTGCCCGCCCTGCCGCTCACCTGCGCCATCAACTGGTAACTCCTTTCATATGCTCTGAAATCCGGAAAGCTGATCATGTTGTCTGCATTCAAAATACCGACCACACTCACATTGTCGAAGTCGAGTCCTTTTGTTACCATCTGCGTCCCGACAAGGATGTCAATCCTTCGTTCTTCAAAATCGGTGATGATGTTTTGATAGGCATGTTTGGAACGCGTGGTATCGAGGTCCATCCGCCTGATGCGGATATCCGGGTAAAGGATCGCCAGTTCGTCTTCTACTTTTTCCGTCCCGAAACCTTTCATTTGAAGGTGGGCGCTTCCGCAGGCATCGCATCGTTCCGGGACCCTTCGCGAATAGCCACAATAATGACATTTGAGCTGGTTGTTGTGCTTATGATAGATAAGGGTGACGTCGCAGTTCTTGCATTCAGGCATCCAGTTGCAGGTGTCGCATTCGAGTCGAAGCGAAAATCCCCGCCGGTTCTGAAACAGGATCACCTGTTCCTTGTTTTTAAGGGCTTCATTCACATGATCAAGCAGGAAGGAGGAGAAATGTGATTTCATGGTCTTTTGCCGGGTTTCCTTCTTCACATCGGCAACCAGTATTTCCGGCATCTGGATGTCGCCATACCGGGTATTCAGCTCCACCAGGTTATACTTTCCTGCTTTGGCATTGAAATAACTTTCGATAGAGGGAGTGGCTGACCCCAGCAAAACATTGGCTTTGTGAAGTCCGGCCAGGTAAACCGAAGCATCACGTGCGTTGTAACGAGGAGCCGGGTCGTATTGCTTATACGAATAATCGTGTTCTTCATCCACGATCACGAGGCCGAGGTTGCTGTATGGCAGGAATAAGGCAGAGCGCGGCCCGAGGATGATCTGGAATTTGATTTTCTGCGATTGATTGTCCAGGACATTGTTCCATATCTCGACCCGTTCGTTGTCATTGTATTTGGAATGGTAAACGCCTACCCTGTTTCCAAAATATTTTCTTAGCCGGTTGATGATTTGTGTCGTCAAAGCGATTTCAGGTAAAAGGTAAAGAACCTGCTTCCCGCTTTCGATGGCTTCGCTGATGAGCTTGATATAAATCTCCGTCTTACCGCTCGAAGTCACACCATGCAGGAGCGCAGTTTTATTTTCATTAAAAGCAAGGTGAATTTCGTCTAAAGCTTTTTGCTGGCCTTCGTTCAGCTCAATACTTTCCGGGGTGGACGAAAACTGAAAATCATCCAGGCGTGTGGTTGATTTTTTAAATGATTCAAAGAAACCTTTTATAATTAGCGCATTCACGGAGGCAGCAGCAGACGGGAGTTGCTTGTTAAGAGAAGCCATCCTTACCACCTTTTCATTTTCGTTTCCATAATTCGATAACTGAATATAGGCCATCAGTGCTTCTAACTGGCGATAGGCCTTTTTCTCAAGATGATCGAACAGTTCCTTTAATTTGTCCTGATCCCTGTAGGCATTCGCAAGGCGGAGATAGGTTTCAATCTTTGGAGTATATCGTTCTTGTAATGCCTCCTCGGTCAGGATTACCCCTTTTTCGATGAGGGTTTTAATGAGCGGGATCACTTTAGCCTGACCAACGATGCTTTCTACTTCCGAGACGGTAAGTTTCTTTTGAATATCAAGCGCTTCGGCTACCAGGTATTCCTGCTCGGTGAGGACATCATAATTGCCATTAAATTCCGGGTTCAGGATCAGAATGGATTCACTTGCCAGTTTGAGGGCAGAAGGAATAGCCACATTCATCACCTCACCAGGCTCGCACATATAATAACCGGCAATCCATTTCCAGAAGGTATACTGAATTTCATTCATCACCGGTTCCTTATCCAGCAATGAAAGAATGTATTTCACTGCATAATTTTTAGGAGGGACCTCATGAATATTCACCACCAGTGCTGAATAGATCTTCTTCTTTCCAAACTGCACCACCACCCGTTTCCATTTGCCTGCCTCATCGTTCAGTTCATATGGGATGCGATAAGTGAACAGGCCGGGAACCGGCAAAGGCAGGATCACATCGGCGAAGAGGGTAGTGCGTTCCATTTTCAGGAGGATAAAATACGCGCCATATCAAGCAAGTCGAGGTTAATTCCTTTGTTGTACTTGATAGCCTTATGGAACGGAGTGTATGCAATTTCACGATTTATAACCCCTACCATTTCACCGCGCCTGCCGGCAATCAATGCTTTAACAGCGGCGTAACCCACTGTACTTGCCAGGATACGGTCGAAGGAGCTCGGTGATCCGCCACGCTGGATATGTCCAAGTATCGTCACGCGGGTATCATAATTGGGAAGCTTTTCCTTCACTTTTTTAGCTACCTCGATCGCGCCACCCAGTTCATCGCCTTCAGCTACAATGATGATCCCTGACTGCTTATTTTTCCGGTAACCTTTCTCCAGTGTCTCAATGAGCTCTTCAATGTAAGTGGGTGTTTCGGGTATTAAAATGTCCTCAGCCCCGGTGGCAATCCCGCTGCGCAGTGCTATAAAACCTGCATCACGGCCCATCACCTCAATAAAAAATAAACGGTTATGTGAATCTGCTGTGTCCCTGATTTTGTCCACGGCTTCCATGACTGTATTTAAAGCGGTGTCAAAACCAATGGTCATGTCGGTACCATAAAGATCATTGTCAATCGTTCCGGGGGTTCCCATGATAGGGAAATCAAATTCCTTGATAAAAATATCGGCACCTGTAAAGGTCCCGTTTCCGCCAATAACGATCAGTCCGTCGAGTCCATGCTTTTTCAGGTTTTCATACGCCTTTTTCCGGCCTTCGTATTCCATGAATTCCTGGCTTCTGGCTGTTTTCAGGATGGTTCCACCCCGCTGGATGATATTGGAAACCGAATGATTTTCAAGTTTCACGAAATCATCGTTGATCATACCATTGTAACCATATCTGATTCCATAAACCTCCAATCCGTAGTGGACACTCGTGCGCACGACTGCCCTGATGCATGCATTCATTCCCGGGGAATCCCCTCCGGAGGTGAGTATTCCTATTTTCTTCATTCCTGTCATTTATTGTTAAGGTTATAAAAATTAATTTTAATAATTATTACTATCCAGTCGCATATTTCTCCCGCAGATAACGCTGATTATCGCTGATATTTTTTACAGTTTATTTACTTTTCGGAATATGCTTTTAGAAATATCAGCAGTATTAAAGTTTACAAGTATCGCTAACTTTTTCCCGGATAATTTCAGATATGTCAAAACAACTTTATGGTGTACTTCCGCTAACTGTTCTATTGATTTCACCTCAATAATAACTAAGTTATTCACCAAAATATCTATTCTAAAGCCAAGGTCTAATTTTTCTTCCTCATAAACTGCTGGCAAAGGTACTTCTGTTTTTACAATCAAACCAGCCTTCCTAAGTTCAAATACAAGAGCAGCAACGTAAACTGATTCTAATAAACCAGGACCAAGAGTACCATAAACCTTGAAAATAGCGCCTCTGATAATATATGAAATATCGTTTTCAGTCATTTTTTTCAGCGTTTATCTGCGCAATCTGCGGGGGATTTTTCATACGGGGTGAGTGGTTACAAAAAAAATTCTGTTAATCAAATTTAATTCTTTTTCTCTTTATCCTTTCTCCTTTCGGTTGATCAATGGATTTTTCATTATCAGCCGGAACATCCGTTACCGGTTCATCCTGATTGGGACGTTTTTTGCTTCCCTCATAAATCACAAATCGGGCAAACCTGCATTCCAGGGGTCCGTTAAAAAGAGCAATGTTCCGTGTGGCATGAAGGCCCACAAATTTTAATGCTTCGAGATGGCCGCTGATAATCCACGCCTGGTAACCCTGGTATTTTTGTTTTAATGCGTTGCCAATTTCTTTATAGAATTCCACGATGTCGTCGTTCTTCATTCTTTCGTCATAAGGCGGATTCATCACTAAAATTCCTCCTCCCGCAGGCGGTTCAAGGTCGGCGAGAAAACTTGCCTTAAGGTGAATATCATTTGTCAATCCTGCATACCTGAGATTTTGCCGGGCAAGGCCAATAACCAGTCCCGACTTGTCTGATCCGACAATTTTAACTTTTGGCTGTACGATTTTTGTTTCAGCTTCACTTTTAATCTCGTCCCACAAAGCTTCATCGAAATCCTTCCAGTGCATAAAGCAATAATCTTCCCTGAAATAACCTGCCGGAATATTTCTTGCAATAAGCGCTGCTTCAATCGGAATGGTTCCTGAGCCACACATCGGGTCAATGAAATTACTTTCCCTGTCCCAACCGGTTAAAAGGATCATCCCTGCTGCCAGCACTTCACTTATTGGCGCTGGTCCCGTAACCTTTCGATATCCTCTTTTATGCAATGATTCACCGGAACTGTCTATAGAAACTGTGCATTCGTCCCTGAATATCCTGACATTGATCACAAGGTCTGCATTATCCAGTCTGATGTTTGGTCTTTTGCCATATTTTGCACGAAACTGGTCAACTACTGCATCCTTGGTCTTTAAAGCAAGGTATTTGGAATGGGTGATATTGGAATAACTGGTCACCCCATCTACCGAAAAAGTTCCGTCTACATCGAGGTATTGGCTCCAATCGATCTTATATACTTCTTTATATAGCTGATCTTCATTTTCGGCCCTGAAAGTTGCAATGGGTTTTAAAATACGAAGGGTGGTCCTGCATAAATAATTAGCCTTATAAAGAAGCCGCTGATCACCATAGAACTCAGCTCCCCTCATAACCGTTCTCACTTCAGTTGCGCCCAGTTCGGATAATTCCGAAGCAAGAACTCCCTCTAGTCCTGAAATAGTTTTGGCGATCATCCGAAAATTTTCAGCTTTATTTTCCATGTAAAATTTTTGCGTTTGCAAAAGTAGGAATATTTGAAGGAGAATTTTTTGGATATTTGTATCCTCAAATGCAAAACGATGACCATAAAAGAAGCGCAGGAAAAAGTGGATCGGTGGATCAACTCGACAGGGGTTAAGTATTTCAGTGAGCTAACCAATATGGCAATCCTGTCGGAAGAGGTGGGCGAAGTGGCAAGGATCATGGCAAGGAAATACGGTGACCAGTCCTTTAAGAAATCAGATAAAGATGTTGATCTTGCCGATGAATTTGCTGATGTATTGTGGGTTTTAATGTGCCTTGCAAACCAGACAGGTGTGGACTTAACGGCGGCATTCGAGCGGAATATTGAGAAAAAAACCAGGAGAGATGCTTATCGGCATAAGACAAATGAAAAATTGAAATAAATAAAACCACGGAGACACGGAGGGCACGGAGAAACACGGAGATGATTACTCAGAAATATATTAATGAAATATCTTACAAGATAATTGGTTGTGCAATCGAGGTTCATAAACAGCTAGGACCGGGTTTACTTGAATCGGTTTATGAGTCTTGTTTTATTGACGAACTTCGCAGTAGAGGATTGAATGTAAAATCGCAACTTTATGTTCCTTTGATTTATAAAGGGAAAGATTTGGGCGGGCAATTAAAGCTCGATCTGCTCGTCGAAGATTTAATTATTGTTGAGAATAAAGCAGTTGAAATAATGATTCCTTTATACCAGGCACAACTACTGTCTTACTTAAAGCTTACAGGTAAACCAAAAGGTTTATTGATTAATTTTAACTCTGTAAATATTAAAGAGCAATTAGTATCACTGGTCACAGAAGAATTTGCTAAAATGCCTACGGGTTAATTCCGTGCCCTCTGTGTCTCCGTGGTAAATATTTAAAACATGATAAAAATATGATAATTAAATGGTTCCTCAGCCATCAGTGGAAAGAAATGAAGCGGTCTTCCATCTGGCAAAAAAACCTTGCACTGAATATCGTTCTGGGATTTTTTATTTTGCTGATGCTGTTTTATCTCCTCCTTCTCGGGTTATTCATCGACAAGATTTTATTGGAAGTCAAACCTGATGATGATCCCATTATGGTCTTTAATGGCATCCTTCTGTATTATTTTGGTGCGGAATTCTTCATGCGGTTTTTCATGCAATCGCTCCCCACCCTGAACATTGAAACTTATCTTCACCTGCCCGTCAAAAAGTCGAGCATCGTGCATTATGTTGCTGCTAAATCAGTTTTTGTGATCGGGAATTATTTGACATGGCTGGTTGTTTTCCCTTTCGCTTTCAAAGTCATTGTTCCCGCTTATGATTTGGCAACTGCATGGACCTGGTTAATTGGATTTATCCTGCTGGTATTCACCAATAATTTTCTCGCAACCTATATCAAACGTCAGTTGGTTAATAAACCGATGATTGTCGGGATATTTGGTTTGTTGTTGATCGGTTTGATAATGCTGGACGTTTTCGATATTATTTCTCTTTCAACATTGTCAGCAGCGCTTTTCAAAGGATTGCTCGAAAATCCGAACTGGATTGTTGTCCCTGCAATACTTGTAATCCTGACGTACAGCATGAATTATTTTCTGTTGCGGTCAAAGTTGTACCCCGATGAGATTATCCACCGGAAAAAGGAGAAAATGGATTCTCTAGCCAACATTCGTTACCTGAAATCTATGGGACTTACCGGCCAGTTGATTTCACTGGATCTTCGGTTGATTTGGCGGCACAAACGTACCCGTTCTATTGTTTATATGGCTCCATTGTTTTTGGGATATGGCTTCTTCTTCTACCCGAACCCGGTTTATAAGGATTCTGTTGGATTTTTAATCTTTGTCGGCATATTTATGACCGGTGGCATGATGATGAACTACCTGAATTATTGCTTCAGTTACGAGAGTAATTATTTCGATAATATCCTGACTAACTACCGCGATTTTGAGAAATATCTCCGTTCAAAGTATTTGTTTGCAATAGCAATCTGTACGATATGCTATATTATTACGATCCCGTATGTTTTATTCAGTAAAGAAATACTACTGATCAATACCATGACCTATTTGTATAACCTCGGATTTCTTTCGTTTGTCCTGTTTTACTTTGCCACTTTCGTAAAGAAAAGAATGGATTTGAGCCGGGGGGCCACATTTAACTACCAGGGACTTGGTGCCACTCACTGGCTTTCGATGCTGCCGGCATTTCTTTTACCCGTCATCATTTACCTGCCTTTTAGCTGGGCTGGATTTCAAACAGCAGGATTGATCTTCATAGGGGCGCTTGGCCTTGCAGGGTTGTTGTTCCATAAATCCATGCTGAATATTATTTTGAAGCAATTCTATAAAAGGAAATATATTATGGCGGAAGGGTTTAGGGAATGAGACCTACTTGCCGAAGGCAGGAAACAAGAGACAAGAAACAAGTAACAAGTAACAAAAACTAAATATGATTGAAGTTAAAAATCTGACAAAAATTTATAGCGAGGTCACCGTTCTTAATATTCCTGAACTGGTAATCGGCAAAGGAGAAAGTTTCGGACTGGTGGGAAACAATGGTGCGGGCAAAACTACATTTTTCCGCCTGATCCTTGACCTCCTCAGAGCAAATTCCGGTTATGTGACCTCGAAAGGAATTGATGTCAAAAAAAGTAATGAATGGAAGTATTATACCGGTTCGTATCTCGACCAGAGATTTTTGATTGACTTCCTGACGCCGGAAGAGTACTTCGATTTTCTTGCCGGAGTATTCAGCCTTTCGAAAGGAGACCAGGAAAAGTTTTATGCAGACTTTGAGGAATTTTTTAATGACGAAATCCTGGGTAAACGAAAATATATCCGTGATCTTTCGCAGGGCAACAGGCAGAAAGTCGGCATTGCTGCTGCACTGATGCAAAAGCCTGAAGTGCTGATACTGGATGAACCTTTCAACGGGCTCGATCCCTCTACACAAATCCGCCTAAGTAATATCCTGAACAAGCTGAAAAATGAACACGAAGTTACGATGCTCATCTCAAGCCACGACCTGAAGCATGTGACTGAAGTCTGCGGCCGTATTGCAATTCTGGAAAAAGGCCTTATCATCCATGACCTGAAAACAAGTGAAAACACATTGAAAGAACTGGAACGCTATTTTGCAGTGTAGACTTTGTTGCTGGTGACTTGCTGCTGGTATCTGGTTGCTTTTAAACCAGTAACAAGTGACCAGTAACCAGCCGCCACCATCCTCATCCCCTTCCCTTCAAGCTTGCAAACGAAAGTATCAGCCCCAGCGCAATTCCAAGCAACGCCGCAAACAAAACCTGGAACTCCTGAGGAAGCAGGAAAGTAATGGTATGAGCCGGAATCCAGAAAAATGGAATCGTTTTCATAAAAACAAAATTCCACATCACATCCCAGTTCATGGTTCGGAGGATATGGGCAAAATCAATCTTCCTGG
>Ga0209391_10001197_pt1 | contig 13256 bp, 1 predicted proteins | sample PPLLak3March2015_FD_187246 | JGI IMG/M metagenome (GOLD analysis project Ga0209391, IMG submission 187246) | Freshwater sediment microbial communities from Prairie Pothole Lake near Jamestown, North Dakota, USA - PPLs Lake P7 Core (1) Depth... | ecosystem: Environmental > Aquatic > Freshwater >... | reverse complement strand
TGGAGAATTATGTATAAAACTGCCTCAACTGTGGCTGGATTGGTATCTGCCACCCCCACCGTGCTTCTTACCTCTAGCACAACCCTTGCTGCTCCAAATATGCTTTATTACGATAACACTTATTTTTTATCAACTGAAATTTCAGAGAATAGTATTTGGAAAGTAAGAATTTATTCAGGTACTTCCCCAACAGGACCTTTCACTATATTACCCGGAAATCCTGTCCTCAGCGACGGATGTGCTTGTTTATTTCAAACACTTTTCGGCAGCACGATTTACGAATATTATTGCAAACAGGCAATCAACGGAAGCTGGACACTCGATATGCGGGTAGTAGACCCGGCGACGGGAAGGCTAATGTTTGAGCAGGGTCAAATTGATGTTACCAAATGGACAGCTTATGGTGGCAACTGGAGCGTTGTATCGGATGTACAACAGGATGGAACTGTTGGTCTTGTTGCACAAGGCGTCACTACAGACAAACAGCTTCTTAAATCATCATTTTCGGGGACGGATTATATCTTTGAAGGTTATGGCAGACAGATTTCCGGCCGTGTTTGGGGATTTGGAATTCGTACATCAACCAATCTAAATACATATACACTTAATCTTTATGAAGATATTGATGGTACCAATAATTTATATTATTATAATTGGCAAGGCGGCATCGGAAGCACCGAATGGAATAATGCTTTAGGTGCAATCAATCTCAGCACATGGTACAAATTAAAAGTAAAAGCACATGGCAGTAGTTTTGACATTTATTTTAATGATGTTCTAAAAACAACTGGAAATGCAAATAATTCTACGTGGTCGTCAGGGTCTATAGGATTATTTGGCGAAAATGGAACAACAGCCCAATATAATGATGTACGAGTAAGGAAATATGCGGCCAATGAACCGTCAACCGGAGTTGGTAATGAAGAAAGTTTATATCCTACCCTGCAAATAAATTATGATAAAACGGATGTCTCCTGCTATGGTGGCTCAGAAGGAGCGATTGATATTTCATTTACCGGAGGAAACGAACCCTATACCTATGTCTGGACAGCAAGTTCAGGAGGTATTGTACCGGTTGGCCAGGTGAACAATGAAGATTTGACAGGATTGGTTGCAGGAACTTATTCGGTTACTGTAACTGCAAATAACGGAAGTAACGGGACGATAAGTGTTAACATTATCCAGCCCACTGCACTCATTGCAAGTTATTCAATTACACCGAATATTTGTAATGACGGAACAGCAACTGTAACAATCTCAGCAGCAGGAGGCACACCTTTTCAATCAGGTGGCTATACAGGAACCGGCAACTTCCAGCAATCAGCAGGAACGATAGTCTATTATGTGACAGATGCCAATGGATGCCAGGCGAATGTTTCAGTGACTGTCAATGCTTTTGCACCATGGTATAATCCTGGTTGGCAATATCGCAACGAGGTTACAGTATCAAATCCGGGAGGAACATCTCTAAGTGATTTCCAGGTGAAAATTACCCTAAATGGCACATTCGATTTCAATAAAGCGAAACCTGATGGGAGTGACATAAGGTTTGCATCAGGGGATGGGGTTACTATTATTCCTTATTGGATTGAAACCTGGAATAAAGCAGGAACCTCGGCAACCCTATGGGTAAAAGTTCCTATTGTCCCAATCTCCGGAACAACTGTGTTCATGTATTATGGTAATGCCGCAGCTATCAAAGCATCCAATGGTGACAATACCTTTGAATTTTTTGATGATTTTGAATCGTCTGTTACGACTCAGCCCGGATATTATAACTTTGGGCCAGCTTCGACCATTATGGTTCAGGATCAAAGCTGGGAATCTTCAGCGCCTCACACTTTAAGTGTTGTACAAGCACCCAGTACGGGTGCTTATGGTAACTATCTCTATTATGGTTATTATGGTCCGCAAAATAGTGGATGGATTGGAATAGCAGGAAGTAATGACCTTCTTACCTGGACGAAGTTTCCCCAGCCAATAAATCCGATTTTTAGCGGTCATGGAGAAAGATGGCCTTCGGTTTTTCTGGATGGCAGCACATACTATATGGTTCATACTATGTATTATGGTGGTCCCAGTTACCTTGTTTATCGTACAAGTGCTGACGGATTAACCTGGTCTTCACCAACCACCATAATTCAGGACGGAAATAATAATCAAAATCCAAGTCTTTTCCACAATCCAAATGATAACCAATATTATTTATACTGGTACAGGGGAGAAAGTGGTTGGAAAATAATGGCAAGAACTGCTTCAACTGTTGCTGGCTTGGCTTCTGCATCAAATGTCGAATTGCTTAGTTCAAGCGTAGTATTAGCTGCTCCAAATGTACTGTATTATGGAGGTACATATTTCCTTTCAACTGAAATACTGGAAGGTGTTTGGAAGGTAAGGATATATTCAAGCACTAGCCCGTTAGGTCCATTTACCATTTTACCCGGTAATCCAGTTCTTGATGATGGGTGCGCTTGTATGTTCCAAACACTTTTCGGCAATACAATATATGAATATTATTGCAAACAGAGCACCCTGACCGGAACCTGGACCCTCGATATGCGAGTGGTGGATCCAAGTACTGGCAGGATTATGTATGAACAGGGCCTTGTGGATGCAGACAAATGGACAGCGGACGGAGGAAGTTGGAGTATTAAATCAGCTGTCCAACAGGATGGAACAACAGGAGTTGTTGCAGAAGGAATTACTACAGCAAATTCTATCCTGAAGTCTTCATTCTCGGGCACCGATTATGTAATAGAAGGGTATGGCAAACAGGTTGCAGGCCCCGTTTGGGGATTGGGTGTTCGTACCACAAACACTCAAAACACTTATACCTTAAATCTTTATGAGGCTCTTGATATCAATCCAATTGGTAATTTGCATTTTTACAATTGGAAAACCGGTTTTACAACAGAGGATGTGTGGTATACTAGTTTAGGCAACATTGATCTTAACACCTGGTATAAATTAAAAGTAAAAGCGCATGGAAACTCTTTCGATATATATTTTAACGATGTTTTAAAGACGACCACCACTGATAACACGTGGGCTTCAGGTTCAATAGGCCTATATGGTGAGAACGGAACAATTGCCCAATTCAATGATATACGTGTACGAAAGTTTGCAGCAATGGAGCCCGCAGCCAATGTTGGATTAATACAAAGACCACCTGTAACGATAAACTACACAAAAACAGATGTGACCTGCAATGGATTATCAGATGGTACAATTGATATAACGGTTACAGGTGGTAATGGATCTTATGCATACCTATGGTCGCCTGGAGGTTTAACTGTGCCGGATCGCACAGGTATGCCTGCTGGAACCTATACTGTCACAGTAACCGATGGAAACCTATGCTCAGCATTACAAAGTATTGTTATTAACCAACCAAATGCCATCCCTGTCAGCGGTATTATTCAATATTTAAATTCAATTCCAACAAATTTAAACAATGTGAAAGTTGAGTTATACCAGGGAAATACAAAAATTTACCCACATGTTGGAGATCCTGATGTTACCACAAACAGTTCAGGTCTCTTTTCGTTTGCCAATGTTTGCCCCGGGATTTATAATGTTGTGGCAACAACTGGCAGCTCTGTTGGTGGCATCAACGTAACCGATGCCGCTCAAACCAATTACTGGGGTGTATTCTTTGGAGGAATTCACAAGGTCAGATTCTATGCGGGAGATGTAGTAATGGACAACCATATCGATGGTGCTGATGCCAGCAGGATACTCCAATACTTCCTTACACAGGGCAGTTCGGGTTGGCAGAATCGCCCTGAATGGACATTCTGGAATGCAAGTGTAACGGAAATATTCAGCACAAATCCGCCTGCTCCACCTGAAACGCTTGTACTGCCTTCAATCGAAGTACCCACTAGCGGTGGAATAATCCCCCTAAACCTCTACGGACTGGTTACCGGTGACTTTAACCAAAGCTTTGTGCCTGGTGGTTTGAAAGCTGGAAGTGAAAGCCTTTCTCTGATCTATGGGGAGACCATTTCTGTTATTCCTGATATGGAGGTTAATTTGCCGCTTTCGGCTGCGATGGACATGGAGGTGGGAGCTGTTTCACTGATCATGGAATTCCCTTCAGACTTACTTGAAGTAAATGGGGTTTATTTATCCGATGATCCCAATACTCCTCTGATGTATTCTGTTTCAGGAGACGAGCTCAGGATAGGGTGGAATTCGCTTGAACCTGTTTCTATACAGGAAGGGGAAAACTTGCTTACACTTAAGGTTAAGTTGATCGGATTACCGGGTGAAGAAGGCATCCGTTTCAAGCTTGCCGCTGATCCGCTCAATGAACTGGCCGATGGGGATTACAACGTGATTAACAATGCAGTGTTAAGTATCGACGTAATCACAACTTCTATGACAGGTACAGGAGAAATTACTTTGTCCGACAGGCTTACGCTTGCCAATCATCCCAACCCGTTTAACGGTAAAACAACCTTTACTTATTCCTTACCGGTGGATGGAAAGGTAACGCTTGAAATCTATGATATCGTCGGAAATAAAGTGAGATCATTGGTAGATGTAACTCAATCAGCCGGGGATTATGTCCTGTCGCTGGATGAAGCTGCGTTGCAGCCGGGTGTTTATACAGCTACCATAAAGCTTGACAGCAGCGGAAATTTAATGACACGTACAATAAAGATTATTAGTAAACAATAATTAATCAACCGAGAATGGGAGGGGCTTCCTCCTGTTCTCTTTTTAAATTTTTAGAGAAAAAGTTCTTTGTAATTAGTTCCTGCTCTCAATCAATGAAAATAATTATGGGTTAAATCCCGAAAAAAATATTTAATGGTTCTAAAAAATACCATCATGAAAACAACCTACTCTTTTTTTAAAGTGATCTTCTGCATCGGAATGCTTGTCCTGCTCGCAACAGAAGTTGTGAATGCTCAGGGTTGGTATGATCCGGATTGGCAATATCGCAATCCAGTAATAGTGACAAATCCCACAGGCAATGCATTGACGGAATTTCAAGTGCAAATTTCCCTGGACAGTTCATTCGATTTTGCACAACTAAAGAATGATGGGAGTGATATCCGATTTACAGACACAGATGGGATAACACTCATTCCATTTTGGATCGAATCCTGGGATGATACAGAACAACAAGCCACCATTTGGGTTAAAGTGCCTATAATTCCAATTGCCGAAACGACAGTGTACATGTATTATGGTAACCCGAATGCAGTCATTACTCCTCCGGCTCCTGTTGAAACACCACCGGTTGGTCCTTTTACAAGAGCAATAGGCAATCCGATAAATCCTATCGACGACCCCGGAAGTGGTGCGAGCCTGCTGGCGGAAAATATTGTATTTGATAATGAAACAGGTCATTATTGGATGGTATTTGCCAATTACCGGGGTGGCTCTCCCGGAGTAGGTTTGGTTTGGTCAGACAATCCTGCCGATGCAACAAGCTGGCATTGGCATGGAAATGTTTTTACTCATACCTCTGGAGGTTCATTTGCTCCTCATATTATTAAAGAAGATGGATTGTGGTATATCTTTTTTGCCAAATGGCCGGATATAGTTTATATAACTTCATCCTCAGTAAATGGAACTTATAGTGCACCTACTATTGCTTTAAGTCCAACTTTAACCTGGGAAGCCTACAGAGTGGATGAACCCTATGTTTTTAAACGGAACGACGGTAAATGGATCATGATTTATATGGCAGATGCAGGAGGGGTCACTGAACAGGTTGGATATGCTTCTGCCGACGATATTATCGGACCTTATACGAAATTTTCCGGCAACCCCTGCATTCCCTTTGGTCCTCCCGGATCCTTCGACGCCGGAACAGTAGCCGATCCATGGGTCTATGAATATTATGGAGTTTACTATATTGGTTATACTGTCAGCCCTACTAAAAATTCTCCCTGGCAAACAGCATTAGCCACCACAACGGACTGGCAAACCTTTACCAAACAGGGCGTAATCTTCCCTCTTGCACCTTCAGGTTGGGATGCCGTAAATAGTTTTCGGGGTGCTTTGACACGAATAGGAGACACATATGTTTTTTCCTATACAGGGGATGGATATAGGATGGGCATCGCAACACAACCGGTATTCATGGAACCTGAAAACATAATTAATGATGGCGATGCTGTCTTTGATTTCTTTGATGGTTTTGATGGAAGCAGCATTGATTTAAGTAAATGGACCCTTGCCAATGGCAGTCAAAGTCAGACTAATGTTTCAAACGGATTGCTGACACTAACCGCAACTTCTGATGCCGCCTATATACGTATTCTGGGTCAAAAGACATTTGAGTTCAATTATATTTCTGAAACCCATGCTTATCATCCCAATCAGGGAACAGTCAATAAGATAGCGGAGGTTGGTTTTTGTGATAATTCTTTAGGTAACGTTTTAAGGATAGTGGATGATTTTCCATCCATTACCAACTGGCAACGACAGGCAAAAATAACCGGCGGATCCGATGTCTATGTAAACATGGCTCAAACTGCCGACCAAAACTGGCATGTGTTTCATCTTTTCAGACAAAGTCCAAATATAGCTGGTTTTCAAATTGATAATAATCCGGCAGAAACAACAAGTACAAATGTGCCTGCTGTAAGCTTGCCGCCATTTCTAATGTCTTATGGAACCGGTAATCAATTTGTGGTAGACTGGACCAGAGTCAGGAAATGGGCCGGCGAAGATCCTGCAACTTATGTGGTTGGTGGCGGTAGTCCTTTGATTGCTATTGAAACGCATACGCCAATTCTTTGTAATGGTGGAAATTCATCGGTTACGATCATTGCTCTGGGAGGAACACCACCCTATAGCGGAACAGGAACATTCACACAATCTACAGGGACAGTGGTGTACACAGTAACTGATGCTATCGGAGGAACTTCAGATGTATCAGTATCAATCAGTGAACCCCCGGCATTGGTTGCATCATTCAATACGACTGAAATTCTTTGTAATGGAGGAACTTCAACAGTAACTATATCTGCAATAGGGGGTACAGCACCATATTCAGGTCCAGGTATTTTCATCCATCCGGTGGGGATATTTTTGCATACAGTGACCGACGCTAACGGTTGTACCTCGGATGTTTCTGTAACGCTAACAGAGCCACCAGCATTGATTGTATCGGCAGATTACACCGAAATACCTTATCCTGGCGGTTCAGCAACAGTTACGATTGTTGCAACGGGAGGTACACCACCTTACGCTGGGACAGGAACGTTCACACAGTCTGCTGGGACAGTCATCTACACAGTGACTGACGCCAAAGGATGTGTTAAGGATGTTTGGGTCACTATTACTGACCCTTCAGCATGGTTGGATTTAAAATGGAAATATCGAAGACCCGTAGAGATAACAAATCCGGGATCAATAACACTTACAGATTTTCAAGTAATGATAGAATTGGATAATTCATTTGATTTTGCAAAAGCTATGAGTGATGGAACTGACATTCGCATTACGGATACAGATAAAGTAACGCTCATCCCTTTTTGGATTGAATCTTGGAATTTAACCGAAGAATTGGCAGGCATTTGGGTAAAAGTACCCAGCATTCCTGTTTCCGGAACAACAATTTATTTGTATTATGGTAACCCCGCTCCTATTATTCCAGATCCGGTTCCTGTAGAAACACCACCAACAGGTCCATTCACCAGGGCTTTAGGCAATCCGATCAATCCAATCGGTGATCCGGGAGCCGGGGCCAGCCTGCTTGCAGAAAACATTGTTTATGATGAAATCACCGGACACTACTGGATGGTATTTGCAAATTACCGGAGTGGCTCGTATGGTGTGGGATTAGTCTGGTCTGATACACCTGCGGATGCCACCAGTTGGCATTGGTATGGAAATGTTTACACCCAGGAAGGTGGTGGCTCTTTTGCACCCCATATTATCAAAGAGGGTGGGACATGGTATATCTTTTTTGCAGTTTTACCTAATATTGTCTATATAACATGCCCCACAATAAATGGAACATACAGCTCACCCACCGTTGTATTAACCCGTTCTGAATCCTGGGAAGCCTATAGAGTCGATGAGCCTTATATTTTCCAACAAAATGACGGTATGTGGATAATGATGTATATGGGTGATTACGGCAGTGCGCATGAACAGATCGGATATGCTACAGCTGACATTATCACTGGACCGTATACCAAGTTTTCCGGCAACCCCTGCATACCCTTTGGCCCTCCGGGATCCTTCGACGCGGGAACGGTAGCTGATCCATGGGTTTACGAGTACCATGGAGTTTACTATATAGGCTATACTGTAAGTCCGACAACGAGCTCTCCCTGGCAAACAGCAGTTGCCACCACTACCGACTGGCAAACATTTACCAGGCTGGGTATCATATTCCCACTCGCAGGATCAGGGTGGGATGCAAACAATAGTTTTCGGGGTGCTGTAACCCGTATTGGTGATACTTATATTTTTTCTTATGTGGGAGATTCATATAAAATGGGCATTGCAACTCAACCTGTTTTTATGACTCCAACAGATATAGTTAACAACGGTGATGCTGTTTTTGATTTCTTCGATGGATTTGATGGAACCGAATTTGATTGGAGCAAATGGACCCTCTCACACGGAAGTGCAGACCAGGCAAGTGTTGCTAACGGACGGCTCACCTTGTTTTCTCCTTCTGAATCAGGATATGCAAAAATAGCAGGCCAAAAATCTTTCGGAATGAATTACATCGGCGAAAGCCGAGCTTATCATCCCAACCAGGGAACGCAAAATTTAATTGCAGAAGCAGGTTTTGCCGATGCAAACTGGAATACGGTGAGAATAGTTGATGATTTTTTACTGGGTACAACCTACTGGCAACGACAAGCTAAACTGGCAGGCCAACCGGATGTTTTTACCAATATGGCGCAAACAGCCGACCAAAGCTGGCATGTATTTCATATCTCCCGCTTAAGTCCCAATTTTGCAGGTTTCCAGATTGATAAAAATCCTGCTGAAAATGTGAATACCAATGTTCCGACTGTCAATTTACCGCCCTTTTTAATGTCATATGGCACGAACAATAATTTTATCGTAGACTGGACCCGGGTGAGGAAGTGGATAGGTTCCGATCTCCCTGTTACCATTGATGACGAGGAATATATGGAAATACTTAACCTTAAAGTTTATCTCGAAGGGCCTTTCAGTGAGACCACTATGAATGCGGATTTGAACAATATGAACCTTTTACCGTTAAGCCAGCCTTACAATTCAATTCCATGGAGTTACCCGGGAACCGAAACAGTAGATAATATTCCAAATCCCGATATTGTCGACTGGGTGCTGGTGGAAATCCGCGATTCACAGGATGGTGTTTCTGCCAACTTAGCAACACGGGTTGCACAACAGGCAGCATTCCTGCTCAAAAATGGAAACATTGTCGGATTGGATGGCAGTTCATTGCTTCAGTTCAAATGTTCTATTGACCAACAACTATTTGTAGTAGTCTGGCATCGAAATCATCTTGGAATTTTATCAACAAATCCTTTAACTCAAGACCAGAATGGACTATATATTTATGATTTTTCCACTACAGCTTCTCAGGCTTATGGGGAGGGTCAAAATCATCTGGTAAATGGAATTTATGGAATGATTGGTGGGGATGTAAATGCCGACGGATTTATCACTGAACCTGATGATTTACTCATCTGGATATTAGAAGCTGGTACAACCGGTTACCTTAACAGTGATATGAATCTCGACGGGCAGGTAAATAACCTGGATAAAAATGATCATTGGTTTGAGAATCTGGGAAAAGAAACTCAGGTACCTGAATAATTAATCTTTATTATGAATGAATGTTTATATCATTTATATTTATGGTGATTACTAAAAAAATATTATTATGAAATCGAAATCTTCTTTTTCTTTAAAAGCATTGCTGATTGCAATCATCGTTCTGATAGTATCACAGATAGCGACTGCAGCAGGATGGTATGATGTCAACTGGTCTTATCGCAGGCTGATTACCGTTCCGAATCCCGGATCGGAGGTGTTATCTGCATTTCAGGTAAAAATTACCCTGAATAGTTCATTTGATTTTTCAAAAGCAAAAACCGACGGAAGCGATATCAGGTTTACATCAGATGATGGCATGAGCCTCATTCCGTTCTGGATTGAATCATGGAATCCGGTGGGCCTGGAGGCAACAATATGGATTAAAGTTCCTTCAATTCCAGTTACTGGTGTATATGTTTACCTGTACTATGGAAACCTTTCACCCACCATTCCCCCTCCCAATCCATTTGAAACACCTCCTGTCGGGCCGTTTACAAGAGCAGCAGGTAATCCGATCGTCTTAATTGGTTATCCTTCAGCCAGCCTGCTTGCAGAAAACATCGTTTACGATGATTTTTCAACACATTATTGGCTTGTATTTGCTGATTATACTGCGGGTGGCATTGGATTGGCCTGGTCAGACACACCGACCAATCCTGCAAGCTGGACATATCATGGAAACATAGGAGCGGGAAATGCTCCGCATATTATTAAAGAAGGCGGGTTATGGTATATTTTCTCATGTATTTTACCCAATATTGTATATCGAACCTGTACAACTATAAATGGGACATACAGTGCCCCTGTTACAGTATTGTCGCCATCATCAGCCTGGGAAAATTATCGGGTGGATGAACCTTATGTTTTTAGGAGAAATGATGGCAAATGGATTATAGCTTACATGGGAGACGCAGGAAGTACAACCGAACAGGTAGGTTATGCAATTGCTGATAACATTTCAGGACCTTATACAAAATTTGCCGGCAATCCCTGCATTCCTTTCGGCCCTCCGGGATCATTTGATGCCGGGACAGTTGCCGATCCATGGGTGTATGAATATTATGGCGTTTATTATGTAGGCTATACCGTAAGTTCAACAAAAAACTCACCGTGGCAAACAGCAGTCGCTACCACGACCGACTGGCAGACCTTCACCAAGCTGGGTGTTATTTTACCAGCTTCAGGCACTGCGCTGGATGCACAGAATAGTTTTCGGGGTGCGGTTACGCGGATAGGAAATACCTATGTATTTCCCTATACCAATGGCCAGTACAGGATGAGCATTGCCACGCAACCGGTTTATTTCGATCCGGCAGGTTATATAAATAATCCTGAGGCTGTTTTCGATTTCTTTGATGGTTTCAGCGGAACGGCACTGAACATTGCAAAATGGTCAGTAGCTAATGGTAGCCTCAGCCAGGCAACTGTTTCCGGAGGATTACTTACCCTCACAGCTCCGTCCGACGCTGCCTACATTAGAATATTAGCAACCAGTAGTTTTGGGATGAATTATATGGGTGAAACTTATTCCCGTCATCCAAACCAGGGAGTGCAGGATAAAATCGCAGAATATGGTTTTGCTGATGCAACATGGAATACAGTCAGAATAGTTGATGATTTTAAATTAGGGACAACATACTGGCAGAAACAAGCCAAAAATGCAAGCTCAGAAGATATTTTCTTGAATATGGCTCAAACGGCTAATCAGAACTGGCATATTTTTCACACTTACAGGCAGAGTCCCAATATTGCAGGATTCCAGATCGATGACTATCCTGTTGAAATAGTAACAACCGGCAACCCCCCAAGTCAGAGTGTTCCCACCGGGAATTTACCTCCATTTTTGATGTCGTATGGAGCCGGTAATCAAATCATTGTTGACTGGACCAGGGTTCGGAAATGGGCAGACTCAGATCCAAATACAACAATAGGAGCAGAGCAATTACAGACTCCGGCATTAAACATCACGTATTACAAAACCGATGTTACCTGTTACGGCTATTCTGATGGCGCTATCGACATATCCGTTACTGGCGGGTCAGAACCCTATACCTACCTGTGGACACCGGGCGGACAAATCACACAGGATATTACAGGTATACCGGCCGGATCGTATTCGGTTCTTGTTACCGACAGCTATCTGAACGCCGCAACATCCGGAGTCATCGTCATTACTCAGCCGGCTGCATTATTAGTTAATTCAGCCATAACCAGTCCGATCGTGTGCAGCGGAGGAAATGCAACCGTATTAATTTCAGCAACCGGCGGCACATCACCCTATACAGGAGTAGGTAGTTTTCCTCAATCCGTCGGAACCACCGTTTATAATGTGACAGACGCTCAAGGATGTTCTGCGAACATTTCGGTGACAATCAATGCACCGGCGCCCTGGTACAACAACAGTTGGCAGTACCGCCGGGAAGTCACCGTTACAAATCCGGGAGGTGCAGCATTAACAGATTATCAGGCAATGATTTCTCTGAACAGTTCATTCGATTTTGCGAATGCAAAGGGGGACGGGACGGATATTCGTTTTACTTCAAATGATGGAACTACACTCATCCCATTTTGGCTCGAAACCTGGAATCCTGCGGGTTATCAGGCAAATATTTGGATTAAAGTACCGACCATTCCAATTGGCGGCACATCAGTTTATGCTTATTATGGAAATCCAAATCCGACAATTGACATTCCGGTTCCTATTGAGGTTCCACCCACTGGTCCGTTTACAAGGGCAGTCGGTAATCCAATTGTGCCAAGTGGTGCCACCGGAACAAGCCTGCTTGCAGAAAACATTGTTTATGACGGTGTCACTGGTCACTATTGGATGTGCCTTGCTAATTATTCTCAATCAGCTATCTCTCTCTGTTATTCTGATAATCCGACGGATCCCGGAGCATGGATCTGGAGCGGAAATGTGATTACTACCTTCACACAGTATTATTCCGGTGCTCCCCATCTGTTAAAGCATATGGGCACCTGGTACCTTTTCTATGCCGATAGACCTCATATTAAAGTTGCCACTGCTTCAAATGTTGCAGGACCATACACCATATATCTTACTCCAATGCTTGCTCCATCAGGACCTGCTCCTGCCTGGGATAATTTCAGGGTGGATGAGCCCTATGTCTTCTTCAGGGAATCAGACAGCAAATGGGTGATCGTTTATATGGGTGATTCAGGCGGAGCTGTTGAGCAAGTAGGATATGCTACGGCTGATAACATTTTGGGGCCATACACAGCCTATTCAGGTAATCCATGCATCGCCTTTGGAGTTCCAGGATCATTCGATGCCGGGACAATTGCCGATCCATGGGTTTATAAATATCATGAAGTTTATTATATAGGCTATACCGTAAGTCCGACTAACGCTTCCCCATGGCAGACCGCATGTGCCACTACAACCGATTGGCTGACATTTACAAAATTGGGTGTTATTTTTCCGGTAGCCATTTCCG
>Ga0209391_10001196_pt1 | contig 13258 bp, 10 predicted proteins | sample PPLLak3March2015_FD_187246 | JGI IMG/M metagenome (GOLD analysis project Ga0209391, IMG submission 187246) | Freshwater sediment microbial communities from Prairie Pothole Lake near Jamestown, North Dakota, USA - PPLs Lake P7 Core (1) Depth... | ecosystem: Environmental > Aquatic > Freshwater >... | reverse complement strand
CGCCGCGGGCAGTTCTCGAACGACTACCGTGCCGGCGAGGCGTTCCAGGACCACTACCGCCCGTCCCTGCTCAGTCCGGGCCTGTACCACCCCGACGGCCAGCAGCGCGACGAGGTCTTCAACTGGGGCTCGTTCCTCTCGAGCCGCATGCATGCTGCGGGGGTCACCTGCGGCGACTGCCACGATCCGCACGGCGGGCAGCTGCACGCCCCCGGCAACGCGGTCTGTGCGCAATGCCACTCGGCGGTGAAGTACGACACGCCGGACCACCACTTCCATGAGCAGGGGACACCCGGCTCGGCCTGTGCCGCCTGCCACATGAAGACCGAGACCTACATGGTCGTGGACCCGCGCCACGACCACAGCTTCCGCATTCCGCGCCCCGACCTGAGCGTGAGCCTCGGCGTGCCCAATGCCTGTGGCGCGTGCCACGCCGAGCCGTCGGCGCAGTGGGCCGCCGCCGAGATTCGCAAGCGCCGACCCGAGCCGAAGCCGGGATTCCAGGGTTTCGCCGAGGCCTTTGCCGCCGCGGACGAGGGCGACCCGTCGGCCGCATTCGGCCTGACGCAGGTCGTCGCGAATCACGACGAGTCGCCCATCGCACGGGCCTCGGCCCTCGAGCGCCTGTCCCGGCTGCCCGGCGAGTCCGCGCTGCTCTCCGCCGAAGCGGCGCTCGACGACCCGAGCCCGCTGGTTCGAGCGGCCGCGGTCGCGGTCCACGACCTGCTGCCGCCGCTGCAGCGGCGCGCCGTCGTGCCGCTGCTCGGCGATCCGGTGCGCACGGTCCGCATGCAGGCGGCGCGGACGCTCGCGCCACTGGCCGACGACGCGTTCAGCGCGGATGAGCTCGCCGCGTTCCGCCGTGCCGCCGACGAGTACGTCGCGGCCGAGCGCTTCAACGCCGACCGCCCGGAGCACCGCACCAACCTCGGCGCGTTCCTCGCGGACCGGGGCGAACGGACGGCATCGGAGGCCGAGTACCGCGCCGCCCTCGCCCTCGATGCTCGCTTCGTGCCGGCGTGGGTCAACCTCGCCGATCTCCTGCGCCTGTCCGGACGGGAGACGGACGCCGAGGCGACCCTGCGCGAGGGACTTAAGCAGGCGCCCGGCGCCGCAGCGCTGCATCACTCGCTGGGGCTGTCGCTGGTGCGCCAGCAGCGCAAGCCCGAAGCGCTCAAGGAGCTGAAGCGCGCGACCGAGCTCGATCCCACGAACCGCCGTTTCGCCTACGTGTACGAAGTCGCGCGGGCCGACCTCGCGCAGTGAGCGCTACCGCCGAGCCGCTGGACCTGCTGCGCCGGGTCTTCGGGCACGCCGACTTCCACGGCGCGCAGCGTGAGATCGTCGAGCACGTCGTCGCGGGCGGCGACGCGCTGGTGCTCATGCCCACGGGCGGCGGCAAGTCGCTGTGCTACCAGCTCCCGGCCCTGATCCGGCCGGGCACGGCCGTGGTGGTCTCGCCGCTGATCGCGCTGATGCAGGACCAGGTTGCGGCACTAGCGCAGCTCGGCATCCGCGCCGAGTTCCTGAACTCGACGCTCGATGCCGCCACGGCCCGCGCCGTCGAGCGCGAGCTGCTCGCGGGCGAGCTCGACCTCTTGTACGTGGCGCCCGAGCGGCTCGGCACGCCGCGCTGTCTCGAGCTGCTCGACCAGGCGCGCATCGCGCTCTTCGCCATCGACGAGGCGCACTGCGTCTCGCAGTGGGGCCACGACTTCCGGCCGGACTACCTGCTGCTCTCCGTGCTGCACGAGCGCTACCCGGACGTGCCGCGCATCGCGCTCACGGCCACCGCCGATCCCCAAACCCGCGAGGAGATCATCGAGCGGCTCTCGCTCGGCGACGCGCGCGTGTTCGTGTCGAGCTTCGATCGCCCGAACATCCGCTACACGATCACGGACAAGCGCGATGCGCGCTCGCAGCTGCTCGCCTTCATCCGCGAGTCGCACCCCGGGGAGGCGGGCATCGTCTACTGCCTGTCGCGCAAGCGCGTGGACGAGACCGCCGAGTGGCTGCAGTCCCAGGGAGTGACGGCCCTCGCCTATCACGCGGGCCTCGACGCCGCGACCCGCGCCGAGCGGCAGGCGCGCTTCCAGCGCGAGGACGGCATCGTGATGGTCGCGACCATCGCCTTCGGCATGGGCATCGACAAGCCCGACGTGCGCTTCGTGGCGCACCTCGACCTGCCGAAGAGCATCGAGGGCTACTACCAGGAGACCGGCCGTGCCGGCCGCGACGGTGCGCCCGCCGACGCCTGGATGGTATACGGGCTCGGCGACGTCGTTCAGCAGCGCCGCCTCATCGACGGCTCGGAAGGCGGCGAAGACCACAAGCGGATTTCATCCGCCAAGCTCGATGCGCTGCTCGGACTCTGCGAGACCGCCGGGTGCCGGCGCGTGCGGCTGCTGTCCTATTTCGGCGAGGCCGCCGCACCCTGCGGCAACTGCGACAACTGCCTCGAGCCGCCCGAAACCTGGGACGCCTCGGTCGCCGCGCAGAAGGCGCTCTCGGCGATCTACCGCACCGGGCAGCGCTTCGGCGCCGTGCACGTGATCGACGTGCTGCGCGGCAAGGAGAACGAGCGCGTGCTGCGCTGGGACCACCAGCAGCTCGGCGTGTTCGGCATCGGCGCCGAACTCGACGAGGCCGCGTGGCGCGACGTGTTCCGCCAGCTCGTGGCGCTCGGCTACGTGGAGGTGGACCACAGCGCCTACGGCGCGCTGCGCCTGACCGCCGCGAGTCGCCCGGTGCTGAAGGGCGAGCAGCCGGTGCAGATGCGCCGCACCGCGCCGCGCGTCCGCAGGACGAAGCGGTCGCGCGCTACGTTCGGCGGGGCGGCTGCGCTCGCCGCGGCCGGCAGCAACGGCGGCGGCACGCTGCAGGCGACGGGTGCGACGCACCCCGCCGGCGAGGCGGACCGCTACGCCCGTCTCAAGGCCTGGCGTCTCGCCGAGGCACGACGTCAGGCCGTGCCGGCGTACGTGATCCTGCACGACGCGACGCTCGTGGAGATCGCCCGTCGCGAGCCGCGCGACCTCGACGCACTGGGCGACATCCCCGGCATCGGCGCGCGCAAGCTCGAGCGCTACGGCGCGGCGCTGCTGGAGGTGCTGGGCGAGTCGATCGGTTAGGCCGCAGACCCGCGATCGGAGGCGGCCGCAGCAATGTCCCGCGACTCCACGATGGTGACGCCCGGCGGTTTGCCGAGCGCGGTCGCGATCATGGCCGCGGCGATGTCGCCCGCCTGGACCGGGCGCCACGTGGCCGGCGCGAAGCGCAGCATCTGCGCGCCCAGCCGCTCGAGCGGCCGGGACTCCCCGCGGTCGCCCGCGATGACGGAGGGCCGGAACATCGCGAGGCTCGGCCAGCCCATCCGCCGCAGGTCGTCCTCGAGTTCGCCCTTCACGCGCGAGTAGAAGAACGGCGAGGTGCGACTCGCACCGAGCGCACTCACCAGCGAGAAGTGGACGGCCCCCTGCTCACGGGTCAGTTGTGCCAGTCGCAACGGGTAGTCGTGGTCCACGACGCGGAAGCGCGCCTGCGAGCCGGCCTTGCGGATCGTGGTGCCGAGCGCACAGAAGACGTGGTCGCCGCGCAGCCGCTCGGCGACCTCGTCGAGCCGGTCGAAATCGACGATCGCCGTGTCGAGCTTGCGATGCCGTCCACCGTGCTCGAGCGGCCGGCGAGCCACCGCCACGACGCGCGAGTAGCGCTTCGAAGCGAGCAGTCGCCGCAAGCACTCGCCGCCCACGAGGCCCGTGGCGCCGGCGAGCACGGCCGTGAGCCCGCTCATCGCAGCTTCAGCGCGGCGCGAAGCGCGGGTCGGTGATCTTCATCTCGGTCACCGGCCCGTACTTGCCGATCTGCTCGCGGATGCGCGCGGCGTCGCCGACCAGCACGATGGCGAGGTTGCGCGACAGCGGGAAGGCCTGTCCGATGGTGCGCTTCGCAGCCGCAGCGTCCACCGCCGTCACCCGCGCGGCGAATTCGTTCACGTCGTCCGGCCCCAGCCCGTACAGCAGCAGTTCCGACAACCGCCCGGCGAGCGCGCCATTAGTCTCGATCGTGGGCGGGAACTGCCCGAGCAGGTAGGTCCGCGCCGACTCGAGCGTCGCAGCGTCCATGCCGTCGGCGTGCAGCCGGTCGAGGGTGGCGAGCGCGAGGTCGAGCGCCTGCACCGTGCTCTCGGTGGCCGTGAACGAGGTGATGCTGAACGCACCGGGCTCCGCGAGGCGGTCGAAGTTCGAGCGTGCGCCGTACGTGAGGCCGCTCTTGACGCGCAGCTCGGTGTTGAGCATCGAGGTGAAGCGGCCGCCGAACACGGTATTGACCACGGCCTGCGCCGTGCGCTCGGGGTCGGTGCGGGAGGCGCCGACGTTGCCGAGCCAGAAGTAGGTCTGCGCGGCGCCCGGCTTGTCCACGAGCAGCACGTGTCGTCCCTCGACCGCCGGCGCCCGGGTCGCCGCGGGCGCATTGCCTTGCGCGCGACCGACGGACCCGAAGGCCACCTCGAGCCGACGGCGGACGTCGGCGACGTCGAAGTCCCCGACCACCGCGATGATCAGCCGGTCGCCGCGCACCTGCGCTTCGTAGTGGCGCTTCAGGTCGTCGAGCGTGACGGTGGCGAGCGACTCCTCGCTGCCGCCCACCGGCCGCCCGTACAGATGACCGCGGAACAGCCAGGCATCGCCGTACTCTCCGACCAGCGCGCGCGGGTCGGAGTCCTTGGCGGCTGCGATGGACTGGATCGCGCGCTCGCGCACCTTGTCGAATTCGGCGGCCGTGAGCCGCGGCCGCAGCAGTGCATCGCTCGCCAGCTCGATCATGAGCCCGAGGTCGCGGGCGAGGAAGCTCGCGCCCACGGACAGGCTCTCGGCGCCCGCGCCGATGACGAGCTCGCCACCGACGTTCTCGATGGCTTCGGCGAACTGCGCCCCGTCCCGCCCGCCAGCGCCCTTCTGCATGAGCTCGGCCAGCAGTGCGGCCGTGCCCTCGCGACCCGGCGCGTCGGCCAGCGAGCCGCCGCGCACCACCACGTTCATTGCGACCAGCGGCGTGTCGCGCTTCGGCATGAGCGCGAGCTCGGCGCCGTTGCCAAGCGTCACGCGCTCGAACTCAGGCAGGCGCACGCCGCCCGGCGAACCCGGCGCCGCCGAAGCCGACGCGGCGACGAGAACCGCGGCCCCGAGGAGCGCGGCTGTCGAGGACCGCCACCGACCCAGCGCGCTCATCGCGCACCCCCTGCGGTCGCACCGCCGCTCGGGGCGGTCGCGTCCGCCACCTTCGGCTCGAGCACGCCCACCGTGCGGTTGTCCGCGCGCAGCACCGTGGCCGCGGCCTGGCGCACGTCCTCGGCGGTGATCCCCTCGTACACCGACGGTGCATCGAACAGCTTGCGATAGTCGCCGTGGAACACCTGGTAGGTGCCGAGCGCCTGCGCCTTGCCGCTGATGGTCTCGAGACCGCGCCAGAACCCGGCGAGGGCCTGGTTGCGCGCCTTGGCGAGCTCGGCCGGGGTCGGCCCGTCCTTGGCAAGGCGCGCGATTTCCTCGTCGATCAATCGCTCGGTCTTCGCGGGGTCGCCGCCCGGCGGCACGATTGCGTAGATCCACGCGAGGCCCGGGTCGAAGCCCTGGTCGAGCGAGGTGCCGAGCTGCACGGCCACCTGCTCCTGCTCGACCAGTCGCTGGTGCAGCCGCGAGGAATCGCCGGAGCCCAGGATCGAGAGCAGCACTTCCATGACGCGCGTCTGGCGGTCGGGAGCCGCCGCGGAGTGCCAGGCCATCGCGACGATCGGGGTCTGGGCCTCGCGCTGGATGCGCAGGCGGCGCTCGCCGAGTTGCGGCGGCTCGCGCGTCGTCACCGGCGGTGGCGCGGGCTGGGCCTCGAGCGGTGCGAGGTAGCGCTCGGCGAAAGCGAAGACTTCCTCGGGCTCGACGGCACCCACCACGAACATCACCGCGTTGTTCGGCGCGTAGAACTGCCGGTAGAACGCCTGCAGGTCCTCGACCTTCCAGCCCTCGATGTCCGAGGGCCAGCCGATCACCGGGATCTGGTACGGATGCGCGACGAACGCGGTCGCCTGCACCTGCTCGATGAGCGTGCCGAAGTTGTCGTCGTCCACGACGGAGCGCCGCTCCGAGTAGATGACCCCGCGCTCGCTCTCGACCACCTTGGGGTCGAAGTCGAGGTGGCGCATGCGGTCGGACTCGAGGTCGAAGATGAGCCCGGTGGCGCCCGCGGGGAACCAGTTCTGGTACACGGTGACGTCCGAGCTGGTGTAGGCGTTGTTGCGGCCGCCGCTCGCCTCCATCACGCGGTCGAAATCGCCGGGCGGGCGATTCTTCGTACCGTTGAACATCATGTGCTCGAAGTAGTGCGAGATGCCGGTGATGCCCGGGCGCTCGTTGCGGCTGCCGACGCGGTACCAGGTGTACATGGCGACGTTGGGGATGTCGTGATCCGGCCAGACGATGACCTCGAGCCCGTTCGGCAGCGTGCGGGACACGATGCGATCGGCACCCGCCACGGGGGCTGTCGTGGCCGTGGCGTGGCCGGACACAATCGCGAACAGCAGCCCGGCCGTAAAGATGGACACTCGGTTCATGGCTCAGCCTCCTTTCTGCGACGCGATCCAGCGATCGACCTTGGCCTCGAGCACGTCGAGCGGCAGCGGACCGTCGCCGAGCACGGCGGTGTGGAACTTGCGCGGATCGAAGCGATCCCCGAGCGTCTTTTCGGCGCGTGCGCGCAGCTCGCTGATCTTGAGCTGGCCGAGCTTGTAGGCGAGCGCCTGGCCGGGGATGGCCATGTAGCGCTCGGTCTCCGCGACGCGACGTGCCTCGCTGGTGGCGCTGACCGGGTTGAGCCTCAGGTAGTCCTCGAAACAGGCCTCGACCAGCTCGTTGAGCCGGCGCGACTCGGAGAGGGCATCCGCAGGGACGGCCTGCGCGGCCGGGGCGGGGTCCGTGGCCGGCACGGCGTGTGCCGCGCCGGCAGCGAGGAACAGGGCGGCGACCGCCACCACCAGGGGTCGTTGACGCATCGGTGATTTCCACGAGCGGGGAAGATCGGGCACTTTGCCGCATCCGGCCGGGCACGGAAAGGGGCCCGGGGTGCCCGGTGGAGCCGCCGGGAGCGGCCGGGGGACGGCGCACCCGCATCCGTGTCGGCACGGATGTCAATTTCCGGCGGCAGAGGGCAAGGTCCGCATGGGCCAAAGGGCGGGAGGAACATGTTCCAGATCAGAATTCACGGGCGCGGTGGCCAGGGCGTCGTCACCGCAGCCGAGCTGTTGTCCGTCGCCGCCTTCCGCGAAGGGCGCCACGCGCAGGCGTTCCCTAGCTTCGGCTCCGAGCGCACGGGCGCCCCGGTGGTGGCGTTCTGCCGGATCGACACGCACCCGATCCGCCTGCGCGAGCCGATCCTCGAGCCCGACGCGCTGATCATCCAGGACCCCACCCTGCTGCACCAGGTGGACGTCTTCGGGGGCCTGCGCAAGGATGGCTACATCCTGATCAACACCTCGCGCAGCTTCGAGGACCTCGGTCTCGGCGAGTTCGCGGCGGGCTTCCGGGCGGAGCGCCTGTGCACGGTGCCCGCCACGGAATTCGCCCTCAAGCACATCGGCCGGCCGCTGCCCAATGCCGCGCTGCTCGGCGGTTTCGCCGCCATCTCGGGGCAGATCTCGCTCGAGTCGGTCGGCGCGGCCGTCCGCGAGAAGTTCCCGGCCAAGGTCGCCGAGGCCAACATTGCCGCCGCGGCCGAAGCCTTCGCATTCGTCACACAGGCACTCCGCGAGGCTGCCCATGCTTAAGCAAATCGAGGGCTCGGCGGCGGTGGCCGAGGCCGTGGCGCTGTGCCGCCCCGAGGTGATCTGCGCCTATCCGATCTCGCCGCAGACCCACATCGTCGAGGGGCTCGGCAGGCTCGTGGACGGCGGCAAGCTCACGCCCTGCGAGTTCATCAACGTCGAGTCGGAGTTTGCCGCGATGTCGGTCGCGATCGGCGCCTCGGCGGCCGGCGCGCGCGCCTACACCGCGACCGCGAGCCAGGGCCTGCTGTTCATGGCGGAGGCGGTCTTCAACGCGGCGGGCCTCGGCCTGCCCATCGTGATGACCGTTGCGAACCGCGCCATCGGCGCGCCGATCAACATCTGGAACGACCACACCGACGCGCTCAGCCAGCGCGACTGCGGCTGGATCCAGCTTTTTGCCGAGGACAACCAGGAGGCGCTGGACCTGCACATCCAGGCCTTCCGCCTCGCCGAGGAACTGTCGCTGCCGGTCATGGTGTGCATGGACGGATTCATCCTCACCCACGCCTACGAGCGCGTGGACATGCCGACCCAGGAGCAGGTCGACGCCTACCTGCCGCCCTACGAGCCGCGCCAGGTGCTCGACCCCGCCGAGCCCGTCTCGATCGGCGCCATGGTGGGCCCGGAGGCCTTCATGGAGGTGCGCTTCCTCGCACACGCGAAGCAACGCCAGGCGCTCGACCTCATCCCGGCGTGGGCGAGCGAGTTCAAGCGCGTCTTCGGGCGCGCCAGCGGCGGCCTGACGCACACCTACCATCTCGATGACGCCGAGACCGTGGTCGTGGCGCTGGGCTCGGTGCTCGGCACCATCAAGGACACCGTGGACGAGATGCGCGAGCAGGGCGTGAAGATCGGCGTGCTCGGCATCACCTGCTTCCGGCCGTGGCCCACGGCCGCGGTGCGCGAGGCGCTCTCGGGAGCGAAGCGCGTGCTGGTGCTCGAGAAGAGCCTGGCCGTGGGGCTCGGCGGCATCGTCTCGAACAACGTCTCGGCCTCGTATCACGGCTCGGCGGACGACGTGTACACGGTGATCGCGGGACTCGGCGGGCGGTCGATCACCCGCGGCTCGCTGCACCGGATATTCGCCGCGGCCACCGAGGGCAGCCTCGAGCCGGTGACTTTCCTCGATCTCGACCACTCGCTGGTCGATCGCGTACTGGCCCGCGAACGCGAGCACCGCCGCTCGGGACCGATCGCCGAGGGCATCCTGCGCGACCTCGGCGTGGTCGCGGCGAAGATCGGCTGAGGACGCGAACATGAGCTACCAACCGATCCGCTTCTACCAGACCGGCACCTTCACCGTCGGCAACCGCCTGCTCCCCACCGAGGAGCGCTCGGTGCAGGCGGGCATGCGCCGCACCAACTCGCTCAACTCCGGGCACCGCGCCTGCCAGGGCTGCGGCGAGGCGCTCGGTGCGCGCTACGCCATCGACGCGGCCATGGAGGCGACGAACCGTCAGCTCGTAGCTGCGAACGCCACCGGCTGCCTCGAGGTGTTCTCGACGCCGTATCCGGAAACCTCGTGGCAGATCCCCTGGATCCACTCGCTGTTCGGCAACGCGGCGGCGGTCGCCACCGGCATCGCAGCCGCGATGCGCGTCAAGGGCCGCGAGGAGGTCCGCGTGGTCGCGCAGGGCGGCGACGGCGGCACCACGGACATCGGCTTCGGGTGCCTCTCGGGGATGTTCGAGCGCAACGACGACGTGCTCTACATCTGCTACGACAACGAGGCCTACATGAACACGGGCGTGCAGCGCTCCTCGGCGACGCCGCCCGCCGCGCGCACCAACACGACCTATCCGGTGGGCGACTCCGCGGGCAACCGCTTCGGCCAGGGCAAGAACCTGCCCGTGATCGCGATGGCGCACGAGATCCCCTACGTCGCGACGGCCACGGTGTCCGAGCTGCGCGACCTCGAGGCCAAGGTGCGCCGCGCCATGGAGTTCCGCGGCGCGCGCTACATCCACATCCTGGTGCCCTGCCCGCTCGGCTGGGGCCACGGCTCGGCGGAGACGATCAAGATGGCGCGACTGGCGCACGAGACGGGCCTGTTCCCGGTCTTCGAGGCCGAGCACGGCGAGGTAAAGAGCGTGTCGAAGATCCGCCGTCAGCTGCCGGTCGAGGACTACCTGCGGCCGCAGCAGCGCTTCGCGCACCTGTTCAAGCCGCCGGGCCGGCCCGACATCGTCGCGAGGATTCAGCAGATGGCCGACCGCAACATCCGCCGCTACGGGCTGGTGGACGGCACGGAGGGCGCGCGATGAAGGCCAAGCCGTTCGCCATCACGCTCGACCCGGGCTCGAGCCTCGCCAACCGCACGGGCTCGTGGCGCACGGTGCGCCCGGTGTACGTCGACCGCCTGCCGCCCTGCAACCACGCCTGCCCGGCGGGCGAGAACATCCAGGGCTGGCTGTTCCACGCCGAGGCCGGCGACTACGAGCAGGCCTGGCGCGTGCTCACTCGAGACAACCCGCTGCCGGCGGTGATGGGCCGCGTCTGCTATCACCCCTGCGAAACCTCGTGCAACCGCGCACAGCTCGACGAGAGCGTCGGCATCAACGCCATCGAGCGCTTCCTCGGCGACGAGGCTCTGCGCCTCGGCTGGAAATTCCAGAAGCCGGAGACGGTCTCGGGCAAGAAGGTACTGGTGGTCGGGGCCGGTCCCTCGGGACTCTCAGCCGCCTACCACCTGGCGCTCATGGGCCACGCCGTGACGATTCGCGAGGCGGGCCCGGTGCCGGGCGGCATGATGCGGTTCGGCATCCCGAAGTACCGACTGCCCCGCGAGGTGCTCGATGCCGAGATCCAGCGCATCCTCGACCTCGGAGTCGAGCTCGAGCTGAATTCGAAGGTCGCGGACCTGCTCGAGGCCCAGCGCGACGGCGCTTTCGACGCGGTGTTCCTCGCCGTCGGCGCGCACATCGCCAAGCGCGCCTACATCCCCGCAGGCAGCGCCTCGAAGATGCTCGACGCGGTCTCGGTGCTGCGCGGCATGGAGGGGGACGAGAAGCCCCTGCTCGGCCGCAGGGTCGTGGTCTACGGCGGCGGCAACACGGCGCTCGACGTGGCGCGCACCGCCAAGCGCCTCGGCGCGACCGAGTCCATCATCGTCTACCGCCGCACGCGCGAGCGCATGCCGGCGCACGAGACCGAGCTCGAGGAGGCGCTGCAGGAAGGCGTGCTGGTGAAGTGGCTCTCGACCATCAAGCAGGCCGGTGCGGAGTCGATCACCGTCGAGAAGATGGCCCTCGACGCCAAGGGCAACCCGCAGCCGACGGGCGAGTTCGAGACGCTCGAGGCCGACTCGGTGGTGCTCGCGCTCGGGCAGGACGTGGACCTGTCGCTGCTCGACGGCGTGCCGGGACTCGAGGTCGAGAACGGCGTGGTGAAGGTGGACGGCGGCATGATGACCGGCCACCCGGGCGTGTTCGCCGGCGGCGACATGGTGCCGGGCGAGCGCACCGTCACGGTCGGCATCGGGCACGGCAAGCTCGCGGCGCGCAACATCGACACCTGGCTGCGCGGCGAGAAGTGGGTGCACCCGCCGAGCCACGAACTCGCGAGCTTCGACAAGCTCAACACCTGGTACTACTCGGACGCACCGAAGTCGAAGCAGCCGGTGCTCGACACGATCCGTCGCCAGTCCACCTTCGAGGAGGTGGTGGGCAGCTTCGACGAGACCACCGCACAGTTCGAGGCGAGGCGCTGCCTGTCCTGCGGCAACTGCTTCGAGTGCGACAACTGCTACGGCGTGTGCCCCGACAACGCCGTGATCAAGCTCGGCCCCGGCAAGCGCTACGAGTTCAACCTGGACTACTGCAAGGGCTGCGGGATCTGCGTGAGCGAGTGCCCGTGCGGCGCGATCCGCACGGTGCCGGAGGAGATCTGAGGAGCACCGCGCTCACCCCGACCCTCTCCCGCCAGCGCGGGAGAGGGTACCCGAAGGGCGGGTGAGGATCGCTGGACGACGGGAAACCCGCTTCGCCGCGTTACTCGGCCTTCACGAACTTGAGAGTCATGCGGTCGGACTCGCCGATCGCCTTGTACTTCGAGTGGTCGAAGTTCGGGTCCTTGTCAGTCTGCGAGCCATACGCGGTCGAGCGCAGGGCGGGGGGCAACGTCCACACGCCGAACGGATGGTCCTTCGTGTCCTTCGGATTGGCGTTGATCTCGGACTTCGCCGCCAGCTTGAAGCCGGCCTTCTCGGCCTGCTCGATCACGTAGGCCTCGGTGACGTAGCCGCTCTTCGCCGCAGGGTCCTGCGGACCCGGATTCGCGCGATGCTGCTCCACGGCGAGGATGCCGCCGGGCTTGAGCGCGTCATGGAACTCCTTGAAGGTCTTCTCGACCATGCCGGGCGAGCCCATCCAGCCGTGCACGGAGCGAGCGGTGAGGATGAAGTCGTAGCTCTCCTTGGGCAGCGGCTTCGACTTGGCGCCCCAGTTCACGACGCCGATCTTTCCGTACAGGTCGGGCTTTGCGCCGTAGCGGGCCTCGAAGTCCTCGCGCGACTTGCGCGCGCCGGCCGAGAGTTCCGGGTTGTCGAGGTCGGCGCCGGTCACATAGAACGAGCCGCCCGTTCGCTTGGCATACGGCGCCAGGATCTCGGTCCACCACGACGCGCCGCCAGGCTGGATCTCGAGAATCGTCATGCCGGGCTTGAGACCCCAGAAGGTGAGCGACTCGACCGGATGCCGGGCGGCGTCACGCGCCTTCGCCTCCGGGGTCCGCCAGTCGCCGGCGACGACGTCGGCGAGCACCGGGTCGGCGGCGGGCTTGGCACCATGGTCATCGGCACTGGCGGCCAGGGGCATCAGGGCCAGCGCGGCGAGCGCGAGATTCCGGTGGATTCGCATTGGTTGTCTCCTCGTTGCGTGTCGGCGGCGGGAAAGGGCCGCAATTGTAGCGTGTCGGATCCGTTAGCACGGACCGCGGCGGCGGATTCAGGTTCCCCGGATCGGTGCAGGCGTTGGGAAAGCATTCGCGTCGGCCGGCACGGACGGGTGCCGAGCGTTGGGAAAGCATTCGCGCCGGCCCGCTGCATGCGGGCCTCTGCGAATCCTTTCCCAACGCTGGACACGCGGCGCCTGGGCGAGTGGCCGCCGAGCCGGCCACTCGCACGGCGCATGCAACGTCAAACGGATGCCGCGTTGATCTCCAAGTAGACGTCGGCAGCACCTACTCGACGCACGCCGCGTACTGCGGTCGTCACGCGGAATCCGGCCGGCACTGCATGCGCCGTGCGAGCCGGCGTCAGCCGGGTCGCTCAGGCGCGTTGTGTCCGGCGCCGGGCCGGGGTTGCGCAGGGCGCGCATATCTCCGCGCGCGCCCGAAGCAACCCCGGCCCGGCGCCCGCGCACACGGCACCGCACCCACAGCCGCCCCCCGGGTCGCGGCGGCGAGTCGCACAAAGCAAGAGGCCCCGGAACTTGCGTCCCGGGG
>Ga0209391_10001195_pt1 | contig 13260 bp, 16 predicted proteins | sample PPLLak3March2015_FD_187246 | JGI IMG/M metagenome (GOLD analysis project Ga0209391, IMG submission 187246) | Freshwater sediment microbial communities from Prairie Pothole Lake near Jamestown, North Dakota, USA - PPLs Lake P7 Core (1) Depth... | ecosystem: Environmental > Aquatic > Freshwater >... | reverse complement strand
TGCGTGATTCCGGACACGAGATCGAAGCGATCGATGCCGCCCAGCTGGCGCGATTCGCGGGCAACGTCCTCGAGCTGCGCGCCGACGACGGTGCACGCGTACTCGCGCTTTCCGCAGCTGCCGCCGCCGCCTTCGGGCCGGCCACACTCGATCGATTGCAGCGGCGCACGGACCGGATCGTCGTGACGCCGGTGCCGACGATCGAGGCGCTCGGCGGTGGTTCCGTGCGCTGCATGCTCGCCGAGGTCTTCCTGCCGCGGTAGCGTCACCCGCCCGGCGCGGGATCCTCGATGTCGTCGAGGAATTCGATTGCGCGGCGCAGGTGCGGCACCACGATCGTGCCGCCGACGACGAGACCGATGCTCATCGCCTCGACGATGGCCTTGCGGCTGTTGCCGGCGTCGCGCGCTTCCTTGACGTGGTACTTCACGCAGTCGTCGCAGCGCAGGACCAGTGACGCGACGAGTCCGAGCAGTTCGCGGGTCTGCTTCGGCAGTTCGCCGGCATCCTCGGCATAGGCCAGCGAATCGACCGAATACACGCGCTTGATGACGCGGTTGTCCTCCTCGAGGATCCGGGCGTTCATGCGTTCGCGGTAGGCCGCGAATTCCTGTTCGAGCTTGCCCATGGCGGGTCTCCGGCGGCAGTTGCAGGCCGCGCAGTTTAGGACACCGGACGAGGCCTGCGCCGATGCTAGAATCCGGCCGCTCCGCGTAGGAGGACGCACGTGCTGGAACTCGGCTGCAAGGCCCTGGTTGCTTACCTGCTGGGATCAGTCATCGGCAGCCTGCTGCTGGGCCGGCTGCGTGGCGTCGACATCCGGACCCAGGGCAGCGGCAACGCCGGCGGCACCAACGCGCTGCGCACGCAAGGCTGGGGTTTCGCACTCGGCGTGGTGCTGGTGGACGTGGGCAAGGCCCTGCTGGCGGTCGGCTGGGTACCCACGCTCGACCTGCCGGGAATCGGGATCGACCCGGCCGTCGACCGCGACTGGCTGCTGGTTACCTGCGCCATGGCGGTCGTGATCGGCCACGTCTACCCGGTCTGGTACGAATTTCGCGGCGGCAAGGGAGCGGCGACGCTGATCGGCACCATCGCCGTGGTCGCGCCGATGGCGCTCGTCCCGGTGATCACGGTCTGGCTGCTCACCGTCATGCTGACGGGATTCGTCGGCCTGGGCACGATGCTCGGCACCGCGACGCTGCCGATCTATTTCGCGTTGACGGCGCCCGTGCGGCTGCCCCTGGTCGCGTTCGGCGTCGTCATGGCGGCGTTCATCGTGTTTACGCACCGCGCGAACGTAGAGCGCATGCGTGCCGGCAACGAGAATCGCGCGCGCCGGCTCTGGCTGTTGCGCCCGCGATGAGCGATACCGCCGAGCGCCTGGTGCACCTGCTCGCCGACGGCGCGCTGCATTCCGGCGAGCGCCTCGCGGAAGGTCTCGGCGTGACGCGAGCAGCGGTCTGGAAGTCTGTCGCCGAACTGCGCGAGCGCGGCATCGAAGTCGCCAGCCACGATCGTCGCGGCTACCAGTTGCACCGACCGGTCGAGCTGCTCGACATCGGTGCGCTGCGCGCCGGCGCGAAGGCTGCCGGCTTGTCGCTGCCCGTGGACTGCGCTGTCTTCTTCGAAATTCCTTCGACCAACGAATACCTGCAAGCAGCGGAGGCGCCGCCGGTGGCTGCGCCAAGACTCGTCTTCGCGGAATTGCAGACGGCCGGCCGTGGCAGGCACGGCCGCGAGTGGCTCGCGCCGTTCGGCTCGGGACTCACATTCTCGATCGGCTGGACGTTCGCGGAGATGCGGTCCGACCTCTCTGCGCTCAGCCTGGCGCTGGGCGTATGCGTCGTTCGTGCACTGCGCGCGATGGGTGCGACCGACACGCAGCTGAAGTGGCCCAACGACATCGTGTACCGGCACCACAAGCTCGGCGGACTGCTGTTGCAGATGCGCTCGGAAGCGGGCGGGCCGGCCTGCGTCGTCGCGGGGCTCGGTCTCAATCTCGAACTGCCGGCCGCCGTGCACGAGTCCCTGCGCGCATCGCCTCTCGCCACGCCGCCGACGGATCTCGCCACCGCGTGCGGTGGCGTGGCGCCCTCGCGCGTCGCCGTCGCCGCGCGAGTCGCCGGCACGATGCTCGAAGGGTTCGCCACGTTCGCACGGGCCGGCTTCGCGCCGTTCGCCCCCGACTGGGCCGCGTTCGATTCACTGCACAACGCCACTGTCACGGTGCTGCGCCACGACGGCCCGCTCGAAGGCATTGCGCGCGGGGCCGACAGGGAAGGTGCGCTGGTGGTCGAGGTGTCCGGCAGGCTGGAGAAGGTACACGCGGGTGACGTGAGCCTGCGCCGCGCGGCAGGACTGGCGTCTTCGTGATGCTGCTGGTCGACATCGGCAATACGCGCGTCAAATGGGCCGCCTGTGTGGAGGGCGGCCTCGAGACCCAGCAGGCGGCCGAGTACACGCAATGGACGGTGGAGGACTGGCAGCGCGCGTTGTTCGGTCCGCGTCGAGTGGATCGGGTCGTCGCCGCCTCCGTCGCCGGGGAGCGAAGCTCGCACCTGCTGGTTGAAGCTGCGCGACGCAGCGGCGTTGCCGACGTTGGGTTCATCACGTCGACGGCGGCCGCCGGTGGCGTGCGTAACGCGTACCCGGACCCGCGCCTGCTCGGCGTCGATCGCTGGGTGGCCGTGATCGGCGCTTTCGATCTCTGTGGCGGCGCGTGCTGCGTCGTCGACGTCGGCACGGCGGCGACGGTGGACGGGGTGGACGCCGGGGGCATCCACCTCGGGGGCTACATCGTGCCGGGACCGCACATGATGGTGCGGTCGCTGCACGTGGGCACCACCCAGCTCGCTTCGTACACCGCGGCCAGCGGTGCGCACGCCGGTGCGCTGCTGGCCGACAATACGCGCGAGGCGATCGAGCGCGGGTGCCGGGTGGCGTTGGCGGCCCTCGTCGACCGCGCGCATGCCGACCTCGCCCGCGCCACGGGAGGCGCGCCGGCCCTGGTCCTGACTGGAGGCGCCGCCGCCGAAATCGAGCCCTGGCTCGTGACGCCGTTCCGCTCGGTACCGGACCTGGTCCTGCGCGGCCTGGCCCGCCTGGCGGTGTCGAAGACTTGAACGGCGGGGTCCGCTCGTAGTCCAATCGCTACGGGACGGGGCGTTGCCCCGTCATTCGTATCCAGATACGGGCTTCGGCAAGGCTTGCCGCGGCCTCGCACAGCAGGAGAAACGCATGAAAGCCACTCGTTTGATCACAATTTCAGCCGCCCTGGTCACGCTGGCGGGTTACGGCTCGCTCGCGCAGGCCGATGCGGCCGCGGGCAAGGCCACTTTCGAGGCCGTTTGCTCGGAGTGCCACGAAGTGGCCGATTTCGACGGCGAGGACCCGAAGGCAGTCGCCGCGACCCTCAAGGAAATCGTCGCGGGCACCAAGAAGCACAAGAAGGCCATCAAGCTGACCGACGCCCAGATCGCCGACGTTGCGGCTTACATGGCCGGGGGCGGCAAGTAACTGCGGACGCGAATATTTCGCAATCGCGTCGCGGGCCCGTTTTCCGGCTGGGAACCGGGCCCGCTTTGTTTGTAATTGCGGATTTCACGGTCTGACTTTCGCTAACTTACCGTTATCATTGCACCGCATCATGGTCCGGCGCGGCCGGCCTATCTCCGGAGGTTCTTCGATGAAAGTCACGCGTATCCTCGCCGTCTCCCTCGTCACGCTCGGTCTTGCGGGCTTCAGCGGCGTCGCCAGCGCCGATGCAGCTGCGGGCAAGGCGAAGTTCACGGCCGCCTGCGCGGAATGCCACGAAGCCAACGAATTCGAAGGCGAGAGTGCCGCGGCCCTGACCGAAACGCTCAAGGCCATCGTCGCCGGCAAGCAGAAGCACAAGAACGCGCTGAAGCTGTCGGATGCCGAGATTGCCGACCTCGCGGCCTTCATGGCCGCCGGCAAGTAACCTAGTTCGAGTGACGTCCCCGAGGCCCGGTCGCTCGCGCGGCCGGGCCTCGTTTTTTTTCAGTTTGATACCATCGCGCGCATCGCGGTCTCCCGGGCGGTGCCTTGCGCTTCCTCTTCCTGCTGCTGTTGCTCGTCAACCTGCTGTTCCTCGCGTGGATCCGCTGGGTTGCGCCCACCGAGGTGGCTGCGCGAGCCGTCCCGGCGGCCGCGGCGGGCAAGTTGCAACCGATCCGGCTGCAACGCGAGCCAGGCGCTCCCGCAAGCACAGCCGATCCGGGCCCCGACGCCAGGGCTGCCGCTGCAATTGCGGCCGCTGCGTGCGTGAGCCTGGGTCCGTTCTCGAGTCTCCAGCAGGCCGAAGCCACGTCGGCGGAATTGCAGAGGCTCGGCTTCGCGACCCACTCGCCACGTGCCGCCACGGACGAGGTCCGTGTGGGCTCCTGGGTCCGGGTGCCCAACCTCGCCACGCCCGAGGACGCCACTAACGCGTTGACGAGCCTGCAGGCCGCAGGCCTGACCGACGCCTACGTCGTCTCGGAGGGTGAGCCCGGCAACGCCGTCTCGGTCGGGGTCTTCGCCGACCCCGCCAAGGCGACCGAGGTCGCCATGACGGTGATCACGACGGGTTTCACGCCCGAAATCAGCGACCGGATGCGCACGCTCGAGGTGTTCTGGCTCGACATCGACCGGCAGGCCAACGGCAGCCTGCCCGCGCTCGACGCGCTGCCCGGTGCGCCAAACGGTGACCTGCCACTCGAAATGCGGGCCTGTCCCGCCGAGCCTTCCGCCGCGGGACAGGGTTAGAATCCGCCCTCCACGGCAATCGTGCCGGCTTAGCACAGCTGGTAGTGCACCTGATTTGTAATCAGGGGGTCGGGGGTTCGAATCCCTCAGCCGGCACCATTTCGCCGCCGCACCACCGACAGCAATGAGGGGGATGAACATGGCACTCTGGAAAGACCCGACCAAAGAACCCGGTAGCGACGCGTCCGTGACGACAGCGGAGCCCGTCCTGCGATCCGTCCCGACCCCTGCGCCAGGCGCGCAAGGCGAGCCTGCTCGCCGTCCCGCGCCGGCGGCCACTGGCCCGGCGAAGGAATCGCTGATCGCCGCCGACGTCACCATCGAAGGCAAGATCGAAGGCGCCGGCCACGTCCGGATCGCAGGCCGCTTCAAGGGCGACGTCAATGTGCAGGGCAACGTCACGATCGAGCACGGTGCGCACGTTACCGGCCAGATCGCGGCTGCGACCGTGATCGTCAGCGGCGAAGTGCACGGCAACATCAACGCCAGTTCGCGGGTCGAACTGCTCGAGACCGGTGCCATCAACGGCGACGTCAAGGCGGCCGTGCTCACGGTCGCAGCGGGTTCGCGCATGCGCGGCAACGCCGATTTCGGCTGGCCGGACTCCAAGTAAGCGCGCGCCAGGCGCGCAGCCATGCTGCCGGGACGCTCCGCGTCGGGTACGGTGGGCAGGACCCGTTCCTGCCCGCATTGCAAGGCCACGATCCTCGAGAGCGCGGTCATCTGCCCGCAATGCCGGCACCACCTGAAGCACGGCGCGGCGGGCACCGGGGCCGATGCGACGCCGAAATTCTCGGCATTGAACGTCGAGGGTACGCTGCGTCATTCGCAGCGCGGCGGCGACTGGGAATACTCCGTGGTGCTGTCGATCCGTAACGAGCGCGGCGAGGAAATCTCGCGACAGGTGGTCGGCGTAGGCGCGTTGCGCACCGCCGAGGCGCGCACGTTCACGCTATCCGTCGAGGTCGCGACGCCGGGAGGTCGCTGAGCATGCCGATCGCCGTCTCCTGCCCGACCCGGTCTCGTTCTACGATGAATGCCCCGGGATTTCCGTATCGGTTCGCGTATCGTCCTGTGGCAGCATTCGCGGTTTGCATTTCACCGAGAGCATTCGTCACATGATCAAGAAGACGCCGTCGATCCTGCTGATTGGCATCGCTGCACTGGCAGTCCTGGGTTGCTCGAAGCAACCTGCGCCGGCCCCGGCCGTGCCCGCAGCCGAGGTCGACGACGAAATGGCCGAGCGCGCCGCGGCACCGCGGCCGGAAAAGCCGAAGGAGACCAAGGCTGAACAGGCAGCGAAACTGGTCCCCTACATCCAGGATAAGCCGGAGTGCCAGCAGTTCAGGACCGCCTTGGAGCAGGCCCAGGGGGCCGGCGGTGAGAGCGCGAACCTGGAGCAGATCATGGGCGACGCCTATAAGGCGGGCTGCAGCAAGTAAGGCGTTTCGACCCGAACCGGCGGGATCGAGCGCCCCGGCAGGCACGCCAGGCACCGGCGGGGCCCCAGTTCGCATCCACGTCGGTCGCGTTGGATGCGTCAAGGTGTTGCGGAAAAGCCGCATTCGCGGTAATTCCTTATACTTCTAGGTTGGCGGCGTTTGCGAACCTCGCTACCTGCAAGGCGGTCAGAACCGCAGGAGGACCCCCGATGTGCCTGGCCGTTCCCATGAAGATCAAGAGCATCGACGGCTTCAATGCCACTTGCGAGGCCAAGGGCATCGAGCGCGAAGTGAGCCTCTTCATGCTGCAGGGCGAGCCGATCGACGTGGGCGACCACGTCCTGATCCACGTCGGCTATGCGATCCAGAAAGTGAGCGAGGAAGAAGCCCGCGCGACCTGGGACCTGTTCGACGAGATCATCGAGCATGCATGAACTGTCGGTCTGCCAGGCGCTGATCGGCCAGGTCGAGCGCGTCGCCCGTGAATCGGACGCGCGCCGGGTGGTCACGATCTACGTCTCGGTGGGCCCGTTGAGCGGAGTCGAAGCCAAGCTGCTCGAGCATGCCTATCCGCTCGCGGCCGCGGGGACCGTCGCCGAAGGCGCGGAACTGATCGTCGAGACTGTGCCGGTCGTCGTGCGCTGCCGCACCTGCCACGCGGAGACCGAAGCGGCGCCCAACCGGCTGGTGTGCGGCTCGTGCCGGGACTGGCAGGTGGAAGTGATTGCCGGCGAGGACATGATGCTGCTGCGCGTCGAAGTCGAGACCGCGGCGGAAAGCGTCCAGTAACTGGAAGCTCGTCGCCCGCAAGGCGGCGGCCCCGCGAGGGGTACTGAATCAAGGTGAGGTAGTGCTGATGTGCCGTGATTGCGGTTGTTCATTGGGCCCCGCGGCCGCCCGCGCCCCTTTCGCTGCGCACCCCGCGCCTGCACGGGCCCCTTCGATGCACGTGGAGTCGATCGAGGTCATCACTGCGATCCTCGACGAAAACGACCGCGTGGCGCAGCACAACCGCGAGCATTTCGATGCCCAGGGTGTGCTCGCGATCAACCTGATGTCGTCCCCCGGCTCGGGCAAGACGTCGCTGCTCGAAGCGACGATCAAGGCGCTCGCGGGCGAGATGAAAGTCGCCGTCATCGAAGGTGACCTCGCGACCGAGAACGATGCGGCCCGGATCCGTGCGTGCGGCGTGCCCGCCGTGCAGATCCAGACCGGCAATGCCTGCCACCTCGACGCGCAGATGGTCCACGACGTCCTGCACGACCTGCCGCTCGGCGGGCTCGACGTGCTGTTCGTCGAGAACGTGGGCAACCTCGTCTGTCCCGCCAGCTTCGACCTCGGCGTGCACCGCAACGTCACGCTGTTGTCGGTCCCGGAGGGTGACGACAAGCCCGCGAAGTATCCGGTCATGTTCCGCGCGGGCGACCTCACCCTGATCACCAAGGTCGACCTGCTGCCGCACATCGAGGAGTTCAGCGTCGATCGCGCGCGCGACTCGCTGCGCCAGGTGGGATTCGACGGCACCATCATCGAAGTGAGCAAGCGGGGTGGCGCGGGATTCACGGCGTGGCTCGACTGGTTGCGCAGCGCAGTGGCGGCGGCCCAGGCGCAGAAGCGCAACGTGGGCACAGCGCATGCGGAGGCCGCCTCATGAGCACCGGCGCCGAATGGCTCGAGCGCATCCGTGCGTTGCCGCTGCCACCGTCCATCAAGGTGATGAACGTCTGCGGCGGCCACGAGCGGTCGATCACCACTGCGGGGTTGCGCAAGGCCATCCCGTCGAACATCGAACTCGTCCCGGGGCCGGGCTGCCCGGTCTGCATCTGCCCCGAAGAGGACATCTACGAGGCGATCCAGCTCGCCTTGCACGAGAAAGTCATCCTCGTCGCCTACGGCGACATGCTGCGCGTGCCGGTCAACGCGCCGAAGAGCGAGCCTCGTTCGCTCGAGCAGGCCAAGGCGGCGGGCGGCGACGTACGCCCGATCGCGAGCCCGCTCGAGGCCGCGAAGATCGCCCTGGAAAATCCAGACCGCAAGGTCGTGTTCCTGGCGGCGGGATTCGAGACGACGACGGCCCCGGCCGCGGCACTGCTGGCACAGGGCGCGCCGGACAACCTGTTGTTCCTGATGTCCGGCCGGCTGACCTGGCCGGCCGTCTCGCTGCTGCTCAACTCGGGCCAGCCCGGCTTCGAGGCGCTGATTGCTCCGGGTCACGTGGCGACGGTGATGGGCCCCGAGGAATGGGAGTTCGTGCCGCGCGATCACGGCATTCCGACTGCCGTCGCAGGCTTCGCTCCGGATTCGCTGCTCGCTGCGCTCTATTCGGTGCTGCGGCAGAAGCTCGAAGGCAAGTGCTTCCTCGACAACTGCTACCCGCAGGTCGTGCGGCCGGGCGGTAACGCAACGGCGAAGCGCTACATCGACGCGACCATGGACGTCGTCGACGGCAACTGGCGCGGCATCGGGTCGATTCCCGCATCGGGTTACCAGCTGAAGCCCGAGTACGCAGCGCACGATTCGCGCGTGCAGCTGCCGTCGTACACGGAGATGTCGCGCAAGCGGGCCGGTGAAATGCCGCCAGGCTGTGACTGCGCGAAAGTCGTGCTCGGCCGCATCTACCCGAACGAATGCCGACTCTTCGGTGCTGCCTGCACGCCGCGTCACCCGATCGGTCCGTGCATGGTTTCGGACGAAGGCGCGTGCCGCATCTGGTGGGCCGACGGCGTCCGCGAAAACGTCTGGGTGGGCCGCAAGGCGTCAGGCGAAGGCGCCTGAACGCCGCGACGTCGGACCCGGGCAAGGCGATGCAGCAGCCGGCGCCGGTCGTCGTGTCGCGGCGCGTACTGCTCAGCGGACGCGTGCAGGGCGTCGGCTTCCGGCCTTTCGTCTACAGGCTTGCACACGAACTCGCGCTCGATGGCTTTGTGCGCAACCTCCGCGGCGACGTCGAAGTCGTGCTGCGCGGCTCCGCAAGTACGCTGGATCGTTTCGTCGACGACGTCGTCGGCCGGGCGCCACCGCTCGCGCGCCCCGTCGTGCGGGGCGTCACCGAATACGAAGTCGCCGTCGATCCCGGTTTCCACATCGCGCCAAGCTCGGCGGCGCTCGCGCCGCAGGTCTCCGTCCCGCCCGATTTCTTCTGCTGCCCCGATTGCCTTGCGGAGCTCGCGGATGCACGCGACCGGCGCCATCGCTATGCATTCATCAACTGCACGCAGTGCGGGCCACGCTACACGCTGATCGAAGCTCTGCCGTACGACCGGCCGAACACGACGATGCGCGGCTTCGAACTGTGTGCCGACTGCCGCCGCGAATACGAAGATCCGCTCGATCGCCGCTTCCACGCGGAGCCCGTCGCTTGCCCGAGGTGCGGCCCGCACCTGGACTTCATCGTTGCGGACGGCTCAGGTGCGATTTCGGGCGACGACGCGACTGCACTCGCCGCGGCTGTTGCCGTATTGCGCGAAGGCAATGTGCTGGCCGTGAAGGGCATCGGCGGCTATCACCTGATGTGCGATGCACGCAGCGAGCCTGCGGTCAGCCGGCTCCGCGAGCGCAAGCGCCGCCCCGACAAGCCGCTGGCGGTCATGTATCCGTGGCGCGGCCCGGAGGGCCTGGACTCGGTCGAGGCCAGCTTCGACCTCGAGCCCGCGGCACGGGCAGCGCTGCTCGACCCGGCCCGGCCGATCGTGCTGTTGCGAACCGGTCCACGCCTCGACCTTGCGCCGCAGGTGGCGCCGGGTCTGCGCGAGGTCGGCGTGTTCCTGCCGTACAGCCCGTTGCACCAGTTGCTGCTCGGCGAATTCGGCGGTCCGCTCGTCGCGACCTCGGGCAACGTCAGCGGCGAGCCCGTGCTTACCGATGCGACCGAGGCCACGGCACGCATTGCGCACGTGGCCGATGCATTCCTGCATCACGACCGGCCGATCGTGCGGCCGGCCGACGATTCGGTGGTCCGCGTCATCGCGGGCCGCGCGCGCCCGATCCGGCTGGGTCGTGGCATTGCACCGCTGGAACTGGAGTTGCCGCAGTCGTTGCCCGAGCCCGTGCTGGCGGTGGGCGGGCATCTCAAGGCGACGGTTGCCCTGGCCTGGGGCAAGCGGGTCGTCGTCTCACCGCACATCGGCGACATGGGCACGTTGCGCAGCGAGCAGGTTTTTGCGCAGGTCGCGGCCGACCTGCAGCAACTCTACGACGTCCGCGCTGCCGTGGTCGTCTGCGACGCGCACCCTGACTACGCGACGTCGCGCTGGGCCCGCGCGAGCGGGCTGCCGGTTGTAACGGTGCTGCACCATCACGCGCATGCATCTGCGCTGCTTGCCGAGCACGGCTGTTCCGAGGACCCCGCCATCGTGTTCGCGTGGGACGGTGTCGGCCTCGGTGAAGACGGCACGCTGTGGGGCGGCGAGACGTTTTTCGGCCGGGCAGGGCACTGGCAGCGCAGTGCCAGCCTGCGGCCGTTCTACCTGCCGGGCGGCGACAAGGCCGGCCGCGCACCCTGGCGCAGTGCCGCCGCCTTGTACTGGGAGATGGGCGACGAGTGCCCGGTCGCGATCCCGGATCCGATCGTGCGCGGTGCCTGGGAGCGCCGCCTCAATGCCCCGCAGTCGAGCGCGGCGGGCCGCGTTTTCGATGCGGCCGCGGCCGTGATCCTCGGGGTCGGGGAGACCAGCTTCGAGGGCCAGGGCCCGATGTGGCTGGAAGCCCTGGCACGGCCATCCCCCGATTTCCCGCGGATGGCCCTGGCCCCGGACGCGGCAGGCCTGCTGCGCATCGACTGGGCGCCCATGATGGCCTGGCTACGCGATCGCGCCGGCCTCGATCCCGCTACCCGCGCCGGCGCCGTTCATGCGGCGTTTGCCGACGCCATCGTCCGGGTGGCCGAAGCACAGCGCGACATCACGGGCTGTGCCGTCGTCGGCCTCACGGGCGGCGTGTTTCAGAACCGCTTGCTGTGCGAGCTGGCGGCCGGACAGCTGGGCGAAAGGGGCTTTCGCGTACTGCTGCCTGCTTTGGTCCCGGCAAACGACGGTGGCCTGAGCTACGGTCAAGTCGCGGATTTCATCGGCCGTAACTGCTGAACTCAGTCTAAAATCATCGCCCCATGCTGTGGTTCGAACGCCCATTCCTCTCCATCCTGCGCCACGAGTACCAGGCCTCGATGCGCTTCACGGAGGACGAGACCGCGGAGGTCATGCCCGCGGCACCGGAATTCCCGTGCCAGTTGTACGTGCACGTGCCGTTCTGCGAGGTGCTGTGCCCGTTCTGCTCGTTCCATCGGGTGCGCTACAACGAATCCAGGACCCACCGGTATTTCGAGGCGCTGCGGCGCGAAATCCAGCACTACCACGACGCGGGCTTCAGGTTCGCTGACGTCTACGTCGGCGGCGGTACGCCGACCGTCAATGCGGATGAACTGATCGAGACGCTCGACCTGGTGCGCAGGCTGTCGCCCGTGCGCACGGTATCGATCGAGACGAACCCGAACCATCTCGAGCGCCCGACGCTGGAGCGATATCGCGCCGCAGGAGTCTCGCGGCTCTCGGTGGGCGTGCAGAGTTTCGACGACGGCCTGCTGACCGGCATGGAGCGGCTCGAAAAGTACGGCAGCGGCGCGGTGATCAGGCAGCGGCTGGCCGCCGTGCAGGGGATCTTCCCCACGCTCAACGTCGACATGATCTTCAACCTGCCCGGGCAGTCGCTCGCGATGCTCGAGCACGATCTCGACGTGCTCGGCGACCTGGGCGTCGACCAGATCTCCTTCTATCCGCTGATGACCGCGCCGACCGCGCGGCACAAGATGGAAAAGACCATGGGGCACAACGATCCGCGGCTCCGCCTGCCCATGTACCAGCGCATCCTGGAGCGGCTGCTGGGGGCGGAATACCACGCCGCCTCCGCCTGGTGCTTCTCGCGCAACCAGGGCATGTTCGACGAATACATCATCGACCAGGCCGACTACGTCGGCGTGGGCAGCGGCGCCTTCAGCTACGTCGGCGGTGCGTACTACTCCACGACGTTCTCGCTGAACCACTATTGCCGGCGCATCGAAGGCGGGCAGTCGGGCATTACCCAGCGCCGCCCGGTCAGCCGCAAGGACCAGATGCGTTACGACTACCTCGTGCGCCTGTTCGGCGGCGAGCTCAAGCGCGACTACATCGAGCGGCGCTACGGCAAGGCCTTCTGGTTGCTCATGGCGCCGGAACTGCTGGCGATGCGTGCGCTCGGGGCAACGCGGCACGACAGGGACGCGATCCGCCTCACGCACCGCGGCATGTATTGCTGGGTGCTGATGATGGCCGAGTTCTTCAACTCGGTGAACTCGGTCCGCGAGCAGATGCGCGAGCACATCCGCGCCGAGCTGGAAACCTGGAACGACGAAGCAAAGATACCCGCGGCGGCCATCGGTCGCGCGCCGATGCAGAAGGCCGCAGGAATTTGAGCATGCAGGACACCCACGTATCGCTGGCCCACGGCAACGGCGGCCGCTACATGCGCGAATTGATCCAGGAGATCTTCGCGCGCCACCTCGCCAATCCGTACCTCGACACGGACAGCGACGCCGCCGTGCTGCCTTGGAACGCCGCGGACGGACAACTCGCGTTCACGACCGACAGCTTCACCGTGCAGCCCATCGAGTTTCCCGGTGGCAACATCGGCTCGCTGGCCGTGCACGGCACCACCAACGATCTCGCCGTCGCCGGTGCGGTGCCCAGGTACCTGAGTCTCGGCGTGCTGCTCGAGGAAGGCCTCGAATTCGCGGTACTGGAGCGCATCGTCGCGGGGATCGCGCAGGCGGCGAACGAAATCGGCGTCGTGGTCGCTGCCGGGGACACCAAGGTCGTGCGGCGCGGTGAAGGCGGCGGGATTTACCTGAACACCAGCGGCATCGGCGTGCGCAATCCCGCGCTGCGCCTGGGCGTGAAGGAAATCCGTGCAGGCGACGCGATCCTGGTCAGCGGCCCCGTCGGCGATCACGGCATTGCGGTGATGCTTGCGCGCGAGCAGTTCGGCCTGCGCGGCGACCTCAAGTCCGACGCTGCCAGCG
>Ga0209391_10001193_pt1 | contig 13284 bp, 5 predicted proteins | sample PPLLak3March2015_FD_187246 | JGI IMG/M metagenome (GOLD analysis project Ga0209391, IMG submission 187246) | Freshwater sediment microbial communities from Prairie Pothole Lake near Jamestown, North Dakota, USA - PPLs Lake P7 Core (1) Depth... | ecosystem: Environmental > Aquatic > Freshwater >... | reverse complement strand
CACGCCCTCTGCAGCGCAAATGCAAATTAACCAAAGCAGCCAAAAAGCCATTGTCAACTGGCAAGGCTTTTCGATAGGCGAACACGAAAGCGTCAACATCCAACAACCCAATGCCAACGCCGCACTGCTCAACCGTGTTGTCGGGCAAGATGCCAGTAGTATACAAGGCAAGCTCAATGCCAATGGACAAGTATATCTGACCAACCCCAATGGCGTTATTTTTAGCAAAACCGCCCGGGTTGATGTCGGCGGTTTGATTGCCAGCACGCATGCCATAAGTAATGAGGACTTTTCAAACGGCAGACAGCACTTTACTCAGGGCAACGCGCAAGGCAGCGTGATTAACCACGGGCAAATTAAAACGGCCGAAGGCGGCGTAGTCGCTCTGATAGGCGAGCAAGTCGAAAATTCCGGCAATATTAGCACACCCAAAGGCACGACTGCGTTGGCAGCCGGTAAAACCGTTGATCTCGATATGCAAGGCGATGGCCTGGTGGAAGTCAAAATTACCGAAGCGGCTCTCAAGGCTCAGATTAATAACAGAGGTGTTATTCAAGCCGATGGCGGACAAGTGGTCATGACTGCCAAAGCCGCAGGGCAGCTGTTAAACACCGTGATTAACAATGAAGGCATTGTCGAAGCTCGCGGACTGGTCGAAAAAAACGGCAAAATTGTCTTGTCCGGAGGGGATAATGGCGTGGTGCAAGTTAGCGGCACGCTTGATACCAGCGAGCAGGCCGCCAGTAATAATGTTTCACATACTGAAAACAGCAACACGCGGGGCGGCAATATTGCCGTCAGTGGCCAGCAAATACACATTAATGACGGCGCAAAATTGAACGCCTCAGGTGATGCGGGCGGTGGTGCTATCGTCATTGGTGATAAACAAACCACTAGCCAAACCATCCTTCATTCAGGCTCGAGCATTACCGCACAAGCACGAAATCACGGCAAAGCAGGGACAATAAAAGTTCTTGCCAATATGGACAACGGCACAGTCAAAGTTGAAGGACAACTTAATGCATCAGCGTCCAAGCACGGCGATGGCGGCTTTATCGAGACTTCTGCCGCCCATGTTAAAGTCGCAGACACTGCGAAAGTTAGCACTAAATCTGAGAATGGCAGCAGCGGTACCTGGCTTATCGACCCGATTGACTTCACCATAGCTGCAGGCAGCGGTTCACAAACGACTTCCAGTATAGGAGCCAACACGATATCCACCAACTTGGGTGGTGGCAACGTAGAAATCGCTACGAGCGCTGCGACTGCTGGTAATGGAGATATTTTTGTCAAAGGTGCAGTCACTTGGTCAGCTAACAAACTTACGCTATCTGCTCACCGCAACATCAACATTAATGCCACTCTGAATGGTTCAGGTTCAGCGCAACTGGCTCTGCAATACGGACAAGCCAGTGCTGGCGGCGGTATTAACGACAACTACTTTATTAATAATGGGGCTAAAGTATTTATACCCTCAGGTGAAAACTTCAGCACACAAAAAGGCTCAACGGGCGCAGTGATACCTTGGACAATCATTACCAGCCTTGGCACAGAAGCGAGCTTCACTGGCACGGATTTACAAGGCATGAGGGGCGATGCGAGCAAGAACTATGCGCTAGGTGCAGACATTAATGCAAGCTCCACCAGCACATGGAACAATGGTGCAGGATTCAGGCCAGTGGATGGTGGAGAGGGTGATTTTACTGGTAATTTTGAGGGTTTGGGGCATACCATCACTGGCTTGACAATTAACCGTCCGACCCAGTTTTATGTCGGTTTGTTTGGTTCTACCGATGACAGCACAATCAGCAACGTGGGCTTGGTAGGCCTCAGCATCGTAGGTTATGACAGTGTCGGCGGGCTGGTGGGTTCTAACTATGGCGGCACCATCAGCAACTCCTACGTGACGGGCAGCGTGACTGGCACAGGTACAGGAGGTGAAAGTACTGGCGGGCTAGTAGGAGACAACTATGGCATCATCAGCAACTCATACGCTACGGGCAGTGTGACTGGTATTAACGATGTCGGTGGACTGGTAGGATACAACAGTGGCACCATCAGCAACTCCTACGCTACGGGCAGTGTGACGGGCGATGACTCTGTCGGGGGGCTGGTGGGATATAACCACTACAACGGCGACGGTGCCTACGGCACCATCATAAACGCCTACGCGACAGCTAGTGTTAGTGGAACTGGTGACTTTGTCGGCGGGCTAGTGGGATATAACAGCGGCCCCATAAGCGACTCCTTCTGGGATATGCAAAGCACAGGTCAAGGTCCCAATGGGGTTGGTTCGGGAAACGTCCTAGGAGCAACGGGCAAAACCTCAGCCGAAATGAAACAACTGATCACCTTCAGTAGCGCGGGCTGGGACATAAGCGGGACAGGCGGCAGTGCTGCCGTTTGGCGTATTTATGAAGGTGATACTACACCCCTACTACGCAGTTTTCTCGCTCCTTTGGCCGTCACCGCCAACCCTGACAGAAAAGATTACGACGGTTTGGCTTATACAGGCGGTAACGGCGTTACCTTCACCGGCTTAGTCAACGATGGTAGCCGCAGCGGCCTCCTTGGTACTTTGATCTATAGTGGCACCAGTCAGGGGGCGATTAATAGGGGTGCTTATATCATTACACCAACGGGGCTGTATTCTGACCAGCAAGGTTATGATATTTCCCTAGTGGATGCCGAATTAACCATTGATCCAGCCACGCTGACCGCCACCGGCAGCCAAGTCTATAATGGTACTGTGTCTTTCCTGGGAAGCAATTTAAATATCAACGGCGTGAATGGCGAAACCTTTACCGCCTCCGGCAGCGGCACGCTCCGTAGCAAGGATGTGCAGACTAACCAACAGTTAGCCAGCGTTTCCGGTTTAACCCTCATTCCGGTGAGTGGCGAACTGGTGAGCAATTATCAACCGCTGAGCAGCGACAATACTTCTGTCTCGGTGACCCCAGCCAGCCTGACCGCCACCGGTAGCCAAGTCTATAATGGTACTGTGTCTTTCCTGGGAAGCAATTTAAATATCAACGGCGTGAATGGCGAAACCTTTACCGCCTCCGGCAGCGGCACGCTGCGTACCAAAGATGTGCAGACCAACCAGCAGCTAGCCAGCGTTGCCGGTTTGACCCTGACTCCGGTGAGTGGTGCTCTACTAAGCAATTATCAACCGCTGAGCACCGACAATACTTCTGTCTCGGTGACCCAAGCCAGCCTCCTTACCGCCATCGGCAGTCAAGTCTATAACGGTACGCTGTCTTTCCTGGGAAGCAATTTAGAAGTCAGGGGTGTGAATGGCGAAGCCTTTACCGTCTCCGGCAGCGGCACGCTTCGTACCAAGAATGTGCAGACTAACCAGCAGCTAGCCAGCGTGTCCGGTATAACCCTGACTCCGGTAAGCGACGATTCGCTTAGCAATTATGAACCGCTGAGCACCGACAATACTTCTGTCTCAGTAACACCAGCCAGCCTCAGTCTGAACGCTGAGCCTGACAGCCGTGTCTACGACGGAACGACCGGCTCTAGTGGCTCGGTACGTGTTGACGGCTTGTTCAACCCTGACACCGTAAGCAATCTAAGCCAAAGTTTTGTCAGCAAAAATGTGTTGGGCACGAACGGCAGCACACTGCAGGTTAACAGCGGCTTTAGTGTAAACGACGATAACGGTGGCCAGAATTACACGGTGACTACAAATACAGCTAGCGGCACCATTACGCCAGCCAGCCTCAGTCTGAACGCCGTGCCTGACAGCCGTGTCTACGACGGCACGACCGGCTCTAGTGGCTCGGTGGTAATTAGTCCCAATCTGTTCGGCTCCGACAACGTGAGCAATCTAAGCCAAAGTTTTGTCAGCAAAAATGTGTTGGACACGAACGGCAGCACACTGCAGGTTAACAGCGGCTTTAGTGTAAACGACGGTAACGATGGCCGGAATTACGAAGTGACTACATATACAGCTAGCGGCACCATTACGCCAGCCAGCCTCAGTCTGAATGCCGTGCCTGACAGCCGTGTCTATGACGGAACGACCGACTCTAGTGGCTCGGTACGTGCTGACGGCTTGTTCAATCCTGACACCGTGAGCAATCTAAGCCAAAGTTTTGTCAGCAAAAATGTGTTGGGCACTAACGGCAGCACGCTGCTGGTTAACAGCGGCTTTATCGTAAACGACGGTAACGATGGCCGGAATTACACGGTGACTACAAATACAGCTAGCGGCACCATTACGCCGGCCAGCCTCAGTCTGAACGCCGTGCCAGACAGCCGTGTCTACAACGGCACGACCGGCTCTAGTGGCTCGGTAGGTGTTGTCGGCTTGTTCAACCCTGACACCGTGACCCGTCTAAGCCAACGCTTTGCCAGCAAAGATGTGTTGGGCACGAACCGTAGCACACTGCAGGTGAACAACGGCTATAGCGTCAATGACGGTAACGGTGGTCAGAATTACACCGTAATCACTAATACAGCCAGCGGTACCATCACCCCGGCCACGCTCACCATCGCCGCCAACGACGACAGAAAAATTTTCGATGGTCTAGCTTATACAGGCGGTAACGGCGTTATTTACACTGGCTTGGTCAACAATGAAACCAGCAGCGTGCTCGCGGGCAGTTTGACTTACGGCGGTAACAGTCAAGGAGCGATCAATGTGGGTGCTTATGACATTATCCCGGGCGGGTTAACTTCTGGCAACTACGCCATTACTTACATAAACGGCCAACTTTCAATCGTCAGTAATCCTGTTAATGATCCTTCTCTTCAAGATAACATTGTACCGCTAGTAACATCGGTAACGTATAAACAGCTGCAGCCTCCGACTGCGTATGACCCTCCAAGCATTTCTGTTCGTCCTGACTTGTCAGTGATAGATGTTACCGAAGAGTATGTGGGTAATACACCTCAATATTGCGATGACACGATCCCAATCAAGCAGACCTCGGCCAAGCAAAAGGTCTACTGTCAGAAGCGGGAAAAAAGTGAAAATTACATTCTGCCGACACTCAAGATTAAAAACAGCGCAGGACGCGTGAAGCGTTTGCAGATGAGTGCGAATAAACAGTTTTTATCGTTATTGCTGGAAGATGGTTCAGTTCGGATTTGGGACTTTCAACAGGGTGATCAACACCAAATCGAGACACAGAATAAAAACCTGGCATTAACTGACATCAGTGCCGTTGATGATAAAGGCGAATTAGTTTCGATTGCCAGCAAAGCGGGTATTATTACTCAGGATCATATTATTCCGACGCTCGATGAAAATTTGGCTATGAATGAGCCTGATATTAATCAGTTTATGACCTCTAACGATGGCAGCCTGTTATTAGTGAGCGCGGGGACTGATCAACTGAGCTTGTGGGACAGCAAACATAACAAAAAACTCTGGCAGTTACCCTATGAGCGCGGTGTGGTGAATGGTCTGGCACTGGCGGATAACAAGCACTACGGTGCAGTGCTTAGCCGCCAGCCCGGGTCTTATGTGCTGCTGCCTAACGAGTTGCAATTAAAGAGTTTAACCGATGCGGTCGATATCATTGATCTTGACACCGGCAAAATCATCAAATCCTTACCGAACGTGGGTGAGCAAATTTTATCCTTGCAGTTTAAAGACAACGATACCCTGCAATTGAAGCTGGCCAGTGGCGAGTTGTTGGACTGGTCGATTACGACGAATAGTCCAAAAAGAGTTGCTAATTTTGCCGAAACGGTTACGACTGTTGATGCTGACACGAAGCGTTATGCCTATGTTCTTGAAGATGGCAGAGTACGCATTGGCGATGGTCAAGGTCATGTTTTGCTGAGCATTCAAAATAAAGAAAATCCTTTTAAGGATGCCCTGCTATTAGAAGGGGATAAAAAATTGCTGACGGTGATGGCGAATGGCGAACTGTCACTCTGGGATGTCGCGTCCGGCAAAAAAATGTTGCGTTTATTTTCCACGTTACAGGGCTGGACGGTCATGGATGCTTTTGGTCGTTTTGACGGCTCAGAGGAAGCCATGGATAATTTCAGCTGGTCAGCGAAAGAAGAGGATATTCCTTTGGATAGTTTTTCAGAAAACTACTATGAGCCTGGCTTATTGAGCAATGTTATGCAAAATCAGGATTACTTGAATAGCAATCCCAACATGGTAAAAAGTGGGATTACGCTGCCTCCAAAAGTAGTTTTACAGATTGCCGAACAACAAGCCAAAGGCGACACCCTGGCCTTACAGTTGGATGTTTATGATCGCGGCGGCGGCATCGACAAGATTCATGTTTACCAAAATGGCAAAATTCTCAGCAATGAAAATATTGTTGTCGCTCAACAATCACTACAAGAAAACGATGCTGAACATCGTGTTTTGACGCTAAATATTACGCCCATTGCGGGTAAAAACACCCTTAAAGTTATCGCCAGCAATGATATGGGTATCGAAAACAGCAGCACTGAATTAAGTTTCGATGGCAAAACCAAAGCCTACGAATCTTCCCTAAAGCTTCTGACGATCGGTATTGATCAATACAGCGATGACAAGTTAAACCTGGATTACAGCGTTACCGATGCGGACTCGATTGGACAGGCGATAAAAAATACCTCAAAAGTTGCCGCCAGTATTAACCTCTATAACGAAAATGCGACCAAGCCCAAAATTCTGGCCAAACTTAAAGACTTAAGCCAGGGCGTGCAACAGGATGTGTTGGTCATTTTCTTCGCTGGACACGGCCTGGCATTGGGTAAAGAATGGTATTTTTTACCTTACGAAACTAAAATGCAGCCGACGCTTGAACAAATTGCCGCTACGGGAATTTCCGCTACGGAATTAAGCGACATTTTCAAAAACTCGAAAATACAGCACATTCTGTTGATGGTTGACTCCTGTTATTCAGGTGCGGGTATGGATGCCTTTAGTAAATTAGAAAACGGGCAACGTTATTTCACGCGCAAGTTGAGCCGTTCATTGGGAATTACCGTGATGACTGCCGCGACAAAAGACCAGAAAGCCTTTGAGTTAAAAAGTCTCGGTCATGGTTTATTTACCTATCTGGTCACTCAGGAACTACAAGAGAAGGATACTAATCAGCCCGTGACTGCTCACGGTATCGCGGAAAGCATCTCTCAGACCTTACCCGTTTTTTCTAAAAAAATGCTGGGGTCTAGTCAAGAGCCTGCTGTCTATACCAAGGGCAATGATTTTATGTTGACTGACGTACTCAAAGAACCCAACAAGGGCAACGCCTCAGATAGCAACATACCTGTTATCGCGCCCAAAAAATTGGGTCAATAACGACAGCTTGCGCATTTATATCAGCTTATGAACAAAATTTGCCGCACTCTTGTTATCACCCTCCTGCTAAGCCATGGGTCAGCAGCCATTAACGCCGCACCCGTCATACCCAATGCGGGTTTAATCATGCGCGAAAGCAGCAAAATGCCCACGATGCCGAAAAAGCCCGTCGACACGCAGATAGAGATAGAGACGCCCCCTCTCAAAAAGCCTATGGCAGCGCCAAGTAATCTGCGTGTCACGGTACGAAATTTTAGTTTTAGCGGCAATAGCCAATTTCCAACCAGTACCTTGCAGCCCTTGCTTAGCCAGTACACCAACCGTGAGCTTAGCTTTGCCGATTTACAACAGGCCGCCGCCGTCATTACCGACTATTATCGAAAGGCGGGGTTTCCATTCGCCTATGCCTATTTACCTGAACAAACCCTGGAACACGGGCAGGTTGAACTGGCTATTTTTGAAGGGCAGTAGGCGCATTTCCGGATTTCTTTCACTGACACTACAGTTACCTGATTAAAACATCGTTATGAACAAAATCTACCGTACTCTTGTTATTACCTTTCTGCTCAGCCAAGGGTCAGCAGCCATTAACGCCGCACCCGTCATACCCGATGCGGGGTTAATCATGCGCGGGCCCGGTGGTTTAATCATGCGTGAAAGCAGCAAAATGCCCACGATGCCGAAAAAGCCCGTCGACACGCAGATAGAAACGCCCCCTCTCAAAAAGCCCATGGCCGCGCAAAGTAATCTGCGTGTCACCGTGCGAAGTTTTAATTTTAGCGGCAATAGCCAATTTCCAACCAGCATCTTGCAATCCTTGCTTAGCCAGTACACCAACCGTGAGCTTAGCTTTGCCGATTTACAACAGGCCGCCGCAGTCATTACCGAGTATTATCGAAACGCGGGTTTTTTGGTCGCCTATGCCTATTTACCCGAACAAACCCTGGAACAGGGGCAAGTAGAACTGGCTATTTTTGAAGGACGGCTGGATGATCAGCATTTGACAGGGCAGGGTATCACTCTGCTCAATGACACCCGTATTAACAAACGCGTATTGCAAAATTTTTTAGGTACATTGCCCAAAGGTACCGTGATTACTGAAAACAACATGAATCATCTGAGCTTGCTGCTCAATCAACTGCCCGGCATCAATGCCAAAGTGGTGTTAGCCCCTGGCCAGGAAACAGGCACTTCATCCCTGGCCGTCAAAATCAAGGAAGCCCCGTTATTAAGCGGTTACCTTTCCACCGATAATTATGGTTTGTATTCTACTGGCTATTACCGATTTGATGGCGGAGTGAGTATTAACGGCCCCTTTGGCTTGGGCGATCAGCTTAATTTACGCGCCCAAACCACAGAAACAGGCGATACCGTTGCCGGCTGGGCGGACTACAACCTGGCGCTTAATGGCTATGGCACTCGCCTGGGTGTTAATTTTGCCCAATTGGATTACACCTTAGGGCGCGATTTCAAACGCTTCAATGTCAGCGGTCTTGCCCGCATGGTTGGCACGACGCTTACGCAGCCACTGTTGCTCAAACGTAACGCACAACTGACAGGCTTTGCCCATTACGAACACCGCTGGATGCAGGATAATTATAATGATTTACTTCATATTGATCGCGAACTCAATGTGATGAGTTTCTCCTTTGCTGGCACTTCTACCGATTCATGGCTGAAAGAAATGGGGGTGACTCAAGCCTTTATCAATGTTTCAGCGGGACAGGTAAACTTCACCGATAATAAAGCCTATGATTTTGATCAAATCGATGGTTTAAAGACTAGCGGGGGCTATCATAAATTCAACTGGTTGCTCAATCGCACCCAAACTGTATGGGGACCTTTTAGCGTATTCGCCAACTTTCAAGGTCAGATTGCCAGTAAAAATCTCGACAGCTCCGAACAAATTTCGCTGGGTGGCCCTTATGGCATTCGCGCCTATCCGGTTGGAGAAGGCAGTGCCGATGAAGGGTGGCAATTTAATGGAGAGGCTCGTTACCGACTCCCCGCCATCCCTTATCTGCCAGGTTATCTGCAATTCATTGGTTTTATTGATACGGGGTATTTCCGCGTTAATGCCCAGCCATTAACTGGCCAAGCCCTTAACTCGCAGCATTTAACCGGCTATGGCTTCGGCATAAATTGGCTGGAAGCGGCCGGTTTCACTTTGCGTACCAGCCTTGCCTGGCGAGATTCCAGCACACAACCGTCCGCAGACCCGACCGCATCGGGTCCTATGGGTTATTTTCAATTGACTAGGGGGTTTTGAGGGGTTCTGATTGCTTAAGATTAAGTTAGGTTTTTGATCCTAATATCTTTGACACGGTGATTAACACGAATCAGATAGTGCCCTACTGGAAACAATTGCCCGAGTATGCTCAGAAGGATCTCACTGTATTTTGATCGAATGCCTATTAGGGTCTCTAATGCACGCTAGTGTAACAGTTCTGTCGCAAAGTTTATCAGGTTGACCCAGTGCTTAATGGCTGCAATTCAACGGTGGGGGATATCTTACGGTCTAAATTCGCGCCCGAATTGGGACATCTTGGAATCCGACAATCCGGGCGGCTGCGTTTGCATGCTGTTCAGGTAATGCCGCAGGATGTTGATCTGCTCTTCACTATGCCATTCGGCATCGGTTGCGTTACCACGCTCCTCCAAGTTCAGAATGTTGCCCCATTCATCCTTTTGGAGTTCGGGTATGTGGGGACGGGAGTGTTTCTGCTCCATGGCTGACCGGAAAGCGCGTACAGCGGCGGGATGCCAGGTTTGTTGATAGACATCTCGAACCGCCTGGCGGTCCAACCCGCCGCCTGGTCGCGGAATGACTCGCTGGATTAGCGCCTGGGCGGATCGGGCAAAGGCGTCTTTCAATCCACAGGCCTCCGCAGCGCTATCCGCCTTGTTGAAGTCGGCGGGCAGATGTTCAACGTCAGCGAACAGGACTTCGAATTCGAGGCGGGTGCGCACATCCTGGATGAGGTTCCAGGGATAGTTGCAGTCAATGAGAATTTGGCCGGGCAGATAGTGCGCCGCCTGGTATCCGCTGGTGGAGCTGAAGTGTTGTCGCTGCGCTGCGATGCAACTAACCTTGGCGGTGTCGCGGATGCGGCCTAGCCCGCGAAGTATCCCGATGAAGCACAGAACCCGCACGACCCGGTCGTTCCTGAAGGTGGAGTGCTGGATCGCAGCGTGTGCATCGGCGCGGAATCGCTCGACGGTGAGTTGATTGAAACGCGCTTCCCTCGCGGCACCGATATCGGGGACAGTTCGTTGGGCCATGGCAATCTCCTTCAAGTTGAGGAATAAAAACAAGGTTTTTAATTAAATTTGCGCTTTAATGGTTTTAAATAATTTAGAGCGTTCTTTTTGCTGTTGTACGGCAGCCTGATCATCAGTTTGATTAAGAGCAACTTTGTCGGTTCTGTCGCAAAGTTTGTCAGTTTAAGTGATAATTGGCAAGTTTTAGTAATTAAAGTAAGGTAAACCCCCGGTTATGCCGGGGGACTGTGCGCCCACAAGGGCAACTTATCAACAGGGTGAAAGTCCCTGTCGGCGTAAGCCATAACGTCGTAGCTGAAAGTAACTGCGTCATTGCGAAATGGGGTGGAGAGCAACTGGAAGCGAAAAGGCAGTCCGTAGGATAACGAATCCGATTCGGCAGGGCAAGGCGGCGAGTCTGCGGTTCCATGACGAAGCCTGAAAATCATCAGTTACGTTGTTGTGGCGGATAACACGATAACTGGGCCTACCAAGTGGTTGGGAGCGGAATGTTTGGAAGGTAAGTTGAAGAAAGTGGGGAGACCTGTTCGTCGAGGTGACGATGGGAAGGAGTCAGAGCCCTCATAATACTGCAAACCGTGGAAATTTATGACAAGGTGAGAATATTGTGACACCGACGGGAAACCAGTTGGAAACAGGGAAAACAAACACAAACCTAAATCATGACGGGAAGCGATGGAAACAAGCGGGTAGCAAAACCGCTTTTAGGGAAGGAGGGCAGGAAGGTAGAATTTCTGAGCTGACGGCGGCGAAAGTTACGGGGTCATTGCATAATGCTAGAAAACCCACGAGATTCTGGAAAGAGAAGCGCCAGAGGAACGCCAAGCATCAGTAAGGAAGTTGCGGATAGCGAGGTAACAAAGTGGAATAATCTTATTCCGTGGCAATAACCGAAGCACCTTGAAGTAGGTTAGAGTCATCTATCTGTCCTGAAATGGAAACTGCCAACTGGAGAGCCGTGTGCGGGAGAACCGCATGCACGGTTCGGAGGGAGGGGAGGTTAATAGCCTTCCCTACCCCTATCACAAAGGTTTGACCTATAAGTCGGTCTCGACGATTCTCTGAAACTCGACCAAGAGTAAGGAGAATAACCTATGAGAGAGTATCAAAGTTTGAGTCATACGAAGTCGAATTGCAAATACCACATTGTGTTTATACCGAAGCGAAGAAAGAGAGTAATATTTGGAAAACTACGAAAGCACCTTGGGCAATTGTTTCATGAATTCGCCAAACAGAAGTGCTGTAAAATAGAGGAGAGACATCTTATGCTGGATCATGTTCACATGTGTATCAGCATCCCACCAAAATATGCGGTTTCGAATGTAGTCGGTTTTATTAAAGGCAAGAGTGCCATTTCCATAGCAAGGCAATTTATGGGAAAAACCCAAAACTTTACAGGAGAAAACTTTTGGGCCCGAGGATATTTTGTATCGACGGTGGGGCTGGATGAAGAGGTTGTTAAGGCATATATAAGGGAGCAAGAAAAAGAAGTGGAGCGTTATGAGCAACTCAACTTGTGGAAGTAGTTAATCGCCTTTAGGCGATTCATGAATATTCCCCTTTGAGGGGTTAACAATAATAAGCCCCCAGCTTTGCCGGAGGTGATTTAACTATCGTTAGGCAGGCTAGAACAGTAAAAGCCAGGAGATATAAAATGTCAAGTACCGTTTTTCACCCGGGGGTTAACCACGCGCATTCGCCGAGTGGGCGCTGGGCAGATGTTCAAGCTAATCCCAATAGTCCGGGGGCTTCGATAATGTTGCTGACTGCCTGCAGAATGATGAGCCCACGGGAAGTTGTAAACACAGCGATCATGGTCGAGTTCCGTGATAAACCGATTGCATTGGCGCATCTCAACTGGTACCTGTCCACGGGGAGAGGACGCGACTTTCCGGAGGACAACAATATAAAAGCCATGCTGGAAATAGATCGGGGTGTACAAGCAGCCATCAGTGCTCGCCTCCCGCCCGGTCGGACGAGCGGAACATTCACGAGCTATTTCAAGCTTGAACAGAGTTATTATACTAACCAGGATTTCCGTTATGCTTTTGGTGCCGTCGACCGGTTAGATTTCGAAGTCGATTTCGATAGAGGTACCATTCATGTCTGGTTCCAGGATCGGTATGAATGGCACCCGGTTTATACAGGACTCTACACACATTTCACTGATGATGTAGCACGTGAGACTAATTGTGTTCATGCCGCTCTAGTCGAGTTAAAGTCTTCCGGGGCAGCCGATTTCTGGATGAAAGGTGAAGCTACGGTGCCATTAAGTTTGATTGTTACTGGGCCGTACTCTAGTAGCGGCAGCCAATGGTAAGGGTCATAAAACAATCAAATAACTGTGTCCGCAGATAAGTACATCTTTGCACTTTATGAATATTTGCGACAGAATCCAGACAGGATTGCGCCTGGTCATCACGCCGGAATTTATGTGAGGTTGTTTTATCTAAGTTTATCTTGAGGAGAACATCATGTTTGAATCCGCCGAACTCGGTCACAAAATTGATAAAGTTACTTACGATAATGAAGTGCCGAAGTTGCGCGAGGATTTGCTTAACGCGCAGTTTGATCTGGCGCAGAAAGCCGAGTTTCCGGTCATCATTCTGGTCGGCGGCGTTGACGGCGCGGGCAAGGGGGAGACGGTCAATCTGCTCAACGCATGGATGGATCCGCGCCATATTCAGACTCATGCGATGGGTGATGAATCGGATGAAGAACGCGAGCGTCCGCAC
>Ga0209391_10001192_pt1 | contig 13288 bp, 11 predicted proteins | sample PPLLak3March2015_FD_187246 | JGI IMG/M metagenome (GOLD analysis project Ga0209391, IMG submission 187246) | Freshwater sediment microbial communities from Prairie Pothole Lake near Jamestown, North Dakota, USA - PPLs Lake P7 Core (1) Depth... | ecosystem: Environmental > Aquatic > Freshwater >... | reverse complement strand
TCATCGCCGGCAGTGGCATGTGCACGGGCGGCCGGATCGTCCACCACTTGAAGCACAACGTGTCGCGGCCCGAATGCGACGTGATCTTCACCGGGTTCCAGGCCGGGGGCACGCTGGGTCGCGCGCTGGTCGACGGCCGCGCAACGGTCCGCATCCACGGCGAACCTTTTGCAGTGCGCGCGCGCGTGCACACGCTGGGTGGCTTCTCGGCGCACGGCGACCGCGACGACCTGCTGCGCTGGCACGCCACCGTGGGGGGCGCGCCGCGAACGTACCTGGTGCATGGCGAAGCGGAGGGCGCGCAGGGCATGCAGGATGCGCTCAGGGCGCAGGGCAAGTTCGCCGAAATTGCGCAGCCGGCGATGCGCGTCGACCTGCCCTGATACTGCAATGCGGTGGCGCTGGATCGCGCCACAAGTCAAGAGCGGTTGCTCAGCTGTCTACGTCGAAGCGCATGGTGACCGTGGAACGTTGCGCAACGGGCTGGCCATTCACGACCCGTGGACGGAAGCGCCAGGCCGCGACGGCGTCGCTGGCCGCGCTGTCGAACACGCCGCGCGGTTCCGCGGCCACGATCTCGATGTCGCGCACCGAGCCGTTCGGCGTCACCGTAAATGCGAGCTCCACCCAGCCCTTCGTGCCGTTGCGCAGAGCCTGTGCCGGGTACACGGGATCGCGTGTGGCGATGCGGTCGAGTGCATCGGCAGCGACGACGTCGGTCGCCATGGTAGTCACGCTCTCGGCCGGTGGTTCGGCCTGTCGTCGCGCCGTCGGCCCGGTCATGCCGACAGTGGGCAGTACGTTGGCAGGTTCACGCGCGTAGCTGCGGACCGGCTTGGCGGACGATTGTGGATTGACGACGCGCGGCGCCAGCGGATCGGGTCGCACGACGGGACCCATGTCCGCGGAGGGGGCGGCCGTCGCTGGCTTGGCTGCCGGGGCGCCGATACGGGTCACCGGACCCGGCAGCGCTGCGAGCGCCGCTTCAATTTCTGCGAGCGTCTGCGCTGGCGCCGGCGTGGGCACGGCGGCGCTGGTGTCACCTCCAACGCCCGCGTTCGCGGCCAATTGCGCCTCGACCTCGGCTTTCTGTTCACTCGACAACTGTCGCGACGGCGTATCGCCGGGGTTCAGGCGCCGCGCCAGGGTTTGCGCGGCATCGTGACCGGGAACCACGGTCAGCACGCGTTGGACGAGACGTTCTGCCTCGGCGGTCCGACCCGCGTCCGCCTCCTGCCTGGCGCGCTCGAGCAGCAGGTCGACCGTGCGCGCGAGCGAGGCCTGCGCTTCGGCCTGGTCGGGCTGCGCGAGCAGGACAGCCTGGAACAGGTCGAGTGCGTTGCGGCCTTCGGGCGCTTCGAGGCGGCCGGCCTGCAGCGCCGCACGGGCCCGTGACAGCACGGGGTCGGCACGGCTGCTGGACGCCTTTGGCACAGCCACGACCGCCGTGGGTGGGTTCACGTGCGCGCTGGCGCTCGAATCCGTCTCGTCGCCCAGGAACAGCGGTACGGTGAGGGCAAGAGCGACCAGGCCGAGCAATACGAGGTATCCGCGCGGCATCCCGGCAGTGGGTCGCTGCAATCCACGCAGGATCGGCAGCAGTGGATCGCCCGCATCCTTGCCGTCGCGTCGTTCAACGTGGCGACGGATCGCAGCCTGCAGGAACATGCCGGCGCGTCGCGCGGACGCGGGCTTGTGCATGAAGCGGTAGACCAGTCCGTTGCTGATCAGCGGAGCGAGCAGGGGCTCGTCGTCGCGCGTGCCCGCCACGCACACCACCACGTCGGGAAACTGCTCGACGATCTGCTCGATGAGCGTGTCCGCCTGCTGCGAGACGGCCGCGGTGTCGACGACCAGCACGCCGCAGCGTCCCGTGATCAACAGGTCCGCCGCCTCTTCCGCGGTGCGCGCGCGCCAGACGGGGTTGCGCTCGCCCACGGCCTCCCTGGTCGACTGAAACAGCTCCTGGTCTGCCGTCAGGACGACGACGTCCACGAGCACTGCCTCGGCGGCAATGGGGACGGTCGCGACAGCGGGATTTGGGGCAGTCTGGAGCTTGCGGAGCATGGTTCCTGCATTGCACGCCAAGTGGGTCCGACACTCCACCGCGCGATGCCAAAAACATGAAGCAATTCATAAAAATAGCCCCGGCTGACCGGATGATTGCGGGAACACGTTTGTGGCGCTGCAGCAACAAAAAGGGGGCTGTTCGCTCGACATAAGGCGGCGGGGGCGAGCATGATCCGCCATTCCTCAGTCGCGGGTCCGCGATGCGGCCAGGGAAGTGACATGCGGGGAATCGAATTCACGTCGCGAATCCCTCGTCACAAGCGCCATGCGCTCGAGCGGATTCTTTTCTTCAACGGCTGCCAGGAGCGCGTCGCGCGTGACATCGTCGACGTCATCGATCGCTATGGCCCGCCGGAAATCATCGAGGACGGCGACGATCTGCGCGTGCGCGTGGGCGACCTGCCCGGCGTGCAATGCCTCTTCGCCGTCGAGACCCTGACGGCGCGCCCGATCGGCGTGGCGGTGTACGTCCGCGCCGATCTCGAGCACGTCACCGTGCTGCACGTGGGCGTGAGCGAGGACTACTGCACCGGCGGCATCAACGAAAGTGCAGCCCTGCTGCTGCGACTGATCGGTGAAGTCCGCCGCTCTACCCGCCGCATGAAGGGGGTGCGCCGGTTGGAGGTGTTGTACGGAGGCCAGCGGCCGCGCGCGTCCGTGCTTTAGCGCTCGGTTCCAGTCAGGTCGTCGAGCATGGCCTTGATCGCCGCCACCTGCGGCCCGGCCTGCGTCGCGTAGGCGTCGCCCGTGTAGCCCCACCAGTCCCAGCAGCCGTTCGGGTTCAGCGGCTGGAAGCTCGGCTCCACCTGCGGAAACAGCACGATCACGTTGCCAGCATCCGCGGCCGCCAGGTAGCCGGACTGACGCACGAACGCATCCTTCACGTACGAAGCCCCTTGCTTGCAACCGTGGAAAGCGACGTGCAGCCGGCACCGTTGCGCCTTGCCGTCGCCTGCGCACGCCGCCGGCACGTACAGCCAGCCGCGGTCAGCCAGTCCCTCCGCACCAGTGAGCTGCGCGTAGGGCGCCTGGGAGAACTCCTGCAGCGTGCCGGGGGCGACTGTGCCGGACGCGGCGCCAAATGGACCGTACAGATGCTCGAGCAATTCGCGCGCACCATCGATGCCGCAGCTGCCGACGAACGGAGTCTCAGTCTTGCCGCAGGCCTGCAATCCGGTGGCTGCTGCCGGGAAGGTGTGGCCTGCCTCCGCGAAATCGGTGCGCCTTATCCCGCGGGTGTCCGCGAGCAGTCCGTAATACGCCTGCAGTCCATCCACCACCGACTTCGCGACCACCTCGTCCCGTTCGCCACGGAAGATCCAGACCCGGTCGTCGGCCAGGTTCGCGATCGGGTCGATCCTGGCGTCGAGCGCAAGCTGGCTGGTGAGCCCCACCAGTTCATCGACCGCGATCGGTTCGCCGCCCTGCATGCAGCGCCCCAGCGCCAGCTGCAACGAATTTTCCGCGCAGAAATAGGGCCCGGCAGCAACGACACCCACGCCATTCACGAGCGACGAGTGCGCGACGTGGACCTGCACGGCCATGTACCCGCCCGCAGAAATGCCGGAAACGGTCACCGAGCCATCGGCGACCGGCAGCGGGGCAAGGCGGTCGCTGCGCGCGGCCTCTGCATCGCCTCCGCCACAGCCCGCCAGGGCCAGCGCTGCGAGCGAGGCGCAGACGAGTGCTGCGCAACGACGATGGAGTGCCATGTTCAAAGCGGTTCCTGGGAGTGTCGATTTCATTTGCGTGATTTCGCAGTGCGTGTCGCGGTGGATTTTCGCGGCTTCGGCGCACACAGGGCACGGAAGCCCGCCGCGCAATACGGCACCAGTCGCTCGTGCACGCTGTCCAGGTCGCTCGAGCGGCACGCGCCACCCGAGAGCTTGTCGATGCGCCCGGTCTCGGCGAAGGTGAGCGTCAGCGCGCCCGACAGGAAGTGATAGGCCCAGAACAGGTCGCGATCCTCGCAGCCCGGCAGCGCCAGACGAATCGCCGCGATGAACTTCTGCACGACCGGGTCGAAGTACCGCGTCATGAGCACCTGGCCGAACTCGGGCGAGTTGTTCACCTCGGCGATCAGCGCGAAGTAACTCTTCCAGCCCGGGCTGCCGCGCGACGAACGGTCCAGCAGCGGGTGCGTGAACGCGTCGATCACGGCTTCCAGCGAAGGGGGCTTGCGCCCGCCGGCCGCGGCCAGCACCGCGTCGAGGCGCGCGCTGCGCTCGGCATTCAGGTCTTCCGCGCGGCGCATGAACACCGCCTCGAGCAGGCCCTGCTTGTTGCCGAAGTGGTAGCTCGCAAGCGCCACGTCGACCGCGGCGGCTCCGGTGATGTCGCGCACGGAAACGCCGTAAAAGCCGCGTTCGGCAAACAACTGCTCGGCGGCGTCGAGGATGCGTTCGCGCGTGGCCTGCGAGCGCGACCCGGTGCCGGCGACCGGTGTCCGCCCGCCGCCGCGCACTGCGCTCGCACGGGAAACTGCGGCCTTCTTTTTTTGCATTGCGTTACGAGCGGTTCCGGCGACGGCTTGAACTTCGATTCTGAAGAAGTCGGAGGCCATCCTGCAACGACTGTTGAATTTCAACGAACGTTCAACTAAATTCCAACGCTCGTTGAAACACCGGGCGCCGCAGACAGGCGCCACAGCAGGGGGATCCATGAAGAAGCTCGCCACTCACCTGGTGCAGGCTGCCGCAGCCTTCGCCGCCTCGACCTTCGCCGTTCCGGCCGTGCTCGCGCAGGACGCGCCAGCCGCCAGGCCGGCCGGACTCGAGGAAATCACCGTGACCGCACGGCGCCGCGAGGAGTCGTTGCAGGACGTGCCGATCGCTGTGTCGGCGTTCTCGGCCGAGCGCATCGAAAGCACCGGCGCACCGGACATCACCTGGCTGCAGCAATCGACGCCGAACCTGACGCTGCAGGTGGCGCGCGGCTCGAACTCCACGCTGATCGCGTTCATCCGTGGCATCGGCCAGCAGGACCCGCTGTGGGGTTTCGAACCCGGCGTCGGCCTGTACGTGGACGACGTGTACATCGCGCGGCCGCAGGGCGCCGTGCTCGACATCTACGACATCGAGCGGCTCGAAGTGCTGCGCGGACCGCAGGGCACGCTGTACGGCCGCAACACGATCGGCGGCGCGATCAAGTACGTCACCAAGTCGCTCGGCAACGAGGCGTACCTCAACACGAAGCTCACGCTCGGCACCTATGCGCAGCACGACTTCCTGGCCTCCGGCGTGCTGCCGGTGAGCGACACGCTGTCGGTGGGCGCCAGCGCGGCGATCTACCGGCGCGACGGCTACGGCGAGAACCAGCTCACCGGCAAAGAGAATCACTATGCCAAGAGCGTCGACGCGTTCCGCATGAGCGCGGACTGGAACCCGACGGATGCGCTGAGCTTCCGGCTCGCCGCCGACTACATCGAAGACAATTCGCCTGCGAAGCATGGCCACCGCGAGGCCCCGGGCCTCGGCCTGTCAGCCGGCGAGGTCGTGCTGCCCGACATCTACGACACGCGCGCCGGAATTGGCGACGACAACAAGGTTCGCAACCAGGGTGTCTCGCTCACCGCGGCCTGGGAACTGTCGCAGGCGATCACGCTCAAGTCGATCACTGCGTATCGCGAGGGCAAGACCGACACCCTCATCGACTTCGACACCGGCCCCGCTCCGTCGCTCGACGTGCCGGGGCAGTACGAGGACGACCAGCTGTCGCAGGAACTGCAGTTCCTCTACGAAGGCGACCGTATCCGTGGTGTCGCCGGCCTCTACTACCTGGATGCGCATGCGGCCGGCAAGTTCGACACGATCGTCGGCCTGATCAACACCACCATTGCCACGTCCGGCTTCGTCGACACCACGAGCTACGCGGCCTATGCCGACTTCAGCTATGACTTCACCGACAAGCTGTCGGCATCGCTCGGCGGCCGGTACACGAACGACGACAAGGAAGGCGGCGTCTACCGCCAGAACTTCACCGGGCTGTACTCGCCGCTGTTCGGCAACAATGCTGCGATACCGGGCCTGGTGCGCTCCGACTATACGAACGACCGGTCCTTCGACCAGTTCACGCCGCGCGTCAGCGTCAGCTACGAGTTCACCGACTCGCTGACGACCTACGCTTCGTACGCCGAAGGCTTCAAGTCCGGCGGCTTCGACATGCGCGGCGACGTCGTGCTGACGCCGGACACCGTCAACGGGTACGAGCCCGAGTCGGTGTCGTCGTACGAAATCGGCGTCAAGGGCTTCCTGTTCGACGACCGCTTCTCGTACAACCTCGCCGCGTTCTATGCGGACTACACCGACCAGCAGATCACGCGCCAGCAACCGACGGTCACGGGCTCGATCGCGAGCTTCGTCGACAACGCCGGCGCCTCGACCATCCAGGGCGTGGAACTCGAAGGCGCGGTGCAGTTCACCGAGCAGTTCTCCCTGACATATGGCCTGGGCTGGACCGACGCCGAGTTCGACAAGTACGAGACGTTCCAGGTCATCCCCAACCCGGCGCCGCCGCCGGCCACGCTCACGGTGCCGGTGGATCTGTCGGACACCGCGGTGTTCCAGAACACGCCCGAGTGGAACGGCAACCTGGCGCTCAACTACGCCCAGCCGCTGCCGGGCACGTGGGGTTCGCTGCTGCTTACCGCGTCGGCGTCGTATCGTGACTCGTACTACATGTTCGAGTTCCCGAACCCGCTCATCGACCAGAACGACTCCTACACGCTGTTCGACGCGAGCGTGACCTGGACGGCGGCGAACGAAAAGCTGCGCTTGCAGCTGGTGGGTCGCAACCTCTCCGACGAGGAGTACAAGATCGGCGGCTACTACTTCCCGGGCGCTACGTTCGGCAACATCGTCAACAGCTTCTACGGCCCGCCGCGGACGGTCAGCCTGAGCGCGAGCTACCGTTTCGACTGAGCGACGCAGGAGAGGAGGACGGCCATGGGCTGGTACGACGTACCGCGGCCGATCGTCCCCGACCTGATCGTCCAGCACGGGCGTAACCAGCCCAGCAAGCCGGCGCTGCTCTGCGAGGAGCGCCGGCTCACCTGGGCTGAATTCGACGCCGCCACGAACCAGGTCGCGAACGGTCTATTGCAACTCGGGCTCGCGCCCGGCGCGCGCCTTGCGGTGCTGATGCAGAACAGCGCCGAGATGGCGCTGCTGCTGTTCGGCGCCGGCAAGGCGGGCGTCACCGTCGTGCCATTGAATACGTCGGTCAGTGATGCCGCTGTCGCCGCCATGGTGCGTGACAGCGGGGCGCGGGCGATGGCCGCGTCTGGCGAGCACTGTCGGCGAGTGGACGCGTTGATCACTGCCGGCCAGCTCGAAGCCGGGCTCGTGAAGCTCGGCGTGCAGGCGCCCGCGACTCCGGACGACTGGATCGAAGTCGATCCCTGGCTGCGCCAGCAATCCGCGCTGCGGCCGGTTACCGTCGTCACCCCGGCGACCGAGTGCAACATCATCTACAGCTCGGGCACGACCGGCCTGCCGAAGGGGATCGTGCACACGCACGGCTGCCGCTACGACTGGGCCACCGACCTCGCCATCGCGCTGCGCTACCACAGCGGCGCGGTGACAGTCTGCTCGCTGGGCCTGTACTCGAACATCAGCTGGGTGGCGATGCTCAGCACGATCGTGGCCGGCGGCACCCTCGTGGTGATGCCATCGTTCAGCGCGGAGACGCTGGTGCGTGCGGTCGCCCGGCACCGTGTCACGCACGGCGGCTTCGTGCCCGTGCAGTTCCAGCGCCTGCTCGAACTGCCCGAACTCGCCGCGCACGACCTGTCGTCGCTGCAGGCCATCATGTGCTGCGGGTCGCCCTTGCCGCCGCCACTGAAGCGCGCCACCCGCGATGCGCTCGGCTGTGAATTGATCGAGCTGTACGGGCTCACCGAAGGCATCATCACCACGCTCGCACCCGAAGACTTCGACGATCATCTCGATTCGGTCGGCAAGCCGATTCCAGGCCAGCATCTGCTGCTCGTGCGCGATGACGACACCGAGGCCCCGCCTGGCGAGCTGGGTGAAATCTGCGGCTACGGCCGCCTCGTGATGGAGGGCTATCACAACCGCCCCGACGCGACCGAGGAAGCCACGTGGACCGATCCATCGGGCCGGCGCTGGCTGCGCACGGGCGACATCGGCCGCATCGACGACGACGGCTTCGTCTACATCGTCGATCGCAAGAAAGACATGATCCTGTCCGGCAGCCAGAACATCTATCCAGCCGACATCGAGTCCGTCATGCGCGGGCATCCAGCCGTCGCCGACGTCGCGGTGATCGGCGTGCCCAGCGAACGCTGGGGTGAAACGCCGCTCGGTATCGTCGTGACACACGGCGACGCGAGCCATGCAGCGGCGGCCGAGTTGGTCGAGTGGACCAACCAGCGTGTCGGCAAGCAGCAGCGCATTGCCGGTGTGCAGTACGTCGATGGGTTGCCGCGCAATCCGAACGGCAAGGTGCTGAAGCGTGAGTTGCGCCAGCAGTTTGCGCACTGGGAGCGCACGCAACAATGACCGCAGCCACGGGTGCCGAGCGCTACTACTCGTCTGCCGACGGCCTGCGACTGTTCTATCGCGATTTCGCGCCGCTGTCCGGGCCGGCGCGGCTGCCGGTGCTGTGCCTGCCCGGGCTCACGCGCAACTCACGCGACTTCACCCACGTCGCAGAGCGCATCCGTCGCGACCGTCGCGTGCTGTGCGCCGACCTGCGCGGTCGCGGGCGCTCGCAGCACGACCCTGTCTGGCAGAACTATCACCCGGGCACGTACCTCGCGGACCTCGGGCTGCTGCTGCAGGACGCGGGGATTACCCGCTGCGTGCTGCTCGGCACCTCCCTCGGCGGCATCCTCTCGATGCTGTTGACCGCAACGAATCCCGGGCTCGTGGCCGGAGTCATCCTGAACGACGTCGGCCCGGAAGTGGCGCCGGAAGGCCTTGCGCGCATCGCGTCCTACGTGGGACGTGCCACGCCGCCCGCCACCTGGGACGAAGCCGTTGTCACCGTCCGTGCGACGTACGAGATCGGCATGCCGGGCCTTTCGCAGGAACAGTGGGCGGCCTATGCCCGACGCAGTTACAGCGACGTGGATGGCAAGCCGAAGCTCGACATGGATCCGATGATCGGCGAGGCCGTGCGCAGCGCGCCCGCAGCCGCAGCACCCGACTTGTGGGGGCTGTATGCCGGGCTGCAGCCGGTACCGACGCTGGCGCTGCGCGGCGCGACGTCCGACATCCTCTCCACGGCGACGTTCGCGCGCATGCAGCGCGAGAAGCCGGACCTGGTCCGCGTCGAAGTTCCGGACCGCGGGCACACGCCGCAACTCGACGAGCCGGCGTCCGTCGCTGCCATCGACGCCTTCCTTGCGCGAACGCCCTGAAACCGGCGCCGAGCGCCGCAGAGGACTACGATGACGCTCGAATGGATCGGACTGCTCGGCAGTCTCGCGCTGCTGATCGTCCTGACGATGCGTGGCGTCGACCTGTTGCTCGCCGCGCCCGTGTGCGCGCTGCTGCTCGCGCTCTCGTTTGGCCTGCCGCTGTTCCCGCAGTTCGCGGCAGAGGGCGCGTCCAACTTCACGACGGCCTACATGGCGGGCTTCAGTGGCTTCCTCGCCTCGTGGTTCTTCGTGTTCCTGCTCGGCTCGATCTTCGGCAAGGTGATGGAAGACAGCGGGGCCGCCGACAGCGTTGCGCAGTGGGTGATCCAGCGTTTCGGCGCGCGTCACGCGCTGCTCGCCGTGATCGGGGCGTGCGCCGTGCTGACGTACGGCGGCGTCAGCCTGTTCGTCGTCGCGTTTTCGGTTTTTCCGCTCGCGCTGTCCCTGTTCCGCGAGGCGGGCCTGCCGCGTCGCTTCATCCCGGGCACCATCGCTTTCGGGTCGGTCACCTTCACGATGACGTCGGCCGGCTCCCCCGAGATCCAGAACTGGATTCCGATGCAGTACCTGGGCACGACGCCCTATGCGGCATGGCAGGTGAGCGCGGTCGTTGCGGTGGTGATGGCGACGGCGGGCTTCGTCTGGTTGCGCTGGATGATCGGTCGCGCCATCGCGCACGGCGAGGCGTACGAAGTGCGTGACGGCGACCCGCAGCCGAAGTCGGGCGGGCTGCCGCATCCTGCTTCGGGACTGATCCCGCTTGCCGCCGTGCTCGGCGTCGCGTTCGTGCTGCACGAGCGGCTCGGGCAGTCCGCGCTGATCGTGGCGCTGCTCGCAGGCGTGCTGACCGTGCTCGTCGTCAATCGCAAGTATTTCCTGAACCTGTCGCACGCTGTCTCGAACGGCACGCTTGGCGCGCTGATTGCGATCGCAAACACCGCAGCCGTCGTCGGGTTCGGTGCCATCGCCAAGCTCTCGCCCGCGTTCGCCGCGGCCGTGGACACGCTCACCGCGCTGCCTGGCGACCCGCTCATCAGCGCCGCCATCGCCGTCACGCTGATCGCGGGGCTCACCGGTTCCGCGTCCGGCGGCCAGGCGATCGCGTTGCCGGCCATCGCGCCGCACTACCTCGGCCTCGGCGTGGATGCGAATGCATTGCATCGAGTCGTGGCGATCGCGTCCGGCGGGCTCGACTCGTTGCCGCACAACGGGTACGTTGTAACGACCATTCGCGGCGTGTGTCGCGAGACGCACAAGTCGGCCTACTGGCCCATGTTCTGCATGACCGTCGTCGTCCCCATGTTCGGCCTGATCGTGGCATTGCTGCTGCTGTAGCGCCGTGCGTTCCTCCCAGCCAGGCGCTGCACTCATGCTGGGCATCGCGCTCGCGGGGGCAGTGGCTGCCGCGATCGCCGCGGTCCTGGCGCCGTTCGGCTGGCCGTTCGAACTGTTCGTGCATTTTCGCTGGCAACTGGCCGCCGCCTGCATCGCGCTGCTGGCCGCTGCCTTCGCGCTGCGCCGTCCCTGGATGATGGCGGTTGCGCTGGCCGCGCTGGTGCTGCCGTTCTTGCCGGCGAGCGCGCTGTGGGGCGGGAAGGCCACGGCCAGCACCACGCCCGCTGTGTGCAGTGCCGACGAACTGCGCGTAGTGACCGCCAATGCCTGGTTTGCCGCCACGGAGCATGCGGCGCTGCTCGACTGGCTGCGTCGCAGCGACGCCGATGTCATCGGGCTGCAGGAAGTGACGCCAGAGTGGCAAGCCGCGCTCGAGCCGCTGACACGTCAATACCCGTATCGCAAGGTGGTCGCGCGGACAGATCCGTACGGCATTGCGCTGCTGAGCAGGTTGCCGGTGGTCGGAGAAATCGAGGAGGCCGACCTTGTTGGCGACGGCCGGCCCTCGCTCGTTGCCACACTCGAGCTGGGCAACCAGCGCGTACAGGTGATCGTGTTGCATACGCGCTGGCCGGTGTCGCCTGCCTTGCAGCCGCTGCGCGACCGGGCATTGCAGCAGGCAGCACAGCTTGCCGCCGTCCACCCTGACACGACAGTCCTGCTCGGCGATCTCAACATCACGCCCTTCGCGCCTGCTTTCGAGCGCCTGCTGGACGAGTCACGCTTGCGCGATGCGCTGGCAGGCGAGCTGTGGCGACCGACGTGGCTCGCGGGCTTCTGGCCGCTGGCGCTGCCGATCGATCACGTGCTGGTGCCGCGCGGCAGTTGCGTGATCGCGCATGAGATCGGGCCGTACGTGGGGTCCGATCACCGACCGCTGCAGGTCACGCTGCGCTTGCCCTGACCGCCTGCGGCGTCAATCGTCGAGGTAGTCGCTGTCGCGGCGCCCCGGCAGGCGGCGGCGACTTTCTTGATTTGCCGTGACGCCGTGCTTCGCTGAACGCAATCCGGATCGACGCGGACCCGCACGACGATCGTCGTGATGTTGGAACCTGCACTGGCAGCCTTCGGCATTGGTGCAGCCGACGAGCGGCAGGCGCGGCGCTTCGAGCGAAAGCAGGCGCACGTCCTTGACGGCACGCGCCTGCGCGCAGGCAGTCGGTCCGGAGACGATCGAGACGGCGTGATAGCGCAGGCGGAGCGGACGCGGCTTGAGCGGAGTTGGCATGGGATTCCCTTCACCCAGATTTTCTTTTTATTCACTGCGACGCTACGCCAACGCGCGCGCCGCGCCAAGGGGGCAATGCCCGATACGCGCCCGTGAGTGCATGGGCAGCGTCCGTGGAACCCGGTTCAATCGACGCCGAGCGTCTCACCCGTGGGCGGCGGAAACTCACGGCAGCACTCGAGCAGCCAGGCCCGGAAGCGCACCACCTTGGGCAATGAAAAGTTCGCCGGCGGTGCAACCAGGAACCAAGCATTTCGTTGCAGCACGCTTGGCAGCATGGGGCGTGCAAGCCGGCCTGCAGCGATGTCGGCCGCGACCAGCGACCAGCGCGCCAGCGCGACGCCCTTGCCCTGCTCGACGGCGGCAAGCGAGGCCGCCGAGTCTTCCAGCGGCGGGCTGGTGTCCGCGCGAGTGGTGTCGCCGCCCACGCGTCGCAGCCAGTCCTGCCAGGGTTCGGTCCGGCTGTGGATGAGCGGGTAGCGTGTGAAGTCGGCGACGGTCTCGATGGGCCCGAACTTGGCCAGCAGCGCAGGGCTGCATACCGGGAAGACGTATTCGTCCAGCAGGCGTTCGGCCTTGAGCCCAGGCCACTGGCCCGGGCCGTAGAGAATCGCGGCGTGGAAGTCCTCGCGGCTGAAGTCGAGCCCGGCTGCCCGCGGCGGCCCGAAGCGGACCTCGATCTCGGGATGCTGGCGGGTAAACTCACCGAGGCGGGGCAGCAGCCAGCGCTGCAGGAACTCGTTCGGCACGCTCAGGTTGAGCATCCCGCCCACGCGTTCGCGGCGGATGCGTTCGACCGAGCGGCGCAGTTCGTCGAGACCGCGGCGCACCCCGGGGAGCAGCTCGGCGCCTTCCTGCGTGAGCGCGACCGCCCGCGTGTGCCGGCGGAACAGCGGCACGCCGATGTCGGCTTCGAGCGCCTTGATCTGTGCGCTGACGGCCGCCGTCGTGACGCCGAGTTCCTTGGCGGCCGCGGTGAAGCTCAGGTGCGCGGCAACGGCCTCGAAAACGCGCAGGGCGTTGAGCGGCACACGGTCCGGAGGGGTCGCCATCGGCTGCCTTTAAGTGAAATGATGGTTAACAATACGGCCCTGAAGCCAACCAATCAAGGGCATTCTTGGGCAGCTGTCGAGGGAATCTGAAGAAATGCGAGTGCCTCCATGAGCCAGTCACCCCGCCTGCAGATCGAGCCCGCGAAACCCTCCGACGCG